>Ga0315310_10002560_pt1 | contig 11354 bp, 5 predicted proteins | sample TDP5_MG_FD_203630 | JGI IMG/M metagenome (GOLD analysis project Ga0315310, IMG submission 203630) | Freshwater sediment microbial communities from Lake Towuti, South Sulawesi, Indonesia - TDP5 | ecosystem: Environmental > Aquatic > Freshwater > Lake > Sediment | place: Indonesia: South Sulawesi... | reverse complement strand
TAGAATCTGGTATAAATTAGACAGGTTCTCGCAATTTAAACGGAGAGGTACCCAAGTGGCTGAAGGGGCGGGTTTGCTAAAGCGAAAAATCCCCGACGATAAATCAAAAGCTCGACGATAAACATATCTACCACTATACATCAAAAATCACCAATCTGTGCCTCTCATGGACACTTTTTGGACACCATCTTCGAAACGGAAAAACTAATTTTTTTTCTTCATTCGAAGGATGGATTTCAGTATTACATCTCAGACTGCTAGTTTTTCAGTTTTACTCGGGGTTTGTAAATACAAACAAATTATTTTTTGAAACAGACTAAAGACCTCGTGTGAACATTTGAATACGAATCTTTTAAGCGGGGTTCTCGACGTTGCACGAGGTCGCCCCGCTTTTTATTTATCTCATGGGAGGTTAATATGATTAAAACCATTTATTGCGTAGATAAGGAGGTGTTAAGATGAAAAAGATTATCGTAGGTTTGATTGTTCTATTAATGTCTCTGCTATTTGGCCGACCCGCGTTTTCGCATTGCGAAATACCTTGCGGAATATATGGGGATGAAATGAGATTCGATATGATTGAAGAGCATATCACCACGATTGAAAAAGCCATGAAGGTGATTTCAGAGCTGTCAAAGGAGAAGGACAAAAATTATAACCAGCTTGTGCGCTGGATTGACAACAAGGAACAACATGCCCAAGACATACAGTTTATAGTATATCAGTATTTCATGACTCAGCGGGTGAAACCTGTTGATACAAAGGATACTGATAAATACGAGAGATACGTGAAACAATTAACATTACTCCATCAAATGCTGATCTATGCAATGAAAGCGAAGCAAACCACCGACCTTGATAATGTTAGAGAATTAAGGTCTCTTCTAAACAGCTTTGCAATTGCCTATTTCGGTCCTGAAGGGAGAAAATAGATTCATTAATTCGTATCCAGACAGACTGGTGAGTTTAAATTGACCACCGGGGACTATCCTCCGGTGGTTTCTTATCATTATTGACAAAAGCAATCAAATCTGATATAAATAAATGGGTAATTACTATCTTAGCTTTAATTCAGGCCTGTAAGCGGAGAGGTACCTAAGTGGCTGAAGGGGCGGGTTTGCTAAAGCAAAAAATTTCCGACGACAAATCACAACCTCGACGATGAACATATCCACCACTATACATCAAAAGTCACCAATTTGTGCCTCTCGTAGTCACAATTTGGTCACAGTTTTTTTGTAGAAGTTTTGGAGTGAAAAAGGGGAACGGGCAGTATAATTTAATCTTTCTAAATAATGTTGTGACGGCGATGAATGCTGCAAGCCTCGGGGAAAATACGGAGGCATGCGATGAAAATATGGGAAACATTTGGATTAACAGAAAATCCTTATAATCCCTATCCACTGGAATCAGATAAGACAGGAGAAAAACTTTTTGTCGGTAGAAATAAAGAAGCAAAAGAATTTGCTGCACACGCCTCTATTGCCGATAGGGCAACAATTGTAGTAGAAGGTGACATTGGGGTCGGAAAGACAAGCTTTGTAAATATACAACTATTCAAGGCGAGTCACAGAGATAGTGAAACCCTTCCATACTTATTACCCCCAACCTATAAGATACAGCTAAATGAAATGTTGAATCCCACAGATCTATACCTAACCATTTTGTCAAATATTCTTTCATCGATTGAGGTTAGGTTAGGTAGAGATGAAATCGAGAAGAGCGACCTCTTGAAAGGAAAAGACCACATGGTTAGGCAGTCAATATATAAGACAACTTCTTTCTCGGGCGGAGCGACGGTTATTGGAACTGGGGGGCAGGTAAGCTATCAAAAAACAGAAATGGTATCCCAGCCCTTAAGAACTATTGAACAGCCTTTATTAAAGTCACTTGACGAAACATACCAGTACTTACAAGAAAAACATGATTATCACGGTATCGCTGTGGTGATCAATAATATCGACATCTTTGACGAAGCACAGACTATAAAAACACTAAATACCATAAGAGACACATTACTAACCCGAAAAGGGTATTGGGTGATTCTCATCGGAAAAACTGGATTTTCCGACTTGGTAATGACAAAGTGCAGAAGAGTAAGCGAAGTTCTTTCTGGCTCTATTGTTATCAAACCGTTAACCCTAGAGGAGGTTTATTCTGCTATTGACAAAAGAATAGATTTGTTCAGAACTGCGAGATTCAAAAGTAAGCCATTGAACGATGTGATAATTAAACTCTTGTATTCCGTTTCAGGCGGTGAGATACGATTTTTATTTCATCGCGCGACCGAATTGATAAAACAGTTCAAAATAACATATCCATCAGAGAATAAAATATCCACGGAAGCAGCTATAGATATGCTAAGTAAACTAGCGTCAAAGAGGATTGCAGAATTAAACCTTTCCCCAAAGGAACAAGCTATACTTAAAGTTATGGTACAGGAAGGCGGATTACGACCAAAAGATTTTCACAGGGTAGGATTAAAGAGTGCTCCAAGTCTTATGCCGTATTTGGAAAGACTGGAAAAGTTGACGCTTGTAGGTAAGTTGAGGGATAAAGAAGACAAAAGAATCGTAAAGTATGTTCCCACTGGGTTCACTTTTCTGGCTTACGATTTTCTACCGGTTTGGCTTCTTGAGCTACTTGAAAAACATTAAAAATAGAGCCCCTTGAAAATTTAATGATTTTTTTAACCTTATTTTTCTTATGTAATTTTCGAATTGGTGGCCTGTAGTGGACGCGTTTTGGTCACAAGGGGGTTTTGGAAGAAGAGGCTAAAAACTAACAACTTGAGAATTATATAGGAAGAATAAGGGTTTTTAAGAAACGGAGAGGTACCCAAGTGGCTGAAGGGGCGGGTTTGCTAAACCTGTAGTCCCGAGAATTTCGGGAGCGTGAGTTCGAATCTCACCCTCTCCGTTTGATTCACAGGAGAGATTCGAAGCCCGCGAACGCCGACCCATGGGAGGAAGAGCACTGGAAGTGCGGAAGTGAACGGGCAGCCGCAGGAGCGAGGGAGGAAAGGGTAAGCAACGAGGAGAATCTCACCCTCTCCGTTTGATTCACAGGAGGGGTCGCTGGAGCGACGAATAAGGAGCTCCGGGTAGCGACGGGCGCGAGACGGTGAGCGCTCCGGGGACCGAAGGCCGTGAACGCCGACCTATGGGAGGAAGAGCACTGGAAGTGTGGGTGGGGAGTAGATAGACTGGGACTTTTAGGATTGGAAATCGGGAGGGAGAAAAGTTCCAGATGAAAAAAAAGTAAAAAATCTCTTGACAAAATATCATAATCTGAATATAATAAAGGTTTAGGGAAAATATACATATATGGACGGTCGAAGACAGTAGGTCCTCGCGTTTTGCGAGTTAAATCTCGCCTACCGAGATCAGATAGGTGCAAGAAAAAAACTTCTCTGTCTTGGGGAAGTTTTTTTATCGCCAAAAAAGGCCATTTTTCATCTATTTCTGGTTAGAGGGAAGTATGGGACGAAAAGAGAAAGAAACCTTTATTTCTCAACTTACGGATACGCTAAAGACAAATAACAATTTCATCCTGGCTGATTACAGAGGATTGAATGCAGAAGAGATTACAGACCTCAGGAACAAGATGCATAGGATAGGTTGTGAATTGAAAGTGGTAAAGAATACCCTTACTCGATTGGCTATGAGGAATCTCAAACTGGAGAATTTAGTTGAATACCTCAGGGGGCCGACTGCTATCGCTTTTGAAAAAACGGATGTTATTTTAGCCACAAAGGCTCTTGTAGATTTTTCTCGCCAGCATCAGAATTTGAAAATTAAGGCAGGTTTCTTAGAGGGTCGGCTAATCCGCGCGCAGGATGTGGAATCTCTGGCAAGGCTACCTGCGAGAGAAATTCTCATTGCTCAAATATGTCGGGCTCTTCAAGCGCCTATTGTGGGATTTTGCAGGGCGCTACAGGGGGTAGTCAGGAATTTAGTTGTTATACTGGTTGAAATTAGAAGGAAAAAGTCGGCAGGTCAAAAGGAGGAATAGAAGATGGCAACTGCAAAAAGTAAGGATGAGATTATCCAGACAATTGAAAAGATGAGCGTGCTTGAATTATCTGAACTGGTAAAAGCTCTAGAGGAGAAATTTGGAGTTAGCGCTACTTCTTTAGCTCCGGTTGCGGCTGTTACTGGAGTGGTGCCAGAAGCTTCTAAGGCCGAGGAGAAGACTGAATTCAGCGTTATTTTGACAAAGCCGGGTGAGAAGAAGATTCAGGTAATAAAAGTTGTGCGCGAACTTACAGGCTTGGGACTTAAAGAGGCCAAAGAGCTGGTGGATGGAGTGCCGAAGCCTTTGAAAGAAGGAATAGATAAGACCGCGGCGGAAGAAATCAAAAATAAACTGAAGGAAGTTGGGGCAGAAGTAGAAATTAAATAAAGAAGGTTAAGGTGAAATGTAGTTCATAGATTACAGGATTAGGAGGTTAAATTTGGAAAGGGTAATAGATTTTGCACGGATTCCGTCAATTATGGGTATCCCCAATCTAATTGAGGTGCAAAAGACTTCCTTTGAGGAATTTTTGCAGAGGGATGTGCTGCCTGAAAATAGGAAAAAACAAGGCCTTCAGGCGGCTTTTTTGGATATTTTCCCCATATTGAATGTTGACCAAACACTATCTTTGGAATTTATGGAGTATATCCTGGAAGAACCCAAATACGACAAAATGGAAGCAATAGATAAGGACACAACCTATTCCATGCCATTGAAGATAAGAGTGAGGTTAGTTATCAAGAAAGGAACCAGGAAAAAGCCAATCATTAAGGAGCAATCGGTATACCTCTGCAATTTTCCCTGTATGACTGACACAGGGACTTTCATCGTTAACGGTGCTGAGCGAGTGGTGGTCAATCAATTGCACCGGTCACCTGGGGTCATATTTGAAGAGGACCAGGAACCCGGGACCAAAAAAATAAAGATATCATCTTATGGTAAAACGCTCTATGTGGCCAGCATCATACCTTATCGGGGAGCCTGGGTGGAGTTCGAATTTGATAACAATAATGCGCTCTTTGTTAAAATAGATAAGAAGAGGAAGCTTCCGGCGACTGTGCTTTTGAAGGCTTTGGGTTTAGAGACTAACCAGCAGATTTTGCATGTGTTCTATAAGACAGAAGTCGTTGATTTAAAAGTTGAAAGTTCGCAGAGCATAGAAAAAAGTATTTCTCCCTTTTTGGGTAGAATTCTTGCCTCCGATGTAATTGATAAGAAGACTGGAGAGATACTTGCCGAGGCTAACGAGCAGGTTACTCAGGATTTAGCAAAGAAGATATTGAAGGCAGAAATTGGTCAGTTAGAAGTCGTGGAATTTGACCCAACCATAAACGACGTAACCATTCATGAAACATTAAGAAGGGACAGAGTCAAATCGCAGGCCCACGCAATACTGGATATATTTCGGAGGCTCCGCGCACAGGAATATATTACGGAAGAGTCGGCGACAGAGTTCTTTGATACGCTCTTATTCAAGACTATCAAGAAATATGATTTGTCTAAAGTCGGACGGTATAAGATAAATAGAAAACTTTCTCATGTACTGGAGAAGATGAGGGCTCAATTGCCAACTCGTGTCCAGGAGGCTATCTGTCATAGTGCCTACTACTCTGGAAACAGGGAAAGCAAGAAATTGGAAATTCCGCTGGAGACGAAGCGAACTCTATGCATACAGGACATTGTGGCTACAACTAAGTACCTTATCGATTTGAATAATGGAACTGGCGGAGAAGTGGATGATATTGACCACCTGGGGAATCGCCGTGTCCGTTCGGTAGGTGAACTCCTGGAGAACCAGATAAGAATTGGACTTTCTCATATGGCTCGCCTGGTCAGGGAGAGAATGAACATGCAGAGTAATGAAACAATAACTCCTCGGGATATAATCAATACTGCCCCGGTGGTGGGAGTTATTCGGAAATTTTTCGGGACGAGCCAGCTATCCCAATTTATGGATCAGACGAACCCTCTGGCCGAACTGACTCATAAGAGGAGACTTTCCGCTTTGGGGCCAGGAGGATTGAATCGCAAAAGGGCTGGTTTTGAAGTGCGTGATGTTCACCACTCCCATTATGGCAGGATTTGTCCCATTGAGACCCCTGAAGGGCCAAACATAGGTTTGATTACCAGTTTATCACTTTATGCGAGAATAAATAAGTACGGACTTATTGAGACGCCTTACCGTAAAGTAGTAAAGGGAAGAGTGACTGACCAGATTGAGTATCTCACTGCCGACCAGGAGGATGAATATGTTATTGCTCAGGCGAATGCTCCCATAGATGAGGAAGGCAGGTTTAAGAAAGACTTGGTGGCTACTCGCTTTCGAGGAGACTTTTCTCTGGTTTCGCCAAAGGAAATAGACCTTATGGATATCTCCCCTAAACAGCTTGTGGGGGCCTCAGCGGGGTTGATTCCCTTTTTAGAGCACGACGATGCTAATCGTGCTTTGATGGGTTCCAACATGCAAAGGCAGGCGGTTCCTCTTCTTACCTGTGAAGAACCACTGGTTGTCACGGGCATTGAGGAAGCTGTAGCCCAGGATTCTGGAGTGGTGGTAAGTGCCAAGCGGGCCGGCCGGGTGGAGAGTGTAAGTGCCGACCAGATTGTCATTTGGTGTGGAGAAGAAGGGGATAGCAAAGATTCGTCCGTGGATGTTTATTATTTGAAAAAGTACAAGCGGAGTAACCAAGATACATGCGTGAATCAGATTCCCATAGTCAAGGTTGGAGACCGTGTCAGGAAAGGGCAAGTGATTGCCGATGGCCCGGCTACCTGCCACGGCCGGCTTGCTTTAGGAAAAAATGTTCTGGTGGCTTTTATGTCCTGGGGTGGCTACAATTTTGAAGACGCAATCTTAATTAGTGAAAGGCTGGTAAGGGATGACATTTTTACTTCAATTCATGTTCAGGAATTTGAAGTAGATGCTCGTGATTTAACAATAGGTTCAGAGGAGATAACGCGAGATATTCCCAATGTAGGAGAAGAAACTCTAAAGAATCTGGATGAAAACGGCATAGTTCATATTGGAGCGTATGTCTATCCCGGGGATATCCTTGTGGGGAAAGTTACCCCGAAGGGCGAGACCAGGGCTACTCCGGAGGAAAGGCTATTGAGAGTTATTTTTGGAAAGAAAGCCGAGGAAGTCCAGGATGCCTCCCTGAGGGTCCCGCCCGGGGTTGAGGGAAAGGTGTTGGATGTCCAAGTTTTCACTAGAAAGGGCAAAATTTCAAAGGAGCGAGAAGCCCATATTTTGAAGGAGATTGAGCAGAAATATAGTAAAATGATTGCCTTTTTGAGACAGAACAGGAAGAGGGCACTTGCGGGTGGAGACCATTTGAGTAAAGAAGACAGGGGGAAAATTGATAAACTAACCGAATTCCAAATAGAAGAACTGAAGAAGAATAAGAAAAGAGCGCTGGAGAATCTCCGACAAGGTGACGACTTACCAGTTACAGTTAATAAGATTGTGAAAGTTTTTGTAGTAAGTAAGAGGAAGGTTTCTGCAGGGGATAAGCTGGCTGGTCGGCATGGAAACAAAGGCGTTGTCGCCCGCATCTTGTCCGTTGAGGACATGCCGTATTTGCCCGATGGTACTCCAGTAGATGTAGTATTGAACCCTTTAAGCATTCCTTCGCGGATGAATGTGGGACAGATTTTGGAGGCAGAACTGGGCTGGGCTGCCCGTGAGTTAGGCGGGCAAATGATTTCACCTGTGTTCGATGGGGCGAGAGAAGAAGATATAAGAGGTAAGTTGAAGGAGGCAGGACTTCCTGAAGATAGTAAGATTACCCTTTACGATGGTCTGACAGGAGAGCCTATGGAGGAGAAGGTTACTGTGGGATATATGTATATTATGAAACTGGCACATTTGGTGGAGGATAAGATTCACGCTCGTTCCATAGGTCCTTACTCACTCATTACCCGGCAGCCTTTGGGCGGAAAGGCACAATTTGGTGGTCAGAGGTTCGGAGAGATGGAAGTTTGGGCAATAGAGGGATATGGCGCAGCCTATACCCTGAAGGAGTTTTTGACCATGAAAAGCGATGATGTCACGGGCCGCACCAAAATGTACGAAGCAATTGTTAAGGGGGAGCCGATAGAAGAAGCAGGAGTGCCTGAATCGTTTAAGGTGCTGGTAAAGGAACTTCAGGCTCTGGGTCTGAGCGTGGAGTTGGCAAAATAGGAATCAATTGTTACTTTTAAATCTTAGAGGTGAGCCAAATTGGTCAAAAAAGCGAGAACAAAAAAACTGAGAGAAAAATTGGATTACGCCGAGTTTAAATACGTCCGGGTCCGTTTGGCTTCCCCGGACCAGATAAGAGGCTGGTCTTACGGCGAAGTGAAGAAGCCAGAAACAATCAACTATCGAACTTTCAAGCCAGAATGGGATGGTCTATTTTGTGAGAGAATTTTTGGGCCAGTTAAGGATTACGAATGTAGCTGTGGGAAATACAAGTGGTCCAAACATAAAGGAATTATTTGTGATCGCTGTGGGGTTGAGGTTACGGAATCTAAAGTGAGAAGAGAGAGAATGGGTCACATAGAATTGGCGGTGCCGGTTGCGCACATCTGGTTTTTGAGAAAACCACCTTCCCGAATCGGAATGCTTTTGAATATGAAACTGGGCGATCTGGAAAGAGTTGTTTATTATGCGGCGTATGTGGTCATTGATGCTGGGAAAGTGCCGGGGTTATCCAAGAAGCAGCTTCTATCGCAGGAAGAATATGAGAAACATAAAACAGAATACGGCGAAAAAGCTTTCAAGGCGGAGATAGGAGCATCGGCGATAAAGACGTTGCTTAAGGAAGTAGATTTGGTTAAGATGGCTGAGGATTTGAGAAAGAAAATAAAGGAGGAGATAGCGCAAACCACCAGAACAAGGATGGTGAAACAGCTGAGGATAGTTGACGGCTTCATAAAATCAGGAAATAAACCCGAGTGGATGATTCTCGACTGTATTCCCGTGATCCCGCCAGACCTCAGGCCTCTGGTTCCTCTGGAAGGGGGAAGGTTTGCTTCTTCCGACCTTAACGATTTATATAGAAGGATAATTAACAGGAATAATAGGCTAAAGCATATAGAAAATCTCAAAGCTCCGGCCGTGATGATTCATTCTGAGAAGCGTTTGCTTCAAGAAGCTGTGGACGCTCTTTTTGAAAATGGGGCTCGGGGCAAAACAGTTAACGGCCCTGGCAACCGGCCACTAAAATCTCTTTCAGACATTCTTAAGGGGAAACAGGGCCGCTTCCGCCAGAATCTACTGGGGAAGAGGGTTGATTACTCCGGTCGCTCTGTTATTGTCGTTGGTCCCCATCTAAAACTACACCAGTGTGGCTTGCCAAAGGATATGGCTCTGGAACTATTCAAGCCTTTTATATTGAATGAGTTAATCGCCCAGGGACATGTGACGACTTTGAAAAGTGCTAAAAAAGAACTGGAGAAGCGGACTCCAGTTGTGTTCGATATTCTGGAAAAGGTAATCCATGAGCATCCGATTCTACTTAATAGAGCTCCGACCCTCCATCGGTTAGGAATTCAGGCGTTTCAACCGATTTTGGTCGAAGGAAAAGCAATTCAATTGCATCCATTGGTTTGCGCAGCGTTTAACGCAGATTTCGATGGTGACCAAATGGCAGTGCATGTCCCTCTGTCTGCCGAAGCCTGCCTGGAAGCAAAAGCCCTCATGTCTGCTGCAAATAACATCCTTTCTCCTGCCAACGGGCAATCCATTGTAACGCCCACACAGGACATAGTATTAGGATGCTGCTATTTGACTAAGGAAAAGAAAGGCGTGAAAGGAGAAGGGAGAATTTTTGCCAGTATAGATGAAGTCACAGTTGCCTATGAGCACGGCGAGGTTGACCTTCACGCCCGGATAAAAGTCAGGGGAATCAATAAAATTAGAGAGCAGGAAGATTGGACAAAAGAAGATTTTACTAATTCTGACAGGTGGGAAGACTATACCACGGTAGGAAGAGTTTTATTTAACCAGGTTATCCCCGAAGAACTCGGCTTTGTCAATATGGTGATTGATAAGAAGATCCTTGCGGATTTAATCCAGAAGTGTTTCCATCAACTTGGCAATCATAGGACGTTAAACTTGCTCGATGAAATAAAAGGACTGGGCTTTAAATATGTTACTAAATCTGGAATTACCATCTCTATAGATGACTTGAGAACGCCTCAGATGAAGGAGCAGTTGCTGGAATCAGCCAGAGTGCAGGTGAAGAAGATTGAATCTAATTATAGACAGGGCTTGATTACTGAAGCAGAGAGGTATAACAATATTATCGATATCTGGACCAGCGTGACCAATAGGATTGCAGATACTATGTTTATGGAGTTGAAGAACCAGGGCTTGGAGGCAGCGAAGAAAGGTAGTCCCAAGTTTAACTCCATATATCTCATGGCTGAATCTGGAGCGCGGGGTTCCGTTCAGCAGATTAGACAGCTCGCTGGAATGAGAGGGTTGATGGCAAGGCCCGAAAAGAGAGTCACTGGCAAAGTCGGGGAAATTATAGAATCTCCGATTGAATCTAACTTCAGAGAAGGACTGACGGTTCTGGAATACTTCATCTCCACACATGGAGGGCGGAAGGGCTTGGCTGATACGGCGCTGAAGACTGCCGATGCCGGGTACCTTACTCGCAGGCTGGTCGATGTTGCCCACAATGTTGTAATAGGCGAAGAAGATTGTGGCACAATGAACGGTGTTCGAGTGAGTGAACTGAAAGAAGGCGACGAAATTATCGAATCTCTGGGTGAGCGGATTATCGGTCGTATAAGTATTGATAAGGTTGCCCATCCTTTAACCGACGAGGTTGTTGTGGAAGCAGGCGAGGTAATTACTCCAGACATAGCCAGGAAGATCCAGGAAGCCGAGATCGAGCGGATTAGAATTCGTTCGGTTTTGACCTGCGAGTCTACAAATGGCATTTGCTCAAAGTGCTATGGAATAGACCTTACGACAGGGAGGTTCGCTGAAATTGGCTTACCTGTCGGGATTCTTGCAGCACAGTCTATCGGCGAGCCCGGCACCCAGTTAACTCTTAGAACTTTTCATATTGGAGGAACCGCTACGGGACCAGTTAAAAAGTCATCGATCGTGGCTAAGGATGATGGAGTGATTAAATATCACTACATCCGCACAATAAGGAATAAACAGGACCAGCATATTGTGGTTAGTCGTACTGCTGAAATAAGTGTTAAACCTTTAAAAGGCCAGAGCAAAGAGCAATATCAAGTGGTGCCTTACGGCGCGCGCTTGAAAGTTAAAGAGAATGCGAAAGTTAAGAAGGGAGAGCTACTGGCAGAGTGGGACCCTTATTCAATGCCTA
>Ga0315310_10002559_pt1 | contig 11360 bp, 10 predicted proteins | sample TDP5_MG_FD_203630 | JGI IMG/M metagenome (GOLD analysis project Ga0315310, IMG submission 203630) | Freshwater sediment microbial communities from Lake Towuti, South Sulawesi, Indonesia - TDP5 | ecosystem: Environmental > Aquatic > Freshwater > Lake > Sediment | place: Indonesia: South Sulawesi... | reverse complement strand
CATCACATCGAATGTGACCATTCGACCTTGGACGCATAACGCTCGCTTGACTAGGCGATGGATCGCCTGCTCCTAAGCCCCGTCCCCCGCTGCAGTGGCAATGCGACTTAGACGCTTGTACTACAAGTGGGGTGCGACGCCAGCCTCATTCCAGCAACCAAGCGACCAAACCAAGATGGGCCATGGGTCCTCATCTCCAAGGTATGTGACCAGCGCCCGTTGATCAACTCCATGGTGACCTGCTTTACGTGGGGGGCATGAATGGTGCTTGTTAAACGATGATCGGCATATGCGGGGATCATGATTTACAAAACCTCTATGGGTGGCCGAACACTTGGCATAGAAGTGTTGAAGACAAACTAACTGGAGTAAGGCATAGAGAAACCGCTATGAATAACCTATTATCAGTAGATGGGAAACCTCGTTGGAGTGCGTACGCCAGTCCGACTTTACAAAGCCTGAAGCGGGCTTGCGCCTGTACTCCGGATCCCAAATTCTCAAGTGCTGATTATACAATAATTTGCATTAAATGTCAAATGCTTGGGTAATCATGACATTTGCTAATTACAGGCTATTGTGCTAAAATAGCAACGATTCTAATGCAAGAATGTGCCACCTCTGAATGGCTTCTTTTTTGGCTCTCCTTTGCACACGTGTGTAAAGACCGGGGTAGGTCCATGGGCGTATCTATCAAGGACATCGCCAAAGCGGCGGGGGTTTCCCATTCCACCGTTTCTCGGGCGTTAGCTGACAGTCCCCTGGTGGCTGAAGAGACAAAGCGGCGCGTTCGCCGTCTGGCGAGGGAGATGGGATACTCGCCCAGTGCCATCGCCAGAGGGTTGGTGACCAAGCGCACCCATACCATCGGTCTGGTGGTCACCACCATTGCCGATCCTTTCGTCTCGGAGGTGGTGCGGGGGATCGAAGAGACGGCCCTGGACAACGGCTACAGCGTCATTCTCTGCGACTCCAACGCCGAACCCCAACGGGAGATCACCGCTGTGCGCACTTTACGCGAGAAAAGGGTAGACGGAATCATCGTCACTGCCTCACGGGTAGGTAACCTCTATTTGCCTCTGCTGGAGGAGGTGGAAGTGCCCATCGTTTTGATCAACAACCAACGAGAGGGGCGCTACGTCTACTCAGTGGCCACCGACAACGTCCACGGTGGTGAGATGGCCACCAACCACCTGCTAGAGTTGGGCCACAGACGCATAGGCTACATTACTGGGCCTGAGAGAGCCAGCTCCAGCCTCGACCGCCTGGAGGGCTACAAACGAGCCCTTCAAGCTCATAGTATAGAATTCACCGACTATTTGATCAGTTCAGGAAACGGCTGCCTGGACGGAGGAGAAAAGGGAATGCGACAACTCTTGGCTCTATCTCCTCCGCCAACGGCCGTTTTTTGCTACAATGACATGACGGCCATTGGGGCTATGTCGGAGGCCAAGCGGATGGGCTTTAGGCTGCCTCAAGACATCTCCGTGGTGGGCTTCGATGACATCGCCTTCGCCGCTTATGTAGATCCTCCCCTGAGCACGGTCGAACAGCGCAAATACGAGATGGGGCAGATGGCTATGGGGATGCTGCTGGATATCCTGGCCGGGGCGGACGCTGTGTCCGATATCACTTTGCAAGGCAGGTTGGTGGTGCGCGGGTCGTCGGGGGAGCCGGGATACGGATAGCTTTGGCCAAGGGCATCCCCAGATTTGGCTGCAATTGCTAACGCCGTCAGGTCGCCAAGCAACAAGAGGGGAAAGACGTTGGCCGCTCTCAGCGTTTCAGTCTTTCAAATCGTTAGATTGTCACAAGTTCTAACAATAAATGGAGGTTAAACATGAAAGGCTTAGTTCTAAGTGCCAAATGGGAACCCCGTGAGGGGTACGAACTCTCCGAGTTCGAGAAGACGACGGGTAAGGTCATCACCGGCAACGCTGTCTGGCGCTACCCGGAGTTCAAGGTTCAGGAGGTAGAGAGACCCACTATCAAGCCAGACCAGGTGCTCATCCAGGTCAAGGCCTGTGGGGTCTGCGGCTCGGACATGCACTTCTACGAGACCGACGACCAGGGCTATATCCTCTACCCTGGCCTGACCAAGTTCCCCACTACCACGGGCCACGAGTTCTCGGGCCAGGTCGTCGAGGTGGGCAGCGAGGTCCAGGACCTTGAAGTCAGCGACATGGTCACTGCCGAGGAGATGATCTGGTGCGGCCACTGCGTCCCCTGCCGCAACGGCTTCCCCAACCACTGCACCAACCTGGAGGAGATTGGCTTCACCATCCCCGGCGCTTTCGCCGAGTACATCGCTATCGGGGCCAAGTACTGCTGGAAGCTCAACGCCCTGATGGACCGCTACGGCGATGAAGATAAGGTCTACGAGGCCGGAGCTCTGGTGGAACCCTCTAGCGTGGCTTACAACACTGTCTTCGAACGGGCCGGGGGCTTCCGTCCGGGGGCCTACGTGGCCGTCTATGGCCTGGGCCCTATTGGCCTGGCGGTCGCGGCTGAATGCAAGGCCTCGGGTGCGGCCAAGGTTATCGGCTTCGAGCTCTCTACCAACCGACGGGAACTGGCGAAGAAGGTGGGTGCCGACCATGTCTTCGACCCGCGCGAAGTGACCCCCCACGAGGTGGTGATGGACCTCACTGAAGGTCAAGGGGCTGACCTTCATGTGGAGGCCGCCGGTGCCCCGGAGGTGACAGTGCCCGAGATGGAGAAGTCGCTGGCCATCAATGGCAAGATCGCCCAGGTGGGTCGGGCCGCCACGCGGGTGCCCATGTACCTGGAGGTCTTGCAGGTGCGGCGTGGCCAGGTCTTCGGCTCGCAGGGCCACTCCGGCGACGCCATCTTCCCTAACGTCATCCGCATGATGGCCTCTGGGCTTATTGACATGACCCAGATCATCACTGCCCGCTACGACCTGGATGGAGTGGTGGACGCCATCGCCCAATCGGTGACCAGGGAGGATGGGAAGATCATGGTGAGACCTTAGTTTCTGAGAGGGCTGAGGGGATGCTAAACCCTTCAGTCCTCTCAGCTCTATTTGAAGAGACCAATGGAGCTCATTGTACTTGGCTCAGGCTGCGGTGTGCCTTCCCCGACTCGCGGCTCGCCAGGGCTAGTGCTAAAAGTCGGAGATGAGCCCTTCCTTTTCGACAGTGGGAGCGGGACGCTAGAGAGGTTGTTGCGGGCGGGCATTGACTATCGGCAGGTGGATTACATTTTCTATACCCATCGCCATACCGATCATACCATTGACCTGGCTTCTTTCCTCTTGGCCACGGTCGCTACTCCTGGCTTCCAACGGGAACGGGACCTGTTCATCGTCGGACCCAAGGGTTTCCAACGCTTTTTCGAAAAGCTTCTCTCTCTGTATCCTTGGCTCAAGCCGAGGTCGTACAGGGTCAACGTCAGAGAGGTATGGCAGGGTCGGCTTCGCTCTTCCCTCTGCATGGTGGAAGCCAGGCCCACGGGGCACACCCCTGACAGCATCGGCTACCGGGTCGAGGCCGAGGGTAAAGTCTTTGTCTACTCCGGCGACGCCGTTTACTGTCCGAGCTTGGTCAGACTGGCTCGTAAGGCTGACCTGATGGTGTTGGAGTGCTCCTTCCCTAACGAACTGGAAGCCGAGGGCCATCTGACTCCGTCCCTGGCAGGGAAAATCGCCACCGAAGCCGGAGCCAGGAGATTAGTCCTCATTCATCTCTATCCGGTCTGCGATCAATATGACATTGAGGGCCAATGTAGAGCGGTCTACCATGGGGAGATCATCATCGCGCAAGACTTGACGAGACTTGAAGTTTAGTAGGAGAGAATTAGAAATAGTTCATTTTTCACTTCTCCTGTGGAAAGGAGCTCAACGAAAATGTCCGCAAAAGTCAATGTAGGTATTATCGGCGCAGGTAGAATAGGAAAGTTGCACGCAGGAAACCTGGCTTACCGGGTCCCTGAGGCTAACATCATCGCCATAGCAGATATTTTCCTGGAAGCGGCCGAGAAGTGTGCGGCTGATTTCCAGATTCCCTCAGCCGTCAAGGATTACCGGGAAATCATGGAAAATCCGGACATCGAAGCCGTCATTATCTGCTCCAGTACGGATACACACACGCGGATGATTGAAGAGGCGGCGGCTGCTGGGAAGCACATCTTCTGCGAGAAGCCCATTGACTTTGATCTGGCCAGGATTGATAGGGCTCTCGAAGCCGTAGACAAAGCGGGCGTCAAGCTGCAAGTAGGGTTCAACCGGCGCTTTGATCCGAACTTTAAGCGTGTCCGTGAGATGGTGTCCGCCGGCAAAATCGGCACGCCGCACATCCTGCGTATCACCAGTCGCGACCCAGGGCCGCCCCCCATTGAGTACATTAAGGTTTCCGGCGGCATCTTTCTGGACATGACCATCCACGACTTTGACATGGCCCGCTATCTCATTGGCGACGAAGTCAGCGAAATTTATGCTGCCGGTGGGGTCATGGTAGATCCTGAAATCGGCCAAGCCGGAGATATTGACACCACCGTCATCACGCTTCGCTTTGCCAACGGCGCTATCGGCACCATTGACAACAGCCGAAGGGCCGTGTATGGCTACGATCAACGGGTTGAGGTCTTTGGTTCCGAGGGCATGGTAGCTGTCTCTAACAACACACCCGATACGGCGGTCTACAGCGATGTGGAGGGTGTCCACTCTTCGTTGCCTTTGTTCTTCTTTGTGGAGCGTTACACCGAAGCCTACGTTGCAGAGATGAGAGAGTTTATTGAATGTATTCAGCGGGATAAAACACCTTCTGTGACAGGCATAGATGGCCGTATCCCCGTGGTGATGGGATACGCAGCCATGAAATCTTATGAGGAAAACCGTCCAGTCAAGCTGAGTGAAATTGAGTGACATCCAGCATGATTGCCGCTTTCTTCGACCTCGACGGGACTCTGTACACGGGCCACATCTGGAAAGCCATTACCCAGCATCACTGGGTTCACCGCAAAAAGCTGCCCTTTCTCCTGGCCTTTCTGGCCACCAACCTGGGCCCCTGGCCTTTAGTCAAAGCGGGGCTGTTGGACAAGGAGGGGTACTTCGTGCGGTGGGGGAAGAATCTGGCCGGCACGGTAGGTGGGTTCTCCCGCCAAGAGGCCGAGGTTTTTTTCCAATGGATTTGGGACCACGACGTAGCCCATTCCCTGTGCCCCCAAGCGATATCCAGCCTGCGTCGGCACCAAGAGCAGGGGCATCAGGTGGTCCTGGTATCAGGGACCTTCCAAGAACTGCTGGAGATCATCGCCCAGGGGTTGGGAATCCCTCATGCAGTGGGCACTCCCCTGGAAGTTCGAGGGGAACGCTACACGGGTCGCATCGTGCCTCCCTTCTGCTTCGGCCCCTATAAGGTGCAAAGGACGAAGGAGTTCCTTGAGACCGCTGGTTGGGAAATTGATTTCGCTTCCAGTTTTGCCTATGCGGATACTATCTACGATGTGCCCCTCTTGGAGTCGGTGGGCAATCCTGTGGCTGTCTGCCCTGACGAGGAGCTTCTGGCCCACGCCCAGCAAAGGGGGTGGCCCGTGATGGGTTTGCCAAGAAGTTATTAAGGGCCCTCGAGGTTTGAATTTGTAGGGGGAAGGCCTTGATTTTTAGCCTGTTCCATAGTAGAATTATCATAGACCTGGGTAAAGGAGGCAAAAAGCGGTGGAGCCGCTGGTCCGGATGGAAAAAATATCCAAGAGCTTCGGCCCGGTGCGAGCTCTTTGTCAGGTGGACCTGGCGCTGCATCGGTGTGAAATTCTGGGGCTGGTGGGCGATAATGGCGCTGGCAAGTCAACCCTGATGAAGGTTCTGACAGGCGTCTATCAGCCAGACGAGGGCGAGATCTATTTCAATGGCCAACGGGTGCGCTTTGACAGTCCTTACGACTCGCGCAATGCAGGCATCGAGATGGTCTACCAGGACCTGGCCCTGGCCGGCAATTTGCATATTGCAGGCAATATCTTCCTGGGCCGGGAGTTGACGAAGAAATATCTGGGTGGCCTGATCAGGTTCTTAGATCACAAAGGCATGGCCTGGGAAGCGGCCCGGTTGCTGGAGCGCCTCAAAATCGAAATCCAGTCGGTGGACCTCAAGGTGGAAACCCTCTCTGGTGGTCAGCGCCAGGCAGTGGCTGTCGGTCGTTCCATGGGCTTCAACGCCAGGGCAGTCATCATGGACGAGCCCACGGCTGCCCTGGCCGTCAGGGAAGTGGCCAAGGTCCTGGATCTGATTAAGAGCCTCAAGGAGCACGATGTCTCGGTGATTCTGATCAGCCATCGCATGCAGGATATCTTCGAAGTCAGTGATCGCATCATGGTCTTGCGCCAGGGGCAGAAGGTAGGCGATCTGGTGTGCTCGCAGACGACGATGGACGAGGTGGTGGCCCTGATCACAGGCGCTCAAGGGGAAGCCCTGCAAGCGGTCACGGAGGTGGCCTGATGTCAACTCCGACTGTGGCTCGTACAGTACCCAGGGCGCGCCGCTTCTCCGTGGGTGCAGTGCTGGACCGTTTTGGCATCGCTCTGGCGCTGGTCATTTTGATGACCATGCTTGCTATCCTCTCACCAGAGTACTTCTTGACCCGTGAGAATCTGACCAACGTGGCCGCTCGCATAGCCTTCATCGCCCTGCTGTCCCTGGGAGAATTCCTGGTCATCCTGACAGCGGGCATTGACCTCTCGGTGGGAGCCGTGATGGGACTCTCAGTGATTATGCTGGCCTGGTCCAGCCATCGCTTATACGAATGGTATGCCGGCTGGTACTACGCAGGCGCTGGTATGGCGGCCAGCCTGCCCCCGCCCGAGGGCCCTGTCATCCTCACCACCATCAGCGTGTTGGCCATCGCCGCCACCCTGGGCGTCGGCTTCCTGTGTGGGTTGCTCAACGGCTGGGGTTTCACGAAGCTGCGTCTGCCCCACCCCTTTATCATGACTTTGGGCATGCTGAATATCGCTCGTGGTGTTGCCTTTCTCATCAGCGGTGGCTCACCTATCACCGGCCTGCCCAAGGCCATCCGGGTGTTCGGAGCCGGCAACATCCGCCTTTTCCAGTTTGCAGACGGAGAATGGTTCAAAATCCCGGTCTCGTTTGTGGTTATCCTTGTTTTCTACTTTGTCTTCTGGGTCTTTCTGACCCACACCCAAACCGGACGCCACATCTACGCCGTGGGGGGCAATCCCCAGTCAGCCCTCTATGCTGGAGTTGATGTGAATCGCATTCTGAACCGGGTCTACATGCTGGCTGGCCTGCTGGCGGGGGTTGCCGGCATCATGTACGCTGGTCGCATCAACTCTGGCACCCCGAAGGCTGCCCGTGGCGGCGATGAACTGGACGCTATCGCTGCGGTCATCATCGGAGGGGCCAGCTTCTTCGGCGGGCGGGGCACAGTGGTGGGCACCTTCATTGGTGTCCTGATCCTGGCCTTCATTCGCAATGGCCTTAACTTGCTGAACGTGTCCGTCTTTTGGCAGGAAGTGGCCATTGGCGCCATCATTATCACCGCGGCCTTTGTTGACGTGCTCCGTCTCCGCACCGGCCGACGGGAATAGGCACCTTCCAACTCATTCGTCCTCATTAAGGAGATCACTGATTAGTGAGATACGTACTATGGTTAATCATCATCGGCCTCTTGCTCGGAGCCTCCGCTTGCGACATCGAGGTCCTTGGCGGTGAATTCGTAACGCCTACACCGGCTGTCACTGCGGGGCCGACGCCTACCCCTCTCATTTTCGGTCGGCCAGGGGAGCAGCCTACTGCCACACCGCGTCCTCCTACTCCTACGCCGACCCTTATTCCCACCCCTATACCGGGGGTGGAAGCAACGCCTACCAAAGAGCCGGAGATATCGGACCGGATGGTCACCGTCCCGGCGGGATCCTTTATCATGGGCTGCGACACAGGTGAGCTGGATGAGCAACCTCCCCACGAAGTGGATTTGCCAGCCTTCGAGATTGACCAGTTCGAGGTGACCAACGCCGATTTCGCCAGGTTCGTGGAGGCGACGGGCTATCAGACGGACGCCGAGAAGGAAGGGCTTTCTAGGAATTGGCGAGATGCTGCCAAAGGCAAAGATGACCACCCGGCGGTCTATGTCAGTTGGAACGATGCCCAGGCTTTCTGTCAATGGCTGGGTAAGCGGCTGCCTGCCGAAGCCGAGTGGGAGAAGGCGGCGCGGGGCACCGATGGACGCCTCTATCCGTGGGGCAACGATTACGACCCCAGCAAGCTCAACGGTAAGGACAGTGGCATCCGTGGGACCGCGCCCGTGGGAAGTTTCCCTGAAGGCGTCAGCCCCTACGAAGTCTTTGACATGGCTGGCAATGTCTGGGAATGGACGGCCGACTGGTATGAGCCTTATCCCGGCTGCACCTTTCAATCGGATTACTTCGGACAAAAATACAGAGTGTTGCGCGGCGGCGGCTGGTTTGAAACAGCCGAGTGGGTACGCACCGCCGTTCGCAACGCCAATAGCGAGATCGCGGCCAACGATGACCTCGGTTTCCGTTGCGCACGCTAGCCAATGGCTGATAGCCTGCTGCGCTCGATAGCGGGTAGCTGATAGCTATCAGCTACCCGCCGTCAGCTAAGAGAAAGGGGGGATGTTTATCGAGAAAAGAGAGTAGAAAACGCAAAATCTTTAGCCGATCCAAAATCACAAATCCTAAGAAGGAGGAAGAAACAAAAATGAAAAAGCTGTTTTTGCTGACAATGATCGTTGCCATGCTGGCTGTCTTTGTGCCGGTGGCTTTGGCTGCCCCGCCAGCAGAGGGTCAAGACTACATCATCGCCAAGGGTGACTGGCTGTCCAAGATAGCGGAGAAGTACCTGGAAGACCCGTTGGCCTATCCGGCTATCGCCCTGGCCACCAACGAGAAGCACGACAAGGACTCCAGCTACGCCCTCATCACCAACGTGGACCTCATCGAGCCCGGTTGGAAGCTCTACGTTCCCAGCAAAGATGAGGCGAAGACTTTGCTGGAGACCAAGTACAAGATCGCGGTTGTCACCAAGGACATCGCCGCCAACAACCCCTTCTGGGCCACCGTGTGGAAGGGCGCTGAAGAGACAGCCGCCAAATGGCAGGTGATTGAGCTGACCCTTGACGCCCCCACCTCAGAGGCCGACGTTGACGTCCAGATTGCCAAGGTCGAGGACGCCATCACCAAGGAAAACAAGGCTCTGGTAGTGGCTCCCACCGATGCCTCGGCCCTCAACCCGGCCTTCGACAAGGCCAAGGCCGCTGGTGCCCCGGTGCTGATCATTGACAGTGACACCACCTGGCCCGACAAGCTGACCTTCATCGGCACCGACAACAAGGCCGGTGGCAAGCTGGCTGGTGAGTACCTCTGCTCCGAGCTGGGCAGCGGGGCCAAGGTGGCCATCATCACTGGCCACATGACGGCGGCCAGCATCGCTGACCGCGTGCACGGCGCCGAGGAGGCCTTCGCTGCCTGCGGCGCGACGATAGTGGCTGAGCTGAACGGCCAGCACACCGTCGAGGGTGGCCGCTCAGTGATGGAGGACATCATCACCTCCAACCCCGACGTGCAGGGTGTCTTCTGCGCCAACGACAACATGGCCCTGGGTGCCATCGAGGCCCTCAAGGCGGCCGGCAAGCTGGAAGGTGTCAAGGTCTGCGGTTTCGACGCCAACCCGGATGCGGTGGCCTCCATCCTAGCTGGTGAAATGTCGGCCAGCATCGCCCAGAGCCCCTACAACATGGGTCGTTATGGCCTGGTCTACGGCCTTAACGCCATCCGGGGGCTCTCAATCCCGCCGCGCATTGACACCGGCACCACCTTGGTCACCAAAGCTAACGCGGAGGCTTTCAAGTAGACCCATCTACTCCGATGGCCCGGATGCACTCTGTCCGGGCCATCGGCTTCTTTGGCACCAAATAACGAGGCGGGTCAAAGCGCCCGCTTTGACCCGCCTCGTTTGCCTTGTGATTGGGAACCCCTTTCCGTGGAGGGTAGTCTATGGCTGAACCTCTTCCCGTCGGTGTGTTGGGCCTGGGCCGCATGGGCCAGGTTCACACCCAGCACCTGGCAGGCTTGCCTGAGGCATGTTTGGTCGCTGTAGCCAGCCGTCGCTCGACGATGGCCCAGGAGACGGCCACCCGCTACGGCGCTCGTGCCTACACCAGTTATGATGATCTCCTGGCTGACCAAGAACTGAGAGCTGTGGTCATCGCCAGCCACACCCACGAGCATCGAGAGCACGTCGAAGCCGCCGCAGCAGCGGGCATGGCCATCTTCTGCGAGAAGCCGCTGGCCCTCAGCCTGGAGGACGCTGACGCTGCCCTGGACGCTGTGGCCGCTGCCGGTGTCCCCCTGCAAGTGGGCCTCATGCGGCGCTTCGATCCCCCTTACGTCCAGGCCAGACGCCAGATACAGGAAGGCGCTATCGGCCGCCCCCTCACCTTCAAAGCCGTCAGCCGCGACCCGCAGTTGCCCACAGTGGAGGAGGCCGAGGCTCAGTTGCGGGGTAACCTCTTCATTGACCTTGGGGTCCACGACTTTGATCTGGCCCGCTGGTTGATGGGCCAGGAGGTACGGCAGGTCCAGGCCATTGGAGGAGCGCTGGTCTACCACCGGCTGGCCGAGGGAGGAGGCGTTGACAACGGCCTGGTCAACATCGTCTTCGCCGACGGCGCGCTGGGCAACGTGGAACTCAGCCGCAACGCCGCCTACGGCTACGACGTCCGCACTGAGGTGTTGGGCTCGGAAGGCGGCCTGCTGATCGGTGGCTTGCAGCAAACTCCCCTGGCAGTGATGAGCCCGGCTGGAGTCAGCCACGACGTCTTCCCCTGGTTCCCCGAACGTTTCCAGGAAGCTTACCTGAATGAGATTCAATACTTTGTGGAATGTGTCAGGGCGGATCGGTCTCCTTCGCCCGACGGCGAGGACGACCGGGCAGCCCTGGAGATCGCTTTGGCCGCCACCGAGTCCCTCCAAAGCGGCCGTCCTGTCGAATTGTCTGGGAGGCAGAGATGAAATACGGCGTTTGCAACTGGATTTTCGGCGGTGAACCCCTGAGCGAGACGGCGGCGCGGCTGGCGTCTCTGGGTTATGATGGGCTAGAACTGGCCGGCGACCTGAAAAAATACAAGGCCTTAGAGGTCAAAGCTATGATGGGTGATCATGGTTTAGCGGTGCTGTCCATCACCCCGGAGAACGTGGACCCGGCCCACCCCGACAAGGAGGTTTGGGACGAGGCCGTGGACTATTACCTGCGGCTGCTGGATTTCGCCGCTGAGCTGGGAGGGCCCATCGTCTGCTGTCACGGCGCTGTGGGCCGTATCCGCGCCGTCAGCACCTACGAAGAGGAGTGGGCAGTCTACGTGGAG
>Ga0315310_10002557_pt1 | contig 11370 bp, 8 predicted proteins | sample TDP5_MG_FD_203630 | JGI IMG/M metagenome (GOLD analysis project Ga0315310, IMG submission 203630) | Freshwater sediment microbial communities from Lake Towuti, South Sulawesi, Indonesia - TDP5 | ecosystem: Environmental > Aquatic > Freshwater > Lake > Sediment | place: Indonesia: South Sulawesi... | reverse complement strand
ATACCCAAGATCGTTATCGCCAACACCACAATGCCGAATGCGGCGGCCTCGGGGCCAGCCCCAACCCATGGGGTGGTGCTCATAACCACCGGCCTCCTAGTCCAACTCAATGAGGACGAGATACTGGGCGTAATCGGGCACGAATTCAGTCACCTCAGGGCAAGGGATCCTTTAATCCTTTTCGGGTTAACCTCTGCCGAATTCCTACTCAGGGCATATGTTCTGTGGCCTTTGGTATACGTGTTCGGGATCCTCTACCTTTTCCTCGCCTTTGGCATTATCTACTTCATAGCGAAGTTCTTCGAATCTCGTGCCGATCTTGAGTCAGCCATCAGAATTGGGCAACCCACGATCCTAGCTGATGCATTGGAAAAAATCGGATATCGTAGATTGCAGTTCGAGAGGATGCCCTCCTACAGGATACAGGAATGGCTCGGGTGGGACCCCCACCCTCCGATCTACTTCAGGATCGCGCGATTGGAAAAGCTGGAATCGCCCGTTAAGATAAGGTATCCTCTTCTCCAGTCCATAAAGGATAATATTCGCGGATTCTATATGGCCCTGCGCTAATCATCGCGGCCCCGCAAATCATGCGGACGGTTGGAGATCGTACCAAAGCTGAACGTGACACGGCCTCTGGGTCGACAGAGACGTGCATGGTACGCAACAGATGCAGTCTCAAAAGATTTAAGTCGCGACGCTCACAGGAAGTTCGAGGGCATGGTTAAAGGGAGATCGGATGTCCGGCAAAGCCATTCTAAGGTACGATAATGCTCAAAACGCGGGGATGGACCCCGATATCATCAAGGAAGCGAGCAACCTCATAAGGGACGCCATTTTTGAAAACGCATTCCCGGGGGCTACTTTCCTAGTTGCTCGCAAGGGCGCTATAGTCGCACATGAGGCTTATGGGGTCGCGGTATCGACACCTCCCGAGATGTCCAGGCCCATGAAGCTGGATACAATCTTCGACATTGGCTCCATAACCAAACCCGTCGCTACTGCAACATCGCTGATGATCCTGCTTGAGAGAGGTAAAGTCACGCTGAGTGACGCTGTAAGTCATTACTTGACGGAATATACGGGAGGAGAGAAGGGGGGAACCACGTTATACGAACTTTTAACGCATACCTCCGGACTACCTGCCTGGAAACCCCTTTACGAGGTATGCAAAGGCAGGGGAGATTTCCTTCACGAGATATGCCGAATGAACCTGGAATATCCGCCGGGGGAAAAGGTCGTCTACAGCTGCCTGGGATTCATATTGTTGACCTTCATCCTCGAGAAAGTGATTGGCGAGAACCTAGGCTCCTTTGCCAGAAGGGAGATCCTCTCCCCGCTGGGGATGAAAGACACCCTCTTCAACCCCCCAGTGGCGTTGAGGGATAGGATAGTGGCGACCGAGAGATGCAAATGGCGGGGACGCGTGCTCATAGGGGAGGTTCATGACGAAAATGCATTCGGGATGGGTGGGGTGAGCGGCAACGCTGGCCTTTTCTCGACCGCGCTCGATCTTGCGATATTCGCGCAGGCGTTCCTGAATGGGGGGGAGTACGGGGGCACTAGGGTTTTGAGCCCCTCGTCTGTGAAGTTGATGACCGAAAACCACACCGCGGGGCTCAATGAGCCGAGGGGATTAGGTTGGGCTCTTAAATCCAAGAGGGGGTCATCAGCCGGCGACTTATTGTCTGACTCGGCATTCGGCCATACTGGTTTCCCGGGATGCTCCCTCTGGATCGACCCGGTGAATGAGCTCATAGTAGTCCTCCTAACGAACAGGGTCCATCCCACAAGGGAAAATGACGCCATCCTCAGAGTTAGGTCGCCCTTCCATAACATCATCGCTTCCTCCATCGTCGCTTAGAGCACGTTTCTGGCCCGTACCCTGTGTCGGTCGTTCTATTTTGGCTTCAAGTTCATCTCCACATGAAGAAAGGCAACAATGATTATGGAGAGAAAGGATCCAACAAATGACCTATCATAATCGTGAAGGGTTCCCAAAAGCGCCACGGCAGCGCCTGCATCGAGCGCCTGCGCCCTACAATAGTAAGCCTAAATATCGAATACCTAAACCACAATGACGATGTCAAAGCTTGGGAGCTACATCCTGACGATCGACGAAGGCACTACGAGCGTAAGGTCCATCGTTTGGGACCGATCTGGAATTCAGACGTCATCGAGCCAAGAGGAGATAACCCAGATCTATCCCCAGCCGGGCTGGGTCGAACACGACCCCTCCGAGATATGGCGCCTGACGCTCAAGACAATAATGACAAGCGTCGAACGGGCAAAGATCACGACACGGGATTTGTCATGCATCGGCATAACAAATCAGAGGGAGACAACAGTATTGTGGGACCGCAGGTCTGGCAGCCACGTTCACAACGCAATAGTCTGGCAAGATCGGAGGACAGCGGACATGGTTGAGGGGATCAAGGAAGAACACGGGGGATTTCTAAAGGGTAGGACAGGCCTCCAACCGGACTCCTATTTCAGTGCCGTGAAGGTCAAGTGGATAATGGAGAACTATCCGGACATAAGGGAACGGTGTAGACTGGGGGAGATCTGCTTCGGCACCATCGACGCGTATCTCATCTGGAAGCTCTCTGGAGGAAGGGTGCACGTCACGGATTACTCAAATGCCTCTAGGACGATGCTCTTCGATATATATCGTCTCAAATGGGATCAGGAGATACTAGATGCGCTTAGGATACCGGATGGGCTCATCCTTCCCGAGGCCAAACCCTCGAGCTTCATCTATGGCCATACCGACTCTAATACAATCGGGGCCTCGGTCCCGATATCGGGGGATGCGGGAGACCAACAAGCGGCCCTATTCGGCGAGGCATGCTTTGAGGCGGGCATGGTGAAGGCCACTTATGGGACTGGCAGCTTCATCCTGATGAATACGGGCAGCAACCCCCGCTCCTCAAAGGATCTCCTGACCACAATAGCCTGGGGTCTAAAGGAAGGTGAGGCCAGCTATGCTCTAGAGGGGAGCGTATTCGCCGCAGGCGCAGCCGTCCAATGGCTTAGGGATGGCATTCACGTGATATCGGATTCCGCCGAGACAGAGGAGCTGGCCCGATCCGTTCCTGACAACGCAGGCGTTTACTTCGTGCCCGCATTCGTAGGGCTGGGGGCACCCCACTGGGACCAGTACGCGAGGGGATTATTGATAGGGATAACGAGAGGCACTAGCGTAGCCCATATATGCAGAGCTGTCTTGGAGTCGATCGCTTACCAGGTTAAAGATATCATTGATTTAATGCGCACAGACTCTGGCTACAAAGTGGACCAGCTCAGGGTTGATGGCGGAGCCTCTAGGAACGACTTCCTGATGCAATTCCAATCGGATATAACGGGGCTTCAGGTCGTAAGGCCCAAAGTGATCGAGACGACATCGATTGGCACAGCGTATCTCGCTGGACTGGGAGCCGGCGTTTGGGAAAGCGTCTCCGAACCCAGATCGATGTGGGAGTCCGAGAGGACATTCAGGCCCTCGATGAGGGAGGATGAGAGAGGGGGGCTCTTGAAGCGTTGGGATGAGGCCGTGAAGAGATCTTTGGGCTGGGCCAAGGTGTAATGCCTGCTTGACATACAGGGCGGCGATAATTGGCGCAGGCATCGTCGGTTTGGCGGTGGCCAGGGAACTTATGAGGTACGAGGAGTTCGATGTGCTGATTATCGAAAAGGAGTCCGATGTCGGTTGGGGAACGAGCAAGGCCAACACTGGCATAGTCCACGCCGGATATGACGATGAACCCGAGAAGTACCCTTGGAGGGCAAAGCTGTGCAGGATCGGGAACGAGCTCTGGCATGAATTAAGCAGGGAACTTCAAGTGCCAATTGAGTGGTGTGGGGCCCTAGTTCTGGCATTCGACGAACACGATAGGGGCGTCTTAAGGGAGCTTCAATCGAGGGGAAGGGCGAATGCAGTGCCGGCGCTAGAGTTCGTTGAAAGCGACTTCTGCTCTGATCTAGAGCCGAACATCTCGAGGGAAGTCGTTGAGGGGCTCTGGGCGTCCACGAGCGGCACTATCTCCCCCTACGAGGCAGTAATTGCGCTCGCTGAGAACGCAGTCGACAACGGCGCGCAGCTGTGCCTCGAGACCCTGGCCTGTCAGATCGTGGTAAGAGCTGGCGAGGTCGTTGGCGTCGATACGGACAAGGGATTTCAGGGGGCCGACATCGTCATCAACGCTGCTGGCATGTTTGGTGATCGCGTATCGAGGACAGCGGGGATCTCGGATTTCTCGATAAGGCCGAGAAGGGGCGAATATTTCCTGTTCGACAGGGACGCAACTCCGAAAGTCCACATGACACTCTTCCACACGCCCCAGCCCGCAACTAAGGGCGTCGTCGTGACGCCAACGACGGAGGGGAACCTCCTAGTAGGGCCCAATGCAAAGGACATCGAGGAGGACGAAAGAGATGCCACGATGACCACGAGGGATGGGTTGGACGAGGTCTGGGAGAGGGCCTCAAGGTTAGTGGCCAAGTTGCCACCAAGGAACACGGCGATGAGGACATTCGCTGGCCTCAGACCGGAACCGAACTGTGGGGACTTCATAATTGAGGCGTATGACAGCCCCGGAGGGCTTGTCAATTGCGTCGGCATGCGATCCCCGGGCCTAACGTCGGCACCAGCCATCGCGAAGGAAGTCATCAAGCTCCTGAAGGGACGCGACCTTAAGCTGACGAGGAGGCGGAAATGGAAGTCGAGTAGGGAAGCCATTCGCAAGTTCAGGCTCGTCCCATCGCAGGAGAAGGATAGGCTGATCTCAATCGAAGCAGGTTATGGAAAGGTTGCCTGCGCTTGCGAGATGGTGACGGAGGCGGAGATCAAGGAGGCAATAGGACGGGGGGCTAGGACACTCGATTCCGTCAAATTTAGGACTAGGGCCGGCATGGGGCGCTGCCAGGGATCCTTCTGTTTGGCCAAGATCTTGGCGTTGTTGAGCCAGGAGACGCGTGAGCCCATTGGGGCCCTCACGCAGAAAGGCAAGGGCTCGAACGTCGTTCAAGGTCCGATAAGGTGAGAATGCGATGAAAGAACGTTTTGCAGACGTGATCGTGATCGGCGGCGGCCCCTCTGGGATGGCGGCGGCCTCCTACTGCAGGAAGGAAGGAGTAGGAGCGGTGTTGTTGGTAGAGAGGGAAGGGGCGCTCGGGGGCATCTTGCCCCAATGCATACATCCGGGATTCGGGCTCCTTGAGCTGAATGAGGACCTTACTGGCCCTGAGTTCGCGGATAGGTTGGAGGGCCAAGTTCACGACCTCGGCGTGAAGGTTCTCTTGGACCGTTTCACGAAGAAGCTTGGTTATGAGGGAGATCGAGGTATTTCAGTCGAGTGCATAAGTCCTAGTGGCCTAGAGGTGCTCAAGGCGCCCTGTTTGATCTATTCGACAGGATGTAGGGAAAGGCATGCCTTTGAGATAGGCATAGTGGGCGACAGGCCCTCGGGCGTGTTCACCGCGGGAACGGCGCAGTCGCTCATGGACATCTATGGCCTCCTTCCCGGGAAGGAGATCGTCGTAGTTGGCTCGGGGGATGTTGGTCTGATCATGAGCAGGCGATTCGCCATAGAGGGCGCGCACGTGAAGGCGGTTGTCGAGATATTGCCCTACTCGGGGGGGCTTACGAGGAACATCGCTCAGTGCCTCGAGGATTTCGAAATTCCCCTTCTGCTCTCGCACGCCGTTCTGGAGATCAGGGGGAGGAGAAGGGTGGAGTCGGCCGTCATAATTGAAGTGGATGGGAAGCAGGCCCCGATAAGTGGCACGGAGAGGGAGATAAAGTGCGACACCGTGGTCGTGGCCGCAGGCCTTGTGCCAGAGGTCGGACTGCTCGAGAAGGCGGGAGCCAAGATCGATCCGGCCACCGGCGGCCCGGTGGTGAACGAATTCCTGGAGACGTCGTTGCCAGGGGTCTTCGCCTGCGGAAACGTGTTGGTCGTAAACGATCTCGTCGACCACGCGGTCGAACAGGGCAGACTTTGCGCAGGGTCCGTTAAATCCACTCTCGATGGCAGCCTGAGGAGGCCCACATCTTGGAAGAGGTCGGTTCCTGGTGAAGGCACGAGATTTGTGATCCCTCACCTCATCAGCGGCGAACGCGACACGACCTTCTACACAAGGGTGAGGACGCCCATGGAAGACTGCAGGCTCCTGCTCAAGGAGCTTTCAAAGGAGGTACGGATCACGGGGGCCAAACCGTCGGAGATGATAAGGCTAAGCCTAAAAGGTGAACTCCTATCGAAAGTTAGAGCCGATTTGACTTTCGAGGTACAAAGTTAATGGCCAAGAGAGGCCTGACCTGCACGGTTTGCCCCTTGGGATGCAAGATCGAAGTAGAAATGAGCGATGGCACGATCTTTAACGTAAAGGGCAATGTCTGCGATAGGGGGCTCAGCTACGCAAAGGAAGAATGCACTTCGCCGAAGAGGGTTTTAACTACCCTCGTGCGTGTGAAGGGGGGGATCCTGCCCATAACCTCCGTTAAGACAACTAAGCCGATTCCTAAGGAACTGGTTAGAGAGGCGCAGGCCACGCTTTCAAAAATCTCAATCGAGGCACCCGTCGAGGTGGGGGACTTGGTCCTCAGAAATGTCCTGAACACGGGGGCAGACGTCGTCGTGACCAGGCATACTCCTAGGCCGAGCGAACGATCCTTAGCGCAGTATTAACCTGTCGTGCGTATGCCGATCGTTATCTCGGCGAACATCTCCCTCTTAGCTTTACAGATTGGGCAAACGTATGGCGGGTCTTCACGAAGGCAGACGTAACCGCATTGTTTACAGTACCACAACTTCATGACGGCCTTGTAGGTTTCATCTTTGGCAACAGCCACTCCGGATGTTTCGGGAGGTGGAGTCTCCAGTGCTTCATCGTTGGCCCTGGCTTGTTTTGCTGGAGGTCGGCGCTCTGGAATCGGCTTTATGGGCACTTTGCCCTCAAGCGCGTCTTTTCTGACATAAAGTGCACAATAACAACATCCGTATTCCTCCACATCTAGATCTCGATAATAACAGGGGCATATTATGTCCCTATCGATTACAAAAATCCCAGTCGCGAGTCTACAGGGGCAGGAGGGATAGCCATATCGTTCTTCATTTTTCATGAGCCCTTCGATGAGGTCGTTGAGAAAATCAGGATCAGGATTTAGACGGTAGCCATAAGTTTCCGCGTCTCTTTCCGCCCTCATGCGCACCTTCTTCAGATCAATCAAATCCTCAGGGCCTCCTTTATCCGATCCTCAAGAAACCCCGTAACCAATACATCATCGTCTATTATAATCGTAGGATAGATGAGACTCCCTCCCCTCCTCGTGATGTCGCTCCTAATTTTCTTTCGATCCGCCTCATCGCATAGATCGACATCGATGTATTCGTATTCAATGTCATTATCTTTCAGAAATTTCTTAGTTCGCCTACACCACGCGCACGTGCTTATAGCATACAACAGAACCCTGTGCGTCTTATTTCTGCCTGTAACTTTTTGAACATTCATATCACGCCTGTAGCTCCTGTCATAAAAAAGGCTGTCTAGGTCAGCTTCTATATATCCTTCTCGTTTGTCAGAGAAGGAACATTTACCATATATCCTCGATGATGGCTGTTATGAAATTGTCAGTGCAGTGATAAACTTTTTTAAATGGTGACATGCCAACCAATAATGATGAACCACGAGGAGCAATATGAGGAGGAAAGGCGCCAACCACATCAGTCATCTGTTACAAGGGAGGGGGGTAGGGGTCAGTTCATCTTCAAGTGGTTCAGGATTGATACGAATGGCCGAGAACAAATACCTGGATTGCTCGTACGTGGGCCAACAAGCCCGCATAATAAATCGTTACTCTTCGTACATGGCTTAGGGGGAAGCAAGGAGGACGTCGTATACTTCGGAGAGGTGGCCGAATCCCTCGGATTCTCGATGCTGGCGATAGATGCAAGACGGCACGGTGAAAGGAGATCAACCATTACGGGCGCGTCGGCCATCGACCTATTGGGGGATTTCAGTGGGACCATCGTTGATAACCGCATAGCTGTCGATGTAGCGGTGCAAAATGGGTGGGCCCAGGAAGGGAAGATCATCCTCGTAGGAACGAGTATGGGGGGAGTATTCGGGGGAGTGATAGCTGGAGTTGACCGGAGAATATCCGGTGCTGCCCTCCATGTCGCGGGAGGCGACCTTGTTGAGATACTGGCGAAAAGCAAACACCCCATTGTGTCTCAAATCAGTAGCGGAATTCCGAAGTTCATGTTCACGTTGTTTAAGGGGCAGATCGCAACCCTCGATCCAATAAACTACATCGGCAGGATGTCGCCAAGGCCACTGTTGCTTCAGCTGGGCAGACACGATGACTTCGTTCCATACGAGACCGGCATGAAGTTGTACGATAAGGCAAAGGAACCAAAGGACCTGGTAGTTCACGATTCAGGGCATGATCTGCCAAAGGATAAGGCGATGTCAGAGATCATCCGCTGGATTGGAAAGCGTTTTCCCGATCTCTTATAATAGAGTTCCATTCATCAAATCGCGATGCAATTCAGGGGAAAACTTCAGCCATCGCAGACGTTGCCTGTGCTCGGAATGGGCCCCGATCACTCAATGCGCGTCTGTATCAATCTTGCCTTTCCTATTCCGAATTTCACGAAGCTGTATTCATCTGTCCAATTGGATTCGTCCGTGAAACTACCTGGCCCGACTGAGAATAGTTCGCCCTGCCTGTGATGGTGAGGGCCCAGTAGATTCCTGCAACTCGAGACAGCCTCTACTTCTACGGTGTTCCTCCCTCCCTTGACAAGTCGTGAGATATCCAGCTTGTATGGCCTCCAAGCCATTATGCCCGCCACTCTACCATTGACTACCACTCTCATGACGATCGCATCCAAGGATTCGAACTCGATGTACGTTCTATCCGCCTTTTGTACTTTGATCGTTTGAGTATAAGATACAATGCCTGCGTAGAATGGAAAGCCCTGTTGGATCAGGTCTCCCGTATGAGCCGTCTTCGTTTCATCTGTTAAGATAAAGCCTTCGCCAGCCTTCTTCACGGCAAAGTCACCGACGATGTACACGCTTTCCAATTCAACTCCACATTTGAGAAATACCAGCGTCCTTGGAATCGTGGGCCTTCTGAATAGGCAAGTTACCTCAAGGGAGTTACCTCCATTTACTATGAATTTACTGATGTCTATCTTCTTGAAGCTTATGTCCAACCACCAGCCAAGTTTACCGTGCTTTACCTTCTTTCCATTTATCATGATTTCATATTTCTCGGGCGTTTCCATGACTACGTAAATCCCCCTTTGTTTTTTCTTTACGAACTCTGCCCCAAACGCATATCTGAGGGACACCTTGACGTCTTCACCTAATCTCTCCGCTTCGCGCTGGACTTTCCAGACCGGAACCCTTTCGCTCCACTCCCCTCCTTCGAACTTATATTGGCAGTAATCCAATGTGAGGGCATTGTAGTTCATTCTTAAAATTCCCCATGTGTCTCGCAGATCGATGGAGGAGACCACCGTTTCCTTATGCCCCCTCTTTTGCGTCGCCTTCTTTGACGTGTCGAGCACTAGAAGCAGAGATCCCGTTGGTTGAAAAACGTTCTTAATAGTCGTATACCCGCCCTCAGTTCTACACGCTATTTCCCTTATGGAGCCTTTGAATGGATCCCATTCCTCCACTCTCCCTTCTCCTCTGAGACTTATCGTTGCGTCGTGGGATCTGCTTCGGTCTGTGTTCGCGAAGAAGTAGATATGGGCTTTGCCAAGCATCCTATGTTGATAGTATATCGACTCTATCTGCTCTCCTTTCTCGTCCTTTACTTCGACATCGCATGGCAAGAGCTCATCTATTATATCTCGGAGCTGCTCCTTGTCGCAGCAGATCCTTTTGGCTAGTTCCATTAGCTTCCTTAACTGATCACTTCTCTGACAGTCTATGAGTTCAGGAACGGGATCGATGAAGATCAGCTTTCCACCTCCTTCAACGAACTGCCTCAGCAAGTTGAACGTGCTTTCCTGCAGTGTTGTGCTAGGCGGTACGATGACGAGCCGATAAGTCGATTCACCAACAATGATCACATCTCCATCAACTTTTCCATGCCTAGCCATTATCTTTTCATCGCCAAAATCATAGTCCCTGTGAATCTTGCAGAGAGCCTCACTGACGTAAACGAATCTTTTGTTCAGCTCATCGACCCTTGATGTATCCCTTGGGCTGTAGACGGACCATGCGCTCTGGATCGGGTGTATAACGAGTACGTCGGCCTTAAATCTACCTCGGGTGAGGATGTAGCTGAGCCTTGCGAAGTATTCAGAGACATACCTGTAATATGGCCACCATGGTTGCTGATAATTTATCGAAGGCGGAAAGTCCCTCTTCCTGCATCCCTTGAGCGAGTAGAGGGCTAGGTGCTGGTTGAGGAGGTTTACCCCTAAACAATATTGCCAATCCCCTATCCACTTCTGGTCGTCAAAGCTCATGTTCCAGCCGGCACACCCGTAGGTTTCGCACAACACCCCCTCTTTACCGAGTTGATGGGCTACGCTGCTTACCTGTTTCACCGTTATGAGGTCGTCGATATTCCTGCTGAGGTGATCTATTCCGGGTATGTGCATATACTCATAGTGGGGCATCGCAGCCCCAATGTACCTGGTCTGTACGGTGAGATTGTCTTCACAAAGGTAGTGTCCAGTAAATTTCAGCTTGTTGTCGTTGCACCAGTCGTAGATCCTCTTTGAGAATGACTCCAGGAAAATGTCCGTGACAGCGCTCCAGAAATCCCCCCTCACCTTCATATAATCCCCGAGATCGTAGAAAAGGCTTGGCAAGGCATCCAATATGTCGTGACCGTTCCTTTCCTTGAAGAAGGCCGGAAGTCGCTCAGTCCATGGCACGGATGCCACCTCACCCCATTGGGAGAAGTTGGGCTCATCCGTGAATATCCCAAGTATCGTCCTGGCGAATTCCTTTTGGAATTCCCCTTTGTAAGCTTCGTGAGTCGAATCTATAAATGCATCCACAACTTTCGGGTTCATTAGATCAACGTAGCTATAGCCATTGTACCAATCGCTCTTACCTTCTAACCTCTTTCTGAATATCAAAAAAGCCTTGCCTTCAACTCCCTTGATGGCTCCGGCGACCGCCCTCTCCACATTTCTTACTTTCCCCGCCTCCTTCGTACACGTGAAGATGCCGATGACGTCTTCATCCCGCTTCAGTTCCTCCATGTCGGTCGTCTGCACCTCCTCGCACTCAACCCTCTTCAGCCCGTATTCCGGGCCTTTCGATGGCACTATGCCGCCCGCGAATCCGCTGGGCCACCGATCCTCGTCATAAAGCCACGCGTTCATGCCAACC
>Ga0315310_10002555_pt1 | contig 11372 bp, 10 predicted proteins | sample TDP5_MG_FD_203630 | JGI IMG/M metagenome (GOLD analysis project Ga0315310, IMG submission 203630) | Freshwater sediment microbial communities from Lake Towuti, South Sulawesi, Indonesia - TDP5 | ecosystem: Environmental > Aquatic > Freshwater > Lake > Sediment | place: Indonesia: South Sulawesi... | reverse complement strand
CAGTTTCGGGGACCTGGCAGGGTTCACCCAGTAACCCGCCTGGACCCGGCGATAATGTTACGCTCATCGGCACTGATGTGGTAACCATCAACAGCGGTTTAGCCACGGCCAATAGTATTACCATTACGGGCAGTGCCCGGCTGGACCTGGATGCGAGCGGCGGTGCCGTAACACTCCAGGTCACCGGCGGCGGGACCATCACCAATACCGGCACCCTGCGGCTCGCGAATAGCGCCTCTACCATACGAATCACCTCATCTTCGCTCAACCCCATTACTTTTGCCGGGCAGGACATCGCCTGGAACGGCAAGTCCCTGACGATGGGGCTGGTGGATTATAAACCGCCGATGACCATCCTTTCAGGGTCCATCCTGACCATAGATAATAACTTTCAGAGTGTTACCACGACGATACAGTCTGGTGGAGAAATCAAGCACCAGACCGCTAATAAAGAATGGGCTTGTTCGGGAAACCTTACCGTCTACGGCGTCTTACGTTTAGGGGCTAATACCATACTGCGACTTGCCTGCCCGAGCAGTGACGGTGAGAGCGGGCTGATGGTGGAGGGAACCGGTTATTTAGAGGCGCTTGGCGCGAGCGCCAGCGACCGCAACTGCATTATCGCCAACGGCGGGCTGGGCGGCAAACGGCCATATATCTGGTTAAAAGACGGCTCAGAGAGCAAGTTCCGGTTCGCCACGATTGCCTATGTGGGGTCCAGTGCGGCGACTGAGAAATGCGGAATCTATGCGAGCGGCGTAGATGGCGTGGCCGGTGGTGGAACGGGCGAGGGACTGACCATTGAGGCCTGTAATATCTACCAGGCCGAGACCGGGCTCGTCTTAAACAATTGCAGTGGCAACCTCCTGACCGCCCCGTCGTATGACGGGGCCACCTGGCTCCACGATAATACCAACGGGATAAAGATAATGGGCGGGACTAATAATACCACCATTAATAATACCTTTGTCTATTCCAATACGAATATCGGGATTATCCTGGACGGCGGGACCATTACCCAGACCCTTACTAATATGTGGATTAGTACGAATAAATGGGGTCTGGGACTTTATCAATCCGGTGCTACGGTGCCGCGTGATATAATCATAGATTCTACTATTAGTTCGTCAACCACCGCGGATATTTATTGTAATAGCGGTGCGGTCCACGAACTGATGCTGAGGAATACGACCCTGGGGAGTGTGAATGAGATAGACCCTTCAGGTTTACCCAGTGCCGTCGGCGCCTGGATATGCAGTCAGAGGCACGATAAGGCCGCCGGGGTGACCGTGGTGTGGGGTGATTTTTCCGTGGACGGGGTGTTAAAACTAAATTATGCCGAGGCCTCCTACAGTGGTGCAGGGGATGCCGGCACTCAGAAATTGGTCTATTTTGGACAAACAGCCATTGCGGCATATGGAAGCGGCAGCAGGCTCTATTGCCCGGCCGGAAGTATATTGCAGGTATCAGGCACCGCGGCCAACCGGACCCAGTTTGACCGTCGTGGCACGACCAATAAATATTACTTTGAGGTTGATGGCACGATTGATATGGACCAGGCATACTTGCCGGGTCTAAAGGTCGGGGATGGGACCATCGGTCTGGGTCTGAAGGTAAATGCCGGTGGTTCTATTACTAAATTAGATAATGTAGAATTCACCGGTATGGATGCAATTGGGGGCGGGCCCTGTTATCTTAACGTGGCGACCGGTCAGGACAAGACCTTAAATGGCTTAAAGTTCGGGACGGCCATCGCCGGTGCGCGCTATCATGTCAGGGTCGCTAACTGCGGTCCTACTCCGACGGTCCTGCGGCTTACCAATTGGACGGTCTCTAATGACCCCGGCAAATGTGATTCTGAGGGGGTGGCGGGAGTCATAGATGATTCCGAGGTTATCTGGGGTAATCCCATCGGTCAGGTAAGCGCCTCTTTCGTGGATATGACGCCGGCCTCTTTTAACCAGGGTGACCAGAATCAGGTCATCGCCCGGGTGTCATTTGAACCCACCACCGCGAAATCTGATGAGCCCATTATAGAACGGCTCAATGTGAAACTATTAGTAGGTGGAACCGTAACGGAGTCGGCTATCAGTCGGGTGAAAATATACCGCGATGCCGGTGTTCTAAACACCTTTGAACCGCTGACCGATACCCTTATTTCATCAGGCACCGATGTCTTTAACGCCTCTCGTGAATCATATATTACCCTAACCACACCACAGCCAATTACCGGAAACTGCTTCTTCATCGTATATGATATTGCCCCGGATGCACCATCTGGCGGGGCAAATGCGGTCGGTGGCCAGTTATCCTCCGGGACTTATGGAAATGGGGAATATTGTATTAAGCCGGTTACCCCGCACACCGTTAAGACCAGTGGTTTAGGCGGCAGTACGGCCACTAAGGTAATTCAGGGCGTTACCAGCCGGGCCGATGGTCATATCCGGATTGAGGCCGACACCTCCTTTATCGGTAATAACATCTATAACCTCACGGGCGTCCAGCAGACCCGTTCCGCCTTCACGGATAATAATCAGGTGCTCTCATATTATATCCGGATTCAGAACGATGGGACCGGCCTGGACGATTTTACCATAACCTGCCAGTCAGCCCTTAACGGTTGGACGGTAAGTTATTATAAGGCGCCTTATAGTGTGCCGGCCGATGAGATTAGCACGGAGGTGCTGGGGAGCGGTTGGTCAACGAGGGTGGTTTCACAGACCGGCATGGCGTCCGGTACATATATTGAGATTCAGTTACAGGTCGTGTCACAGACGGGGACGGCGACGCCTTTAACGATAGATACCTTTATAACCTCCTCCACCACCCCGTCGTCGGCACTTCAGGATATGGTCAGGGCCGCGACCGAGCTTGCGGCCAACCGACCCGATGCACTGGTCGGTATGGGCGTCAGCGGTCCCTGGACCGGCGATGATGTCTATGACCCGACGACTGAACAGAAACTCAGCGGCAATATTACCCAGGGCACCACCGTCACCTATTATGTTCAGGTCCAGAACGACCATACGACACCAGAGGTGATTACGGTCTCCGGCACATCCGGGGCCGGGCTCGGAGCAGGTTGGACCGTTACTTATTATAACCAGTCCGACGGAAGTACCATCACCGGTCCGGTGACCGGTGGCAGTTGGTCGGCCGGTGCCTTGAAGAATGGAAATACCAAGACCGTTCGGGTAGAGGTCTCGGCCTCTACGGCCGTGCCCGGCGGTAGCACCGGTACGCTCATCGTCCAGTGTGCCAATAGCACCGGAACCAGGTCCGACCGGGTCAAGCTCGCCTTAACGGCCCAGTATGCCTATAAGACCGATTTGTGGGTGAGGCCAGGCCCGGACCCTTACACTCCCACGCGGGATTGCACAAGGGGATATGCACCCGCCCACCCGATTTACCACATAAGGGGAAAACGCAAGAGAGGGTTTCCCCTTATTGCGACACCGCAGGTGTTGGAAAAGATATTGGTGCCTGTTTGGGCGGTTCGGGTTGTTTTTTCTCTGGTATCTCAACGCACCCAAAACCATCCCCGTAATCACACGGGGTATCGCAAACCATCATCACTTCGTGTCTTAGCCGATGAAAGCACTTATCGCAGGGAAAGGGGACATCGTTTTCTTCGTAATCGCGATATAGCCAAAAGTGACAAGCCATCATTTTACACCCATCCTTTCCGAAGGGCATCGTAGATATAGCCTGCTGGACTTTTCTTGCCCTCCGATAATCTGATTGCCTTAACTACCTTGTCTTTTCCGTAACTACAAACTGCTGCAATAGAATTAACCGTCATTCCAAGTCTTTTAAGACAAGCTTTGATTTCTTCCGGAGTAGCGTCTGATGGAGGGCCGTCTGATGGTATGTTGGATTGGATTGTTTTACTCTGTTGTTGTTTTACCGTAGACGGTGGCGTAGACGGTGGCGTATACCCCTTCGGTGGTGGTAGCGTAGACGGTCGGCGGTCTCGGATATACTGATACCTATCCCAGTTCGGGTGCTGGATATACTTAACTCCATCCACCTCATACCACTGGATAAGTTTCATATCGTTTAACCGCTGAAGCCCCTTTGCCACCACCTGTTTGTCAATGGTATCATAGGGGAATACGATGGCCCTAACATACAGCGGGTCGCCCCTCAGCCTACCATCATCATCGGCGTTAGAAAGCAAGCCGATATAGAGGTATCGTTCAAGGACAGAGACCTCGGCTAATTGTAAGTTAGTCCATATCTGTGGGTCAACCATTCGTTTACGAGGCATGGCTTTTCATCCGTCTATAGTATCTCATAACCCGTTTCACTTCACATTGTTTACACCAAGAGCGAGGCGTCCCCTCAATTGGAGATGTCGGGTAATGTAACCACGGAAAACTTCCCAGGGGTAGCATCCTTTTGCAACGGATACACCTTTTAACCCAATACCCGTTGGCAGTTTTGTAATGGGGGCTATGTATTCTCTCGTGTTCTGTCTTTGACACCAATTGCAGGTTTTCTATCCTGTTGTCAAAAATATCCCCGTTTATATGATGGACCAGCATACCCTTAGGGATTTCTCCAAAGCGGTTCTGGTAGATAATCCTGTGTAGCATTTTGTGCTTTCCCTTTATCCACACTCTTTTGTAATTCATTATTTTCTCCTCCTGACATTAAGGAACATTGGACACTCGGCACCATAGCCTACTTCACGGGCAAATTCGGGATTGCCTGATTCAGGACAAAGCACCCGCATATCTTCAAGGCAGACTTTATCTTTGGGCAAGGCGAATGCCTGCGCCCGGGCACAGAAAAAGCAATGGGTGAATTTGTCCGCCTTGATGATATACTCAATATCCATTTTACTGTTTTACCAAATCAAGATATGCCTTCGAGCTTATTTTTACGCCACAGGCTACGCATTTAGCGGCAATCAGGTTGCCATTCAGCCTTATTTCTTCAAGTATGGGGTGTGGGCATTCTATTCGTTTTAGTCCGATATCACAGCTGGATAGTTGGCTACAGATGTCGCAGGCGCCAAGGCTGGCATCACAAAAGACTACTTTAGTTTGCATAATTCACCTCATTCGTTTTCAAGGTCGGAGAAGTAGAGCCGTTCCAGCGACTCAAACTTCTTGACCTGACTATCGGCTATATCCTCTTCAGCCCTTAACCGATATATTGTTTTTGTTAACCTGTCTCTTAGTTTAAGAACCTTCTGGTAGTCTTGACCATCGTCAAGAATTTTCTGGATTTGTGCCTTACGGTGGGTCTCGTTGGGAAAGGCGAGTTTACCGTTTTCATCCTTGGCGGTAACAATCCGAATTGTCTGGTTTGCCTCAACGGTAGCCATCAGTCGGTCAATAGTGACACGCTTCAATTCGGTGCGTAATCTTTTAAGTGTAGTTTGGGCAAGTTCCTTGCGGAGTCTTTCTAACTCCACGATGAATGAGGTTAAACCCTCTCTTATTGTACTCCTATCTGGCATGCTTTTACCTCCTTTTATATGTTTTGATTTTCTTACAGGGAATGATGGTTTGGCTGTTTACACAAAAACCCCGTAGGCAGTCTGCTGTTCGGTAATGAGGCGAGTCGTGTAGACATCCGAAACACCTGCGGGTGTAAACGAAGTCGTTAGCGCACTGATATTTCGGCTTTAATCTTCTTGAGCGTTTTCCCATTCAAACCCCCTTTCTTTACGGATATTTTATCCAGTCTTTGGTTACAGTGTTCCCAGTGCTCGCAGTTCCATTCGCGACACCATCTTTGCCGCTGTGTCGCAGTAAGCGGGCATCCTCTCATTATATCACCCCCCTTTGAGAAAATAGCCCTGTGGGTAGAATATGAGGCTTTAGACGTTTGAAATGAGGTAATAACCCACAGGGCATCTTATTGTTTACTGTTATTTGCCTCATATTCTTTGTATATAGTATACACTATTTATCGGCAAAAGTCAAGTAAATCTTTAGAATTATTGAAAATATTTTTATAGGGGTTCGGGAGGATGCCTCCTGCCCTATGGTGTGGTTTTTCACCTTATGTTGTTTTACGCTAAAGTTTTATGCCGGAAATGACGATTTAATAGTATGGCAATATCAAATTGGATTAACCCAATCTTATAGCAAGGAGTTTCGTTATGGCGTATAACTACAGGTATTTCCGACCATTCGTTGGCACTCAACAGACAATCGGGTCTGGTGCTATCACCAACGAAAAGATAGCACCTAACGCAGTTACATCAGATAAGATAAAAGACGGAGAGGTTACATCCGCTGATATTAAGGATGGGACAATCAAGTTGGAAGACCTCGGCCCGGATATTCCCGCTATCAATATCGTAGATGGTAGCATAACTGAGGCAAAATTAGCAAACGATTCGGTTTCGGATGCTAAACTCAAAACAGGTTCGGTGGTTGGCTCCAAGATTGGTGCAGGTGCGGTAACCGTTACCAAACTTGCAAACGATGCGGTAGAGACCGTCAAGATAAAAGACGCTCAAGTTACCGCGGCTAAGGCAGCCGCCGGATTCGGCAGATATGTACCCCGAAAAGCCGTAGCCGAAGACAAAGTCAAGGCAGACTTTACGCTTGATAATGCCTGGCACATTGATGGGTTAGACTTGTCCGCTATCATCCCGGCAGGGGCTATCGGTGTAGTCCTACAAATGAAAATCATAAGCGACACAGTAGGAGACGTGCTGATTGTGGGCAACGATAGTGTTGCTTATCCTGTATGTGAGGGCAGAGCAGAAGCCTGCGTGGCGGATACCGTGCTGGTCAAACATATTGTCTTGCCCTGCGAAGCCAATAGATTATTTGACTATGTGGGTTACGGGTTCGCGGGCGTGGCAGATGTTTGGGTCACGGTATTAGGCTGGTTTATCTAATTATGAATAAATCACTGGTTCCACTTGTGGCTGTTTTGTCCATTGCTCTTATTGAGGCGATGGCAATTAGCAAGGGGATTGACGGCACCTTGTTAAGCCTATCAATCGCAGCGATTGCCGGATTGGGTGGTTACGGTATCCGTAAAATCATAAAGGGGTAATTATGTTTCGCATACTCAAGATTGCACTCAAGGTGATTTGGGTAGTGGTTAAGAACGCACTACCTTATATCATAACCGAGACCATAAAACAGTCGCAGGGAAAAGACAAACAAAATGGTTGAAGGCTACAAGATAATATGGGTACCCGTAGCAGATTGGGAACAAGGCGTGAACTTGCATACCCTGAATGCAATAACGCAAATGTCTCTTAATGAACTTAAACAGGAATATAACGTAACAAAACAGGTAATTACCAACAAGACGAAAGAAAAGAAGGACTTCGTTAAAAAGACTAATGACCTTTTGGTTTTACTTAGAAGGCGTAAGACTTTACTTAATGGTTTAATCAAACGCAAAATTGAAGGGAGGTGATAAACTAATATGCCAGGAAGCATTGAATTGCAGTGTAAACTGTATGCCCCGGATGTTCAGGAGGCCGCCGCTGATATGCCGCCTAAGTGGTCTGGCGGGTTGGTTAACAACGCGCCTACCATAAATGACCGGCGTAAACAAAGCGTGCCCGATGATGGGACATTCAACACCAAGGTTGCGATTCCGTCTAACGCGGGATTCAGCCCGATGATTGATGCCTCATTTGTGTCCAAGTCCGAGCGCAACGCCACCATGATTAAGCAGGTCCACTACGATAACCTTAAAAAGGCTTTCGGTAAGTGGAATGATGCCCTTGATTATGCCTTTGAGACCGTTAATTCCGTGGAGGCGAAACGGTTCAAGGATGCGGTGCTTGCGAAGCAGGATAACTGGGCGGTGGCGGTTGCCTTAAAGACTCTCCGTATCACCGGTGATAAGGTTCGCGGTCGTGGTGTCGCACCAATCGCGGCCTACCTGTTGGTCGGAGACCCGCGGGCAATGTCCATGCTCAGACCATCCGATGAATGGTTGGACGGTGCCGAGTATAATATCGCCAGAGATGGCGAGAGACCGGCGCTCAAGTCCGCCGTTCAGCTGGGTCTTATCCAGACCGGCCTTGCAATCATCTCTTCAGACTTTGACGGAGCAATCATTACGGCCCAAAACGCCATACTGGTTACTTTGCTCAATGGTTTGCGGGATGCCGCCAAGGCGGATGCTTTCGCTACGCCGTATGACCCGGCCAAGTCATACATTGCGTGGGTGAAGGACGTGAACACGGGCAAGTTTTATTTACACCTGCAAGTATATAAAACCTAACCGATATCAAGGGACATCTGAGTCGCCGTTAACCTCGGCATTGCAGACCTAATTTATTCAGGGGGGCGTTGGGGAAACCCTCTCTTGGTGTTTCCCCTATCAAAGCCCCCCTGTTTCTTTTCTGTTCGGGCATCCCAAATCCACCCCCATTGACACCCCTTCGGCAATATCCGGCTTGCGAACGAGGGTAATAGCACGGAGAATTTCACGCTCACCGCGGACAAGATGACCGGCGGTCCCAACTGGACGGTCTCTTATTATTACCAGACGGGCAGTGAGTTCAGTGCCCCGGATAGAACGAAGATACAAGGGACCGGCTGGCGACTACCCGCTTCCCTTAACCCGGCCTCAACCTATACGCTTTCAATCAGGGTCACCCCCGGTGAGGTTAATGATAAAGGGAGCAAGGCCAAATATCGTATCACCGCGGTGGCTGATAACCTGGTGGGAGATGCGGTGGCCGGTGAGACCGAGGTCAGCGAACGTCGTCTCCCGGATGCCCTGATTATGAAATACCCGGGTGACCCGCTTACCAAGGGGAATTACCAGTTCAATCAGGTGTACTCCCCGACTGAACAAATCACCTCAACCGCCATTGCTAATAACCAGACCCTGACCTACTATATCTGGTTAGAGAACGATGGGAATATTGGGGAGAAACTTACGGTCTCCGGAACGGGCGGAGGCAGTGGTTGGACGGTGAGTTATTATCGGAATGATACCGGCCAGAATATTACTGCCGAGGTGGTTAATGGTAACCTGTATGCGACGACCACGATTGCCCCGAACTATAGTGATGCCTTTCCGGATTCCCGGATTATCCGATTAGAGGTAAAGGCGGAAAACTCACTGGAGGGTGGCGCGACCAGGACCATAGAAATCCGGGGTCTCTCCGAAAATAATGTCGCCTCTGATACGGTCAAGGTCGCATTGACGGTCGGCTATACCTATAAGGTGGATAACCGGGCGGCGATAGACCAGACCTGGCCAGAGCCGAACGATGCCGACCATGTGGGTAATGGCATATATGAACCAGGTGCCGGGTGGGCGACGCAAACCATTACCCGGACCGTTGATACCAGCGACACGGTTACTTACTATGTCAGGATAGAGAACGAAAGCAATACAACCGTAGACATCTCGGTTACGGCCCCGGCCAGCGATGGCAACCGGGTCATTTCCTATACCGATATGTCCTCAATGTTACCGCCTCCCAATATCACCACCACCGGCTGGACAACATCATATCTGACCGGCGGCACCAGGGTCGTCCGGATTGAGGTTACTCCCGCCCCGGGTGTGGATGGCGGGACCTCTCTCCCACTGCTCATTACTTCACATATGAATGGTCGTCCCTCGGCCGAAGACGACCAGGTGCGCTGTGTCGCCCTGGTCAATACCACGCGGAAAGGCGACCTCAGGGTCGGAACCACCCCGCCTCCGCCGGGTGGCTCCTGGAAAGGTAATGGACTCTACGAACCTACGCCGACCACGGCCCAGACCGTGGAACAATCTACGGAGCCGTCAGAACCCGTTACCTATTATATCCGGATTGAGAATGACGGTAATGTGACTGATAAATTTACCATTACGGCTCAGACCAGCGGTATGGGCGGTTGGACCGTTAATTTCTACGAGTCGGGCGGCACCCCCATTCCGTCTTTGCCGGCTGGCACCTGGACCACGGCTAATATTAACAAACTCAGTAGCATTGACATTTATTGTCGGGTTATTCCTACGGGTGGTGGTCCAGGTGACTTGAAGGTCTATGCAGGTTCTTACGGCGGGAGTTCTTATTGGGATTCGGTGATGGGGAGGACTTACGTCGCGGCCTGTAAGATAGATTATCCGGCGACGACTAAAACGGTTTCGCCCAGCCCGGTGATTATCGGGACGGCCCAGGGTGATGCCAATCTGGAGGTCCAGATAGATGGTGCAGCGGTGGCGATTACCCCGACCAAGGCAGATGCCTATGGTAATTTCCGGGTGCAGATATTAGATACGCTTACGGTAAAGACGGATAGTTCTCTGAAAATAATTGCCAATGGTGTGGAAGGTCAACCGCGTCTGATTACCGTGACCGCCACGGCCCCTAATGTTCCCAGCATTACCTCACATACGAATAATGAGGTGATTCGGACCAAGCGGCCGACGATTGCGGGTCAGATAACATTACCCGCCGCCGGTGCTTATATCGTTACCGCCGTCGCCAATACCAATACCGGCACGGCCGAGATTTTAGATATGAATATGGGGCAGACCACGCTCAATGCCACCGGTGCGGGTGTTTATTCCTACCAATTAACCCTCACTGACCCGCTCCCGCCCGGTAACCGCGACATCTGTGTCGTCTGTAACGGCGTTTCATCTAATATTGTCAGAGTAGTCCTTGTTGACCCGTGGGGCTATGTCTTTGATAGTCAGTCCGGCCAGAAGATAAACGGGGCAATCGTAACATTAGAGCGGTTCTATGAAGCCACGACGCAGACCTGGTCAACCTGTCTGGTGAGTGCGGCCCCGGGTGATATTGATGGTCCGATTGGTGTTTATAATCCACAGATTTCGGGCCCGGATGGCAAGATGGCAAGCAAGATTGGCCAGGATGGTATGTATCAGTTCTATCTAAAAGACACCGGTGCGGCGGGTGAACGTTACCGCATCAGGGTAACCTTCCCGGGCGGGATGAGTATTTATAGTTACCCGACCACGGATGCCCGGTATACGACCCCGGCCGTCTCACCAGCCACCACAACTGTGGTCGCCGGTTATATGATATATACCGATAATGCGATTACCGCCACTGGTCAGGTCGTCTCATGTGGCGGTGAACTCTTTGTCTCTACCGGCGACCCGGATATCCAGGTTGACCTGCCCGTTGACCTCACAGGTAATCTTCTCAAAATCACCAAGACCGCGAATAAACCAGAGGCATCCATCGGTGACATCATTACCTATGAGGTTAAGTTAGAGAATGGCAACTCCTGGGCGGTCTCGGGGATTTATATAGATGATACCCTGCCGCCGGGCTTTAAGTATATAGATGGTTCCACCCTGAGGGATAATGCCACCAAGGTGGCAGACCCGGTAGGTGGCCGGACCAGACGCTTTAATATCGGTTCGGTACCAGCCAACACCACGGCAGTAGTGCGTTA
>Ga0315310_10002554_pt1 | contig 11374 bp, 9 predicted proteins | sample TDP5_MG_FD_203630 | JGI IMG/M metagenome (GOLD analysis project Ga0315310, IMG submission 203630) | Freshwater sediment microbial communities from Lake Towuti, South Sulawesi, Indonesia - TDP5 | ecosystem: Environmental > Aquatic > Freshwater > Lake > Sediment | place: Indonesia: South Sulawesi... | reverse complement strand
AGGCAGCCAGGATCCTGGGAGTGTCCAAAATCATTGAGCTTGGGTATCAGACCGATTGTCTTGCGGATGTTTCCGAGGTCGAGCTTCGCGAGAGAATCGTTTACATGTTCCGAAAATACCGTCCCTATGCGGTCTTCACATTTGATCCCTTTGGGCGATACGAAGGCAACCTGGATCATGTCCGTGTCGCCCAGGCAGTGGAAGAGGCTTTCTGGGTCTCCTGTTTTGACCTCCACCATCCCGAGCATTTTAAAAAGGGATTGAAGCCCTATTCGGTTTGCGAGCGCTGGTATTTTGCGCGCAATCTCCCTGAGGCGAACCATGTTGAGGACATCTCAGATTACATGGAAAAAAAGGTCAAGGCCCTTTGCGCGCAAAGAATAATGATGATCAACACAATGAACCAGCACCGTCTCCAGCTTGAATCCTCTGGTCGCCGCATGGAATGGCTTGAGACCTCAATGAAAGGAGACATACAGCCGCTAATTGCAACATTCCTGCAAGGCCAAGCAAATGCAGTTGCCGAGAAGTTCAAGCTGGGCCAGGGCAAAATGGCAGAAGCATTCCGGCTGGAGCGCTTCGGCGATCTTGAGGAATTATTCCGGGAAATGAGCGAGCCTTTACCCGGCGCTGAACCCACATTGAAACGGGAAAGCCTTGATCAATCACACCAGCCATCCCCCAGGACGGAAAAACAGGTTGAAAATATATTCCCAAAGGACATCCAAAAGAAGGTCCGTCTAATGGGACACCACCATTTATGCGCCGGGGCCTTCGAGGAACTGTTTCAGCTTCCATTGTTTCGCCTGGGATATCCCGAGCTTACCTCCAGGCTCAAGGCATCTGCGGACCTTCTCATAGAGTCCATCTACGGCTATGACATCTTTTGCTACCAATGCGGTTATTGGTCCGAGGACGAAGGCCGCTGCATCACTGGCTGGAAAAACAAGATCTCGAAAGACGCGGCAGTTCTTGAGCACCTTGGAATCAGGACTGGAGAGACCAGGAAACTTGAAGACCTGCAAAAACTCCTTGTCAGAAAGGTCAGTCCGGCTGACCTGGAAAGGTTCTGCGGTTCAGGCGAATGGAAATGCGAGTTCTATTTGCTCGGGATATGCCAGAAAGGATTTGAGAACCTGAGAAAAAGATTCAAGGTCAAGAAAAAATAAATCAGAGGCCGCGGAGCCACTCAGGCGTAAGGATGCCCTCATCCCGCTCAACAAGGACATTTTCAAGAAGCGAGATGAGGGTTTTCTTGTCCTTGGGGAGTGTCCCCCTTATTGGCAAATAGTTGCTCGCATGATTGGATGAGAACCTGCACCTGGTAAACTTGCTTTCAGCCACAATGGTCCTCAATTCCTCCAGGAATCCAAACTTTGACGGAAGCCGGAACTCGCCCCGCTCCTTCCTGTCCCATAACGGTGTTCCCGGCACAACTGTTGTTGTCAGGGCGCCAACGAACGGCGGATCCATCTCTGAAAGGGCCGAGGCAGTGTTATGTGCGTGCTGTGCTGACAGGCGCTCTCCCCCAAGGCCCAGGAGGACCATGACAGAATGTATGATGCCAGCCTCCTTCAGTTTCTTTGCCGCATCAATGGCCTCGGCGCGCGTCCCACCCTTGTCCATCATTTTGAGGATCTCGTCGTCGCCGGACTCGAGTCCATGGTAGACAACGCCCAGCCCTGCATCATGCAGCTCCTTCAGCTCCCCGACTGACTTTGGACAGACGCTTCGCGTGTCTCCGTAGACGCCCACCCTTTCTACCCAGGGCAAATAGCTGCGGATACCCTCCAGGATCTTCATCAGACGCCTCGTAGAGAGGATCAGGGCATCCCCGTCGCAGAGGAAGACCCTATTAAAAACCGGGCCGATTTCTGCTGCCTCCTGTAAATCTCTCTCAATGATTTCCCTGGGCTTGGGCTTGAAGCTCTTGCCAAGATACATGGCGCAGAAGGCGCATCGGTTGTGGCTGCACCCCACTGTAACCTGGAGTAGGAGGCTATCTGCCTCGCTTGGTGGCCGGAATATTAGGCCCTCGTAGTTCATGGGGTGGTAATAGGCATTCCTGATGTATCAGGATTTACTGGAGGGCTTGATTCGTTCTGCGGAGGAGCCTCCTTTTCCTCAGCTTGAGTCAACCATGGAGCATAATTACGCCTTCCAAATCGGTAGGAAAAGCCCGGGAATACCATATTGTCCCAAGTTCCGTCCGTCTGGTTATTTATCCACAGCCATGAGACTTCTAAAATGAATATTCCGGCACGCACCTCAAAGGAATAATTGAGAAACACTCCTGGCAGGAAATAGTTAACTGTCCGTTCGTCGGAAACTTTAGTTTCGCTCACGACATTGCCATTGGGATCTTTCTCTTGATCCACATGCTCAAAAAGGAAATGAAAATTAAGAAAAGTGATCTCTGGACCAAAGCTGAAGTATTTCCCCTGTGACGGCTGAACAATGAAGATAAGGGGTAGGGAAAAGGTTTTCATTTCATAATAATCATCCGTTGTATCTTCAGTGGTTGTATTTGTGAAGATGTCGGGAATCGACGACCAATATATTTCCGTGGCGTAGTTCTGAGAATAGCGTGGGTAAATAGAGATAGCTCCTTTATCTCCAAATTGGATGAGTCTTTGTTTGACTCCTATACGACCCCCGATGGACAGGACTGGCGTATAAAAAATGCCCCCTTCAATATCCGTGCTCCCTGTGAGCCCAAAGGTGCAGTCACCAACAAATTGAAGGGAGATAAGGTCCCCTGGCTCTGTCACGCGGCTCACATCAATTTTTCCCGTCTCCTCATTTTCAGTCATTCCAGCCTTTGGATCGAATGCCCCTTCCACTCCTACACGCCCTTCAAATAGCCCCTTACCGATGGTATATGCTGTATTTCCCTTCATGACAGGGCTCGACACGAAGACTGGAATAAAGCAAAAGCACCCAGAAAATAGAGTAAGGATGGAGAGGGAGAAAAAATTCGCATCGTGTCCATTAAGGAAATATTGTCCTGAAACTGCAAACCCATTTTCATTATTTTATCAACCCGTGATACCTGCCCATCCAGTATGGGAGCAGCCAGGGCGTTGCTGCCAATTCTCCACGGCCATCACTATTGATATCCCCATCAACCTCATAGGGATTCTTGTCCCATCTTCTCACATTCCCTTCGTCGTATGGAAGGACTTCCTTGGATTGAAGATTTGGCCTAAAAAACCTGTCCTGTGTGAGCCAGATTATTATATCCGTCCTCTGGCTGTTGACCATTGTCCATTCAATAAGGCTCCAGGGAAACTCTTTCAGGGTCCTGACCGCACCATCGAGCCCATAGCCCCTCTCCATCGCAGCCCCGGCAACAAAGTTCAAATAGGGATTCCTCTGGCGAACCTTGGATTCCATGACCCTCGTTATACTGTCCATAAAAATCTTTCTCTGGCCGGGATCACGCTGGTGCATGAGAATGGGGTAATAGGCCAGGAATGCCAGCTCGTCATCCACGAAATTATACATTTGAGGGCTGACAAAATACGCACGCTGCCAGTTCGCCCCCTTAAAGTCATATCCCTCGTCATTCACAAGCTTCCAATAGTGCTCCTCAAACTTTTTTTCGCCGGTGATATGATACGCAGCGTTCAAATATGAGAGAATCTCAAGGGCCTCAAGCCAGTAAGAGCCTGCATCCACCCATTTTCCGTCAATCTTTACCTTGAGCATCTCGCTGTTCACATGATCCTGATCCCATCTTCCGTGTTCAGTAGGCTTTCCATTCATGTCCCAGAGCTGATAGCCGTGGTCAACCAGATGGTTCATTAACCTGGAGACAACACCCCTTATCTTTTCTTTGTCATTCTCATCTGCAGCCAGGTCATAGAAGACAGAGTATCCGAACATGTGTCCGGTAATCTCGTCCGAGCTTGTTGTAGTCTTAAAGCAGAAGTTGCCGGTTATATCCGCAATCCACTCAACTCCCTTGTTGGAGCAGTTGCCACCGGCATTCTCAATGGTGACAAATGATCTGGCATGGAAGCCCGGGTTGCCAAGCTCTCTTGGGAATTGCTCAAGCCGGGCCATTGCCTCAAATGATTCCCTGGCATTTAATCTCGCCTCTGGGTCGCGGGTCACAGCATACCGGAATGATTCGGCCGCAACATACATCTCTGTGTATTGGCCGTCATTGTCGTCGTCGCGCTGGACAAAGCTCTCGAGGTCGCCAGGCGTGGGCAAATACACGCTCTCCACCATTCCCATCCGGTTGTGCCTGGCCCTTGTTTGCTCCTCGTAGTGCCTGGCCTTTTCCTCAAGGGTCATTGGAACCCATGCAACTTTGCCGATCCCCATGTGAGTTCCCATCCAAAGCGTCCGATCAGGACCAAGCGCAACAGAGGTGATAAGATTGTCCGGAACCCAACGCTTCCCTGCAAAGTATTGCCAGCGGGTTTGATCCTCAGCCAGCCTGAGGCCTGCGCCCCAGGTTGTCCCAACAAGGACCGTGCCATTTGAAATAACGATCCTTGTGATATCAGTGAATGGAAGCCCTGTTCTGCCCGGCACAGATGTTGTCCCTGTGATCTGATTCCAAGCTTCGATCCTCCAGTCATACATGCTGATCCCCTTATCTGTGCCCGCCCAGATCCTTCCCCTGTCATCCAGTGCCAGGGCACAGACATTGCTGCTGAGGAGGCCATTTTTATCGTTGAACAAATTCGTATTTGAGTCCTGATACATAAATAGACCCTTGTCTGTGCCCCTCCAGAGATTCCCGAATATGTCCTCGATAAAAGATGTAGTTGAGATCGAATCTCCAAGCCCAACCTGGAAATTTGTCCCATCAAAAAATGCAAAGCCCTTGTCTGTCCCAACCCATATTCCGCCAGATGACGCACCAAGCATGGTGGTCAGGCTTCCCTGAAGGCCGGATTGGGTAAAGCTGAAGGCGAGCCAGGTATTACCATCCAGCCTCTTTATTGCCCCTGAGGTCCCAGCCCAGATCCGTCCCTCGCTGTCCCTTGTGAGGGCAATGATGGAATTGTCTGCATCCTCTGCCCCATCCAAAAACGGGTGCCATCCCTGCCCATCAAATGTGGAGCATACGCCCTTATCTGTGGCAATCCATGCCTCGCCATCATCTGTAACAAGTATGTCCCTTACATCATCGGATAAAAGGCCGCTCCCCTCCATGGTGCTCGTGATTGTTGTTTGGATTTTCTGGAGGAACTGCCCCACCTCCATGGACTCCTTGAGATCCATCCTGTCCCTGCATGCGCCGAGAAGAAGGCATGCACATGCAAAAAAGGCAGGGTTGTTTTTCATGATAATCCAGCATAAAGTGTAACCCCGAATGGGTCAACCCCATTAGAAAGTCGGTGCTTGCTTTCAATCGGGGTAACGGTATAATCGGGAAAAGAAAGGGGGTAGATCACAATGGCCAGCCAGGACTATTTCAATCTTGCGTATCAATCAGCGCTCGGGAGCGACAAGGAAAAAAGCGCATCCCGCGAGACAATCCGTAAGCTCTGCGCCGAGCAGGGCATCTTCTCCGCCTCAATACTTCCCCTGTATAGGGCCATGAGCAAGGGGGAGGTAGGGGGATTCACTGTGCCGGCTATAAACATCCGCACATTGACCTATGACACTGCCAGGGCAGCGCTACGCGCTGCAAAGTCTAGGGACGCGGGCGCGATAATCTTTGAGATCGCCCGCACCGAGATCGGATACACTGACCAGTCCCCTGATGAATACTCAACGATCATCATGGCTGCTGCCCTGAAAGAGGGCTGGCGCGGTCCACTTTTCATCCAGGGAGATCATTTCCAGGCCAGCGCCAAGGTTTGGCGCACGGACCCAAAAAAGGAGACCGGCGCCCTTGAAGACCTTATAGGCAAAGCCGTTGCAGCCGGCTTTTACAACATTGACATCGACGCCTCAACCCTGGTAGACCTATCCCAGCCAACCGTTGAAAAACAGCAGGATCCAAATGTCCAGGCAACCGTGCATTTCATCCGGTTCATTCAAGGGATCAATTCTGCCGGCGCCAGCATCTCCATCGGTGGCGAGATCGGCGAGGTAGGAGGGAAGAACTCCACCGAAGAAGAGCTTGATGCATTCCTGGACGGAGTTGAACGAGAGTTGGGAAAAGGGGCATTGAGCAAGATCAGCGTCCAGACCGGCACGGCCCACGGCGGCGTTGTCCTGCCTGACGGCTCCCTTGCCAAGGTAAGCATTGATTTCGACACGCTCAAACGCATGTCACGAAAGGCAAGGCAGCGGGGGCTTGCCGGGGCTGTCCAGCACGGGGCATCCACGCTTCCAGAGGACGCCTTCCACCATTTCCCAGAGTCGGAATGCGCAGAGATTCACCTGGCCACAGGCTTCCAGAATTTCATCCTCGACCACCCTGCCCTCTCTGACCTATCGGAGAAGGTCAGCAAGACCGTGCAGGAGCGCTTCTCAAAAGACCGCGGCAAAGAAGAAACCGATGCCCAGTTCCTCTACAAGACCCGGAAGAAGGTCTTTGGCCCACTCAAGAAGACTTTTTGGGACCTGCCATCGGATACGAGAGAGGAAATCGGAAAGGGATTGGAGGGCAGATTCGGGCTCATCTTTGACAAGCTCCGAATAAAGGGGACACGGAAGGAGACAAACAAATGGGTAACGGCATAAAAACCATAGGGATTCTGGTTGGAGGGGGGCCTGCCCCGGGAATCAACGGGGTCATCTCTGCTGCAACCATTGAGGCAGTGAACAGGGGTTGGAGCGTGCTTGGGATAATGGACGGGTTCAAGTGGCTGAGCCGCGGCGACACACGATACGCCGAGGAACTCACCATCCAGGGAGTGTCCCGCATCCACTGGGAGGGCGGCTCAATCCTCCGGACCTCGAGGGAGAACCCGACAAAGGACCCGCGCAAGATGGAGAATGTCGTGCGCTCCCTCAGCAATCTTCACATAGACGCCCTGATCACGATTGGGGGCGACGACACTGCATATTCTTCAAGCTGCGTGGAGAAGGAATTGGGAGGCAATGTCCGCGTCGTCCATGTCCCAAAAACAATTGACAGCGACCTTCCTTTGCCAGGCGGTGTGCCGACATTTGGCTTTGAGACTGCAAGGACCATAGGGGTGCAGCTCGTCATGAACCTCATGGAAGACGCGCGCACATCAAACCGCTGGTATATCGTCGTTACAATGGGCCGAAGGGCCGGGCACCTGGCATTGGGCATCGGAAAGGCTGCAGGCGCCACCCTTACGATCGTCCCGGAGGGATTCAAGGGAAAGCCCATCACCCTTGGTGCAGTATGCGACATCATAGAGGGCGCCATAATAAAGCGGCTTAGCATGGGCAGGGAGGACGGCGTTGCTGTGCTTGCCGAGGGGCTGGGCGAGTTCCTTACCCCTGAGGAGCTGGACACCATCGGCGCGATAAGCAAGGACGAACACGGCCATATTCGCCTGGGCGACCTCGAACTTGGGGCAGAGGTGCGCAATGTCCTCCGCAAAAGGCTTGAAGAGCGCGGGCTCAAGATTGGATTTGTAGATATGAACATCGGCTATGAGCTTCGAAGCGCAGCCCCTATCCCGTTTGACATTGAGTACGCCCGTGACCTGGGTTTCGGGGCCGTTGAGTTCCTATCCCAGGGAGGAAGCAGCGCCATGATCAGCGTCCAGGAGGGGAAGCTCGTCCCTATCCCGTTTGCTCAGATCATGGATCCTGCAACAGGAAGGACAAAGGTCAGGATGATAGATGTTGACAGCATGACTTACAGGGTTGCGCGCCACTACATGATCCGCCTGAACAAGGATGACATCACGGATCCGGAGCGAATTGAGACCCTTGCCAGGTTCGGAAAGCTCAGCCCGGAGGAGTTCAAGAAGAAATTCTCCTCAGTGGTCATATAATCATTACACTGTAGTTGTCCCATTCATGGGACATCAAATTGCCCGATTGCGCCACAGGCGCATTTCCTGAAAATCGGGCGACTACCCAAAATGACATTTATTAGCACCACATTGGCCTCTTAGTTGATTATTTATTATGAATAATTTAGAATAAATATGAATAAAAAGGAGGTAGGCTTATGCCGAAGACAGTAACTATACGAGTAGATGATGAAACATATCGTTCATTCATGAAGAAGGCCAAGTCTGAGAGCAGGTCGCTGGCCAATTTTATTGAAACCGCGGTCAAGGAACACATCCGGGAATGTGACTTTGCGGACGATGCCGAGATGGCCGAGGTTCTGTCAAACGAGCATCTCGTCAAACGACTGAAAAAGGGCTCTGAGGATGCCAGACGGAAAAAGGGTGCGATGATTGGATAATTACCGGATTTTTGAGACAGCAACTTACCAGGAAGATATCGCACAGATTAGCCGGGCAGGCCTCAGCCGGCTCAAAGAAAAGCTTCGTGAACATCTCTACCCCCAACTTCGCCAGGAGCCCCACTTCGGTCCCAATATCAAGAGGCTAAAGAATTGGGAGCCACCCACCTGGAGGTGCCGGATAGGCGCATGGCGGTTCTTTTATGAAATAAATGAAAAAGAGAAAATCGTTTTTATGACTGCGGCCGACCATCGCAGCATCGCTTACAGGCAATCGTAGCACCCTGTCATTGCGAGCGCAGCGAAGCAATCTTGTTTTTATTATTTCAGAACCTATGAGATTGCTTCGTCGTCCGCCTCAGGCGGACTCCTCGCAATGATACTAATCCATCATGTTAGTCCTTGCCTCACATTCATCAACAATATACTTGCTGAACGAAAAGGAGCTTGTGAAGGCAGGGGACACGGCATTCAGAATATGGGTTGAATGTTCTGCATGTTCCACGACGAAATCCATTACCAGCATCATCTTCTCCCTGTCCAGCAGCTGAGCCCTGATCCCGGGCTCTAAAAACCTGCCGAACATATTGAAGTCTATATCTTTTACGAGAAGAGATGCCTGCCGCTTGAGATGGCGCTTGTAATATTTTTTTACCTCTTCAAAGACGAGCCTCCTGAAATTAAAAGAATTGCGGATGAAAAGCTCTGATTCATAAAACAAAACCTCCATCAGCTCATTGAGATCGAAATTTGAGATGCCGCTGTAATTCTCCCTCCACAGGGCCGGGATCGCTGTCGGCCCAATTTTCACATGGCCGTCCACGGTCTTTGTAAAATGGACCCCAAGGAAGGGATTTTGCAGATCAGGAACAGGGTAGATATGCCTGTTGATTAGATTGTCGTCTTTATACTTCATGTATAATCCCTTGAAAGGAATGAGCGTATATTTCATCCCGGCGCCAAATTGATGCGCCACTGTGTCAGCATAAAGGCCCGCAGCGTTGAAAAGATATTTATACTGGATCCTCAGGTTGGTGGTGCTGATGATGCTGTCGTCCTCCCTTTTCTCAAACGCCTCATTCAACAAAACATCTGCCTTGCCCTTGATCTCTGCTGCAATGTGCTCAACGACCTCTTTTGGATTCAAAGTGGATGTTGATGGAGAATGAAGTGCCTGCCTGTATGTCTTTGCATTGGGCTCCAGTTTCTCCAATTGTTTTTCATCCAGCATGTGGAGGACGACGCCATTTTTATCCCCCCTCCTCTTAAGCTCATTCAAAGAATCAAGCTCCTTTTCGTTTTTTGCCACGACAACCTTGCCGCACCGGTTGATCTGAAGGCGGTGCTCAAGGCAATAATCGGTCAGAAGCTTGTTCCCCTGGGCAGTGAACCTTGCCTTCAAGCTGTCAGGCGTGTAATAAAAGCCCGCGTGAATGACCCCGCTGTTTCTCCCGCTTGCGTGGCACGCCAACGAGGGCTCCTTTTCCAGGATTGTAATCTTTAATTTCGGAAACCTGCTGCTCAATTCCCTGGCAACAGCAAGGCCCATTATCCCTGCCCCGACGATCACGATGTCGGTATTTATTGATTGTTTCATTCCCTAATTCTTTATTCTTCTTTTACCTGGTCCAACAGTTTTGTAATATGTTTCATGATTAAATGATACAGGGGGAAGAAATGGTGCTTGAGAAAATACGCAACCTTGATGTCAAAGGAGGTGATGACGAGGAACTTTTTCTTCTCAATGGCTTTTATGATCAGCCCTGCCACCTTTTCCGGCTTGACTGCATGACTGAGGAACCTTTCCTTGGCTTTTAAAAACTTTTCGCTTTTCCGATCAACGCCGAGCATCTCAGTTGTATCCTGGAGCGGCGTGTTCACTGCGCCGGGACAAACCACAGTCACATTTATATTGTGCTTCATAAGGTCGTAGCGAAGGACCTCTGACAATCCCACCACTCCAAACTTGGCGCTTGAATAGGCAGCGTGCAGCGGAGGACCGATGATCCCGGCAGTTGATGAAACATTAACGATGTGCCCCTTCTTTGCGCGGATCATCTCCGGCACAAAGCATTCAATCCCATGGATCGGCCCCCAGAGATCAACATTGATCAATTTCTGCCAGTGAGCATGGGTCATGACATCAACGGTTGCAAACAGGGCAATGCCCGCATTGTTGATTATGATGTCCATTGGGCCGAACTTGCCGTGGATCTCATCGGCAAACGCCTTCACCGCCTCTAATTTGGATATATCAAATGCCTGGTATTTTCCTACATCTCCTTCGGCTTTTTTGATCATCCGCACTGTCTCTTCCAGGCCTTGCCCATTGATGTCCGTCAAAAACATGCGGCACCCAAGCCCTGCCATGGCCATTGCTGTGGCGCGTCCGATCCCTGACGCAGCGCCGGTGATGAATACCTTGCTCCCTTTCTGTATCTTCATTCTATCGTCCCTCCCTCTGGCTCAGTCTATCCCATACTATTTGGCATTAAAAAAGGGACAATCCGATAAAGAGCTTGTAGCCCTTGCGCCTTGCCTCCAATAGCGTATGCAGTGTGGGCACAAAGAAGGGATCAGGCACATGTATCCCCAGCCCGGGCAGCGGCTTTGTGAACCCATATTTCCTTCCCTGGAACATATACCGGAGGATGGGGAACTTGAATTGGTAGTCGTAATCCAGCCTTCCCTTGCCCACAATGCTCACAAAATTCGAAACGGTTTCAGGGTCCCTGGTGATACCCTTGATGTTTGGGTGCTTGGTCCTCCATTTCTCCACTGCGTCTTCCGAGCTGAAAAAGCTGTTGTAGTCACACCAGCCCACTGCGTCATCCGGCATATACCGCAATGGAATGCCAAAATGCACCCTCAGGGTTTTGGGGGAATAGTCAAGCAGCACGCCGTCCTTGCCAACCAGCACAATGGGCTCCTTGGTATAACGGCAGATTGATCTAACCACCACCTCTTTTCCGGGAAACATTGAGGAGATACCGCACACCTCAACTGCGCACTCGCCAAACCATTTCTGTTTGCCGTCCACCTCGATTTTATAGTGGTTAT
>Ga0315310_10002553_pt1 | contig 11374 bp, 11 predicted proteins | sample TDP5_MG_FD_203630 | JGI IMG/M metagenome (GOLD analysis project Ga0315310, IMG submission 203630) | Freshwater sediment microbial communities from Lake Towuti, South Sulawesi, Indonesia - TDP5 | ecosystem: Environmental > Aquatic > Freshwater > Lake > Sediment | place: Indonesia: South Sulawesi... | reverse complement strand
GATCAGAGATCCGGAGGCCCACCGGGATGATATGGCTCTATCTGCCACGCTCATGGCTCTTTGGCCGAACCTTGAGGTATTTCGGCCCTTGGCCGTGCGAACGCAGAACCTCGACTACATGATAAGTTTCCAGCTCAACCCGAACATAGCTGACGATGCTGCGGCAAGCCTTGAAGACGCAAAGTTGGCCTACGGCTTGGCTACTAGGCACTTGGCTGAGTATGATCAGCGTCTGGGGCTACCCAATCCCGGGGCAGTTCCACCGAACATCGTACTAAAGGTTGCCGGAAGCTCCAAGGCAGCTAGGAAGATCACACGCGAGTTGAATGCCGGAGGCATTGGGACGAACAACACTGTAGTCTATACGGTTGGTCAGGAGATCAGGTTGATTCTTGACTCGTTCGAGGGGAAAGCTAGGGCGATCAAGGCTGGGAAGCCTATCACTCGAACGTATGAGACGAACATGGGTGGCCGGCTTGTGAGCCATCTGCGTGAAGTTGAAGCCACCAAGATCTTCGCCAAGATCAGAGACCTGCATGGAGAGGCACGCGCGCTCGATCTCCTGAGTAAGCTTGTCAAGGATCTTGGTTTGGGTGGGAACCTACTTGCACTGTTGGATGGAGCGGGCTCCGTCGAGTCGAAGGTTGACAAGGTATGTTCCTACAGCAACCTGAGGTCCCTGACGCATCCTGCGTTTCTGAGGATAGTTGAAGGGGTAGGTCTTCGCCGCAATGAGATTGAACAGCTTGAGAACGATATTCGGAAGGCTGGGACACTTGTTGCAAGACGTGTCTATCAGACGTTCTACGCACAAGATAATAGAGAGAGGTGGATTGCCTACCTTCAACGTCAATATGGCCTGACCGCTCTTCAGGCAAGGTCGATCTTGGAATCTGTAGACGTACTGCCGGCATCCAAGAGAATTCCTGAGGACACCTACGATACGTTGGCATACCCAAACATGTGCAACACGGAGTTTCCAAACCATGCTCGCGCGGTCCAACTATTTGCCGAAAGGGGAGGCTTTGATTTGGTACGCTTCAAGAATGCCGCACTTGAGCCGCCTGAGACAGGGCTTGTTGAACGCCTGACAAATTTGGAGGACTTTGTCCGCAGTTACGAGGTCACCTCAGAGCTTGCGAAGTCACTGGTGGAGGTGGGAGTCATCCCGTCAGTGGAATCGTACGGGCTTCGTGGAATCTTAGAGGAGCAATGGCCTAGGTTTGGCTCCGTTCTAAAGACTATGGCTGAGTTTAGGGCGGCGTATGAGCGCTTCGCCTCTCAGTGCGTAGCTATGGCACAAGAGCAAATAGATCCTTCCTGAAGAAGACAGAATCCAAAGTCACGGTTCGAATCTTGCTGGCCGCACCATTGGACCCACACACAATTATTGTTGTAACGACGACGTTCAAATTGAGACGGCCGCGCCAAGAGATAACACACACCACAGCTGGTGCGCACACACACAAAACTGTCCCCTACGACGAACGACGACGCATGTTGGGGGAGGAAACCCCTCAAAGCCCCTGGGTACTCTCAAAATCGCCGCAGAGTTCATTGGTGCTTAGTGCGTTTCTTGAGCCATGAGCTTGTAGTATTCCTCTTTGCTGATGTCTCCATGAGACGCGATTCTTGCTTCCATGTCTCCGATTGCGAATGTGTTGTCCCGGTCATGTATCAGAGCTTGCTTTACAGCTTCGGTGGCATATGACTCAGCTGACATGAAATCGCTCGGCGTGAGCTCTTTCTTGCTTTGCAGAATCCTAAGCTTCAGTCTTGCAACAGTGTAATCTGACATCACCTTGAACGGCCCTTTGTATCCATGGAAGCCGATACACCCATGGTCTATTGCCAGTTTTGCGATGCCATAGCTGTGACATGCCGTCGTACTTGCAAAGCACCCTCGGAGAATGTGCACATTAGTTGAATCCACTATTCTCTCATAGTCTTGTCCAAGCAGTACACAGTCAGTTTGGCTTTTTCCGGGCATAGTTGTTCCATGTCACATCTTGCGCACAGTTCTTTGATGTTGGACACGTCCAAGGTGCCTGCCTTTTCATGAAGCGAATAGAGTAGCTTGAGATATTTTTATCTCTATCAGTTTACTTTCTATTAGCAATGCAATGAAAGAGTAGTGCGCTACCTGATAGTAACGAGAGACAACAACTGGGCTGAGCGAGTCAAACGGTCAACCGAGAAATTGAATCGGAGAAGAGATCAGAGTCGAAGTTTTGGTGACACCAGGCAACTTGCGTGCCCTCGTGACCGTTTCATCCATCAACGAGATGTCGCCCGGTTCCAGTCTTGCCACGACATCGAACTCTCCATAGACGACATGTGCTTCTGTCACGCCTGGAAGTTTTCTGAGTTCCTTCACAACTATGTGTTCGCTACCGACATCAACCAAGAGCAACAGGTAAGCTACCAGAGGCTCAACCGGGCACATGTCTTATTGAATATTCGTGACTGAGACAAAAGGCTTGCTCAGGTTAACGACATAGTCAGATTAGTAGGGGTGCGCACACACAAAATTACTGAAACGGCGACGGCACCTTCCTTCCACCATTCCAGACGGTGAGGCGTCAAATAAGGCGTCAAGTGAGGAATCAAGCTATCCTAATTCCACGTCTTACCCTTGTATCTGACTACCGAATTGAGAGCAGATTGTTTTGGTTTTCTGCTGATTTTGTATAGCGTTTTTCTTGGGGTCTGCTTTCTGTTTTTGTTGTCACTGAAAGTCAGTTCTGTGGTAGGAGTAAGAGAGGGTTTGGGGGATTCCTCCCACAACAATCGCCATCGTCCGTTCAGTAGTTTTGAGAGAGGGTCGTCAAGAGAGAGCGCACCATCCCTATCACACACACAATCTTGACTACTACCATAGTTGGAAGAAGAATCTCCCAAACCCTCTCTTCCCTTCGTCAAACAGAAGACATCGCTCGGGCCAGCGTTGCGAAGATTAGGCGAGGGCCTTTCATAGGTTTGAGCTACGCTTCTGGCAGAGTCTCGGTGCTCCTGACGCCGTCCATTAAGTTAATAGTTGCAGAGATCTTGCTGATCTCTTCCGTAGAAGCGTCGACGAAAGCCACTATATCCCATCTCCCGTAGGCGACGTAAGCTTTCCACACAGCACTGATCTCCGCTACTCTTTCGAGAATCTTGTCAGTGGCCGTTGGAACCGTCTTGATTAAGACACAGGCTTTCGCCACTGCTAGGCCCCCTTCGCCTTGATTTCGAGAGCTGTCTCCGTGAAGACCACTCCAGCCATCCTGTTCATTTTGAGAACGATGTTTCCAAGCGACTCGAAGTCAGCTGCCTCAACATCAGCAACCACATCATACCGTCCATGCACCGGGAATACCTCCTTCACTTCCTTGAACTGCTTCAGCCTCTCAGCCACTTCCTCAAACTTCCCGTGCTCCGTTCTAATCAGAACACATGCAGAGACCATATGATTCACCTTGAAAGAGTGGTGGCATGCGCACATGAATCTTTTGTTTTCGCCGACTGTTCCTAGGTTTGAATCCTGCCGGCCGCACAATGACACTCGACGACGACACTGTACGTGGTGCACGACGACGAACTCTCCCTTGACAACTTCTCTCGTTAGGGAGGAATCCCCCAAACTGTGTGTGCGCACCATTGGACCCACGCACACAACGAGATGGTTCGTAGTAATCAACATCAAAATCATTGTATCCCAAGTCATCGATTGATGAAGGAAAAGAGCCGCCGCGCTGAAGTCTTAATATCAAAGTACGTCCCGGTATCAGGCTTCTAGGTGGGTTGGTGGAATTGCGTGTCACAGGCATAAGCGGCAGTGCCAGGGTTGGAGGCAACACGGACACCATTCTTCACGAGGCGTTGGCCGCGGCCAAGGAAGAGGGGGCCGAGATCGAGCTGATCCGCCTCTCCGACTACAAGTTGGGACCCTGCGACGGCTGTGATGCCTGCAGAAAGACCAAGAGCTGCGTCATAAACGATGACGGGAAAAAGCTCTACCAGAAGATCGTGAAGTCCGACGGTGTGATTCTGGGCAGTCCGGCCTATTTTCAGAGCGTGACGGCTCAAATGAAGACCTTCATCGACCGCATCGGCTATTTGTGTGTAGCCCGGGGTAGGACTGACTTCGCTGGGAAGGTGGGTGGGGTCATCGGGGTTGCCCGTCGCTCAGGGCTTGCTAATGTGTGCAGCCAGATGATGAACTTCGTGACTGCTACTAGGATGATCGTTCCTAGTGGTGGGCGTGTTTTTGTTGTGGCGAGGGAGAAGGGAGATGTTCTGAAAGATCAGGAGGGTTTGGACACAGCGAGGTACCTAGGGAAGATGATGGTTAAGACGATAGTGGCTACTGAGAGCCTCAGAAAGAACTAGTGTGCTCGCCTTCACTCGCGCGTTCAGAAATATCGGGAAGCATCCCATAACATTCGTCGTCGTTCGTAGGGTAGAATTGTGTGTGCGCACCATAGGACCTACACACAAGAATTACTGAACTAACGGTTCAAAAGATGACGAACGCACCTGTAACTTCAAGGCGGAGAAGTCACAGCTTTCACAACTGAACTGGAGAAGACCAGAGCCGTGGCCATAGAAAGGGTTAGGGAGAAAGCTTCGGCTCTTGGAGCAAACGCTGTTGCGGGTTTAGATCTTGAAACATCAGATATTGGTTTGCAGGCGGGAATCACGGTTATCTCTGCGACGGGGACGGCCATCATAACGGAACAGCAACAGTAGCCGGCCTCTCCAAGTTCATCTCGCTACGATCATCGGGTTAGCGTCCTTTCAGCCAGTCACGATTAGCTGTGCCCAATAGCAAAGCCTGTTGGTCTGTTCTTCTTTCCTGATGTAGTTGAGAACGGGATGCTTCCGACTCTGGGCTTATGAGCTTATGGCGTGCAGTGCGAAAGTCTTTATTATATCTTCGGCGGCATTCACGAAAACAGGTGAAAATATGATAAGATCTAGGCGTGCCATAACGCGTTTACAGGGAACAGTTCTTGCGGTTATTGTGATCATCGCAGCGATTGCTGGTGGAGTGTACTATTGGACTTCGCAGCCTGCTCCTAAGCCACCGCCTCCTCCGCCTCCTCCAAAGAAGCTGACAGTGTGGTGGTCAACACCAGTCTTTGCAAAAGAAAAGGAACTGATACCGAAATACATCGACCAGTTCAAGGCTGCTACTGGTGCGGAGGTTGAATGGGTCCAATTCCCACATGTTGAATTGGACCAGAAAATAATGACGGCAGTGGAAGCTGGGACTAATCCAGACATAATGTTCCAAGCCCACCAACATGTATGCACTATCCTTCACGAGAAAGGCAAACTGCTGCCATTGACCGATGTCATAGACAAGATCGACAAGAACGATTTATTCCCATTCATTCTCCAGATGGCCAGAGGTCGAGATGGCGTGGAATACTTCCTGCCCTATTATCCACAGGGCAATTGGTTCCACTATCGAAAGGATCTACTGGCCAAGGCGGGGTATTCGAAGCCACCTGAAACATTGGACCAACTTCTAGAAATGGCTAGGAAGATCAACAATCCTGAAGCCGGCCTATATGCGCTTGGCTTCCCACTTGGCTCGACGACGATAAATGACGCGCCCATGACGTTTGAGCAGATTCTGTGGGCCTACGGTGGTCAACTGGTGGCTGCAGATGGAAAGACGGTGATGATAAACTCAACTGCTGCGATGCAGACCCTGGAGTTCTATGAACGGATAATCAAAATAGACAAGACGCAGACACCGGCTGCGCTAACATGGGGTGCCTATGATAACAACGCGGCGTTCCAGCAACTTGAGAATATAGCTTTCACAGGGAATCCTGGAGGAACCATCGTGTCTTGGATCAGGGACAACAATCCAAAGCTATACCCCAATGTTGGAACAGCGCCTTGGCCAAAGGGGCCGTCTGGCAAGAACTACCTATTGTTGTGTGCAATGGGTTTCAGCATATTCAAGAACACTAAGAATCCGGAGTTGGCAAAGGAGTTCGTGAAGGCTTTCTGTGATAAGACTAGGTACAAGGAACTGGTTATGGCAACGATACCCTACAACTTCCCAATGTACAAGAGCATGTTGACTGAGCCAGTACTGAAGGATCCGCCAATGTGGGAGATGTTCTCGCAACTTCTGGACGAGAACATTGAGAAACGACTTTGGGGATACGCTACTGGACCCACAGGCGCGGTGTCTGAAATCTACAGCGCTGAGATATTCGCTCGCATGATCGAAAGAGTAGCAGTGTGGGGTTGGACTCCCCGAAGAGCCCTGAACGAAGGCTTCATTGCGATCAGAGACATCTACGCGAAATGGCTTGCTGCATGAGGAATGAATTCGCTTCCAAGAATCAGAGCAAGTATGCTTCCGTACTTGCTCCTCACCCCGACCATCCTTTTCTTTTCCATCTTTGTTGTCTATCCGCTAGGCGTATTGATAGACCTAAGTTTTCATCAGAAATACGCTGGATCTCCGAGCATCTTTGTTGGTCTGAGAAACTTTCAGACCCTCTTACAGGATACTGGCTTTATCCAGTCCATCTCGAATACTGCAGTCTACGTAGCCGGAGCAGTTAGCATAAGGCTCCTGTTTGCCTTTGGATTAGCCCTGATCCTCAATCAAAAGATCAAGGGAAGATCCTTATTCAGAGGATTGATGCTACTGCCATGGTTAACGCCAATGGTGCCAGCTGTCCTCACATGGCGATGGATTCTCAGCCCCGATTACGGAATCCTGAATTACCTGCTTAGAGAGCTCCACCTGATAACCTCTCCAATCAACTTCTTGGCAGATCCATTGCTTGCTAAAGCCACTGTTATAGCATTCAATGTCTGGAAATATTTTCCGTTCTACACAATAGTATTCCTAGCAGGACTGCAAGCAATTCCTATCGACATCTATGAAGCCGCAGAAATGGATGGCGCCAACAAATGGATGAAGCTGCGGCATATCACGGTTCCTTATATGAGGAATTTGTTTGCCATACTCTTCGCCCTTTCGGCTGTCTGGACAATGGGTGAGTTCGTGTCCGTGTGGTTACTTACAAGGGGCGGGCCCTCGTATGCGACTCACACGTTTGCTACCTTGGCATTTGAACAAGCCTTTCTTAACTACAACATGGGCCTGGCAGCGGCAATGTTCGTGATCGTTCTTCCCTTCACTGTGGGGCTAACCATTCTGATAACACAGTATCTTGTGAAGGAGGGTTGAAGGTGTTCACCGGTCACAAAGTGAGGGCTTTGACGAATTACGTCCTGACATATTCTATTCTGGTAGCTGCATCGGTTTTCTCTATATTCTCGACTTACTGGATGTTTGTCACTTCGCTTAAACCTGACATAGAGGTATACACCCTTAGGCCGAGTTTGTTGCTTCAACACATTACATTCTTGAATTACGATTTTGCGTTGGGTTGGGGCTATCTGAGGCAGCTGGCAAATAGCTTGATAGTTTCCTTGGGAACGACTGGTTTGAACCTCATAGTGACTGTCTTCGGAGCATACGGCCTGTCACGATTCAGATTTCGAGGAAGAAAGATACTTTCGAGAACTATTCTTGCGACGTATGTTATTCCATCATCTCTTTTGGTCATTCCGTTCGTCATTGTGATAATCAACTTGGGCCTGTACAATACATACTCAGCGATGATCTTGGCTAATGTCACGTTTACTCTTCCCTTCACAGTCTGGACGATGGCTGGATACTTGGCCTCGATTCCAGTTGACCTAGAAGAGGCAGCCATGATCGATGGATGTGGCAGAATACAAGCACTCTTTAGGGTAGTTCTGCCTCCGTCTATTCCAGGCGTGATTGCAGTCGCGACATTTTCCTTCGTAAATGCTTGGAACGAATACTTGTATGTTGTTGCTCTCGTAGATTCGGAAAGCAGGTTCACTCTGCCTTTGGGGCTCGCAAGCTTGCTGACATCTGACATTGTTCCGTGGGGAAAACTCATGGGAATGTCAGTGTTGTACTCTGTTCCAGGGATACTGTTCTTTCTATTCCTTCAGAAGTACATGGTGCAAGGCTTGGTTAAAGGAGCCGTCAAGGCATAGGCTCACGCCGTCCTTGCAAGAGGACAAAAGGAAAAGAGAATTGGTACTCTTGGTGGGTTATTAGAAGAGCCACTCGTAACGTTCCAAGTATTTGTAGGATCTGCGAAGTATTTCGTCAACTTCTTCCGGCTTCTCGCAGCCCGATTTCATTCTGTCCCCCTTTCCGAAACCAGTTTCCACGCTGAAAGCTCCTTTGTAGCCATACTTCCGGAGGATATCGAGGATATTGTCGAAATTTAGCTCACCTTCGCCTATTGCTGGGAAGATGTAGGCCCCTTTACCTCCTCGCTGATCCTTGATGTGCATATGCACTACGTACTTCAGCAGTTTCCGGAGGTCCTCCTCGGGCTGCAAGCCAAAGCGGAAGGGCATGCTGGCAGTGTCGTAGTTTACCCTTATGTATTCGGAATCTATTCTCCTCATGGCTTCCAGAGCGCTGTCCGCTGTTACCGTGATTCCTCCGTCATTCTCAATAGCCAGAACTACATTGTTGTTCCTACAACAATCGATTACACCCTTGATATTGTCGTAGAATCGTTCTATCTCCGCTTTTGAGAAGACCGCGAACACGTCGCTTATCATTGGATCAGTTGTACGCGTGACAACGACTCGAGTCTTCAGTCTCCCAGCCAGCTCTATCCTTTTTTTCAGAAGCTCAATCTCTCTCCTTTCCTTGCTAGGGTCTTTGTCCATCATTGTGACGTGGCCGCTTATCGCCACAGGTTTGAGCCCAAACTCCTCCAACAGAATGCTCAATTTCTCGAAGTCCTTTTCAGTCATTTGCTCTGGCATAACGTGGTGACACATTCCAGGATCAGACGCAAGCTCCACGTACTTGAAACCTGCATGGGAGATTCCGCAAAGCGCTCTTTCTAAGGTGAACTCGCCGAAGAGCTTCACAGATCGATCGATATTCGGGTCGAGTTTCCTGTAGCAGAAGGTTGAGCAACTGAGCAAGACACTTCACCGTTTGGTAATTTTCGCCAACGAGTGGCAATGGCCGCACATATTAAGCTGACGATCCATTTCGCGCCGCCAAATCTTATATTCTTTCATCAGCTGGAATTCAGTTGAAGGAGAGGCCAATGGAACTTGGCGTGACCGTGGCATATGCGAGAAACAAGTTCAAGGGAGAACCATCGTTAGATGATTACTCGAAATTCGCAGATTGGGTTGCCGGCGCAGGTTTCAAAGGATTTGAGCTCGCAGCTTTCTCCAGAGAGCATTTCTACTCGGAGTTCAGCAACAAAAGGAACGTAAAATCCCTCAAGGACCACTATAGTTCGCTTCAGATTGTGTGCGATGCTTACGAAGCAGGGTTCCTCAGATATATGATCGTCGATCCTTCAAAGGAAAATCGAGAGAGAGCGTTGAAGGACATGAAGAAAGTAGTCGATGTGGCTTCTCAGCTTGAGACAGATCTGATCTATGCGCATTCGGCACCGCATCCTTCGTGGAAGATTGAGTGGAAGAAACTTTACGACGAATATTCTCCGCCGCTCAAGGTCCACGTTCCAGAAGATTTTTCGTGGGAGGAGACGTGGACCATGTATGTGGAGACGATTCGTAGATTGACAGCCCTTGCAGAGGAGGCAGGCTTGAAATTTGCTCTGGAAATCAGACCGTTCGAGATAATCAATAACTCTGATTGTATGATGAGATTGATTGAGGCGGTTGGTTCAAAATCGCTAGGCGTCATATTCGATACAGGACACCTCTTCGTCCAGAAGGAGATGCTTCCAGTAGCTGCCGAGAAGTTGGGAAAACAGATCTTTCTCGTGCATTTGGCCGATAACGACGGCGTCACTGATGATCACTGGACGCCCGGAAAGGGAAGCGTGGAATGGGAGAGCGTTCTGCAAGCGCTCGAGAAGATCAACTATGCTGGGTATTTGAATGTGGATGTTGCCGGACAATACGAAGACATATCGCAGGAAATTCTAGCTGGCAAGAAGTACCTCGAGAACATCTTTGCCAACCTTCACCTTGAGAGGCACAAATAGCACACGGAGAGACCAAAACGTCTCGCATCTGGGATTGAAAATGAAGATTGATGTCTATCTCGCAGGAAAAGAGACAGGGTTCTGGTCCTCAACCTGCGAGCAATCATTTGAGAAGAGCGTTGCATGTGTCGCAGAACATGGGTTTGACGGAATTGAACTAATGACTGGGAATCTGAAGGATACTAATGCAAGCAGAATCAAGCGAATCACTGACTCACACGGGCTGGACATAGTTGCCGTGGCTTCAGGTTTCATCTATCTGAAACACGGCTTGAGCTTCACTCACCACAACTCACGCATCAGAAGATCTGCTGTGAACAAGACCAAGGAATGCGTGGAATTCGCCCAGAAACTCGGCGCCAAATACGTCAGCATCGGCTTGATCAGGGGACAAGCGACTGACAGAACACCGTTGAATCTTGCTTGGAGATATCTGGTGGAATGCATCCGTGAATGTGGAGAGTTCTCCTCCTCGAGAAGCATTGTTCTTTTGGTTGAGCCGGAGAACCGCTATGAGACAGGGTACGTTCACACAGTCGAGGAAGGAGTCAAGCTGATCGAAGAGGTGGGCCTAGGCAATGTGAGACTGATGATTGATACTTTTCACATGAATATGGAGGAATCTTCAATGAGGGATGCAGTTAGAAGGGCTGAGGGAAAGCTTGCGCATGTTCACCTTGCTGATAACAATAGGCTTGCACCAGGAATGGGACACATCGATTTCGCTGAGGTGATCGGGGCACTTCGGAGCATAGGTTATGACGGTTATCTAGGATTGGAAATCCTTCTGAAACCGACTTTGGAAATGGCGATTGAGAAAGGTATGCAACACGTCACGGGTATTCTTGGGTAGGGTTGCCTTACTCCGAAAAACAACTGGCCAATAGTAATGTGATTTTCAGGCGATTGCTTTTCCTGTCTTCTTATCAAAGAGGTACGTTTTTTCTTTCTTGATTCCCATCCAAACATGGTCGCCAATGCCAATTGAGAAGTCTGGGCCTGTCTTTGCTTTGACAATGTCCGGCCCTATTTTCAGGTCGACTATGATCTCTGAGCCAGTGGGCTCAGTAACATAAACCTCAGCCTTAACGAATCCCAGTGATGTCTTGCTCCTTTCTATGGATACGTCTTCGCATCTGAAGCCCAAGATCAGCTCGGAACTTGTGGCCTGGTTTCGGACCATCGTGCTGACATCATTCGTAAGAGGAAGGGTGAAGGTGCCAGTGTCTAGGTAGCTTGAGCCGTTCTTCTCTTGGATGGTGCAGTCAATCAGATTCATGGGCGGGGTGCCGATGAAGCCTGCGACGAATAAGTTC
>Ga0315310_10002552_pt1 | contig 11380 bp, 10 predicted proteins | sample TDP5_MG_FD_203630 | JGI IMG/M metagenome (GOLD analysis project Ga0315310, IMG submission 203630) | Freshwater sediment microbial communities from Lake Towuti, South Sulawesi, Indonesia - TDP5 | ecosystem: Environmental > Aquatic > Freshwater > Lake > Sediment | place: Indonesia: South Sulawesi... | reverse complement strand
GTCTGGAAAGACTCCGCCAGGTCCGGCGGGCGGTGTCAGTCCCGCTGGTCGCTATTGGCGGCATCACTAAAGACAATGCCGCAGAAGTCATCGCCGCCGGGGCCAATGCGGTAGCGGTAATCAGCGCCGTCCTCGCGGCTGATTCTCCCGAAGCCGCCGCCCGCGAAATAGTAAGAAGAATTGAGGAGCAGAAGTGAGCGGATTAAGTAATCTGGACTCCATTGCCGAGCGGATTCGCATGAGTTTATCAGCTAAGGATGCGGCCCGGGAGAAGGCGTTACCTCTCTGCCGGGAAGTGATTCGTTATTCCAGCCAGGCCATCCGCGCGGTTCATCGTCAGGAATTTGACGGTGGTAAGGAATTCTTGCAGTCAGCCCGCAGTCTCTTAGACGAAGCGGCGCAGGCGCTGGCGAACAGCCCGGAGTTTGTCAGTGCCGGTTTTCTTCGGGATGCTGAGAAGGAATATGTCGAGGGGAGCATCCTGGTGGCGTTGGTCACCGGAAAGCAAACGCCCAGCCCTGAGGAGTTGGGCGTTGACTCGGCTGCCTACCTGAACGGCCTGGGGGAGGCCGTGGGTGAACTACGACGTTATCTCTTGGATAGCATGAGGCGGGGCGACCTCTCCCGCGGTGAAGAATTACTGTCAGCTATGGATGACATCTACAATGTTCTGGTCACGATGGACTTTCCTGATGCCATCACTGGTGGCCTGCGCCGTACTACAGATGTGGTGCGCGGAGTCCTAGAAAAGACGCGAAGCGACCTAACATTGGCCATTCGCCAGGAAGAGCTGGAAAAGAGGATAGGCAAACTGGAAAAGGACCTCCGGTAGTGTCACTCCCCGAGGAACGGGTTCCACTGACGCTCGGTGCCAATGGTTGTCTGCGGGCCATGTCCAGGATAGACGATGGTCTTATCCGGCAAAATCATCAGCTTGGTGTGAATGCTGTCCATCAGTTGGCGGGCGTTACCGCCGGGCGTGTCTGAACGACCGATACCGAAATTGAACAGCGTATCACCGGTGAACACCACTCCCTCGCCGAGAAGACAAATACCGCCGGGCGTGTGCCCGGGTGTGTGCAGTACCAGCAGGCGGAGGCCAGTGATTTCCAGGCTATCGCCACCCTTGAGCAGGCGGTCGGGAGGCGGCGCTGCCTGCAGAGAAAGCCGGGATAGCATGGCCATCGGTGACATTGATTGCAGAGCACGGGCATCAGCTGAATGAACCACCAGTTCAGCCTTGGTGGCTTCCTTGACCTCTTTTAGTGCACCCATGTGGTCGAAATGAGAATGGGTTAACACGATTATCTTCACCGTGAGTCCCAAGTCCTTGACTCTCCCTAGAATCCGGTCTGCCTCGCCGCCCGGGTCAATGATTATAGCCTCATGGCTGGCTTCCGCCCCAACGATATAGCAATTGGACCCAAATGGCCTGACTTCGAGTCTCTCGATAATCATGTTATTTTCCCTTCTCTGGATATTAACCGTGCAGGATTAGGTCTGCTTCTTGTGATACAGATGCACATTTTATCATCAAAGCCTGGCCAGCCACAAGGGTAGGCCGTAAATTTGCCATTTGTCCCATTTTCTTGACAAGGCTGGATTCGGATTGTTACACTAGTCTTATAGCGATTAGGTCTCCACTTTCACCAATCTCCTGTCATTTTTCTGTGAGGGGTTTTCGTGGCAAAAGAGGCATCTTTGAATAGTCCGTCACAACCCTCTAGAAAAGGCCTAGTTCAGATTTTTACTGGTGATGGGAAGGGCAAAACAACCGCTGCCCTGGGGTTGGCCGTTCGAGCGTTAGGTCATGGCCTGAGAGTATTTGTTGCCGTCTTTATGAAAGGGGACTATCCCTACGGGGAATGGAAAGTCCTGGCCACCTTCCCCAATGTCAAGATAGCGCGGTTTGGATTCCGGACTTTCACTGACCCAGCTAATGTGAAACCGAAAGAGAAAGAAGAGGCACGGCGGGCGCTGACGGCAGCCCGTGAGGCAACCCTTAGTGGCAATTATGACCTGGTAATCCTGGACGAGGTCAATGTTGCCACCGCGTGGAAGCTGGTGGAACTTGATGAAGTCGTCAAGCTTATCCAGGACAAACCGCCCAATGTGGAACTTGTTCTGACTGGTCGCCAGGCAGACAAGAGACTGATTGAACTGGCCGATTTAGTCACTGAGTGCATCAAAGTTAAGCATCCCTATGACCGGGGCATTAAGGCACGAACTGGGATTGAATACTAAGTAACTCTAAGGAGAGTGTGATGAGGGTCACATTAAGTGTAATCAAGGCCGATGTTGGCGGCTATGTGGGTCATTCCGAGTGCCATCCTGACTTACTGGTTAAGGCTGGCGATTGCCTGGACAAGGCCAAGCGGGAGGGGCTGCTCATTGATTACCATGTCACCAAGTGCGGGGACGACCTGGAGTTGATTATGACCCATGAGCAGGGTGAGGATTGCGAGAAAATCCACCGGCTGGCATGGGACTGTTTTGTTGACTGCACCAAGGTGGCCAAGAAGCTTAAACTGCACGGCGCCGGGCAGGACTTGCTTCGGGATGCCTTCTCCGGCAATGTCCGGGGAATGGGACCAGGGCTGGCGGAAATGGAACTAGAAGAGCGGGAGGCGGAGTCAATACTTATTTTCATGGCAGATAAGACCTCCGCTGGTGCCTGGAACATGCCACTCTATAAGATGTTTGCCGACCCGTTCAATACCATTGGGTTGGTCATTGCCGCCAACATGCACTGCGGCTTTACTTTTGAGGTGCATGATGTCAAGGAGCATATGAAGATATTCTTCAATGCTCCGGAAGACATCTATGATATGCTGGTCTTCATCGGGGCGCCGGCGCGTTTTGCTATCAAGGCAATATACCACCGGGATACCAATGAGATTGCCGCTGTGTCTTCTACCGAGCGATTAGCTCTGATGGTCGACCGGTATGTTGGTAAAGACGACCCGGTATGTGTTGTGCGTTGTCAGGGCAATTTCCCGGCGGTGGGTGAAGTGTTGGAACCATTCGCCTCGCCGATACTCGTTCAAGGCTGGATGCGTGGTTCACATATGGGACCGCTCATGCCTGTCTCAGTAGTGGACAGCACACCTTCCCGTTTTGATGGGCCGCCCCGGGTAGTGGCATTGGGCTTTCAGCTTTCTCAGGGCAAGCTGGTTGGTCCGCGCGATATGTTTGCTGACAAGTCTTTTGACCTGGCCCGCCAGGAAGCCAATGAGATGGCTGATTGGATGCGTCGGCACGGGCCTTTTGAGCCGCACCGTTTGCCTCTAGAGGAGATGGAATATACCACCATGCCCCAGGTCAAGAAGAGGCTGGAAAAAAGGTTTGTCCGTCTGGAGTGAGCCAATCGCCCAGAATCATTCTGGAAGCGGCGCAGTGGTACTCAATAACAATTTGAGTGGGAGGGAAGAGATGTCAACTTACATTATGCTCACTACCTTAACTGACGAAGGCCGTAAGACCATCAAGCAGAATCCCAATAGAATCAAAGAAGTCAATAAGGAAGTCGAAGCCATGGGCGTTAAAATCATCGCCCAGTATGCAGTGCTCGGGCCCTATGATTTTGTCAATGTTCTGGACGCCAAGGATAACAAGGCGATAACCAAGGTAGCTATCGAGCTGGGCGCGAGAGGAACACTGCAGACCCTAACGATGTCCGCGTTGACCCTTGATGAGTTCATTGCCAGCATTAAGTAGAATTGTCTGTTCCGGGAGTACCATTGCGCCGCAAACTACTATTAGCCACCAATAACCAGGGCAAGGTAGACGAGTACCGCCGGCTCTTGAAGGATATCCCCTTTGAACTGATTATGCTGGCTGATGCTGGCATTACTAATACCGTGGCTGAGGTGGGGGAGAGCCTGGAAGAGAATGCCCGGTTGAAGGCCACCGTCCTGGCAGCCCGCAGTGGTTTGCTGGCTTTGGCCGATGATTCCGGGCTGGAGGTGGATGCTCTGGGTGGTGAGCCTGGGCGGCTGTCCGCCCGCTATGCCGGCGAAGGCGCTTCTGATAAAGATAGAATCAATTATCTCCTGTCACAGCTTAAGGGTGTGCCCTGGGATAAACGCACTGCTCGTTTCCGGTGCGTTATCGCTGTGGCCACTCCTTCTGGTGAAGTGGCACTTTGTTCCGGTGAGTGCGGTGGGCTGATAACCTTCGAGCCAAAGGGTAATCGGGGCTTTGGCTACGACCCTATCTTCTATCTACCCAAGCTGGGCAAGACGATGGCCGAATTACCTATAGAGGTGAAGAATCAAATAAGCCATCGCGGACAGGCGGCTAGAAAAGTATACCAGGTGCTCAGTCAACCGCCCTTTTCCACTTTCTTGGAAAAAACTGCCCAAAATTAGCTCCAAAAGTACAATTTCTGTCTTGAATAAAATCATTGGTTTGTTATATACTACGCCTTACCTAGCAACATCAGCAGGGGGTGAACCATGAAATTATCATGCCTTCAGGAGAATCTAAGTCGTGGCCTGGGCATCGTTGGGAGGGCTGTAGCTACTAGAACCACCCTGCCCATAACCAATAATGTCCTTTTGGCAACTGACCAGTCACGCCTCAAGCTGGTAGCGACCAATCTGGAGATGGCGATTAGCTACTGGCTCGGTGCCAAGGTGGAAGAGGAGGGGGCTATTACCGTACCAGCCCGGCTTCTTACCGAGTTCGTTAGTTCCTTACCTAACGAGAGGATTGACATTAACCTCGCCCCCAAGACCAAGGTGCTGGGCTTGAAGTGTGCCCGCTTTGAGGCTAGAATCAGCGGCGTCGATGCCCGTGATTTCCCACCCATCCCCAGTGTGGGCGATGGGATTACGACCAAGGTTGAGGTAGAGGCCCTGCGCCAGGCAGTGAGTCAGGTGGTTTTCGCCGCCGCTACCGAGGAATCTCGTCCGGTTCTTACCGGTGTGGATGCCCGTTTTGAGGGGAGTCTTCTGACGCTGGCCGCCGCCGATGGCTTCCGATTGGCGGTATTTAAGATGCCTCTGGCGGCTCCGGTGAGCCAGAAAACTGAGGTCATTATCCCTGCCCGCACCCTGGCGGAGCTTAACCGCCTGGCTGGGGATGCAGAAGAGACAGTTGATATAACATTAAACCCCAACAAGAGCCAGATTCTGTTCCGTTTGAAAGATATTGAGCTCGTTTCGCAACTAGTGCAGGGCACTTTTCCGCAGTATACTCAGCTCATTCCGCAGACCTTTAACACTCGTGCCGTGGTAGATGTAGCTGAATTCCTGCGTGCCACCAAGACAGCCTCCATCTTCGCCCGTGATGGTAGTGGTATCGTCCGACTGGTGGTTAGCGCCGGTGCTGATGTCACGCCTGGCAAAATGACGGTATCCGCTCGCTCCGAAGAGCTGGGCGAGGATGTCGGTGAGATTGATGCCGTGGTGGAGGGCGGGGAGGCCAAGATTGCCTTCAATGGCAAGTACCTCACCGATGTGCTCAGCGTACTCCGCGAATCAAGAGTAGCTCTGGAGGCAACCAGCCCCTCCAGCCCCGGTGTCATCCGGCCGGTGGGCGTCGACAACTATGTCCATGTCGTCATGCCGATGTTTGTGCAGTGGTAATAAATCTCAAGGCTATAGAAGAACAAGAAGTCCCATGTCCTGTTAGTAAGGAGACGCACAATGGTATGGTGGACCTGGATTCTCATTGCAGTGCTAATTGTTTTCATAGTGGTGTTTTTCATGATTAGGCGGAAGCGCTAGAGTAGAAAGCTGATGTCTTCCCGTTTGTTTCCCAAACGTATGGGTATTTCCTTCAGACGGCAAATGGCAACTCAAATTCGGCCAGCGCGGTAGTGGTGCTAATTGAGACTTACGGGCGATAGAAAAAGATAGACGCGCTGGAACCGCAATGCTCATGGCTAAAAGAGCGGGTTTACTGTTACCCCTATCTCATGTAGAGCTCGAGTGATTCTTTGATTTCCGGCTGATACTCCATTCTATTTCATCGCTTGCCGTTAGTTGGGGTATGAAGAAATGCTTGAAAGACAATACCATCCGAATATCCTTGCTATCCCCAACTCTCTTGAGTGCCGCATCATCCAGCGCTTGAACCGGTTTGTAGTTGAGGTCAGTGCGGAGGGCAGGCAGTCCCGTGCCTATATCAATAACACAGGCCGTTTGCAGGAGTTCCTAGTGGCGGGGGAGGGTGGGTTCTGTCTCAAGAACGAAAGACCGGGACGGACGGATTACCGCTTGTTTGCCATCAGAGAAGGTAAGCTGGGGGCACTCATTGATACCCAGCTTCAGATGCGGGCATTTGAAAGAGCGCTGGAGATGAATCTTATCCCCTGGCTTGCAGGATATAGAGTCTTGAAGAGAAATGCTCTGCTTGGTGACTCTCTGATTGATTACCTGATAGGTGACGAGAGGCGGGACATGTTCCTGGAAGTGAAGAGTGCCGTGCTGAGGGAGGGGCAGTTTGCCATGTATCCTGACTGCCCCTCAGCGCGGGGCCGGCGGCATGTCAGAGAACTTATCGCTCATGTTAAGGCGGGGGGCAAGGCCACAATCCTGTTTATTGCGGCCTTACCAGGAGTGGCCGTGTTTAAACCAAACCGGCTGGCTGACCCGAAACTGGCCCAGCTCATTGTTGAGGCTCACCATGCTGGGGTAGAGGTAAAGTCCGTGGGCTTGTATTACCAGCCAAGGGATTCCTCGGTACGGCTGTCTTCGGCGGATTTGGCAATCAATCTGGAAGTATTATGACTGCGATTGTACCATTTCCCCTTCGCTGAACCTTTGGCGCAAGCAGGCCGCACGAAGCTTCGGCAGGAGGATGGGTCACCTCATCTACATTATCTTGTATTTCGGGCCATCGCCGCCTTCGGGGACTTGCCACCGGATAATCTGATGGGGGCACTTGATGCGACAAGTCTGGCAGTGCAGGCAGTTGGACGGGCTGAGCATAAGAGTGCCGTCCTCAAACTTGTAGACTTCCCCCGGGCAGAAAAATTGGCAGGGGTGGCAGCCAAAGTCCTCAGCACAGACATCACATTGTCTCGGGTCAGAGAAGGTGATGTGCGATGGCTCGTCTTCCCGATGAATGGTCCCGGAAAGGGCGACATCCGTCAGTCGGTCAATACCACCGGTGTAGTCCCGGCCCAGATTGACCCGTCTCATGCCTTCGTGGTCGGGCCGGGTGCCCAGACGGAAAGGAATCCACTGCTGGATAAAAGATAGGAGTGCGCCCAGATAGAGGCCAGCCCTTCTGGCTTTGGCGAAGACCTGGCGGTAATTACGCGCGGCGCGCAGGTCTTGCATCACGAAGCTCCTTTCCAGTGTGTCCTGATATGCTTTCAAACTGTCTCTCGAAAAGTCCTGTGCCTGAACCGCCTTAAAAATTGCCTCCCCGGCCAGAACGCCCGACTTAATGGCGTAGTGCAGTCCTTTGAGCTTTTTCACGCTGGTCAGGCCGGCGGCATCGCCGATGATAAGAGCGCCACTGGCCGCAAGTTCCGGGACTGAGTAATAGCCACCTTCTGGGATGGTTTTGGCCCCGTAGGCAATAATTTCGCCGCCCTCAAGCAGGTGGTTAATCAGGCGGTGCGACTTAAATACCTGAAGCTCCTGCTGAGGGTGGAGGTCGCAGTATTTCCAGTCAAGGGCCAGGAGCAGGGCCACTGCTACCGTATTCTCGCCCATACTGTATAGTGTGCCACCGCCAAAGACGTCTGGGGTCTGCATTTTATTGGGGAAACCCAGGGTGTGGATGACACGGTTGGGCCCGAAGTTATTCTTTTCCGGTAGTCGGATAACCTCCTTGACACCCAGCGAGTATACCTGTGTATTTCGGCCTTGGCCGAGGTCGAATTTCTTGACCAGTCCCTCGGCCAGTTGGCCCAGGGAGCCTTCGCCAAAAACGGTGACTTTTGCTTCTAACACTTCGCCGGGCAGGTAATTGGGTTGCTTATGTCCTTCCTTGTTCAGTCCCTTGTCGCCGAGCTTTATGCCCTTGACCCGACTGCCTTCGGTGACCAGCTCTTTGGCGGCGAACCCGTTGTATATCTCGACTCCCAGCCCGCGGGCGATACCAGCCAGCCAGTTGACCATCTCGCTCAAAGAGATGACATAGTTCCCCTTATGGTGTAGAGCTTTTGGCACGAGGCCTTCGGGTGTGTTTATCGCGCGGCGACTACCCAGGAGGAAAACCAGCTCGTCCCTCTCCACCCGGTTGGCCAGCATCTTGGTGACAAAGCTGTCCTTACGCTCTTTCCAGTCGGGAACTAACTCACCAAGGACATCGGCTTCAAAGACGGCGCCTGATAGGCTGTGCTGGCCTATCTTATCGGCTTTTTCAATGACGACGACCGATTCTTTCCTCCCGGCTTGATTCAGGAGCTGTTTAAGTTTAATGGCTCCGGCTAGGCTGGCCGGCCCGGCACCCACGAAAAGGGCATCTATTTCATTCAGTTCGTCCAATGCTATGCTCCTTGCGAATTCAATGCCCTGATGAGTGCGGGGACAACTTCCTCCAGGTTGCCGACGACACCGAAGTCAGCCACCTTGAAGATTCGGGCATTGGGGTCTTTATTGATGGCGATAATTATATCTGAGCTCTGCATGCCGGTGACATGCTGAACGGCACCGGATACGCCAATGGCCACATATACCCTGGGCTTAACGGTCTGCCCCGTCTGGCCGACCTGGTGACTGCGGTCGATGAACCCGGCCTCAACCGCTACCCTTGATGCTCCCACCATGGCTTCCTGGCCCAAGGACTTGCCTAGGCTCTCGGCTAACGGGCGGACATACTTATCATATCCCTCTTTGGTCTTACAACCACCACCACCGCAGACAATGATTGCGGCATCCTTGAGCTCAGAGGTGAGGGGGCGGATTTCAGCGGCCACTATCCGCACCCCCAAATCAGCCTCGGTTATCTGGGGGGTGTACGCAAAGACTTCACCGGTGCGCTTCCTGTCCGCCGCCAAGGCTCGCATCACACCGGGTCGGGCGGTGGACATCTGCACCGTTGAGTTCTGGCTAATAATGCTGGCCATAATGTTACCGCCCAGGGCGGGCCGGGTTTGCATCAAAATGGCGGTGTACTCCCGGCTGCCCCGTTTGAAATCGACTATATCCAGTCCGGTGCAGTCGGCAGTGAGGCCGGAGTTAGTGCGGTAGGCAACCCGTGGCCCCAACTCCCGGCCCAGCGGTGTGGCACTGAAGAGCATCATCTGCGGCATATATTTCTCAATCAGTTCGGCCGCGGCTTTGGCGTAGGGCATGGGCAGGAAATCAGCGAGTAACTCGTGCTCGGCGATGTAAACTTTGTCCGCGCCGTAGGCAATCAGTTCCTTGGCCAACCCTTTCACATCCCTGCCGACCAGGACGGCCCCGACCTTCTCGTGAAGGGCGCTGGCCAGTTCTGTGGCTTTACCCAGCAACTCAAAGGTAGCCGGATTGATTTCTCCGCCTTCCTGTTCAGCATAGACCCAGACATCTCCGGTATAGTCCGGTTTCTTCCCCTCCGGCAAGCGGTATCTGGGCTTTTCCTCTTCTTTGGCCGTGGCTATCAGTTTCCGGGCAAAGGTCTCTTTGACCATTTTGACCAGTTTCGTCATGTCGTTTTCAAAAACGCAACTGCGCTGGGCTACCTCTTTGGGGGAGAAAATCCTGACCACATTAGTCCTGGAACCGGCCAGCCCAATGCGAGACTCATCGGCAGTGACATCCGCGGCGCTCCACTGGTATAGCTTCTGTGAGTAGGCCCACCTCGTCTGGCTAAAGGAGGGATAGAAGGGTTCTGTCCATTGGGTGACCGTAACTAGACAGGGGTAGCTCAGGGGGCTGACGGTTTCCTTGCCCCGGCGGGTTATGCGGTCGACTTTGAGATTACCGTTGTCGTAGGCGAAAGCGGTGGCATAGGCGATATGCACGATGCCCAGTTCTTCAGCAATCTGGGGCGGCACTTGGGCAGTATCGCCATCCACCGACTGCATCCCGCTGACGATGATATAATTCCTATCGCCTTTGAAAATCTCTCTTTCAATCTTCCGGATGGCCTGGGCCAGCGGGTAGGCGGTAGCGGCGGTATCGGCCCCGCCCAGCTTCCTGTCAGTGAGCAGGACACTGTCGTCCGCCCCCAGGGATAGAGTATATCTCAGGACTTCTTCAGCAAAGGGGGGCCCCATGGTGAGGCTAACTATCTGCCCGGGATGTTTTTCCCGCAGCCGCAGGGCAAAGGCCATGGCCTGCTTGTCCAGCTCATTGCAGACATTATCCAGCAGGCCTCTCTTTAGTGTGCCCTTTTCCCAATCCCAGGCTTCTTTGGGAATATTCTTTATGTCCGGCACCTGCTTGACTAAAACAATGTAGTTCATTTTACCTTTCCTTCACCGGGGTAGTTCAGTAACCTCCCTCACACTCACTTGCACCCTAGTGTGGTATCGGACAATATCGATAAGAAGAGCCTTACCCGAGTTTCGTCGAAAACCTGAGGACCTGGAAAAGACAAGATGGTAGGTTCGGCTGGCTGGCTAGCCAGGTGTTCTCATGGTTATATGGCTTAGTTGACTGATGCAATTGCATCACGACGCTCGTAGTAATCTACCAGATTCGCCAGGGCTTTGACGGCCCGCTCCAGCGTAAGAAAGACCGGGATACCTTCGGTCAGGTAGTAGTTGACTACTTTACGGCGTGCTTCTTCGAAGTCAATTTCATCCGGTCCATTTGCTTCCACTGGGAGGACTATCATTATGGGTTTGCCTAGTTTCTTTTTGACCTCAACTGGGACTTGAGACAGCTCGGCGATGATGTTCGCAAATGGGTTTGGGTTTCTCATGGCACGATTTGACATGGACATATTCAATTCACTAACGATGGCAATGTCTACCCCACCCTCAGTGAGTACGGTCTCCAGAACGGACCTGAGCACCTGTGGGCGTGGGCCGGGACTGCCGACATCCACCGGGTTCCGGATGCTGGCCCCGGCCGGTGGCACAATGGTGGTGAGCTTCTTTTGAAGTTCCGGCGGGAATAAGGGTACCGGGAGTCCGGCTCTCTCGCAGGCATCAGCCGCCGCCACCCCAATTCCCCCGCCGCCCCCAATAACAGTGAGGCGGCGCCCGCGGTGCTCGGCCAGATAGAGAAAAGCCAGCGTGGTATCAATCAGCTCTTCGATAGTGTTTACCCGAATAGCGCCCGTCTGGCGGAAAAGAGCATCCCAGACGACCTCTTCACCACCGAGGGAGCCGGTGTGTGAATTGACGGCTCGAGCCCCGCCTTTGGTCAACCCGCCCTTCCAGATGATTACCGGCTTGGTCTGGGAGACTTCCTTTAGCAGTCGGAAAAAACGTGGCCCATCTCGTGGCCCTTCAACATAGCCGGTGATGACCTTGGTCTCCGGG
>Ga0315310_10002550_pt1 | contig 11380 bp, 9 predicted proteins | sample TDP5_MG_FD_203630 | JGI IMG/M metagenome (GOLD analysis project Ga0315310, IMG submission 203630) | Freshwater sediment microbial communities from Lake Towuti, South Sulawesi, Indonesia - TDP5 | ecosystem: Environmental > Aquatic > Freshwater > Lake > Sediment | place: Indonesia: South Sulawesi... | reverse complement strand
GGCCTTTATATCAGCAAACAGGCTTTCAGGAAGAAATTTCCCTCCTACCGCCTAAGTGCTTTTGAAAGTTACCTACGCGGTTTGAATGCACCTAGCCGGGAGCAGCAACTCCGCTACTTCCTGCAAGCTGCACGACTTGAACCCTCATACGGTGCTGCCGCTTTCCAGCTTGGTCGCTTCTACTTAGAAAATCAAGACTACGCCCGTGCTCTCACCTGGCTTGGGAAAGTCGCGGCCGGGGAACCCTACTGGCTTGATGGACTCTTCTACCAAGGGCTTTGTCGTTACTTCCAACGCAATTACGCCGTTGCTGTAGCTATTTGGCAGCGTCTACTGGAGCAGGTTCCTGCTGTCGAGGTGCAGAACAACCTAGCTCTAGCACTTTCGCGTCAAGGTCGCGAGGAGGCAAGCGAAATCTTCCGCCAAGCGCAGGCACGTTGGCCGGAAGATACCGATCTCTATCTGAACCTGGCGATGCACTACATCCGCCGCCAGGATTGGGCGGCTGCGGTCGATGCTTTGCGGCCAGCGGCAGAACTAGTGCCCGGCGACACAGAGGTATACTACCTGCTAGCGCACGCGCTCGAAAGGCTAGGGCGGGTAGAGGAGGCAGCTGAATATCGCCACTTGGCAGTGGGTGACAATCCTGCCCTTGGCCTCAGCTTGCAGCGACGCTTATTCGAACTCGACCGTGTGAAGCTGTATTTCCATGCTCCTGCGGCCCTACGCGCACTCCAGCAGCAAGGCCTAGCGACGGCTCGCTAGGGGGAAGTAAGCATGAGGATACTCCTGCGCTCTCTGGTAGCGTTAGGCATCTTGGCGCAGGCAATGGTTTCGACTGCCTCCGCAGCCACCGTGGTGAAGTTGGACTTAAACGAGATTGTCCACCCTGTTTCGGCTGCCTACATTGTGCGCGGCCTGGAGCACGCTAAGCAGCTCCATGCGGCTGCTGTCCTTATCGTGTTGAACACTCCCGGTGGCATCGAAACTTCGATGCGCAAAATCGTGGATCAAATCATCCGCTCCCCGGTGCCGGTGATTTGCTACGTATCGCCCAGCGGGGCACGGGCAGCCTCGGCTGGCTTCTTCATTCTGCTGGCAGCAGATGTGGCTGCTATGGCGCCAGGAACAAACACCGGTGCGGCTGCGCCCGTGCTTTTTGGTGGGACGCAAGTGGATGAAACCCTGAAGAAGAAGATGACGAGTGATGCTGCCGCCTACCTGCGCAGCTTTGCTGACAAGCGCGGTCGCAATGTGGCTTTGGCGGAACAGGCTGTGACTGAGGCCAAGTCATTCACCGATGCCGAAGCGCTTGCGGGCAAGCTAATTGATCTAGTCTCCGCCTCACCCGAACTCCTGCTGGAGAAGCTTCACCAACGCACCATTACGCGTTTTGACGGCAGCAAACAAGTCCTTGCCCTCAGCCCGGCGACGCTGGACGCAGTGGCGATGACGCCGCGCGAACGCTTCCTGACGCGTATCCTCGACCCTAACATTGCCTTTCTGCTATTTATTTTCGGGGTGTTGGGGCTATATATGGAGTTCACCCACCCGGGTTGGATTCTGCCCGGGGTGGTGGGAGGGATTTTCCTGATTTTGGCCCTATTTGCGCTCCATCTGCTCCCCATCAACTACGCTGGGGTGCTGTTGATCTTGCTGGCGCTGACGCTTTTTATCCTGGAGGCCAAATTCATCAGCCACGGCATTTTGGCCACAGGCGGAATCGCAGCCATGGTGCTCGGTTCGCTAATGCTAGTGGAGGCGCCCATTCCAGAAATGCGCATCAAACTCGATGTCATTCTGCCGGTCACGCTCGCCTTTGCCGCCGTCACCATCTTTCTCTTGCGGCTGGTAATAAAGGGTCTGCGCCGCAAGGTCACCACCGGAAGAGAAGAGATGATCGGGTCGTTAGGAATCGCCTATACTGATCTGGCTCCCGAGGGCCAGGTATTTGTACACGGCGAATACTGGCGGGCAGTGGCCAGCAGCAAAATTCCCGCAGGCACGCGGGTGCGGGTGATCGGCGTGGACGGGCTCACGGTCGTGGTAGAACCTGTGTTTGGAGAGGTATCCGCTAGCGGGAGCCTACCCGCTGGAAAGGAGTGAAGCAATGAGCGGTCCGGTAATTTTTCTAGGGATTGTAGTTCTCTACTTTTTGAGTTGTATCAAGATTATCTACGAATACGAGCGCGGCGTGGTATTTCGCCTCGGGCGACTACTGCCGGTACGTGGAGCTGGCATTCGCTTGATTTTTTGGCCCATTGAGCGCTTAGTGAAAATCGACCTGCGCGTCAACACCAAGGAGGTCCCTCCGCAGGACATTATCACCCGGGACAACGTCTCCGTGAAGGTAAATGCCGTCTGCTACTTCCGTGTGATTGATGCTGATAAGGCTTTCACCCGGGTGGCCAACTTCATGTACGCCACCGATCAGCTCGCGCAGACTACCTTGCGCTCGGTGATCGGACAGGTGGAACTCGATGAGTTGCTGGCTGAGCGGGAAAAGGTTAATGCGCGCCTGCAAATCATCCTCGATCACCATACCGACCCCTGGGGTGTGAAGGTGACCCTGGTGGAAGTCAAAGCCGTGGATTTACCGGAGGAGATGCGCCGCGCTATTGCCAAGCAGGCGGAAGCCGAACGCGAGCGTCGGGCGAAGGTGATCCATGCAGAAGGCGAGTTCCAAGCCTCGACCCGCTTGGCCGAGGCGGCTAGAGTGTTGGCCGAGCAGCCAATCTCTGTGCAATTGCGCTATCTCCAGACACTGACGGAGATCGGCGTCGAGCGCAACACTACCATCGTCTTTCCGCTGCCGATTGACGTCATTGCTGCCTGGGCTAAGACGGCGAAGAAGTCGTAAAGGGTGCACGGCACGTGGATGGTCAAGGATAAGAAGGGAACGCAATACGAGATGGTGCTCGAAGGTCGCCACTTGCTAGGTATCTTCTTTGCGGTGGTTTTGCTCTGTGCCATCTTCTTTACCTTGGGTTTCGTCCTCGGACGAAATCAGGAGCGTGCCGCGGCCCGTGCAGGGGCGCTCAAGACACTCACAGCAGAGAAATCTGTGCCGGTTTCTGCCAGCCCTGAAAAGCCGGCTGCGACTGACCTGGGTTTCTATCAACGCGTAGGTAGCGGTAAGTCCAGCGAGAAACTCTCCACGCCTGAGTCCAAATTGCCCGCCGCTGAGCATGTAGCTATCCCGCGCGCAAGGAAGTCGCCGGCTCAGCCGACAAAATTCCCGGTGGCTTCACCGGCGAGTCCGATTTTCTTGCAAGTAGCTGCTGTCACGCAGAAAGAAGATGCAGAACGCCTGCGCGCGGAACTCTATCGGCTAGGCTTTCCCTCCCGAGTCGTACCGCCGTCAACCGACCACTTTCATCGTGTGCAGGTAGGCCCATTTGACAACCCGGAACTGGCAGCGGCAGCCCAGCGGCGGCTGGAAGCGCAAGGCTTCAGCGTTATCGCCAAGCATTGATGCACAGACGATTTTCCCGCCTGGCTTTCTCCCTGCTTAGTGGCGCACTGCTTATTCTTTGTTTTCCTAAACCACACCTCGGGTTGCTAGCAGCCTTTGCTCTCGTACCTCTCCTGTTGGCAATTTTTACTGAGCGCCAACGCGGCTGGTTGTTTCTTTATGGCTATGCTGCTGGTGGAGTTTTCCTGGCGGGGTCTTTCTACTGGCTCCAGGATGTGATGACCACGTACGGACACCTCGCTGCGCCGCTGGCAGCGGGAGTTTTGGCTGCGTTAGTGGCAGTGTTTGCCTTGTTTTTCGCGCTATTTTCCGTGTGGGTAGGGGAGCTGGCGCGGCGCAACCGTGGCGTAGCACTGGCACTAGCGCCATTTGTTTGGGTCGCGGTTGAACTACTGCGCACACATCTGATCACCGGTCTGCCTTGGAATCTGCTCGGTTACGCCCTCGCCGACCGCCCGCGGCTAATCCAGATCGCCTCGTTGACAGGCATCTACGGAGTTTCTTTTCTGCTCGTAACGGTGAACACGGCTATTGCCGGCGTACTGCTAGCGCGAACCCGGCGCGCCCTGCTGCTAGTGGTAGCGACCTTACTGCTGGTGATAGCTATCATCCTCACTGGCCCGAATTTACCCGAAATGTCCGCTACTTCGACAGCGATCTTGGTCCAGACGAATCTACCGCAGCTTTCCAGTTATGAACCCAACTGGGTCGCCAACCATCAGCATGAATTGTCCGAGCTATACCACTTGACGCTCAAAGCCGTGGAGGAACAAGCGGCGCGCCCCGTGTTTGTGCTCTGGCCGGAAGTGCCGGCTCCGTTCTACTTTCACCACGACCCCCGGCTGCGCGCACAGTTGATGGCACTGGCCCAAGCCACGCGCACATACGTCTTGGTAGGCATTATCGACTATCACAAAGACACACTTGGCCGCGACCGCCCTTACAATAGTGCGGTCCTTTTAGCTCCCAGTGGGGAGTTTGTTGGTCAATATGATAAGATTCATTTGGTGCCATTTGGCGAGTATGTGCCGTGGAAACCAGTATTTGGCTGGATGAAGCGTCTGGTGGCAGAAGTTAGTGACTTTGCCTCGGGCACCAATAAGACTTTGTTAACCGTCGGTGATACTCGCGCCGCAGTGGTGATCTGCTACGAGGCGATTTTCCCTGCGTTGGTGCGAGATTTTGTCGTGCGTGGTGCTGATGTGCTTGTTAACATTTCGAATGATGGTTGGTTTGGGCGCACGGCGGCTCCGGTGCAGCACTTCAACATGGCGCGTATGCGAGCAGTGGAGACCCGCCGGTTTTTGCTGCGAGCCACCAACACAGGTATCACAGCGGTGATTGATCCTTACGGGCGGGTAGTGGCACGCGCGCCTACGGCTGTGCACACCGTGTTGGTCGCAGGGTTTGCCCCACGCCGCGAACAGACCTTCTACGTTCGCTATGGCGATTGGTTTGCTTTGCTCGGTTTGATGGTAGCCTTGGCTGCACTGGCACGGACTTTGTGGCTCAACGCTGTGGAGGGGACATAGGATGGAAATGATTGAGGAACTCAGGCAGCAGTATAACGAGTTAGTGACTCGTGTCCGCGAGCTGCGGAGCTATCTTTGACCCCTCACGCCTAGAAGAGCAGCTCGCAACGATCGACCGGCAACTTCACCAGCCAGATTTCTGGAATAATCCCGAAGCGGCCCAGAAAATCCTGTCCCAGCGCAAGCGCCTTGAGCGCTTACTCAACACCGAGCGCGCCTTGGAGCGCAAGCTGGCTGACTTAGGCGCACTGCTGGAGCTAGCCCAGGAGGGGGAAAAAGTAGAAGCCGAACTTGCCGCGGAATTGAAAGCCTTTTGCGGCCAGCTCGAGGCTTTTGAGGCGGAGACGTTGTTGAGCGGCGAGCATGACCACCGCAATGCTATCGTCACTATCAATGCCGGCGCTGGCGGCACCGAATCGCAGGAATGGGCGGAAATGTTGCTGCGAATGTATCTGCGTTGGGCCGAACGCCAGGGTTTTGTCACCGCTATCACCGACATTCAATCGGGACAGGCAGCAGGCATCAAGTCGGTTACTTTCACTGTGCAGGGTGAGAACGCCTTCGGCCTGCTGACTTCCGAGATCGGCGTGCACCGCTTGGTGCGCATCTCGCCTTTTGATGCTGCCGCCCGCCGTCATACTTCCTTCGCATCCGTGTTTGTTATGCCAGAAGTGGACGATAAAATCGAGATTGAGATTCGCTCGGAAGACTTGCGCATTGATACCTATCGCGCTAGCGGCCATGGGGGCCAGCACGTCAACGTCACCGACTCGGCCGTGCGTATCACTCACCTGCCTACCGGCATCGTGGTGCAGTGCCAGAATGAACGTTCGCAGCACCGGAACCGCGAACTGGCGATGAAGATTCTGCGCGCACGCCTCTACCAGTACGAACTTGACAAACGTCTAGAGGCAGCCCGCAAACTCGAAGAGACGAAACCTGACATCAGCTTCGGTAGCCAGATTCGCTCCTACGTCCTGCATCCTTACCGCATGGTCAAGGACCATCGTACCAAGTTTGAATCAGGCAACGTGGAAGCGGTATTGGACGGCGAGCTGGAAGGCCTCATCCGTGCCTATTTGGTTGCACGCCGGCAGGGGCGGGTGCTGTCGCCTTATCCGCTCGGGGAAGGTGCTTTGGCCGGTGAGTAGGGCGTGCAAGGCTACCCCGCACTGAAAGTTCGCTGACGCTAATGCGATTCACTAGGGCAACTTTCATCCCACAAATCCTTCTGCAACCGTTAGGATCAGTGGACGCAATAGTGCTAGCTCAGTTACCCGAGCCGCTGGAGGAAGCTTTTGGTCTTCCAGTGACAGTGAAGCCAGCGCGGGCGCTGCCGGCCCACGCCTATGATGCGGGGCGAAGACAATACCGGTCGACTGACCTGCTGGAATGCCTCTCTAACTCCCTACCCATGCGCACGCTCGGGGTTGTCGCGGTAGACCTCTACGCGTCCGGGTTGAATTTTGTCTTTGGCGAAGCGGATCCCGGGCGTGGTGTGGCGGTGGTTTCTCTCTGGCGGTTGCAAGCACGTGCAGGGGAGCCGGAGTCGCTTTCGATTGAGCGTGCGGTCAAAGAAGCAGTCCATGAGTTAGGGCATGCGTTTGGCCTAAATCACTGCCGGCAGGCTGCTTGTGTGATGCAGTTTTCGAACAGCTTGGCGGAGGCGGATGCCAAGCAAGCCCAGCTTTGCACACGCTGCCAGAAGGAGTTGCAGCGACGTTTGGCCGCTCTGACAGCCCGCTGACCATTCCCTATACGCCATTCACTGTGGCTTGTTTGACACTCCGCGGGAGCTGTGATAGCGTGCGCCCTCTGCATGGGGGTTTTCTTCCCATCTAAAACAAGTGGAGGCAGCAGAAGCAGAATGAGTCCCTCGCAGCGCAGTTACTTGTTCACCTCGGAGTCTGTCACTGAAGGCCATCCCGATAAGATTGCTGACCAGATCTCTGATGCCGTTCTCGACGCCGTAATGGCTCAAGACCCCTACGGGCGCGTGGCCTGTGAAGTTCTGGTGACTACGGGGCTAGCAATCGTAGCTGGGGAAATCACCACCAGCGCGAAACTCGATTACCCCAGCATTGCGCGCGAGACCATCCGCAGCATCGGTTACACCGACCCGGCCTACGGCTTTGACGCTGAAAGTTGCGCCGTGATCACCAGCGTGAAACAGCAATCACCCGATATCGCTCGGGGGGTAGATCCCGGAGGTGCCGGCGATCAGGGCATCATGTTTGGCTTAGCCTGCGATGAGACAGAAGAAATGATGCCCATGCCTATTACACTCGCCCACCGAGTTACCCAGCGATTAGCCCAAGCCCGCAAGCAAGGGATTCTCGATTTCCTGCGTCCCGATGGGAAATCGCAGGTGACGGTGGAGTACATAGACTCAAAGCCAGCACGCGTGGACACGGTGGTCATCGCTGCCCAGCACCATGACACGGTGAGTCAGGAGCAGGTGCGAAACGAGATTATCGAGGCGGTGATCCGCGCTGTGATCCCTCCTGCCATGATTGACAAGAACACAAAGTTCTTCATCAATCCCACCGGGCGTTTCGTCATCGGCGGGCCCATGGGCGATTGTGGCCTCACCGGCCGCAAGGGTATTGTGGACACATATGGAGGCGCAGGCCATCACGGTGGAGGCTCATTTTCGGGCAAAGACCCCACCAAGGTCGATCGCTCCGCTTCGTATATGGCCCGCTACATCGCTAAAAACATGGTAGCGGCAGGCATCGCGCGCCGCTTAGAAGTGCAGGTAGCTTATGCTATCGGTGTGGCCGAGCCGGTGGCAGTTATGGTGGAAAGTTTTGGTACTGCCGTCATCCCCGAGGAACAAATCGTAGAATTGATCCGGGCACACTTCCCGCTGACGCCAAAAGGGATGATCGAGGCACTCGATCTACGCCGTCCTATCTACCGCAAAACGGCTGCCTACGGCCATTTCGGCCGCTCTGATGCAGACTTTACCTGGGAGCGTACCGACAGAGTCGAGCAACTGCGGCGCGGTGCTGGCCTGGATGATTTGATAGGAGTGCGCCACGGATAGGTTTTCTCTGCCACGCGTGCCGGTCGATTTTTTTCTTCCCACGGGGCATTCAATGACCACTAAGATAAATTTCCACGTCAAAGACACTACCCTGGCTGACCGCGGTCAGTTGCGCATCCAGTGGGCCGAACAACAGATGCCAGTATTACAACGCGTGCGCCAGCGCTTTGCTCAGGAGCAACCCCTTACGGGCACACGCATCGCTGCTTGCTTGCACGTCACCAGCGAAACTGCCAACCTCGTCATTGCGTTGCGTACTGCCGGCGCCCAAGTGGCTCTATGTGCCTCCAACCCGCTGAGCACGCAAGATGAAGTTGCGGCTGCTCTGGTGCGCGACTACCAAATTCCTGTATATGCCATCAAGGGAGAAGACAACCCTACCTACTATGCTCACATTGCTGCTGCACTCGATACTCGCCCGCAGGTGACATTGGACGACGGTGCCGACCTTGTCACCACAGCCCATCGCCAGCGCACCGACCTCCTTGCAGATATCCTCGGCGGCACGGAAGAGACGACTACCGGCGTAACTCGCTTGCGGATCATGGCGCGCGCAGGCTTGCTTCGCTATCCCATCATTTCCGTCAACGATGCCCACACTAAGTACCTCTTCGACAATCGCTATGGCACTGGCCAGTCCACTATTGATGGTATTGTGCGCGCCACCAACTTGTTGCTGGCCGGATTGACCGTAGTAGTGGTGGGTTACGGTTGGTGTGGCCGTGGCATCGCCATGCGTGCGCGGGGCCTTGGTGCCAACGTCGTGGTCACAGAAGTTGACCCCACGCGGGCGCTCGAGGCGGTAATGGAAGGGTTGCGCGTAATGCCGTTAGCCCAAGCCCCCGCCAGTGGCGATGTCTTCATCACCGCCACCGGCAATAAGAATGTACTCGGAAGCGAACACTTTGCACGAATGAAGAGCGGTGCGGTGCTCGCCAACGCCGGCCACTTCAACGTAGAGATTGATATTCCTGCACTGGAAAAGATGTCCACGCAGAAGCGACGCGTGCGCGACTATGTGGATGAATACACCTTGAAGGATGGCCGGAAACTCTATCTATTGGCTGAAGGTCGGCTAGTGAATCTGGCTGCGGCAGAAGGGCACCCCGCGGCGGTGATGGATATGAGTTTTTCGAACCAAGCGCTCTCGGTCGAGTACCTAGTGAAGCACGCCGGTAAGCTGGAAAATCAGGTCTATCCCGTACCGCTGGAGATTGACCGCAATGTGGCGCGGCTGAAACTCGAGTCAATGGGTATCACCATCGACAAACTTACCCCCGAGCAAGAAAAATATCTGGCATCTTGGGCGGAGGGTACTTAGTCCCGGTTGTAACTATGCTCGCAGAGCTGCTGGGACTTCTGTTGTTGCGTTGCCGTTCACGAGCCCATCTGAGTTCGCTTTCAGGAAGCTATCCTCAATACACTGAAGGGTGGATTAGCTGAGATGCGCGCCTGGGCGCAGTGGGCACTGGATACAGCGGTAATGCGTGGCGCCAGCTATGCCGACGTACGTGTGGTGGAGTTACGCAACCGGGTACTCTCCGTCAAAAACGGTCGAGTTGGAACTATCGCTGAGACCGAATCGCTCGGTCTGGGCGTGCGCGTCATCGCCGAAGGAGCTTGGGGCTTTGCCGGTACCGACCGGTTGACGCGTGAAAGGATTGAAGCAACGGCTGCCGAAGCGGTAGCGATTGCCTGGGCGAGTGCGCGCGTGAAGAAGGCCGACGTGGTACTAGCGCCGGAGCAGAAAATCATTGCCGTTTGGCGCACGCCTTATAAAAAAGACCCATTCGCCATCCCACTCTCCGCGCAAATGGACTTGCTCTTCGCTGTGGATAAGGAGCTGCGCAGCATCCCAGGCGTTACCTTGACCGAGACGGCAATGTATTTTACTCGCCAGGAACAATTCCTTGCCAGCACGGAGGGTAGCGGGATTCAGCAAACCAAGATATTCTCCGGCGCCGGCTTGACTGCTACCTCATTCTCCAACGGCGAAATTCAGAAACGCTCCTACCCCAACTCTTTTGGTGGACAATTTTCCGCCGCTGGCTACGAGTTGGTGGAGGAGTTGAAACTTGTGGAGAATGCCCGCCGGGTAGGCGAAGAGGCAGTGGCGCTGCACAAGGCCGATAGGTGTCTTGAGGGGCGGCGTACGATCATTCTCGACAGCGCGCAGCTCGCCTTGCAGATCCACGAGTCGATTGGCCATGCCATCGAACTCGACCGCGTGCTGGGTACGGAAGCCAACTTTGCAGGCATAAGCTTCCTCACCTTGGGAAAATTGGGTTGCCTACAGTACGGCTCAGAAATTGTCAACGTCGTTGCTGATGCCCGCCTGGAACATGGCCCGGGTCTGGGCACGTTTGGCTACGACGACGAAGGTGTACCGGCGCAGGGCATAGATATCATCAAAGATGGCCGTTTCGTCGGCTACCTCAGCTCGCGTGAAACTGCACGTGCCGTTGGCCTGGCGCGCTCCGGTGGCGCCATGCGTGCTGAGAGCTGGAATCGTATTCCACTGATCCGCATGACCAATGTCAGCTTGCTACCCGGCACGTATTCGCTCGCAGATTTGCTGGCCGACACGGACGACGGTATCTACCTAGAAACCAATCGAAGCTGGAGCATTGATGATCGGCGTCTGCACTTCCAGTTCGGTACTGAGATTGCCTGGGAGATCAAGGGAGGCAAGAAAACGCGCATGCTGAAAAACCCGAGCTACAGCGGTATCACCACCGAATTTTGGAACAGTTGTGATGCCATCTGTGACCGCACGCACTGGACATTGTGGGGGATTCCTAACTGTGGCAAGGGTCAGCCCATGCAGACCATAGGCACGGGGCACGGAGCGACTCCAGCACGTTTTCGTAACGTGCTGGTAGGTGTAGCGTATGCTAAGTGAAGCACAATGCCAGGAAATTTTTGAGAGAGTTCAGCGGGCAAGCCGCGTCAGGGAGACAGAAGTCTTCTTGGAAGCAAGCCGCAGTGCCCTGACACGTTTTGCCAATAACATCATCCACCAAAATGTTGCTGAGGAAGGCATGCAGGTGTCGGTCCGGGCGGTGGTGGACGGTCGCACTGCACGTGCCACTACCAACAAGATTGGCCCAGATGCATTGCGGCGTGTAGTGGAGCAAGCCACTCAGATTGCGGGTTGGCAGCCACCCGACCCAGACCTACTGGAGATGCCAGGGCCACAATGCTACCGTGAAGTGAAGCGCATGTGTCCACATACAGCGCAGCTCACGCCTGAGGCGCGCGCGCAAGCAGTAGAAAAAGTAGTTCGGCGAGCGGAGAGAGCGGGACTAACCGCTGCGGGTATTT
>Ga0315310_10002549_pt1 | contig 11382 bp, 11 predicted proteins | sample TDP5_MG_FD_203630 | JGI IMG/M metagenome (GOLD analysis project Ga0315310, IMG submission 203630) | Freshwater sediment microbial communities from Lake Towuti, South Sulawesi, Indonesia - TDP5 | ecosystem: Environmental > Aquatic > Freshwater > Lake > Sediment | place: Indonesia: South Sulawesi... | reverse complement strand
ACCGGCACGGCTCTTCAGCCACCTCTCAGCCCTAGCCTCCTCTCTTTTTTCCTCGTAAGGCTCTCCCACAATCTTTTCCAGCACTTCATAAGGGTCCCAAGGCAAAGGCTCGATGACTATTCTACCGTTCTCAACACGAATCAAGACCCTCTGTCCCTCCTTAAGCGTTAGCTCTTCCCTAACCGCTTTGGGTATCACCAACGTGTATCTTCTGCCGATAACAGATTCCTCAGACATATTTGCCACTACGCGTAAGAATATATGAATGTCAGATAAAAAGCTTCTTGTCAACAATTCTCCTAATCATCCGCTGTCATTCACGGCGACCACCAAAAACACTTAAAAGTTGCCAATTTCCAAAAGATGCACTATTTAAAACACACCCAATTTTTCCTTAGCAGCCCCTTTAACTCGTCAATTGTCATTTCAACCACTTTACGACATTTCGGAGGCTCATTCGGCGGAGTATAAGGATCTTCAACACTAATATGCCCCAAACCAACCACGCCGGCGACGAGAGCATACCAACAGAGCGGCAAAACCTTGGGGTTGTATCCGCTTCCGGGCATCAGAACAAGTTTTCCACCGCAGACCTTGTCGGCAGTTTGCCTAATCAAACGGGATATTTCGAAAAAGCCCTTAACAGTTAGACTCAAGTCTCCGAGCATGTCTGCAAAGTGCGGGTCGCTTCCCCCGTTCGCAATGATGATTTCGGGCTTGAACTCCTCAGCCAGAGGGACAAAAATCTCGTTCAAGGCGTAGAGATATGTGCCGTCGCCGGTTCCAGGAGGCAGGGGCACGTTGACGTTGTAGCCTTCTCCGGGGCCTTCTCCGATTTGCCAAGCAAAACCTGTTCCCGGATAGATTGTGCGGGGGTCTTGGTGCAGTGAGATGTACAGCACGCTGGGTTCTCGGTAGTAGATGTCGCTGGTGCCGTTTCCGAAGTGAACGTCGTAATCCAGTATTAGAAAACGTTTAACATCGTGATTAATCCTTAGATGCTCAACTAAAACGGATATGTCGTTGAATAGGCAGAATCCACCGCCGTAGTTTCTTCCAGCGTGATGATAACCACCACCTAAGGAGACTGCCCGCCTCGCCTTTCCCTCAAAGACAGCCTTACCGCATTCGATTGCACCGCCAACAATGAGCAGTGCCGCCTCAAGAATCTCTGGAGACACGGGAGTCTCAATATCGTATGGCTTACTTTCCCTTGCCAAGCGAAAAATCAAATCCACGTAATCCTTGTCATGAATCCTTAACAGATCTTGTTTTGATGCTGGTTGAGGTTTGATGAGAACGATTTCGGGAAGGTTAAGCAAGCCTTGACTTTCAAAAAACTTCATCGCATTTACAAACCTATCTCCCCTGAACGGATGTCCTTCACCCAGATCGTACTGCCTAAACTTTTCATGAAAAGTCATCGCAACTTTTTCAGGCAATCACGACACTCCCAAACCAAGATAACGAATACATGGCTAATATAAAATTCTGTATCTACATAATTGAAGTCTATTAGAAGAAAAAAGGGAGAATGACTCTTTGCTGCTACGTTTCTTGTTCTTCACCTTTGCCCTCTTTCTTCTTTAATGTGTTTCCTCTGTGCTTGGTAATGTTTCTTGCGGTTGTTGCTGCGGACTCTGAGAAGACTCTGCTTCCACAACTTTGACCTCAGTATTGGAAACTTCATTTTCTTGCGGTTGTGGTTCCGTTTCCTGTTGTCCAACCACATCGGCTGCCGGAATCTGTATGCCGCTTGAAAGCTGGTTCATTGCTTCTCTCATAGCGTCCAGTTCATGCCTCGCAGTTTCAACCCCCACTGAGAGAAGGCTGATTTCGCGTTGATAAACTTCCTCCTCCACTTCGCCACTCACATGTTGAATTTCAAAGTTTGCAAGAAGTATCTCCAACGTTTTAATTTGCCCTTCAAGCTCCTTCATTTTAGAGTCCATTTTCTCCAGCAAAGCCTTGTGTTGCCTTTCAATTTCTGCAATAGCTTCGTCTACCTCCTTACTAAACAAGTCGTACGTGGGCTGCGAAATTCTGCCGGTGTTCAATAAATTGTCCAAAGCTTGCTTCTTTTTCTTCGACATTTCGTATTCTTCGCTTAATCTCTTAAAAGAATGCTTCCAAGAAATCAATTTTAACACCGTCCATTTTTTAGCCGTAAAAGAAGGAAATAACATTTATTAACATGTAGATATATCGCTAACTGTTAAAAACAGCAGCTTTTAGCCTTTAAATGAAAAATTATGTTTAAAAACAAAAAGTTGGATGAACTTTTTATATAATTGAACATTGAAACATTTCATCCATCAACAAAACCCGAATAGCTTCCATGACGTAAGCTCTCAAAAACTTCATGGAAGAAAAATGTTTAAACATGCCAAGTTCTGTTTCAACTTCTAATTCGGAATTAGAATAAAGTTTAAATATTTATATCTAACGTAAAATGTTAAAACGTGAATAAACATGACTGCCTTGACAATCATTGTTGGCGGTGAGAGGTTGGAAGGAAAAATACTAAAGAAGATGCACGAGAGGATAATCAAAAACTTTATGGACATAATAATTCTGGCTGAACTGAGAGACGGACCAATGAGCGGATACGACGTAATCTCCTTCATTCACAACAAATTCCACCTCCTCGTAAGTTCAGGCACGGTCTACTCACTTCTGTATTCGCTAGAAAGAAACGGATTAATCGAAGGGACATGGAACGAAAGAAAGAGAGTCTACAAACTAACAGATAAAGGCACGAAAACAATAGAAGCAATACTGAGCGCAAACGACAAAATCAAAAACTTCATAACAGGTCTCCTAAAAGTCCAATACGCCCCTTAAACTTTTTAACAAAGATAAACAAACAGAAATACTAAAAAACACCTTTCCTATTTTAAAAGCGAAAGGAAAGACAGGGGCCCGTAGCTCAGTAAGGATAGAGCACCGGGCTTTTAAACAAAAAAGCAATGCAAAGAAACCCGGGGGTCCCGGGTTCAATTCCCGGCGGGCCCGCCACAAATCTTCTTGGGTTTTAAACATTTTAAAAAACATGAAAGTTTACCCGATGAATCGTCTTCTTTAGTAATATTCGTGATTACGGAATATTTGTTAAAGAATTTTGCGTTAGTTAAATGCTTGATGACGATGAATGCTGAGCTAAAGAAGTTAGTTGTAACGCTTACGATGACTACACTTCTTCTTGGGTTAGCACTAGCAGGCGTAAAAAGCGCTAATTCAAATGGCGTTGGTGGAAAAGTTGACCTGTTCACACAGAAAGAACCATATGATGGAAAAGGTCCAAACATGCCAAGCGACGCGTTTGGTCCTAGGGAAGAGGTTCAAATTTATGCGCTAGCAACGTATAATGAGGAGCCCGTGGGGAATGTTCCCGTCGCTTTTGAAATTTGGGGTCCCAAAAATCCAATTGAAAACATCACCTTCCAAAGAGGCGCATTTACAAACAAAACAGGTATAGCCATGACAAGTTTTCGAATGCCAGATTCGAATGAAACTGCCTTTGGCGAATGGACGGTTATTGGAAACGCAAGAATTTGTGACTTAACTTTTCAAGACTCAGTCACTTTTAACGTCGGCTGGATCGTAGAAATAGTTTCGATTAAAACCATGAATGAAAGTGGCGTGGAACAGGAGAAGTTTACGATAGAAAGTTATGTGATAACAGAGCTGACTCTTCGAAATATTGCAATGACAGAGAAAAAAGCCACGATCACTCTAGCAATTTATGATAACTTAAACACACCCGTTAACTCAACAGAACTGAGCAATCTTACACTGCAGCCCAATGTAACTCTAGTCCATGCTCCCCTACGTATTCCGGAAAACGCAAATTTAGGACAAGCTACCGTGTATGCGTGTGCATACACGACTTCTGTGGAGTTTGGCGGAGTTCCCTACTGTCCCGAAGTTTATAAGCACTTTCTAATAATTAATCGCGATGTGGCAGTCTTAAGTGTTCAATCATCTCCCTTGGTTGTGTATAAAGGCGAAATTGTTTATATCGACGTCACCGCTGGGAATAAAGGCACCGAATTTGAGTCCTTCAACGTCAGCATCTACTTTAACGGAACCTTCACTGGCATGATGGCGGTCCTAAATTTACAACCATCTTCAAACACGACGGTGAGGTTTTCTTGGAACACAAGCCACGTTATGGAAGGCTCATATCTAGTAAGCGCTTCTGCTGCTCAGGTTCCAGGCGAAATTTCTGTCTCTGACAATACACTTAATGACAGTACTGTGGAGGTTAGGCCTCCCATTACGGCTCCAGTAGGTTGGTTCATTCCGGAATGGTTTTATTGGCTTTTGCTGCCGCTTTTAATTTTGACAATCATCCTGTTAATCACATGGCTTTATCGCAGGAAAAGAAGGAAAAAAGCTGAAGCATCATTTCGCTCAGGCTGGACTGCTTGGTATTATCGTTATGATCTACGGAGAAAAACCCGTAAAATTTAGATTTTAATTAAAATTTTGAAAATAAACGGCTGGGTGATGGGAGTCTTCTCCTTTCTCCTGCTTGGGCTAAAACCGTATAAGGTCAAATACTTATAAATCGCTTGCTATTAGCGTCGGCATATATCCTCTCCAAAAATATGACTTGTTTCACGCTCATTTCAGCTCTGGAAACTTTGCTTTTAGGCTACCAAAAGAAAGGTAATCTTGAATCAAAATGTTCGAAAAAATCGCCTCCGATGCCGTTCAGATGCTCATATTAGTTTTCTGGATTACACTAGCCTTCATAATAATTTCGGGCGCCCTCTGGGTACGTACATATAAGAAGACCAAGTGAGCGCTTACCAAACTCTCTTTGGCGACTTCAGGTAAAGCCGGGCTTTGATAAAAGAGACGAAACGCATAAATCCCATTGTCTCGTCTTAGAAAATTTGGTCGGGCGGTAGCTCAGCTTGGTAGAGCTTCCGAGCCAGCATAAACCAATTAGCTGGCGGAGACGCTGTAGACATCTGCCCTTGGTGGGTGTCGCTCAGCCTACCAAGCACACATGCCAACAGGCAGAAACCGGAGTGTCGCAGGAGAGCTGCAAGCAATAGCTTCAGCTCGGCGATTTCAAAATGAAGGTTTCACTTCATGAAAGTCCTGCCCGCCCGACCACTAACTTGCAACGAACGGAATGTTTTGCAAATTGATTGCTCGAAAGTGCTTTTCTCGCCTCTTTCAGTAGTGAAACCTTGTAGGTGGGTTTATCTACGCTGTTTTGGTGGTGTATCAGGCGAGTAGTTACTTCACCATATCGTTGTGCGATGGCAATTACTTGCTGTACTAAATGAGGGTATTTAGCTTGAGTAAAAATCCATTTTTCGCCGTTTGCATATTTCTTGATGTGTCCGTCACCATCGAATAATCCGGCAAGGTATGCTAGAGGAAAACTAGGAACATAAGCATATTCTTTGTTAGGTAATGCTAAGTGTAGATGCTTGCTACAAATTTTAACATCGATAGCTTTTTCGTTTCTTTTCCGATATACCCTAACTTTTAATCCCATCTCTTCCAGAATTGAAACCAGTTTATTCCGTATTTCCACGTCACATGAAGAAAGAGTGAAAACTATTGTATAATGAAACTTATCCTTAAATTTGCATCCATCTGCATAGTACAATCCCACAAGCCAATCCCACTCACTCTGGTCAATATTCTCTTTGTGAAGTGGTTTAGTTCGTCCTGTTCTGCTGCCTCGGTAATAGCTCACAAGTCCTTTTGAAATGTTTCGATTCCATTGCTTTCTTACTTGCTGGATTATTTCCGAGTAGCTTGCCTGAGCATATTTAATATAGTTTACAGCATCTCGCGGAAGCCTTGGCAATTAATTGTTCCCTCCTATTGATTATAAAGTGCTCATTTCCCTTTATAAAATCTTGAACCGCACCTCTTGCTAAAGTTTGTAGATATTTCGCAGGTTCAAATTCTGCCCGACCAGAGCTTATTTTGGGAAAAATAAGCTAATTTTGGATTATTTTAAAGTAAATAACCTTAGAATTGATTTTTTCTTGTTTTTGAAAGATTGCGGGTAATTCGAGTTTCACTTCATGGTTTGAAGCTTTGCCTAGTGCTTAATGATTAGGCTTTATAAGGATAATCCAAAACGGCAGGTGAGTTGCATTCTTTCGAATAGCCTAATTACTTTGTAATGCATTATTTTTGTATGGTGAGTTGTTGACTGAGGTTGTCTCGGTTCCTCGCCCTTTGCTGAAGGAACTTTATGAGCATTTTGCCAAGATAGAGGAGATTTTAGCCACTTTAGAGGAACTCTCAAACAAGGAAGGATTGGAAAGAATAGAGAAAAGCCTTGAAGAATATAAGAAGAAGGAGTATGTAATCGTAAATAGTCCTGAAAAAAATCACAGAAGCTCTGATGAAGGACTAGGCTTTGCCATATAAGTCGATTTTTACAAAAAGCTTCCCGCCCGACCCTGTTCCTGCTGTAAAGGTTAAATGTCTTTTGAAGACCCCAACTGTTTACCGGGTCACCTAAGCTTTCAAAACCTGAAGTTCCCTGGCACAGGATTAGTGCTGCGTTAAATCTTATATGACCTTGTGTCTGATTATGCTTGCAAAGGTGAACTTCGCGGAATGGTGGTAATGTTGTTTGAGGGTTCTAAAAGAGTCGGCTTGATAAAGCCTTCGGCGATTCGGAGAATGCTCGAGCTCTCGGAGGGAATGGAGGATGTTGTTCACTTGGAGCAAGGTGAGCCAGACTTCACAACACCAAAGCATATCTTGAAAGCAGCTGTGGAGGCTACTGAAAAAGGTTTCACGCACTACACAGAAATTGACGGAACGCCAGACCTGCGCCAAGCCATAGCTGAAAAGCTTGAAAGGGAGAATGGTATCGATGCCGACCCACAAACCGAGGTCACAGTAACCTCTGGTGTGCAGGAAGCTATGTTAATTGCCGCGCTGGGATTTCTAAATTCTGGTGACGGAGCCCTAATTCTTGATCCATACTATCCAGCTTGTTTTGAAGATACACTGTTAGCAGAAGCGGTGCCTGTTCCCGTTCCTCTTAATGAAAGGAAGAATTACGGAATAGAAATGGAAGTTTTGGAGAGGGAAATAACGAAGAGGACTAGGATGATTTGGATGTGTAATCCATCCAACCCAACAGGACATGTGTTCACAAGGCAGGATCTAGAAACCATCGCTGAGGTGGCGCAGAAACACAACCTGATAGTTTTCTGTGATGAAATATATGAGAAAATCGTTTACGACGGTACAAGGCATATCAGTATAGGTTCTTTGCCAGGCATGGAAGAGAGAACAATCACAGTCAACGGTTTCTCAAAAGCGTATGCGATGACTGGTTGGAGGATTGGGTACATAGTTGCTGAGAAGAAGCTCTCCGCCACCTTGCGCAAACTGCACTACTACGCAGTCCTGTGTCCAAACGCGATTTCGCAGAAGGCAGCTTTTGCTGCATTAACGGGACCGCAAGATTGCGTCAAAGAAATGGTAAAGGAGTACGAGAGAAGAAGAGATTTGGTGCTTGATGAACTTGATAGGATTGAGTCTCTGTCTTATATCAAACCGAAGGGAGCATTCTATGTTTTTCCAAATTTTTCAAGGTTCGAAAAATCGGATGAAGTAATGGCGTCGAAGTTATTGAAGGAAGCTCATGTCGTGACTGCACCTGGTTCGGGATTCGGGAATGCAGGTAAAGGGCATTTAAGAATATCATACTCCGTCTCCTACGAACAAGTTAAAGAAGGAATAGAGCGAATCAGAAAGTGTCTAGAACATAAAGCATAGATTGTATTGGCATTAAGTAGCGCGCCGAAAAGGTCATATAGCGCGAGGAAGACTCCAGCAACAACCACATGCAAAATGTTTTATTGGGCGAGAAGAACACTAGACCTTGCTGGTTTCACATGACAGACGAAAATGAGAAGAAAAGACATACAGGCGTATGTTTTGACTGTGGTGGTCCTCTTGAATTGGTTGAATTGGATATCCAGAAGGCCACAAAGGTCATGCAGTGCCAAAACTGCGGTTTGTTCCATTTCTACAAAAAAGATTTTTTCGGCAAGTATAAACTCCTCAGACTTGCCAAGAACCTAAACATGTGATGATTTTCTTGAACAGACATGCTCAGCCTCTGCTTGCTTTCTTGGACTTTCGCGGGGCTCCACAGTGTGGACAATGCGATTGTTCCGTGGAAAACAAAGTCCCGCAATATTCGCATGGAGCACATGTATGTCCAAACTCGGAAATCTCAGAAACATATGAAGCAACTTTTTCGACATTTTCTGGTGTTCCAGATATACTAACCGTGCAACCCTTGCCGTAGTCTTCTATTAGGATTTTCACTGTCACACCATTCATTATGGCATCAATACGATTTGCAACAGTGTTGACCTCATATCCTTGGTCTGAAAACCAGCTTTGCAACATAGGCATTAAGTCACGTAAGGTAAGGTTCTTTACAAAAATGTGTTTAGTCGGCATGCAACTAGAAGCCTCTATCTTTCAGGAAACCAACAATCGGGTCTATACAACTTCTTATGATTCTTTTCAAGGTTTGCCTTCTTGCTATAATTGAAGCGATAGGAGGGCTGATTCTATAATATGTTAAAACCATTACCTTACCAGTCTTACTTCTTAACATCCGCTGGTCTCGAAAAGCTCTCAGGACATCAAGCTCATAAGCCAAAGGGCTTCCATAGGCTGCTGTGGCAATGAAGCATCCACCAGCTTTCTTCTCTTCCACAGGAACATGTTGCTCACAGTAAATCTTTTCTCCTACCATTTTTGCACAGCTGGAGCAAATATACTTGCCACAAACTGAGCATTTTCCTGCCATTTGACTTACTGGCTTCTTTCTACCACAGACGTCACAAATATAGTAGGGTTCCTGGACTATACCCAACTGTTCAACCTTCCGATATTTAATATGATTGAACGATTCTGTATTTATGTTTTTATGTAATTGCGTTCACGAGGGGTGTGCGCTTTTTACCGTGTCCTTTTCATGGGACCTTGGTAACTGGGTATATAATTGGAACAACTCTGTAAAAGATTTTTGGTTATATCGACCTCTGGCTCATAAGGCATCCAACAATTGAATAGTTGATTTAAGGATTTGGTTGCATTTGTGCTAGGATTCTCGCTTTGATATTGTAACTCTGCCCTGTTCTGCATCTACTTTGACAAAGTCGCCTGTGTGAATGGTTTCAAACGGGTCCTTTTCCAGTCTATCGACTAAAGGAACTTTCACGAGAAAAGCACTCACGATGAGCACTGTCTCCACATCCTTGACAATCATTGCTTTGGGAGCAACATTGTTTGATGCCAGTTTAAAGAGGCCGTCTATCTGAACCACCGAACTGGCCTTTCCTGATGGAAACACGAGCACCTTGTTTGCAAGATTTTTTCCCGCCAATTCATGGTTTCGCTCTCTGACTATGCCTGTCTTGGGATCTGTGAGGTAGAAGCAGATGGGCTCATGAGAAACCAGAGCCTCGCCTTCTCCGTAGCCGCCTATAATCTTGTGACATTTCAGTGAGATTTCTGGACTTTTCATTTCCATTTCCCCTTGATCGCGGCTTCAACGCAGTCCTGCAGTCTCGTCACCATAACTTCCTTAAATCTCCGATAGTAGGCGCATTTTGGTGAGTCTGTCATACCAACACTGTCCCTATAAACATTCCAACATGGCTCATCTATGCACGTGTCTGCTACGACGTGGCCCCCGGCTCTCTCTACAATGTCCACGTAGCCTATTCTCTGGGCCAAGATTTTGGTTGTGGCCGATGTGCAAACCCAGAAAGACACACCATCATGTATCTTTTTTCCGTTCAAGAGTCTCGCAACTTCTCCCACCTGCCTGAGTGTGTAATGTGGGCATCCAAGCATTACGAAGTCTACTTTTCCGCTTGTCGTTTGGAGCTCTTCGTAGACCCGTTTAAGCTCCTGATCTGTCACGGTGATCTTGTCCTCCGGGGTGTCGCCCTGGAAGGCTTCTTCAAGATTTGAGGCTTCAACAGTGAATCCAGGCATGTAAAACATGGATATGGCGCCAGGCACGTTTGACATGGCGCAGAAGTTTATGAGTTCTTCGGTGTTCGGGCGCCTTGATATGCCAGTGAGCACAGGGATTCCGTAGCCTATTCTTTTTCCAACGTGGTATCCCAAAAGAGTGTAATCGAACTCGTCCTTTAGATTCGCTTCCACTTTGACTAGGAACGTGCCTTTCCGATTTTCCTTAATATGCAGCCCGTACTCCGGAGTCTTGCCGATAACCCCGGCAGCCAGTGCACTTTGAGCTGCCTCGCGGTTTGTCCTCGCGCCGATAACAGAATTCACATAAGGTGTAGCGCTAGACTCGGAGAAGGCAACGGTTTCACCGTACAGTGGAATATTTTCAGCCATGTATGGTACGCAGCTCCAGCTAAGAATAGCTCCTATTCGCTTGTAGGCTTCCATTACCCTCCGAGCTACTTCAGCCCCATCCTTCGGAACTTCAAACAGGCTATCAAAGTATTCAATGTCATACACTGGATTTGTGCTAGTAGGCACCCTACAATAGGCGCCCCCATTAGCCAAAAGCTCCACGAAGTACAAGTCTCCCTCTTGACCACTTGAAGCAGCGTGCGCACGGCTTATGGGGATCATCTTTTGAGCGTCATATGCATCTCCAATCGCTACGAGCAACTCCATTGCCTTCTGCGTTCCTTCCCCGAATTCACCATCAAGCATTCGTTCTTCCTGTCTGGTCAACTGCATCTCGCTTCACCCTTCATTTTGAGACACCATCTTAAGGCCATGTCAGCACACGTTTTGTGGGTGTCCCTCCAAGAACTTGGCAACATTATCGATGCAAATATCAGTGCATCTCTTTGCCGCCTCGACAGTGTGGAACCCGATGTGAGGAGAAAGTATCGTGTTGTCAAGCTTGAATAATGGGTTGTCTTTGGCCGGGGGTTCTTCCTCGAATACGTCTAGCCCTGCATAAGACAGCTTACCCGATTTCAAAGCACCGACTAAAGCCTTCTCATCAATTACTTTGCCTTGGGACGTGTTGATTACAACGGCACCTTTTTTCATGGCTTCGATTTCCTTTTTCCCTATTAATCTCTCCGTTTCCGACGTCAAGGTGACGTGCAGAGTGACGACATCACTTTCTTCTAACAACGTATGAAGGTCGACGTACTTCATTCCGATCTCCTCTGCTCTCTTCAGATTAGGATATTTGTCGAAACCCAAAATCTGCATTCCAAAAGCTCGGGCTATCTCAGCAACTCGACAGCCAATCGATCCCGTGCCAATTATGCCAAGAGTCTTTCCATGCAGTTCCACGCCACCAAACGGTCTCCAATCGAAATCGCCTTTTCTGACATGCCTGTCTGCTGA
>Ga0315310_10002548_pt1 | contig 11388 bp, 8 predicted proteins | sample TDP5_MG_FD_203630 | JGI IMG/M metagenome (GOLD analysis project Ga0315310, IMG submission 203630) | Freshwater sediment microbial communities from Lake Towuti, South Sulawesi, Indonesia - TDP5 | ecosystem: Environmental > Aquatic > Freshwater > Lake > Sediment | place: Indonesia: South Sulawesi... | reverse complement strand
TTTGGGTTCCAGTTTGGCTTTTCGGGGGTGGAGCCGTAAGCTATTGCTAGTTGGGACAGGTCTTTATTATCTACTTTCATGTCTTTGTTGATGTCACCTAGGATGGGGTTGCTCCAGTATTCATAGGGACTCATCAGGGGATAGTTGTCTCGATTGCTTCCGTCAATTGTGCGTGGTGTGTCGCCTATTCCATCACTGCCAGTCTCACTCTGGGAAGGCCCCCAATACAAGTCAATATCAGTGTAGTCGCTCCAGTAGTTGCCGCCGGAAGGATAGCCGTTGTCCCAAGCATTTGTAGCTCCTACAGACACTACTTGATTTGTATTGTACAAGAGATTGTTGTGGTAAAGGGTGTTACCGTTTGAATGGTCTATGTAAATGCCTGCCCAAACATTGTTTGTTATGTTGTTTCCAGTGATTGCGTTGCCAGTTGAGATTTCCCAGCCGAGGGAAATGCCGGCCTCAGAGTTTTGGGATATAGTGTTGTTGATGATCGTGTTGTAGAATGATGAGTAGGCTATGGATATGCCGTCTCCACCGTTTTTTGACACATTATTTCCTTTGATGGTGGTGGTGTTTGCCAGCCACAGAAAGATGCCTTCGCGAACACTATTGACAACGTTGTTTCTGCTTATTACATTGCTTGACGAGTTCGATATGAAGATCCCTCGCTGAATATTATTGGTTAAGTTGTTATCGCTTATTATGTTGCTATTTGATTTGTAAAGGTGGATGCCGTAATCAAACTGCGCGATCTGCGTCTTCTTGATGGTCACATTGTTTCCATTGGAGATGTCGAATCCGATGCCGCTTCCAGCGCCTTGGAGTATATGGCCATCGCCATCTATTATTATGTTGTCTCTTTGCACCACGATGGTATCGTAAATGTTGTCAGTAAAAGTGTAGATGTCTCCGGCACGTTGAATGGGAGCTGCTGAAGGATCAACCGAGCCGTCAGGCTTGATATAGATAGTTCCTCCCGCCCAAGCTTTCTCTATGTTGTATGTTGTGGCTAGCGCTGTAGTCAAAACCACTGTTAGAAACACTGCTGTTGCTTTGATATTGATACATAGCACCTCCTGCTCATCTTACTTCAGACATAAATAATTGCTTAGGCTAATACGCTTAGGTTACTCATTCATGAAAGTGTTTTTTTCCTAGTGCGAATACGCCTAAGATTCCAAACCAGCTTAGTAGGATGGCTATTGTGCCGAACGGCACTTCAGGCACTACGTTGAATGATGTGGCTCGAATGGCAACTATGTCGCTGTTCTTGCCTCTTATGTGGTGCACGGCCCCATCTCCGTCATGAAATATAGCTTGTACTCCCCAATCGCCGATAATGTTCGGAATCTGCTTGTTAATCGCATAGAAGATATCTACTTCCGGAAAGTGGCCAGGATCCCCGGACCCATCACGCAGTCCAGCCCATTCAACTATTTCCTCAGGAACAGAAACCCCAGGAGGAAGATCTTCCGGAGGAGGAACGCCGGGGGTCTTATACGGACCGAAAACACCAACAAATTGAGGATCAATGGCTAAGTTGCCAGCTGGATCCAACCAACGAAATTCTACCTCATCGACCGTGGTATCATTGGTTCCCGCCCATGCGGTAACGCTTTGACCGATTATAACGATTTGTCCATGCTTGTCCGTGGTCACTGCGTAGCCTGAGCTTAGAGCATCCCACTGGGCTTGCGCTATGTTAACGCTTGCTAAAACGAGTAAGCTAGCAAATAGCATAGCTACTACTGTGAAGCGCAGTTTCATTTCTAGACCGACACTTAATACGACGATTTACAGGTTAATAAAAGCCTATGGAAATTGGTCGATCAGTTTTCTATATCTGGATCAGGGCGAGGAACAAGCGGGACGCGTTCATGTTCTCCAAGAAAAGTCCATAACAATCCAGGAAAACTAAACGTGAAATGCCCGTGTTAGAATATTTGGGATATTTTTTGGAGAAATGAATGTCAAATTGGTGCCCAGTGGCATTCTGTGCACGACAAATGTGACGCATTTCGATATAGAATGAGAATGTTTGGAAATTTATATTGTTGGCGCGTAGGATGTCTGTACAAGTGTGAGACAGATTGTGAGACAGGTTTGACCGTGCACTACGAACTTCTTAGGGAAAAAGGAGAAGGTGGCGTTTATGCTAGGATGTGTTTTTTTCTTAGTGCGAATACGCCTAAGATTCCAAGCCAGCTTAACAGGATGGCTATGGTGCCGAACGGCACTTCAGGCACAACTTCGAACGATGTGGCACGAACCATGACTTTGGTAGTGTCGTGGCCCGGTGTAGTGTGGTGGTTGTGAAATAGGGCTTGCACGCCCCAATCGCCGATAACATCCGGAACTTTTGGGCCGTTCTTTGCATAGTAGACTGTTACTATTGGATAGTGGCCAGGTTCACCAGACCCGTCACGCAACGCAGCCCAGTCTTTTATTTCTTGAGGAGCATCAGGAGGATAATCAGGAGTTACGTACGAACCGAAAATCGTCTCGTTTTCATCCCATTGCACTGCTTCGTAATATGGAGGATCAGCGGGAAGGTGCCAGACGAATTCGACTATCTGAATTGTATCGTCTGTAGTTCCAGCCCACGCCGTAACGCTTTCAAGACCGACTATAACAATTTGTCCATGCTTGTCCGTCGTCACTGCGTAGCCTGAGCTTAAGGCATCCCACTGTGCTTGAACCATACTTATACTTGTGAATACAAGGAAGCTAACAAGTAACAAGACGATGAACCGCATTTTCATTTCGGTAGCCACCATATAGCCACACCGAATTTTGATATATAAAGAGCTATGGAAATCCCACAATCAGTTTTCTGGAGTTGGGGCGTGGATTTTCTAGTACTTGATAGTAGCCCGTATGGACTTCGCGCGCATAGCACCCGTAGGTTCTCGTAACAAAACGAGGCTCCGCGTTAGAATGGCATTACAACCCGCAACAGGACTGTGACCATGAATGCGGCGCCCAAGACTAAAGCAGCGAGCCTTAGGCGTTTCTTTTCCATTACAAAGTCTCCAAAATAGTTTGAATAGGGTGCCAGAAGTTCGGATGTTATAAGTAGAATTATCGCCATAACGGCTATCCAGAGGCTTACGTCCCAAATAGTGAGGGGAAAATTCATTTTGTCACGCTTTTAGGGTTTGATACCATATTTCAATGGTTTTCAGATCCGAAGAAACCACATTTTTGGCTGTTGTTACCAGTTTTCCCGCTGCCTTGGACAATGCGCAGGCAATAGCACTAGCTAAGGGGCAGCCGAACAAATGAGGACTTTTTAATCCTCGTTCCGGATTAAAAAGGTCCTTGTAAATTGAGTCTCGAATTATCACATGTATGAGGTCTGGCTGATAAAGGTCCTTGTAAATTGATCCTTCAACTTTTGCGTGTACCGGACCCTTCTCCATAAAAATCTCAATTTGCTCAGCTAATGCTAGCTCAGTAATTATTGCAGGAAGATTGTTGCAGAGTTGCTCAAGACTACAAGACGAAAAGTCGAGGCCTAGTTCATTTTCGAATAAGCTCATTAAGCCAAAACCAGGCGGGGCGATGCATATTCCTTTTGGGTTCTTGAGTAGGAATTGTTTCTTAGCCATTTCATCTACAGTTGGCACGGTGAGGATGTCTTCTGCTGGAATGACGACTATCATTTCTTTCAGGTTTTTGAGGTACTCCGGGAGGTAGGCTTCTTTCGGGTAAGGTGGTATATAGATTGGTCTTCCTTCATAGTTTAGGTCTTGTATTATTCTGTCAATTGTTGTGTAGGATGAGATTGCGGTCGAATCTAGTATGGTGCCTCTTACGAATTTGACTGGTCTGACAAACAGGAAGAGGGCTCCCCAGAAGGTGAGGCCAAGGCCGATGAAGGCGAGAACTGTTGAAGTTTTCAAGACAGACCATAGGAGCATTAACGCTCCTATTGTGAGAAATGTGAATCCGATTTTTCCCGAAGGTGTTCGCTTAGGTTTGAGTACCTCGCGTTTCAGGATTTCATTTTGTTTCTGTAAGTCTTCAATTGCTTTCAGGAGATACTCGACCGTGGCCTCTTCAGATTTTTCGTCGTTTTTTCCTTTGTTGTTGGATTTTTCGTTAGTCCTTGGTAGCGTCATGCGTTGTCATTCTATATTTTGTGATTTCTTCAATATTAGGGCTTCCAAACGAGTGTGGGTTGGTTTCGGATGTTTATGATGTCTACTCTTATGATTCCGTGTTTTTCTAGATCGCTCAGCGTGTTGATTAGCTCGTTGGGTTTCGTTGCGTTACCTGTCGCTTTTTCGAGGGCTGAGACAATCTTCAGAGCGGTGGTTTCCTTTGTTTTTTGGCTTAATTCTTTGGCGGTTTGGTACAGCAGTTTATCCTCTGGTGAACCCAATTTTTTAAAGATTTTGAGGTTTGTTGTTTTTCTTCTCCATTCTCTTATGTATTGGGATGCCTGGACGATTATTGCGCACAATGTGGATGAGCCTAACAGAACTTGCATTGTGGGGATACCTAAGGAAACGATAGACTGTACTTTCAGTGGCTCCCAATAGTCGGCGATGGACTTACCCATCTTTAGTAGTTTTTGTTCAAGTTTTGGGGAGTCATTAGGGTTTTTTGTTAGGATGAAGAGGCTTATTCTAGTGTATCTGGGCTCGACTGACAGCCCAGTTCTAAACAAGGCTTTTTGATACCAGTATAGTGTGACTTGGGTGTAGTTGGCGAGTGCACGGTGATCTGAAGGGTATTGGAACACGAAGTATCGGGCTATAATCGGCGGATTCTGCATGATTTGGATGTCTCTAGATTCGAGTGTTTTTACCGCAGGTGCGGATCCTTGGGCTGTTTGCCAAGTAACTAGGCAGACCTCCCAGCTGTGAAGATTTGTTATTGAGTTTGCAACTCCTACTAGCAAATAAATTGTTGGGTTAGAGACATTTTGAGGGAAGTATGCGTAGAGAAGGGAGGCATCTTGGCGTGACATTTTTTCGAAGTTTTGGTCCCTGTAAAGGAATATTAGTTGATAGTCGGATGCCTGAGGAAAGACGCTTGTGCTTGCTTCGGGATCGGCATTCGTTAAGGTTAGTCCTTGCGCGAATGCAAACACGGGTGCCTGTATGCTAAATGCGACAACACAAGAGGCAAGGAGAAGGCTTATTATTTTTATCCAAAATTTCTTGTCAAGCTTGGTTTGGCGGTTTCCAAGAAACTTTCCACAGTTCAAGCAGAACATTTCACTGCTTCTCAGCGTGTCGTCGCATTTGGGGCACGACACAATCTTGCTTTTGGGTTCAAATATCTTTACGTGCAGGAGTTTTTCGGCAATTAGGAGTAGCAGCAACATTCCGAGGGAGAGGATTAACCATCCTGAAAATGTATGAAATATGGTCATGGCGATTGGTTCGCCAAATCGATAGGCGATGAAAACTATAAGTGAGATTCGAAGAATGTTGAGAATTGGCAGCGTCAGAAGGCCAAGAGGGAGTAGCGCAATTTTCTTGGTGATTGATCCGCGGACTATGTAAATAAGAAAGGCTGCGAACATGGTGAATGCTGTCAGTGAATAGATGCCAGAGCATGCTTGATCAACCGCAAATTCAAGAGAACGCTCCAAAGGATTGTTGATTACTATAGTTGGTGGACCGTACTCCGATGATAGTGTAACTGGCACACCTAAGATCTTTAGCAGAGTGAGTGAGGCTTGTGCGTTGAAAATTCCTAGCGCAGCTCCTGCAGTAAGAGTGATGGCAGAGGGTGGAGGCGTTAGGAAAGCCAAGAACAGAATTGGAAAGATTAGCGCCATGAGCATTTTAACGCTGAATAGGGTAAGGGTTATTCCTATTAGGAATATTGTGAGGGAGGCGACGTGATATTCTAATGGGTAGAAGCTGTAGGAACCATACCAGTAGAGTAAGAACGCGGAGAGACAGAGTGCAATTCCTGTGATTTCGCTCAAAGAGACTGCGTTGCTTTTTCCTCTAAACCTTTCTATAGCGAGTGAGGCTTTTGCTAGTTCTTTTTTTCTGTATATCATGAAAGAGGCAAGAAATGGTACGAGGATAATGTGGTTTGTGGCTTCGTTTTGTATAGCTTCGTTGGCCAAGATTGAGAGGTCTTGCCAATAAAGAATCAGAATAGTTAGAATTATGAGTGAAACAAAAACGATTGGAAGACCGAGACTCCTAAGACTTCCGAGGATCTTCCGAAGAAATTTCATCTTTTCACGTCCAAGTTTCCATGCGTAGCACATAAACCATTGAGTTTGACCTGGTTTTGCGTTTCCATTCTCTCGAGCTGCTGAGAAAAAATGTGGAAATGGGGCTCTTTTCTACAAAAGTAGTTGGCTCTTTTCTAGAAAGATTAGTTAAACCAGTTTTTAGATTAGATGCATTTGCACGAGGGAGCGACTAACTGTTTGCTGATGGCGATGTTCTTTTGACGAGCATTTTAGCCGATTAAAAGGCATTGGCGGGGCGCTGAGACTTGACATCTGAAAAGTCTTAGCTGTATTCGGAAGTGCTGATGATGATGTCGAAGCTGAATCGTCTTGCGTCGTTATCAATGAGATAGAGAATAAAGGAATCGGAGATACGAGTTTCTAGGATCAATGTAACTCGGAGGATTTCGCCTGGACGAACCTTTGTTTTACTGTAAGTCCAGTCGAGGTTCATATGATTTGAAATATCAATGGGTGGGTAGAGTGAAGTTTGGTTTGAGTTGTAGAATGTCAGGTTAGCCATAGTGAGGTGGAGGGTTGTTTCGAAGTTGCTAATGCTTCGTAGGTATATTGAGATGTTTTGTGAAGATGCTAGCCAGATTGTGCCCCAATCGATTTTTTCTTCTTGGTCTATTTTGTCTGTGAGGTCTTGGTCCCAGTAGGCTTCGACTCCCAATGTCCTTATGGTTCCAACGCTTGGAAGATCTAAGTTTGTAACTTTATCCAACCATAAGGAGATCAATGAGGTGATGATTAGTGTAGTGACAACTATGAAAACCACTAACACTGTTGTTCTTTTCGAGGAACGTAGAAACCGTACAAAGGAATCGAACCTAGCTTTCATTTTTTCACGCATATTTCGCTTCTGGAAATTTCCGTTGGTATAAAAATAATGGTGCGGTGCATATATATCTATTTTAGGTGAACAATGTTTATTTTTCCAATTGGTTGGGGTAGAATTTGACTGGCATACTTCAAACCTACCTATCGTATGGCCCGCGTTTTTTCTGCCAGTTACAAGCAATTATTCACAGATCCACAAGCACGCGTGCGCTCTAGCTGCTTCGTGTTTGCTCTACTTCTTATATCTGATAATGAGAATTCAAACGTTCTATGGCGGGCTTCTATAGACTTCACTGCCACCATTGGAATATACTTTATTCAAACCGTCAAAGATAAAGGAAAGTTCGCTAAAATTCCATACATACTCACGCCTATACCCCTGCACTATTTTTCCATGAGCGACGTTTAGTGTATTCAAGTAAATGACTCCGTTATCTGGCACCATCGTAACGTTATACAAATCATTTACGTAACCTATATATGTCATGCCGTAACTTGGTAATATGAAGTATTTAGACACAAGATCACTATATAATTGTGAGTTTCTCATATTAACGTTTCTCGACAACCATTGTGCTCCAAGTACGCTGTAATCGTCATTGTATCCAAAATGACCATATAATCGCAAAGGGCTCATTCTATTTTTGCTTAGTGCTACCGACCAACTATCACTTCCAGTAATTTCATATATGAAGCTTGTTTGGAAAAAGAAGTAGGGCACTAGCACGATGAGCAACAAAACAGAAACCATAAGCTCCACTTTTCGCTCGAACAGTTGTCTAACAAGAAACTCAGCACCAACTGCACATAAAGGAGAAAGGACAAATAGCAATATATGGTAAAACCGTGTCATATTCAATGTATCCGACAACTCTGGAACAAGTATGACTGCAGCTAAAAACGCCATGGCTATGAGAATAAACGTAAAGTAGTCCTTCTCCAAATTGACTTTTACCCGTTTGATTATTACCCCGATGAACCCGACAACTATAAGGAATTGCGTAATGTACGCAAATGCCCTACTGATCGCATTCCAAATTGAAGGAGGCGTCTCCAGCCCTAAGCCTCTTAATACTTCTGGTTCCCGCGATTGGAATTCAAAAAATCCGCCTAATTGATTATAAACATGATGAGCGTAATTTGAGATGCCATTAAAGGTAACTGAACCCGCTGTGTAAATATACCACAAAAACATTATTACGAAAAATAATGCAACCATGCTTGCGGTTATGTTTCTGCTTGGCTTCTTAACCACAAATAGGAAAATAAAGGTAAGGGAAATAAGGAGCAGAAAAATTACTGAAAGCGCGTAATGCGATATCACTAAGCCAAAGCTAAAGATCATGAAACATATGAGCTTGTTGTACGGTTTCATTTTCTCGTTCAAAACTACAATTAATAGCAAAACAAAAAACAGTTCCGCGATCATCTGTCTGTTTAAACCTAACATTTCAGTGTAGAAGATATTATATGCTACGAAAAAGAAAGCAGAAATGTAAGCGTACTTTTCTCCTACGTACTTCTTCCATATCTGATACAAACCCAAAGGGACAAAAGAGAAAATTAGTGGAAATAGTCCTTTAAATACCCACGTGGGATCAATATTTAACAAATTCGAGTAAATTGAAGGAAGAATAGTAATACTTGACATTGAATTGTACATACCGGTCTCCTCAGAATAGGGGGCAGTTGAATTCCAGCAAGCATCTTTCTGGGTAGTCTGGAAAACGAAGTATTCACGTGGCCCGTCAGAAGCAAATGGAAAAATGTAATTTGATATAAGTGACGAATGATAGAGGATAGACATTGAGATCATAAGAATCATTAAAGGATAAAGTTTTGCAGGGAGTATTTTCTTAGAAATGACACCTCCAATAAAAACCAACGAGATCATAATCATCAATAATAGCAAAATCACGTTATTCCCACGGGCGTTGACCAGAATTGATCCTATAATGCTTGAAAAAAGAAGACTTGCACCGAGAAACACTGGAGGCGAAATAAGATTTTTGACTTTCCAAAGTTTAAAGCTCTCACTTTGGAGGCGCGCGCGAGAGAGAATAACTATTACAAACAAAAAGCCATTCAAAACTATTAACAAAGGCACCAAAGAAAGTGGCTTGGAAAAACCGAATACAAAATGAAGCTCATTTATAATAAGGCCAGCGATCATTAGGTAAGCAATACTTAACCCCATGGACAAAAGGACGCTTTCTAACGCATCAAGTTCGTTTAGTTTCAGCAATTTGATGAAAATGATTCCGGGGACGAAGGTAAGGTAGACAAACCCGAAAACTTGTCTGGCAACCGGCAAATCGAACAGTATTAGACCGCAAAGTGTAAGCTGCGAGACGATGAAAAATACTGAGAGACCTAATTTAGATTCAACCCATGTGTAATTGATGTGCAAAGCAGTTCACCCTGAATTATAGGTTGAGAGCGCGTAAATAACAAAAGCTTCAAAGCGGACGCCAAGAATGTATTTGAGCCTTTACATTGTTAGGTGATACGAGATTACTAAATGTCAAAAAACTGATTTTGGCACTACTTTCCTTAATCAGAATGAAACTCATACTAATGAGTATCCCTATCATCTGGCACTTCAAGCTACGCCATAAGACGTATGAAATCTCCGATTATGAACTCTTTTGAGCCACGACGTAATAACCTAGAGGTTAAGACTCGACAGATACATATTAAAGAGAATAAGCAACTGGTTTGCCTTCATTCAATGATTCTTCAATACACTCAAGAAGCCTTATGGTCCTTTTCCCATCATTCGCTGAGACAGGTGGCGACAGATTTCTTTCGAGACTTTCTACATATTTTTCAATTAGCTCAAAATGTCCAGTTGTTGGCTTCTTAAAATGAGTCATTCCAACATTTATCCACTTTTTAAAGATTCTCTTTTCATCGAGATAGAAACTGCGCAAAACATCTATCACTCCCTCAGGTGGAATGCTAGACTTCTCTATGAGGTAATCATGCGGCAAATGAGCTTGCATTCGCCTTCCGTCAGAATCTGCGATTTCATAAACTATCTCTCTTTCTTTAGATAGCCACGAGACTTCTAGAATTCCATAGCGCTCATCTTTGCTTTTTAGGAGGACAGTGAAATCGTCGTAGACTGGATATTTGGACTTAGCGCCTAGAGCATAAACCTCTTTGATGCTTTGTAAAAAATGTAGTTGTAGGTAAGCCAGATGAGGACCCACCTCCCAAAGAATTCCCCTCTCTTCAGGGCTTATGTTCCAATTTTGAGCAAAGCCATGAGCTTTGAGAAACTGAAAGCTTTCTTTGTTGGCCGTCCTAAATGATATCATATCAAAACGTCCAGAGTTAACTATTGACTCAAGTTGTTTGACGGACGGAAGAAACAATTGGTTGTGACAAACTCCAAGTCTTACACTTTGTCTCTTGCATTCATCTATCATTTTCTCGCATTCTAATGTATTTCTGGCCATTGGTTTTTCCACTAAAACGTCATGCCCAAATTTAGCTACATCGCACACCACCGAAACATGAGTTGAGGTTGGTGTACACACGTCAACGAAATCAAGATCTTTGATTTCAAGGAGATCTTTATAGTCTGAATATACTCTCTCAATTTTGTAGGGCTCAGCGAAAACTCTTGCCCTCTCAAGGCTGATATCTGCAACAGCAATCACGTTAGTATTTAATCTTCTATGTACATCCATATGAACCCGAGCAGCTCTTCCGCAACCTATCAAACCAACATTCATTGTAGATCCCTCGATTCTTTTACATCCTTAATGAGCCCTTAAAGATACTGTGTGCATTTTTGTCTCGATGAAAAAGCATTACATTCAAGGCACCTTTTAAGTTAACTGGTCCGAGAATCTAGATGGCTCTTAATATACCCATAATACCAAGCCCACATTTTAAACAGATATTGGAAGGGTAGCAAGAAAACCTTTTTCTCATTCAGTAGCTTGTAGAGTATGTTAGCATGAAGAAGACCTAGTGCAAAAGCAGCGGGAGGAAACGTTCTAGTATGCCTGAGAGATCCTCTATTCTTGTTAAGAAAGTTATGCGTAAAGTATCCTCGAAGGTAATACCTGCTCCATAGACTCTTCCATGTTATTCCACGTCTCTCATAATCAAGGAATTCAGCGTTGGTAACACCTATCGACCAACCAGCGGTTCTGATTCTTATTTCAATATCAAAGTCCTCGCAATACCCTCTCAAGTCCTCGTCGAACCCTCCCACTTGCCTAGTAGCGTCAGTTCGATAGATGGATCCACCTACTCCCAGAGCTTTATGAGGTATTCTTTTCGGATCGTAGCCTATCATTTTGCAATGACGAGAA
>Ga0315310_10002545_pt1 | contig 11398 bp, 17 predicted proteins | sample TDP5_MG_FD_203630 | JGI IMG/M metagenome (GOLD analysis project Ga0315310, IMG submission 203630) | Freshwater sediment microbial communities from Lake Towuti, South Sulawesi, Indonesia - TDP5 | ecosystem: Environmental > Aquatic > Freshwater > Lake > Sediment | place: Indonesia: South Sulawesi... | reverse complement strand
GTTCGGGCAACTCTGGCCAAGTATGGAATGCTCCAACACGACGACAGGATTATGGTTGCGGTTTCGGGTGGAAAAGACAGCGTCACCCTGCTCCACATTTTGGCTGAGATTGAGAGAGACTTTCCGAAAGCGTCCCTGCGCGCTGTCACAGTCGACGAGGGGATAAGAGGTTACAGAGACGAAGCCCTGAAGTTTGCGGTGAAGAACTGCCGAAAGTTACGCGTGGAACACGTGGTCACTTCCTTTAAGGATTTGTTCGGCGTCAGACTCGACGAACTGGTAAAGCTAATTGAAGAAAAGGCGCGAGCGAGGAGTGGGCTGACCCCATGTGCCTACTGCGGCGTGCTCAGAAGACGAGCGCTAAACGTTGCTGCGCGTGAGGCAGGTGTAGACAAACTGGCTACGGCGCACAACTTGGACGATGAGACCCAAACAATATTGTTGAATATGATTCACGGCGACGCTCTCAGAATAGCCCGTGTCAAGCCTTCCTTGACTGAAAGCCATCCGAAACTCGTTCAGAGGGTGAAGCCTCTCTGCGAGGTGCCGGAGAAAGAAATCGCTTTTTACGCCTACCTGCGGCGAATCGAGTTTCAGGGTGTTCCCTGCCCCTATGCGTCTGCAGCGCTCAGAAATGACATACGTGTGATGCTTAATCGCATGGAAGAGAGGCACGCGGGCATAAAGTTCTCTCTGTTCAAGTCTGCGGAGAGGATTAGGCCAGCGTTGGAGAGAATGGCTGAGGAAGCAAGACTGCGAGAGTGCAAGTTTTGTGGAGAACCCACTGTTGGTGACGTCTGCAAGCTTTGTGGCATGTTGCGAGAATTTGATATTCTTCGTTTGTGAGGGCTTTTGATAGAGAATTCTTCTAGAAGATTTTTCCTCATATGAATAATAGGGAGTCTTGCTCCTTTTTATGTTCAGAGAGAGATAGATGATGAAGGATTCAGAGAGGCGAAGGGACCGTCACGATATTGTTGCAGAGATTTTGAAGACTGCTGTGAACGGTCGGATAAAGACGCATATAATGTATAGGGCGAAGCTGAGTTACTCTCAGATTAATGAGTACCTGCCTTTGTTGGTTGAGAAGGGTTTTTTGGAGAATGTTCATGTGACCCGTGGCAGACAGCGCACGACGATGTATCGCACTACTTCGAAGGGATTGGAGTTCATAGAAAACTTGGAATCTGTGAATAAGCTTTGGACTAAGAATTTATCATTGAACGAACTTGTTGAATGAGCGCATTGTTTAGAGACTGCACGGTCCTGGTTGAAGTGTTTTTTATCGAGTGTGGGGTCTAAATTTCAGCAGGGCTTACGTTTAGCAAATCTAGCGAAGGCGGTGGGTCGCCGTGGTTTGACGCCCAGTTTGCGTCCAGCCTCGTTCAGTCTCATAGTCTCATGTCGGCTTCTCCCCCGAGCGCTGAGCGTCCAAGCTTAGGTTGCTCCCTCCCGGGCCTGGCCAGATTCACCTGGTAGGCGCAGATGACGGCTTCCCTTCGAAAGCCGTTTCACGTCCGCCAGCCCCAGGGGACCGACACTCACAGCCAGAGACCGCGAGGCTGAATGCTCTTTGACGCCGTGCCATAGCCGTTCAGCCCGTCTTGAAGAGGGTTTACGGTCAAGACGCTTTTCAGCGCCTTTCAGGGGACCCCTAGCCCCCCGCCTAGACCCACCGCCAAAAATATCAAACACAACTCAAACGATATAAAAGTTACACAAAACCAACCAACAATTAACGACTCCATACGAATAGTTACAAGATGTCTCAGTTTTAGTGCAATATTCTTGACGTTGTGTCGAAACTTCGCGGTGATTTAAGAATGTCCGCTAATCTTCTTCTCCTTGCAGGTTGATGAACACAGTTAAGGAGATAATTCTTGGTGACAAACACTACATCGGGAGTGTCTTCAAGTATGCTGGCAATTAGGCTGAGCGATTTTACGTCCAATGTTCCTTCATAGGCAATCAAAACTGAATTTGGCTTAACTTCGGCAATTACCTGTTCGTAAGTCATTATTTCCTTTGGCACACTCTTATTACTAAGAGGAGCCTTCCATTCTCCAATGCTTTTACATTCGACTAGACTTACTACATCATTTGTGATCAGAATGTCAGGGTTATTTTCAAAGAATCTTATAGTATATGTTTTAGTGCAGCGATCAGCCATTTGTCCCTGATACTTATTCGCGTTGAAATCAAGTATTCTGAGGAATAGGGCAACTTCTTTTTCAAAATCGCTTTTGTATTGGCTTAGAACACCCACCGATGGCATAACGGAAGAAACCTTTGTGAGAATAGGCTCAGAGACCGTAGCTGTCCTTGTGGCAAAAGATTCTGTTTCCTTTTTTCTTATGCTTTCGTGTTGCTTTTGAAGAGAAAATCGTAACTCGTCCATTTCATCGAGCTCTGTGACATCTACTATATCCTTAACTTCTACATTGTATGTTTGTCCAAGTTTTTTCAGAAGAGATTTAACCATATCAGCGTCTTCTGGCGGAACATCATATTCAAATGTGAAGTCAACTTCAGACTCTATGGTTGAGTAATCCTTTGCAAAAGTAAGCCTCGACATTACCTCTAGCTCCTTTAAAGACTCTCTCACCTTCGCTTCCACAAGACCAGTCTGCAATCTTTGGTTCAGTAATTTTGCACCTGCAGCCAAATTTCTTGCTCTCAAGAATCTATAGAACAATATTAAGGCAGCTTTAAGTGGTGCTCCATCGCCAAGATCGGCATACCACATTGGTATTTTATTCCCATAAACAGAAAGGATTTGTGAACCACGATCCGTTAAGTCATACCATCTACCCCCAACGCTGGGTAAATCCCTCGATGTGATAAGACCGACTGCTTCACACCAATCCAACAGGGGTCTTATGTTTCGAGTCATATTCCGCTTTAATTCTTCGTCTATCCCGTAATTTTGGTAGAATTCGAACAGAAGTTTTTCATCAACTCCAGCGTATTTACTGACTTCGGATAAAATCAGTTTTGTCTTCCTATCAGCAAAAAGTGGATCACATCTTTCTGGACCAGTAGCCATCGCCAATTGGTGTTCATGGAGCCATTTTTGAGACGCCAATGCATGGAGAATATACAAGCAGGGTCTTGATCTCAGTTTGACATACTGTTGGCTTTGCTGAAGATCGAAGACGTTTGTTAGTTTGAGCCTCATTATCTTATCAATAAAAACGGCCTCTTCTGTTACATCCTTCGGGCATTCTTCATCCCCACCATATGCTTTTAACTGTTTTCCAGCTGTTGTAGACCAGTAACCAAAAGGTCTTCCGCTCCTACTAAGGAGACCAATATATGAAGCCGTGAGAAGATGATCCCTTGCTCTCCTCATTATCCTATCCTTTATTTTCTCTCTTCTTAACTTGCTCAGTCCCTTTTTTGCCAAAACTATTGCAAGTTCTTCATCGCCTGGAAATTTCTTCTTAACATTGAAGTCTGTTACTGCGTTGACAATTGTCCGTATACGAAATAAATTATGGACCCGTGTGATTGGTTGTGTAAAACCAATTTTTCTCATCATTTTTAATATCACTTAGTTAAAATCACGATACTCTCTTTTGAAATTGTTTCTCCTGTAGGAGTTGTCCATGGAATAAGCTTTTGAGGAATCTCTCTAAAGAACGAAACCTTGTGAGCGAAACCCGCTTCTTTGGCAAGTTCCAGTGTTACCTTTTCCATGTCCAACCGCCTTTTTCGTATCGATCTATCGCCAATAACTATACAACAGTGAGAGTTGGCTCTTAGAACCCTGTGCATTTCTTTTAATGCGCCAAGATAATCAAAGAAAAAGGGTAAAGCGTCTTTTATTCTACTTTCATCATATCTAAGAATCTCTTTTATGAGGGTCGACGCTGTCAGAGACGGTAAAGCCTCAAGCAGCTCTTTTGCATTTGCTGTAGCAACAGCACCTAGAGTCTGTCTTTCTGATTCTCTTATAACCCTCCCATCCAATCTTAGCCACATGAGCGAGAATTTAGCCCACCTCACATAGCCAACCGTGTTCTTCTCCTCACCGTATGGCGGGGAAGTTATTATGGCATCAAACTTTTCATCCTCCAAGTGCAGTTTTCTTGCGTCTTCTTGTTTAACCACGACTGTTGGCTGCTCTGGATTCCACTCCGATTCTATACTCCTAGTCTTTCTTGTAAACAGGTTCATTTCACGAGCAGAGTTCATTAATTTCTTTCTAAAATGGACAAGAACGTTAGGACTAAAATCGATTAGCTTCTCTTTAGGCTTAGTTCGTATGAACCTACTTGCACGAAGGTCTATGTTAGAAGTTCTAAAGATAGTATCAGAAAAAACGACTTTAAGGAAGTCTTTAATGTCTTCATCCTTAACTTCTTCTATCTTTTGGTATAAAAACTCCAAATCCCGTGCTATGGGCTCCTTAAACCAGTGCAGAAGATTCCAGTAGATGTGTTTAGGAGGTTCTGGCAATTTTCCATTCTTCTTGGCGTCTTCATATTCGCTTTCTATTCTCGTCAAGAACTCCACAGGGTTGAAACCAACACCCTTGAAGTCAATAGGGGTAGCCTTAACTTTTGCAAGAAGTACAGCGAAAGGATTAATGTCAATACCAACAGAATACCTCCGAGCAAGCCTTGCTTCAAGTAGAGTTGTGCCGCTTCCACAGAACGGATCGAGGATAACTCCTTTTTCGCTCGAATATGTTAAGATCAAACGTTTTGCTATTTGGGGGATCATCCTGGCTGGGTATTCATGTAGACCATGAGTTAAATAGGATGTGTTTGCCTTAGCGAAGTTCCAGTCTTCTTTCACATGCTCTCCTATCAAGGTTGTCTGGATCTGTTCTTTCTTTGACATTGCGGTGTTTTCTACCCTCTGCAAGCCCCTATATGCTCCCTAACTCTAATGTTTATAGATTTATTTTAAATAGTCTCTCCCTTTCTCGTATAAAAGTCAACAAAAAACACAATCATACACTGCCCATCATTCATATTTGGATCCAAATAGAGGGGCTAGGTCACAAAAGCGCACACACATTAACTCCATAACAGCGTCTTTCAGGGGACCCCTAGCCCCCCGCCTAGACCCACCGCCAAGAAGAACAAGACAAACTCAAACAATATAAAAGTTACACAAAGTCAAACAGTAGGCGAAGGTGCCTGCGTAGTGTTCGTCTGTGCGTGTTGTTTAAATAAGGGTTTTTACTTATTTTACTTATTTGGTGGCACGCATGGTGAATGTTACTTTTGCGGTTCCGCAGGAGCTGCATGAGATTATGAGCCGTCATCCTGAGATTAAGTGGAGTGAGATTGCGCGCAAAGCCATGTGGGAGTATGCGCGCAAGTTGGAGTTGATGGAGAGGCTTACCAGCGAAAGTCGGCTTTCTAAGAAAGACGTGTTGGAATTGGACAAAAAGGTTAAGGCTGGAGTAGCGAAGAAGTATAGGGAACTTGAGTCTCAGGGCGGGAAGCAGTGAAACTTGTCGTAGATACAAGCATATTGTTTGCTGCTCTGTTGAAGAAGTCAACCATTAGGGAGTTGTTGCTGAACCCTCTTTTCGAGTTTTATGTGCCTGAATTTGGCATTGAAGAGATAGAGAAGCATGTGAAAGAGATCGCTGATAAAAGTGGGCTTAGCGTTGAAAACGTGTATTTGCTTCTTGGTGTCTTGTTGACTTCAATTCAAGTTGTGCCAGCAGAGAGAATATTGAATAAGTATAGAGAAGCAGAAAAGATTATGGGAAAAATCGACAGAGACGACGTTCCATTTGTTGCTCTAGCGTTGTCTTTTCCAAACGATGGCATTTGGTCAGAAGACAAACATTTTCTTAGGCAGAAGAAAGTTAAAGTTTGGCGAACCCGAGACCTTCTGAAGTTGGTAAAGGAATGAAAGGCTCATTTGGTGGCTCGTCCGCTAGAATGGCTCTAAGTTTGGCGGACCCCTAGCCCCCCGCCTAGACCCACCGCCAAAAATAAACAACAGCCAATCAAACAATGTAGTTACACACTCAGCCTTCCCATTGTGCAAAATAATACCCATTAAATCACCTTTAAGATACATTGAAAGTGACAAGAAACCACCTCAAAACCAAGTTAAACAGAACCCAAAACACAAAGCCTAACCAAAACAGACTCCAAACCACAAACAGACAGCGCCTACTCTCTCACAAAAATTTTTTTCACAACACATACTAACAGACCCTACCTAACCATAACATATATACAGAGGCTAAAGGTTTAAATAAAAAACCCATCCTTCACTTGATAGCCTATTAACATAACAAGGCGATACAGAACAAACATGTCAACAACCACTAGCCGAGAATTCCAACACATAATACGAATCGCTGGAACAGACCTAGACGGCACACTAACAATCAACCACGCACTAACAAAAATAAACGGAGTAGGCACAACACTAGCCAACGCCATAACCAAAAAAGCCAACATAAACCCAAACCAACGCATAGGCTACATAACAGAAACAGACAAAACAAAAATAGAAGACATAATCACCAACCCAACAAAACACGGAATCCCACCCTACATGCTAAACAGACAAAAAGACCAAGAAACAGGACAAAACAAACACCTAACAGGAGCCGACCTAACACTCCAAACAAAAACAGACATAGAAGAAATGAAAAACCAAAAATCATGGCGAGGGTTCCGCCACGCCTACAGCCTACGCGTAAGAGGACAACACACACGCACAACAGGCAGAAAAGGAAAAACCATGGGCGTCAAAAAGAAAGAAGCCCTAGCCAAACGGGAGGCACCCACATAAAAATGGGCGACCCCAAAAAACAACGAAAAAAATACGAAACACCACGATTCGCATGGCGAACAGACACCCTCCAGTCCGAACTAAGACTACTCGGCCAATACGGACTAAGAAACAAAAGAGAACTATGGCGCCACGAGACCACACTCTCAAGATACCGAGAAATCGCCCGCTCACTATTAGGCATGCCAGCCGAAGAACGCAAAAAACATGAAAAACAACTCTTAGACAGACTCAACCGACTAGGCATTCTACCCGAAACAGCCGCCTTAGACGATGTCCTCGACCTCGCAATAGAAGACATCCTCGAACGCCGACTTCAAACCATAGTCCTCAACCAAGGCTTAGCCAAATCTATACACCAAGCCCGCCAACTCATAACACACGGGCACATAGCCATAGAAGGACAACGCATCCCCTCGCCAAGCTACCTGGTGCTAAGAGACGAAGAGACAAAAATCACCTACGCCCCAACAAGCAACCTGTCCAACCCAAACCATCCCATACGCGAATCCCTACGACCAGAAGAAGCCAAAACAACACCAAAACCTAGAGCCAGAGAAGAGGAAGAAACATGAGCAAAAAAACCGAAAAATGGGCAATCGCCCACATCTACAGCTCATACAACAACACCCTAGTACACATAACCGACCTATCAGGCGCTGAAACAATAGCCAGAACAAGCGGCGGCATGTTCGTCAAAGCCGACAGACTAGAATCTTCACCATACGCAGCCATGAGAAGCGCATCCCACGCAGCCACAGTAGCCAAAGACAAAGGCATAACAGCCATCCACATAAAAGTCCGCGCTCCAGGAGGTTCAGGCGCCAGAACCCCAGGACCAGGCGCTCAAGCCGCAATCCGCGCGTTAGCAAGAGCAGGCTTCCGAATTGGACGCATAGAAGAAGTAACTCCAATTCCCCACGACGGAACTAGAAGAAAAGGAGGCCGAAGAGGCCGAAGAGTCTAAAGAAAAGGAGTACAACAAGCGCATGGGAGTCAAAATAGTTGAGAAAAACGATTTCAGTGCACGCGTAATCGTGGAGGATGTTGACACAGCCTTCATGAACTCGCTGCGCCGAATCATGCTTGCTGAGGTTCCGTCGATGGCTATTGACGAAGTTGTTGTTATCGAGAACTCTTCCATGCTTCACGACGAGATTCTGGCTCACAGAATGGGGTTGATTCCGTTGAAGACTGACCTTGACTCTTACAACTTGCCCGAGGAGTGCCCATGCAAGAGCGAACTTGGGTGCAACCTCTGCCGAGTTTCTTTAACACTGGACATTGAAGCAAAAGACAGCACCAGAACCGTGTACTCAGGCGATTTTATATCTGAGAACCCAAACATCGTGCCAGTGAGCGACAGAGTTCCAATCGTGAAGTTGGCGCCAGATCAAAGAATAAGACTTGAAGCGTACGCTAGGCTAGGTAAAGGAGAAAAACACGCTAAATGGCAACCAGTTTCGGTGTGCGCCTACAAGCATTTTCCAAAAGTCAAAATCGACGAAAAAAGCTGCGACTCGTGTGGCAAGTGCGTTGATGTCTGCCCAAAGCGAGTGCTCACAGTTGTTGGGGACGAAAAGAAGCTGGAGCTTCGAAATGTAATTGACTGCACAGTGTGTAAAGACTGTGTGGATGCTTGCCCGAAGAGCCCACCTGCGGTAGAGGTTTCTTGGGACAAAGATGTGTTTGTCTTTGATGTAGAGTCCACTGGCGCTCTTCCCGTTGAACGAATTGTGTTTGAAGCCTTAAAGATACTGGATAAAAAGGCTGAGTCGTTTTTGGAGCAGTTAGCGGTGAAAAAGGATGACGAGAGCCAAGTCGACCAATCCTGAACTGCTGACTGTTATCCGTTCTTTGAGAAAGAAGGCTCGAGATAGCAACGCTCCTATATGGCGAGACGTTGCAGACCACCTCTCGTTTTCCAGTCGCAGGTGCGTTGCCGTGAATCTGAGCCGTTTGAATCGTTACACAAGAGCCAAAGAAACTGTGGTTGTTCCAGGCAAGGTTTTGGGCGCAGGCAACCTTGACCATCCTGTTTCTGTGGCTGCCTTTTCTTTCTCGGCTCAAGCCAGATTGAAGATTTCTAAGGCTAGGGGGAAGTGCCTTTCAATTCCTGATTTGTTGGAGGCAAACCCTGATGGCAGTAACGTAAAGATGATGGAGTAATTGGTGATGCCAGAGGAGAAACAGCTTCAGACAGTGATAGATGCGTCGGGTTTGATTTTGGGGCGAATGGCGAGTGTAGTTGCCAAGCGTTTGCTCTTGGGTGAGTCGATAGTTATTGTAAACGCGGAGAAAGCGACTCTTTCTGGCAGGCGGTTGAGCAGGGTTAGAGAGGCTAAGGCTTTTCTTGAGGTTGGGCATCCTGGCAAGGGTCCGTTTCATCCGCGTCGTCCCGATCAGATTGTTCGTCGAACGGTTAGGGGTATGCTTCCGCGCAGGTTGCCGAAGGGGCAGGCTGCTTTTAAGCGTTTGAGGGTTTTTCTCGGTGTGCCCTTGGAGTTTGAGGGTGTGGCTTTTGAGACTGTTCCTGAGGCGGATGTTCGTAGGTTGAGGTGTCCGTATGTTACTGTTGGGGAGTTTGCTAGGGAGATTGGGTATCGGGCTGGGGGTTGAGTGTTGTGTCGAGTTCAACTAAGGTTTTGTTGACGAGTGGTAAGAGGAAGACGGCTGTTGCTCGTGCGACGGTTAAGTCTGGTAGGGGTAGGGTTCGTGTTAATAATGTTCCTGTTGAGGTTTTGGAGCCTAAGGTTGCTCGTGATAGGGTTTTGGAGCCTTTGTTGCAGGCTGGTGACGCTGTTTGGGGGCAGTTGGACATTGATGTTAGGGTTTCTGGTGGTGGTTTTATGGGTCAGGCTGAGGCTGTGCGTACGGCTTTGGCTCGGGGTTTGTTGCGTTGGACTCGTAGTGCGCATTTGCAGACTTTGTTTACTGAGTTTGACCGTACTTTGGTTGCGGGTGATCCTCGTAGGCGTGAGCCTAAGAAGTTTGGTGGTCCTGGTGCTAGGGCTAGGGATCAGAAGAGTTATCGTTAGTTAGTTATTGATGTTGTAAGTGGGAGAGGTGGAGAGACAGAGAGACGGGTAGAGGGGGGTCTAGAATTCGTTTATTTTTGGAGTTACGTATGATTTTGGTTGTTTGTGTTTTGGGGTTTTGTTTTTGGTTTAGGCGCTTTTTTGGGTTCTGTTTGACGTGGGTTTACTGGGTATTTTCCAGGTGATTTAATTGATATAGTGGTAAGGCTGAGTGGATGAGTTATTTGTGTTTGTTTCGCAGTTGCGCACTTTGTTTAAATATGTTTGTTTGTTGGAGGGTTGTTGAGATGTTTGGTTTTGGAAGGTTTCGTTGAGTCTCTGTTTGGGGCGAGTAAAGAGAGTAAGGTTTTTTTGGATGTGGGTTGGCTTCAGCCTTTGTCGCCTCCGCCTAGTGGTGTTCCTGTTGGTCGTGAGGATGATGTTCGGGTTTTGGCTGTTTGTTTGGCTGATGTTTTTGAGAAGGGTGTGGGCAGGAATGTGTTTGTTTTTGGTAAGCCTGGCACGGGTAAGACTTTGTGTGTTCAGTATGTTCTTCAGAAGTTGCGTGAGTTTGCGGTTTCTAAGGGTTTGGGTGTTTTGGTTGTGTATGTGAATGTTGGGAAGACTAGGAGTCCGTATTTTACTTTGTTGGAAATTGTGCGTGCGATTGGTGTGAATGCACCGTCTAGTGGGTGGCAGTTTTCCCGTTTGAAGGAGGAGTTTGAACGGGTTAGGGGTAATAGACCTATTGTTATTGTTTTGGATGAGGTTGAGTCTTTGGTTTTGAAGGAGAGGGAGCCTTTGATTTATTATTTGAATCGTCAGTCTAATGTTTCGCTTGTTTTGATTAGCAACAAGTTTGAGGACATAACCAAGTTGCCAGATAGAGCCAAAAGTACACTTCAACCGTTGCCCGTAAAGTTTGGTGCCTACACTAAGGAAAAAGCAAAACAAATATTAGTGGAGAGAGTGGCGAAGGCGTTTCAACCTAACGTTGTGCCTGAATGGCTCCTAGACAGACTTGGCTTGGTTGCGGAGAAATGGGGCGACTTGCGTATTTGCTTCAATGTATTATTAACAGCAGGATTATTGGCTGAGAAAGCGGGAAAATCACAGATAGAAGAAGAGCACATCCTAGACGCAGCAAAACTCATAAACCACACAACCTAAGGATTAGAATATACGGATATTGAGAAGAAAGCGGTTGCAACATGCCTACGCTTCGCAACATCAAACACAATCAGAAAACAATTCTACCACTATCTACTCCCAAATGGCTACGTAGAACGACTCAGAAGGGGCGTGTACAGACTCACACAAAAAGGAGAAAAGCTCTTGGAAGTTCTGAATTAGTGAGTGTGGAATTACTCTGTAACTTTTTTCTTTAGGAATTCCCTTCGCTGTTTTCTGTCCATTTTTTCGATTTCGCTTTTGTGTTTGTCGCGGACAAGCTTCAGTTTGCAGTTAGTGTAGAGAGCATCATAGACTGCTGTGGCCTTTTCTATAGCTTCATGGTCATCTTTAGCTACTATGCCAATTCCGGTCATGACTGCTTCCAGCCCTGCCGCTTCGGGAACAGTTTCCATCTTATTTGTGTCAGCGGC
>Ga0315310_10002544_pt1 | contig 11398 bp, 11 predicted proteins | sample TDP5_MG_FD_203630 | JGI IMG/M metagenome (GOLD analysis project Ga0315310, IMG submission 203630) | Freshwater sediment microbial communities from Lake Towuti, South Sulawesi, Indonesia - TDP5 | ecosystem: Environmental > Aquatic > Freshwater > Lake > Sediment | place: Indonesia: South Sulawesi... | reverse complement strand
ACATAGGACAACTGGCTTTCACAGCTACCACGACCATGACCGCAGATGGACCGTTTCAGTATGCTCTCTACGAGCTCACAGGGGCCAAGTGGTTGAACGCTGATGTCGAATCGGAGACCAGCGCAGGTATAGTTCCAGTGATCTACAGGAAGAAGAGCCTAGTCAATGCCGTTCAGTGGTCGATAGGCCTCGAGTTGGCGCTGCTCGTGAAAGACCCGTGGAGAGTGTTCATGACAACCGATCATCCCAACGCAGCGCCCCTGACCTACTATCCAACAGTGTTAGCCTGGCTCATGAGCAAAGAATACAGAGAAAAGACGATGTCGGGAAAATTCAACAAGAGGGCTAGGAAGAGGAGCCTCCTCCCGTCAATCGACAGAGAGTACACTCTTCAAGAGGCAGCGGTGGTAACCAGAGCAGCCACGGCCAGAGCCCTGAAACTAACGAGTAAGGGACATCTAGGCGTGGGAGCCGACGCAGATGTAGCCGTCTACGACATAAACCCCAGGGAGACTAACTTCTCCAAGGAACACGGAATGGTTCGCAAGGCTTTCCGGAGAGCAAAGTACGTGGTAAAAGGCGGAGACATTGTAGTCATAAATGGAGAGGTTGTGAAGGAGGTGTACGGGAGGACGCTCTGGGTCAACAGTCTCACGCCTCAGAGGAAAGAACTGGCGGAGCAGGTAGTGGCTTCAGAATTCGAGAGGCATTACTCGATAAGACCCAGCAACTATGTGGTGCAGGAAGACTACCTCAAGAAGCCGATGGAAATTAGAGCTGGAGAGTTCTAGATTGACGCTGCGTATGACTATGACAAAAAAAGTTGAAGCCCCCATATTCGGAGAAATGATTTCACCCAACAAGCTGATAGGCATGAACCTGTCTGAAGCCAAGAAGCTGGACATACAAATAGGGAACAAGACGTACAAGATGGAGCAAGTCTTCTCCCTGGAAGAATCAGGCTCAGAGAAGAAGCTTCTTCTCATCGGGGATCTCTCGCATGTGAGATTCGTCGGACGCGGGATGACGGAAGGAAGCATCTTGGTAGAGGGCAAGGCCGGGCCATACCTTGGAGACTCCATGAAAGGCGGAGAGATAATCGTCAAGGGGGATGCAGACTCGTGGTTGGGAGCAAGAATGCTCGGTGGGACCATAGAGATCCACGGGAACGCAGGAAACTTTGTCGGAGCAGCGTACCGAGGAAGCCTCAGGGGAATCAAGAATGGAACCATCAAAATCCATGGATCATGCGGGTCCTGGGCAGGTCTTCAGAGTCGGGGAGGGCTCATATGGATCGACGGAGACGCTGGTTTACTCCCGGGCATGCATATGTCAGCTGGCGAGGTCTACATCGGAGGTGGATGCGGGGGAATACCCGGCGCAGAGATGATCGGCGGCAAGATAGCTATAGCCGGACGCCTGTCCGGCTCAGTCCTCCCCAGTTTCAGCTACGACAAAACGCGCACGCCCAAAATCGGGGGCGTCAAGCTTGACAAGCAGTTCTACACATTTACTGGTGACATCGCTCAAGGTGGCTCCGGCAAGCTCCACATCGGTGTCGAAGCCAATCCTCACCTCAAGTATCTGGAAGAACTGTAGGCCTGCGGCACATCAACTCCTTGACATCCAACATCTAACCAATTCGTGACAGCACTGCACGACTCCAATTCCTGGGGCGGTTGGAGAATCTGTGTTCCCTCGATCGATCGAAGTGATTCGACTAGCGAAGAAGCCAGCCGCGATTGCAGGTGCCAAACACATATCTACCCCCATGCGTGCTAGAGTAAATGCCATGAAGGCGTTCAGCTACACAGAGATTTCAGAGAAGCGAGCGGAGGAAGGAGCCAAAGGCCTAACTGTCAGATGGCTGATCGACGAAAAGACGGGTGCCGAGAACTTCTTCATGCGTCTCTTCGAGATGCAGCCCGGTGGATGGAGCCCTCTTCACAATCATCCATGGGAACACGAAGCTTTCGTCCTAGAAGGAGAGGGCGTGGTGTCTGATGCCAAAATCGAAAGACCTCTCAAGAAAGGGCACGTCATCTACATTCCACCCGAAGAAACTCATCAGTTCAAGAACAATGGGAGAACCCCTCTCAGATTTCTTTGTCTCATTCCAAGGCACCGCTAAATCGAGCCAACCAATCGCCTGGAAAGGTCTCTCGTGCAAAAGTTCAAGGACATCAAAATCCCAAGTTGACCCCTACAACAGGGATCGAGGGAAGGAACTCTGGTGGAAGTGCCCGTTTTCTCTCAAGTCGGCTCTAGATTGATCGGTAATTCTTCGTCTGCACTGATGGCTGTGAGCCACAACTACTTCATGCCATCGACATATTTGCTTCAGCGAAAATCTCGCTGACTCGATGAAGTGCCGCCTGGATGTCACCCCCCTTCCCTTGGGCTGTGAGCGCCGCTCCTAAGGCACCAAGTGTAAGCGTGATGAACTCCTCTCTCGCCGTGTTAGCCATATGACCTATTCGAAGGATCTTCCCCTTCAACTCCTCCAGCCCTTCTCCCACACAAACGTGGAAACGATCTTCCATGAAACTCTTGACACGTCCAGCATCCACCCCGCGAGGAACTGAGATGGCTGAAACGGATTTTGATGCCTGTTCCTCGTTCTCCACAAAGGGATTGAGATTCAGACACATCGCGCCTTCACGCATGGCCGCGGCAGCGTGGCGGTGGCGCTCATAGACGTGTGGCAGTCCTTCACCCAGTATCCTCTGCAAAGACTCCCGCAGCGCAAAAACCAGTGGCGTTGACTCCGTGGCCGGGTGGGGGTGCCAGGCACCCCATCTCTCCTGAAAGTGCTTCCAAGTGAGCAGGCTTAGAAGCCAGGCGTGCGGCTTCGATGAACGTCGCTCCACGTAGTCCCAGGCCCTGCGAGAGACGGAGACCATACACAAGCCAGGCGGAGCAGCCAAGCCCTTCTGCGAGGCAGAGACACAGATATCGATGCCCCAACTTGCCACGTCGACCTCCGAGGTGCCGAGAGAGGAAATGGTATCTGCTACCATCAGCGCACCATGTCTTTGGGCAACAGCAGCGACTTCCCTCAGCGGGTTGAGTACACCGGTAGAAGTTTCACTGTGAACCAAGAAGACAGCCTTGGCCTCAGAGTTCCTCTGCAATTCCCGGTCAACAGCGTCAGGATCGATGGCTTGACCCAGAGGGGCATCCACCTTGATCGTGCGAGCGCCGTAAGCTTCCAACATGATGAGAAACCGCTCGCCAAAGAAGCCGTTGACACAGCAAAGCACCGGCACCCCCCTCTCAACGACGTTGCAAACAGCCATCTCCATCCCAAAGCTCCCTGGACCTGTATGGAGGATAACTGGTTCCTTGGAACCCATAACCTGACCGACCATGTTACACGTCTCGTTGTAGATCTTGACCCATTCCGATCCGTAGTGCGGTCTGATCGGAAGAGCCATTGCGGAGAGAACCGTAGCGTCAACCTCTGTGGGACCAGGAATCATCAGGATCTTTCGATGCTCTCTTGCCTCCATACCTCACAACACATCGCTTTACTATATAATATCCTTTCGAACCTTAGATACCGAGTCAAGGAAACCCAAGATAGCGAGAAAACTGCTGGAAACTGTTAAATCCAGTTCTCGTATCCAGATGCCCCACCGGAGCGAGCTCACAACGACCGAGGATACGGAGATCGACAGGTAATGGACGAATCCGTGCGAAGAGCCTGGCAGAAAGTCATCAGACAACTGGAGAGAGAGTTGAAGAGAACGAGCGACCCTGTTCACAAGAAGTTCGTTGAGGACCGGATCGCCAAACACAGGAGACATCTCGTCGAAACTGACCCTTGAGACGTCAGAATGAGAATCAAAGAATTCCGGCCATCACAACAATCGGCCGTGGATGATAGTTCAGACTCCATCGATCAGGTGTCAGGGAGCAATGAAAACAACAGAGTGGTCGACGGCCCTCAGGCCTCCCCTCCTAATCAACTCGCAGGGGGCAATTGCACATCGCCTCTACCGGGTTTCGAATCGACCGTCCGACTATCCCGATGAAGGATTCAAGATATTCTTATAGCCCGGAACGCTACGGGATGTTGTCAAACGATCCCAATACTCCTATAGGACATATCATGAGGAGTAGAGTTATGCATACTTGGCGACTCGTTCCATTGGCAACATATGACCCACACCTAAACATGGCAATCGACGAGGCTATCCTGATCGCTAGAACGCGGGATGAAGTGTCAAACACGGTGCGGTTCTACCAGTGGAGTCCCCCTGCAGTGTCGGTCGGTCGAAACCAAAGGATCTATGAAGAGGTGGACCTGGATGCATGTCATGGTGCCGGCGTTGAGGTCACGAGGCGTCCGACAGGTGGTGGTGCCGTCTTTCACGACAGCGGCAAAGAAGTGACATATTCCGTTGCTCTCAAGGAAAGCGGAGTCCTGAGGGCGCGAGATGTGCTGGCTTCGTACAGATTGATCGGCGAGGCCTTGATCGCCGGTCTGAGACATTTGGGTCTGTCAGCAACGTTCGATGCTTCACATCCACGACAGTGTCCAAACTTGAGAGTGGAAGGACGCAAGATCTCGGGAAATGCGCAGGCATGGCTGCGAACCACGGTACTGCAGCACGGTACGCTACTGTTAGACGTCAACTATCGATTGATGTTCAGGTTGCTGCGGGTGCCCTGGGTCTTGGACAGAGACAACATTCTTCAACTCGCAAAGATGGGGATAACTTCGCTTAGCCAAGAAACAGGCCGGCCGCTGAATCCGATGCAGGTCTGCGAGGCGGTGACTAGGGGCTTTGAAGAGACTTTCGACGTGCATCTGGAGCAAAGCCAGCTTACGGAGCGGGAACTCGAGCAAGCGAAACGACTGCGTACGAAAAAGTATGCCACAGCGGCCTGGATCTACCGGCGATGGACAGAACGGCGACCGACCTAGAGATGATGCAAGAAGATCCGGTCACAGCGCTTCTCGATCACCTGCGCTCAGTATTCGATCTTTCCGTGTAGGGGCAATCGATCGTTCCCATGCTTTCCTGCGAAATGTACCGACACGCCTGTCTCGATAACTCCGGGGCTATATCCCGTGAACGACTTCCGGTGCCCCAGTCGCCGTGAGGAGCGGCTCCCGCACGGGCTAGCTTCTTCGATCCCCCAAGGAGTATGGCTTCTCCAGAAGCTCCTTTTCTCTGAGGTAGGAAAACGGGGATCTCGGCCGGACATTGTCGCGCTTGATGGACGAAATGGTGTTCAACAGATTAACCATGGAACAAGACAAACAAACCATCCGCAAAGCGAAGTGCAGATTTCAAGAACGCCCCGCTCCAACACCTTCAGCAAAACATGAACATTCAAGTGATCATGACGCCGCGGAGGCCTTATAAGAAACCAAGCCGCCCGCGCAGGTGCATGTCTAGCAAGAATCGCTGGACCAAGTGGGCGATAGTCGGCTTAGTCTTGCTTATCACCTTCGCCTTCGCGTTCTCTACCGTCAGCGTCTATGCTTGGCCTGGCAGCGAACCCAAGGATAACAAAGGCGATAGGATCGGCCGTCTCCTGTGGTTCGATGGAGGATTCGGAGATCGAAAAGGTCGGCTCCTTTGGGGGCCGGGTCTACCGAGCTGACTACCCCACTCCTCTATTTTTGATCGAACGCAATACCTTATGCGAGATCACTGAGACTTTGAGTTTACTCGATGATTTCCAGCCGCGCAGCCCATGACGTAATGAATCGATGAGCCGGGTCGCGGCCTTCGTCTGAGAAATGGAGAGGAAGAAAATTCAACAAGGCAAAGATCACCCCCCGATCGACTGAAACAAAACCATTACGCCCCAATTCTAACTTGGTGACACACGGGTAGACATGCTAATTGATCTATCGAGAATCAGCGTCCGACGAATTGTAGCGTACCTGAGAAGCTGTTTTGATGGCCATCACCTTGTAGACCTTGAGCGTGTCTTGCGCCACTGATATGTGCCTCAGTGCCTCACTGAGCTCTAGTATTCTTCAGCTAGCCGAAGAAGAAGGCTGAGAGTGTTCTGTATGTCTTCCAGGGATGCGACCTCGGCGAAGCTATGGGTGTATTTGAGTGGAACGCACACGGGGCAGACCATGATACCTCGTCTCGCTAACTGTACGGCCGCCGCATCTGTGCTGCCGCCAGTGACTCCCAGCTGGTAAGGAATCTTCCTTTTCTCTGCGACATGTACAATGAACTCCTTTGCCTTCACGCTCGCAACCATGCGAGAGTCAACCATGCGTAACACGGGCCCACGGCCCACCCGAAACGATCCCAATGCTTGCGGAACCATTGGAAACCCACCCGCACTCGCAGTGTCAACCGCAACCGCAAATGAGGGGTCTTGGGCGAAAGCCGCAACCGAGGCCCCCCTAAGACCGATCTCTTCCTGAGAGGAGAACACCGCCGAAACCTTAGCCTTCACATTGGCAACTTGCTCCATGAACTGCATCAGTATCCAGCAGCCAATCCTGTCGTCCATCGCTCGAGCGGCCAACAGCTTTCTGTTGAGAACTGACACGTGCTTTTTGAATGTGATCGGGTCTCCGATTCTTATCCCCATCTCGGAAACCTCGTCCGCCGACTCAGCACCAACGTCAACGAACAAGTCCTGCCATCCCACAACCTTCTTTGTCTCATCGGGTTCTATTATTAGGTGGGGAGGGATCCATCCAATGACTCCGTCATGAGGACCCTTCGCCCCGTGAACGGTTACATGTCTCGAGGCTAGGACCCTGTCGTCGATTCCCCCCAACTTCTTGAACTTGAGCAAACCGTCCTCAAGAATGTTTGACACTATGAGGCCTAGTTCGTCCGTGTGAGCCAGCAGCATAAGATGCTTGTTGTTCCGTGTTCCTTCCTTCACAGCGATGAGGTTGCCCAGCGCGTCAACACGGATCTCGTCTGCATGAGGCTTCACCTGTTCACGCAGCCATTCAGTAACATCACATTCAGCACCAGGAACCCCAGGCAACATCAAGAGGGGACGAAAAGACTCGAGGAATGATTCCATTGCTTGGAGATCACCTCCATAAACACCGCACAGACGACATATAAATCGATTCCAGAAGACTCAACCGATTGTTCTCAATCTTCACACATGATCCGCTAGCATCTAGAGATATTCGATCGAACGCGAGGCTGAGGCTATCCCCGATCGCCGAACCTATGAAGCACCCGCGGAACTTCCACCATGATGCTTACACATTTAACGCGGGTCCGGCCCAACGCAATGAGCTACGCTTCATACAGCGTGTGTACGTTGAAGATCTGAGACGGCTGGAGGACCGAGACTGCTGTTCTTTGCCCGATGATCTCCACCAACACGACCCAGTTCGGCTGAGTCAGGTTGACCTTTCTGGGAACCAGTTTGGCCAAGTGCTCAATGACTTCTCTGTGAGAGAGTTGGCTCCGGCGTTTCTCTACCGTGATGCGATAGGTCTCTCCCTCCTCTATCCGCTCGAAAAGCGGCTTGACGGCTTCGGCTATCTTCTCCAGATCTGTGTCCACAACCCGTTCAACAGGCAGAATCCGTTTGATGTAAGTTAACTTCCAGGGGTCTTTGCGCAATGCATATCTGGCTCTCTCCACAACTCGAGCAGCGTCGACCTTCACCTGCGCAGTCAAAAGCCCTCGCACGGAAGTCCTCTTCACAATAGGCCTGGATTCTCCGAGAAACTCGAGCAATTGCCGTAGCTCCTGCGCTCCCTCCGATTCCATTCCCCGCTCCGTCGTAGCGATCAAGTTGAATGGATCGATCACGCCCTGCCCCGGAAAAATGATGGAGGCCTTGCCTTGAAATCCTTTCTGAGCGTAGAACTCATGGATGGTCTGAACTAGCGCCCAGGAGAAACGCATTTCATGAAACTTGTACCGGCTCCGGGATAGACACATCCATAGAGCGATCGATGGTTAAGGGGTCTCATGAAGTGTTTCGCCTCCTCTCGAGTTCTAAGTCCACGGCTCTTGATTTAGGGCAAGACAACGTGGAGGGGAAACTCGTTGCCCAATTCCGTGCGAACGGTCAAGTCGAGGCGTTGCCCGGATGTTACATCACTTTTCGAGAGGTAGATGGTGAGCTTGGCTTGGCTGCCCGGATTGATGGGAGTCTGTCCGAGAGGCGCATCACCGAGGATAATACGGGCACCGGAGCCGTATTCAGCCGATGGACGACCGTTTATGAGGACATCGCCTATGGTTGCCGGCCGAGTTCCGCTATTCTTCACCTGAATATGCAATATTATAGATGTGCCCAGAGCTTCAGCCCAAGGGTTCGACAGGATCAGCTGCTCGATGGCTCCCGGCTCTTGCTCCATCTCGGGTGTAATGGACGGGGCTAGGTGCGACGGTTTGGGCTCGTTAGTTTTGAAGATTGCTGCGTTTTGAACAACATAGAACCACCCAAATACCATTCCGGCTGCAATGACAACTGCTGTAACAGCGGTTGCCGCCAGACCTCTATTCACCGCATAACGCCGACAGATAGAGTAGATCGTGAAGGTTAAGGATTCTGTTCCGCTCTGTCTGGAGGCGTCTTCGCACGGACTCACGCTCACCCCAGCGATCTACAGGCCGCGCATCGGAAACACATCAACGATGACCAGCTGTATTGATCGGAAGGGCTCAACTAGCAGACCTAAGACACCTGCACTATCCGCCACTCCCGGTAGCCCACGATAGCTTTGATGTAACCTCCCAGTGATCGGTCCACCTCGGAGTCACCTGTGTCAACACGGAGAGCAGCATCTCCGAGTTCTCGCATCTTTCCCTTCGTGGCGATCACAATGACCCTGTCTCTGCCGACCTGCTTGATTATCTCTGGGCTAATCTGCTGGTTGCCACGACCGAAAAGTATCCCCTGCCGACCGATCGGCGAGACCACGATCCAGACATTGCCGAAGTCCTTCACCTCCTGCAGAATCCTCGCTTCGCCAACATCCTTGATCACTCTTCCTCTTGAGTAGATATCCACGCCGAGAAGCGTCTTCTCGATACCCAGAAGATCAGCCAACACTCTAACGGTCTTGCCAGGGCCGAGCAGGTACACGCCGTTCGGGTCCATGTTCTCTAGCACAAACCTTGCCGCTGCGCGTTGGTTCTCGAGTTCACCAGGCGCGTCCGGGGTTATCTGCTTCACCCCGGCGAGCCGGAGGGGAACAAACGGACCCTTGAGATAGCCGCATATTCTCATAGAGAACCGATCCCTCCGCACGTCTTCTTCATCTGTATCGACCACCTCGAAATCCATCACTTGGGCTTCGCCTCGCAGGTGAGCCGCCACTACCTCAGCCGCATCCTCCGGGGTAGCTGCAAAGACCCCACTGTACATCTTGACGCCTGACGGAACACCTAGGAAAAGCGCTTCTCCCTTCGCCTGGGAAGCCTCCAACACATCTCGGGCGGTTCCGTCTCCTCCCACAAAGACTATTGGACTCACATTGCGACTTATCATCTGTTGGACCGCCAACTTGGTGTCCTCGGCGGTTGTGGGTTCTACTATCGGAAGAGGCAGTACGTCGGCTTTGAATTTCAACGAGGTGACTTCGCTCTCACCCATGGGGGCTGGACACGTCGAGACCCGCAAGTCCTTGTCTCCGCAGAGTCTCTTTAGACCTCGAAGAAACGTGACTGCACGTGGTTGCGAGACCCGTTGCGCACCTAGCGCGATCGCCTTGGAAACAACACGGTCTGTGCCTTTGAGCCCCACCTTTCCACCCATACCTGCAATGGGATTGATGATGAATCCTATCGTCGCGGAGACCCGAAGCTGGTTGACTGGCACCCCGCACCCAGGAGTTTGCCGACGTCTGTGCTCTTAGTCTTTATCACAATAGAGCCAGGTCAACAATACTCGCGAAAACCTTTAGAATAGATCCATCCTGAATAAGCGGTGTTTTGGTGCTTTGGGAGTGACAGAAAGCATGCACGCTGTCGTAAAGACCGGACGTGGCCCTGGAGGCTCGGTTGCCGTGGTCGAGACGCCGAAGATAGGTGACCGTGATGTGTTGGTGAAGGTTGAGGCAGCCACGATCTGTGGAACAGACGTTCACATCTGGCAGTGGAACCAATGGGCGGAACAGCGAATCAAGAAGATACCGCTGATTCTGGGGCATGAATTCGCGGGGCGAGTAGTCGAAGTTGGACACAGCGTCAGCGCCCTTGAGAAGGGCGACATGATATCAGGTGAAACCCACGTCGTCGACGGCACCTGCTATCAGTGTCGAACTGATCGACGGCACGTCTGTCAGAACATGGAGATTCTAGGAGTGGATCGGGATGGCGCTTTCGCAGAGTATCTTGCGCTTCCGGAGGAGAATGCCTGGAAGAATGATCCGAGCCTTGAACCGGAGATCGCTTCCCTCCAAGAACCCCTGGGAAACGCGGTTCACGCAGCACTACCCAAAGACAATGTTGACGACATACCAGGCAACACCGTGGCAGTCCTCGGTTGCGGGCCGATAGGTCTAATGGCGATCGCCGTCGTCAAAGAGTTGGGAGCAAGCCGAGTCCTAGCTACAGCTGGAGGCGGTAACAAGTTACGCCTGGATCTCGCCTCCGTCATGGGGGCAGATCTGGTTATTGATGCACAGAGGGAAGGTGAGCGAGTCGTCTCGAAGATTCTTGCCGCGACCGATGGCAAAGGGGTCGACGTAATTTTGGAGATGTCAGGCAGCTCATTGGCTGTGAAGCAGGCGTTCGGTATTCTCACTCCTGGAGGTCGTGTTTCCTTACTTGGCGTGTTCGACAAAAGCGTCGAGCTTGACCTTAACAATGCAGTGATCTTCAAAGCAGCCCGAGTCTACGGTATTACAGGGAGGCGAATGTTTCAGACCTGGTATCAGGTCAAGGGCCTGCTCTCAAAACCCGCCTTTGAGAGTAAGATCAGGCAGTTGATAACGCATCGAGTTCCGATCCTCGACATTGCCAGGGGCATGGACTTGATCGTCAACAAGCAGGCAGGTAAGGTGGCCCTCAAACTCAACTGGTATTGAACTGCATGCCCTGGCGCACCGACGATTTCACGCCACATCTGATCCTTCTGAGACTTGTAGCCAGTCTCGGATTGGTCAGCCGTCAAGAAGGAGTTGGCGGAGAATTGAAAGGGAGGCCTAGATCAGTCCTAGCCTCTTCCCGCCCTCTTCGAACACCTCGATGGCTTTGTCCAGATGTTTCTTCGTGTGTTTAGCGCATAGTTGAGTCCGAATCCGGGCTTTGTCCCGACTAACCATGGGGTATACGATTGGCAGGGCGAAGATCTCTTTCTTCCATATGAATGCTGCCAGATCCTTTGCGGTCTTGCTGTCACCGCACATTACAGGGACGATGGGAGTCTCAGTGTTCCCGGTGTCAAAACCCAGGTCTCGCATGGCTTTGAGGAAATAGTC
>Ga0315310_10002543_pt1 | contig 11402 bp, 16 predicted proteins | sample TDP5_MG_FD_203630 | JGI IMG/M metagenome (GOLD analysis project Ga0315310, IMG submission 203630) | Freshwater sediment microbial communities from Lake Towuti, South Sulawesi, Indonesia - TDP5 | ecosystem: Environmental > Aquatic > Freshwater > Lake > Sediment | place: Indonesia: South Sulawesi... | reverse complement strand
TTCATCATACGTTTTCACATAGTTTCGGAGTTCCTCAGGGCGAATGGGGAGCGCAGTAGGAACTGGGGCAGGCGCTCTTTGAACCTGCCAGAGGAAAACTACCGCTCCAATGATGAAGACTATTGCTCCAGTCCACAGCGTGGGACGAAACGCAGCCCAGAACACTATGTTAGTGTACGTAATTGTGGAGTCGAGGTTTTGAAAAGACGTAACGTTGTTTAAGGTGAAAACAGGGGTCTCTTGATAAGCGCCACTCTCCACGATGTTTGGCTGTGTTGCCGTGCTTGAGGATTGAAACTCGGCGCCCTCAGGGAGATTTATGGTCACTGTTAGTTTTCTCAGGGTCAGATTTATTGGTTCAAACAATCTGAACCTCAGATTGAAGTTGTTCCATCCGTTTTGATCGACGTGATTTTTCCAAGGAAGCCTAAAGGTTACCTGTAGGTTGGCTGTTTCGTTTTGTTTAAGGGCGGTTTTCAAGGTTACTGATGCTGTAGTTGTGGCACGCCTCTCTTCTAAATGGACCGTGAGTGTGTTTCCCAACTCGTCTTGTGCAGATATGTCAGAGGCGTTCTGAGGTATGGAAAAATGAATGGTTGTGGGCTCTTGTCTAGCTTTATTGGATATACTGTAGAAATCAGAAACCAAAAGTTCTTTCCATTCGTCTACCACTAGCTCTCGTTTTACTTCATTGGCTTCCAACAAATTGAACGTACCAATCGCCGTGAAACTGAGGATGCCTGGCTCAAAAGTGAAGGCGTCAAGCGGTTCTTTCACGAGAGTGAGAGTGCCCCTTTCTGTCTGATTGAAGGGGTGCGAACTAGTTGTGAAATTGGCGTTTGCTGGCAGGATTACAGTTGTATTGCTTAAAGAAGCGTCTTTAGCCAGACTTGGGTACACAGGGAAATCAAGGTCGAATAGAAACTGTTCTCCCTCTTGGGGTTGCGCCATTATCAGGTCGGAGAACACGAAGACTATGGTGAAGCTGTAAGATTTCAAAGTATTCAAGTTTATGTCCTTTCCAAAGTTCACTCTCACTGCGTAGAAGCCTATTTGTCCGAGCCCATAGTCTAGGTCGAGTGTCAACTTATTTTCAGGGTTAGAAGATTCATAGGCGAAGACGTAGTCAAGATTGAACCTGTATTTGTAAGGGAAACCTACACTGAAATCTGAGATCGGGCCGGGTTGTTCACCCTGTTTTGGAGAAAGATTGACCGTGTCGTTTATTGTAACTTGTCCTCCGTCCATAACTGTGACCGTGTGGTTCACGTTTACGTTTATGGTTAATGAGGGTTCAGCACAGGCAACTTTTGAATTCGTAACAAGCCAAGCTATGGTTAGCAACATGAACAGAAAAAACGCAAGCATCGGTGGAAGCACTCTTTTTCTCAACTGAACACCACATGGGTTGTTGTATGCCTATTTTGCTTCGGTTATTATTGCACATTACCCTTATTTACTTTCCTTTCAGAGAGTCTTTTGCTTCTTGTTTGCTGTTGAATGGGGACAAGTATGGGCGTTTGGTCCTCTACTGTTAGTATGTGTGTGGAAAAATTTTCGTGGTTTGATTTGGGGTTTTTTGTTTGTGTTTTGTTGGTTGTTTTTGTTTCTGGTTGGGTTTTGGGTTGGGTTCGGCGTGGGTTTAGTGCACTTTCTGTGTTGTTAAAAGTGACTTTCTATGTTGCCAAATGTGATGTTCAGCGATATTATGCTTATATAGTGTGCTTTTTTTGGAGCTGTGGCTGTTGGTGGTGATGCCAAATTGCGCTATAGTGTCATCATCATCTTGCATTGTGGGGGCTGCGAGTAATTTCAAAAGAAGAAGGAAACAATCGCTCAGCGCCTTCTTCTTTTCAGGCATTGTTCTATTAGGTGTCAGCCTGATTCTTTGATCAGAGCAATGTCTTCGAGGCTTACCTCAGGGCCTTTTGCTGTTTCTCTTCGGGCTTTTTGAGAAAGGTTCTGGAAAATCAGGCTTTGCAAGTCATGCGTCAGCTCAGAACCTTGCTTACTTCGTCAATTTCGCACTCGATAAATTCTGCTTCGTGGATTTCTTGTTTGCTTTTTTGGATGACTTTCATTGTTTCTTTGTCAGCCATTGTTTCAAGAGTGGCTATGATTTGTTTCTCAGACAGTTATTTGCACCAACTCCCTCTTTCGCTTTAGTTGGTCTAGCTCCTCTGGGAATGCTTCTAAGTAGCCTTCGATGGCTTCTCGGATGTTGGTGAGTGTTTCCTTTTTGGTTTCTCCCTGGCTGATGGCGCCTGGGAGTTCCAGACACTGGGCGGAGTACCCTCGTTCTTCTGTCCTTAAAACAACTGTGAGCTTCAAGTTTTTAGCTTCGACCTTTACTTCTACGTAAGTGCTATTGACGCATCAATCAAAATTAAGTTTTCCAGAAGGAGAAAGTGATGTCGCAATGTTGTTCCGTTTATTGCGTTGTTTAGTGTTCTGGGGGTAGTCTTTTTGAGAAGCTTATGACGGTTAGCCTATGACCTTTCCGTGTTTGTATCTTACTACTATGTCGTTCTGGGTTAGTTTGGATTCGTCGGCTTCTTTTGGTTTGCCGAAGCTTATGTAGAGTATGTCTCTTTGTTTATCGTATGTTACGTCGAGTTTTTCTATGTTTTCTACTGTTGTCTCCACAGGATTCTGCCTCCCCGCTGGCATTGTTAAACGGTTTTTCGGTACGCTTTTTCTCTGGGACCTATGTAGTGGATGAGTATTGTTCTTGGAGTCCATAAGACCTCGTAAACAATTCGAAGGTCTCCAATTCTGATTCTGTACACGTTATCGTAGCCCTTAAGCTTGCTGACATCTGCTTTTCGGAATGGTATTGGGCTTAGCTTCAAAATTGACACGGTTTCTTCGATTATTTTCTTTCTTTTTTGGTCTAGTTTTGTGAGTTTTCTTAGGGCTTTTCTTTTTATTTTGATGCTAAACATTGGTTTTACCCAAGGCTTTCATCAGTTCTTTTTCGTTGGCTATTTGGTCTTTTTCTTCGATGGCTTCTCTTTCTTCTTGGGTTGGCTCTTCGATGGGTATGAGTTTTTCGACGAGTTCCTTATAGAGGAGTCTGAGTTCCTTTAACTCTTTTCTGATGTCTTTCAGTACTTCAATGTTCGTGAGCGTTCACCTCAACGAAAATTATAATATGGAACTACTTGATAAACATAGGGCATTGTGTATCTTTTCTAGTTTGAGGTTAGGTGGGCGTTATGTTTTTGGGTTGGCTGAAAAAGGGCTGAAGAGAGATGTGTCTTCAGAAGTTTTGCCTTAACGAGACGTTTGTTGGTTAACGGTGGCAGCCCACTCGGCATAGAGGGTTTAGCATTTGTGTCTTAATCTTACAAAAAGACAATGACAAACAAAATCCACATGTGCTGCACTCTCGCCGATTTTCCGTTCAGTCCTGCATTCATAGCCAGAGACCGCGAGGCTAATGTGCTCTTTGACGCCTCACCTTCAGCCTTCAGCCTGTCGTGTGGAATGTTTACGGTCAAGACGCCTTTGACAGCGTCTTTCAGGGGACCCCTAGCCCCTGCCTAGACCCACGGCCAAAACAAAACTAATTAACCAATATAAGCCATTCGAGAGGCCTCTAACGATCATCAGCTATCCTTTTACTAGAAAACTAATACCACGCAACAACCTTCAAATACACAACCACCCAATCTATATCAAAAATCCACGAAAAGGCACAGCCCATGGCTAAAATCAAAGCCGAAATAATAGTCAAGGGAATAGTTCAAAAAACAGGCTACCGAGACCACGTCCAAGAAACAGCCAGAAACCTCAACATCAAAGGATACGTAGAAAACCTGAAAGACGGCACCGTAAAAATAACCTGCGAAACAGACAAGCCCACATTGAAAAAGTTCATCCAATCAATAAGCCTAAAAACAGACCTCATAACAGTGGAAAACATAGAAATAACGAAAACACAACTCGCAGAAGACGAATACGAATACTTCGACATAAAATACGGTCCATTAGAAGAAGAGATGGGCGAAAGACTAGTGGTTGCCTTTAAAATAGCAACAGCAACACGCCAAGACATCAAAAACATGGATCAAGACTTGAAGAATATGCATGGAGACCTAAAGACGAGTATCACATCAATGCATCAAGATATGAATCGCCACTTTGAAGAAATGGCTAAAAGATACGACGCAATATCCACAGAGCTACTCAAAACCAGAGAAGAACTCAAAAGAGCCGTAGACAGTCTAATAGAATTAATACAAAAATTCATAGAGAAATCTTAAGTTTGTCTTCGGATTAGCTCTTTATAGCTAAAAACGATTATCCCATATTCTTTCTTTATCGATTCTCTTTTAGATAGGATACCCGAGTCTTCTGTGGCCAGGTCCTCCTTAAGCACGACAGCTGTTGCCACCATTACACAATCCACATAATCTTGCATCAGCTTCCTCAATCGGAAAGCAGCCTCAACTATCTCAGGCTCGTGGAAAGATTCAACCTTGAAAGCTGTAAGTACAGCCTTTACAGCCTCAATCACGAATTTGGCTGGCACCATGAGTTTTGCGGCTTTCGCCTGCAGTTCAAAAATTGAAATATCGTTCACAGCCACATCTTCAAGCCTTAAACTCATCTTCCCATCAGCCACAGCCCTCAACAAGTCAGCATCCACATCGATGCGCGCAAGGGGCAAAAGATAAGTGGTGTCCAAAATCAAGATTCCAGCCTTCCTGATAACTCCTCACGAAACTTCTCAAACTCCTTGGCAGAAGTCTTCGCAACCTTCTCAGAGTAAATAAGCCTCATCAATTCTTCCCTTCCCCTAAGAGCCTCCTTCAACAACTCATTCAAAACCTTGGACACAGCTTTAACAGTTCCATACCTCTTCAAGCTCTCAGCCACAAGCCTCTCATAAACGTCTTCATCAAGCAGAATCGTTGTGCGCTTAGACATACAAGCACCTAAATAACAAGATGATTAAGCACACTATAAATCTTATGCCTTTCCCAATATGCCTACCCAAGTAGCAATCGATTCAAACGTCAAGAGTGCAGTAGACAGCCAGACCGTTATCAAAGAAGACAGGCGCACATAGACATCAGACTATTCCTTCTCTTGAGTAGTAGTCGTCTTTTTTCTTCGAACCGAAACTCCGCACGCCTTTTTCTCTCAGTTGCCTCTTCAGTCTCTGAGCGTAAGTGCTGTTGATTTCTTTCCTCTTTTCCATGAAATCGATGATTTCAACAGCTTGTTCTTCGTTGTCGCATCGGCGGATGAAGTCGATCACGTCTGGCATGTACCCATCAAACCTCTTAGAAGAAGCGTTCTCGGTAGTTTGAACATTAGATCTAATGGAGGAGATTGCCACGCGATGTTGATCATTTTCCATCTCTCGGGACAAGTGAGGAAACAATGTTTTGAACCGTTTCTTGTCGATCTCCATGGGCTTCACATCGCATTGCTTAGTCAAGATGGTTTGTGCATCTTGCAGTTGAGATTCAATTTTTATTTAAGCGAAAACTTGTATTTAACTAATTTGTGCTAGCTGTCGAACTCTTCAACATAATATTTAATATTATCGTCATCCAAAGTCTTTTTTCAATCGATGCTTAAAGGAAACAATAGATAGCCTATTTTGTCTTTTTATGGTACGAATTTTTGAAACGGATCTCTAGCAAGAACTCTCTCAAGTTGACGACCACTCAAGCCGGTAACGGTGTCGCCGTATATCTCACACTTCTCTTTCGTATTGATTCTTTCCAAGCTTCTTACAACCACTTCCGCCTGGTTACCCGACGGAAGGGACAGATAAATGTGAAAAGACTTTTCTCTCTCGCCTAGCTTTGGCGCTGACTGCCATTCCGTCTTCTTAACCTTGAAATTTGTGTGTTGAAGATGTAGGAGAACAGTTGCGGGATCAGATGAAAATGTTGCGATGTCGATGTCACTGTCCTTGTGAGCGGTGCCTCTCCATACGCTTCCAATCAATCGTGGGTGAGAATCTTCGAGTGCTTTCATTATTTGGAGCGCTTCACGCCTCATTTGAAGCAGTTTCTCTCTTCTGGTTGAACCCTCCATTTCGTCAGCTACGTTATCAAGTTCCTTAGCCACTTGAGCGTTGCTTGGAAGAATCCGTGTTCCTAGAGTATGAGCCGCTCTTAGCTTCGCCTGCTTGTACTCCTTCTCTTGAGAAGTATACAGGAGGACGGCGGCTTCTCGCGCAATCCGTTGTTTCAAGGAGAGTGAAGACTTGTCGTTCAAACTCTTTAACCAGCGATCGCTGGCTGAACCAATTGACCAGGCTGAGCGATGAGTTTAGACTTTCGAATGCCTACGTGGCGGAGGGGCGCAACCTTCTTGGCTTCGTTGTAGATGTCGGAAGCAATTTTTCCCAGGACAGTTTCTTGAACGTACTGGTCGAAGGTGAGTTCTTTCGCCTTTTGTTCAACAATTCTTTTCATGATAGCCCGTATCGCATGCTCCTGCGTTGTCCTAATTCGGGTGAGTGTAAAAGCGCTCACGGCTAGTCTCAGTTGGTAGCCGTCTTTTGCTGTGACATTGTCTATAACGTCTATGCGTGTCGTTCTTCTTCTGACGAGGCTACGGAGGTAGTCTCGAGAGTATTCGTGTCCCTTAAAAATCGTGTGAGCGGTTTTGCCTTCCACTTCGGAGACTTGAAAATACATTTTCAAATATTGATGAGCAAAATCGTTGGTCAAATCGTACAAGGTAGAGTCAACAACCCTGCCAACCAGTTTAGACGCGTGGTCAGCTGGAACGCTCCCCAACTCTGAACCGCCGAAGTAAGAGGGCGACACGATGGAGTACCAGTCTTTACCGCGCCACTTGTCCTTTACACGCTTCTTGGACGATGACACGATTAGCCTCCCATGCGAACTGGAGAAATCTCACAATGCACTATTAAAAGGTTTCAGTTGCGCGAGCTAGGCCCATGCCTAGGTATGTGACAGTCGTTCCATTCCGCCCATGTAAGGTTGCAAAACCTTCGGAATCAGCACTGTGCCGTCTTTTTGTTGAAACTGTTCCAATACAGCCATCATGGTTCGGCTGGTCGCCAAGGCAGTATTGTTGACAGTGTGAACGAAGCCTGCAGGACCCATTCCTTCTTTCTCTCTGTATCGAATGTTCAGTCGTCTCGCTTGATAATCGGTGCAGTTTGAGTTGGAGCCGATTTCTCTGAAGACACCATCAGTCATCCACACTTCAACATCATATCTTTTTGCCGCCAAGTTTCCAATGTCGGCGGTACACACGTTCACTGTTCTGAAGTGCAGACCCAAACCGCTGTACATATCCTCGGCGTTTCTCTGCAGTTCTTCATGAAACTTCCACGAGTCTTGAGGCAGACAGAAAACGAACTGTTCAACCTTGTTGAACTGGTGCACGCGAAACAACCCCTTGGTGTACTTTCCGTGAGCGCCCACTTCCTTTCTGAAGTTGGTGCTGAATCCCACGAGTTTTGTGGGCAAGTCTTTCTGTTCAATGACCTCGTTCATGAACAAGGCGGCTAGTGGATGCTCAGCCGTGGCTACGAGGTACAAATCTTCACCCTCAATCTTGTAGAGTTGGTCTTCAAAGGTTTCGAGGTCGGTAGCGCCCAAGTAGGGTTTTCTATGCATCATAAACGGCGGCTCAACAAGCTGATAGCCTCGTTTGGTCATGAAATCTATGGCGTAAGCCGTTATCGCAAAATCAAGAAGCACCAACGAACCTCTTAAATAGTAGAAGCCGTGCCCCGCAACTTTGGCAGCGCGTTCGATGTCTATCAAACCGAGATTCTGAGCGATTTCCAAGTGATTCTTAGGCTCAAAATCGAATTTTGGCGGTTTACCCAGAACGCGCATCACTTCATTTGCTCTTTCGTCCTTTCCAACGGGAACGGATTCATGAAGGAGATTGGGTATCCGCAATAGAATGTAATTGACCTTTTCCTTGCGTTCTTCAACCTGTTTCTCAAGTTTTTTGATCTCTTCAGTGATTTTTTCGGCTTCTTTCAGCTTTTGATCCGTGTCGCTGCCCTCTTTTTTTAGTTTGGCTATTTCCTCTGTAACTATTCTCCTTCGGTGTCGAGACTCGTTTACTATTGTTAAGAGTTGCCTCCACTCTTTATCCAATCTTATCAGATCGTCTAAGAGTTTGAGTTTTCCAGGGTCCCCCCTCTTCTCCAAGTTTTTCCGCACGATTTCAGGGTTCTCACGGATTAGTTTTATGTCCAGCACTTGTGTTTCCTCATGCCTTTTCAACCTATTTATGCCAACTATTTAACCTATGCGAAACGCGGACCGCCGAGGAGCTAGCATAGTTATCTAAACGAATAGAAATCGGTTCAGAAGTTGTCGTTGCAAACGCGCTCTAACCAAAAAAGCTTCTTGAAGCCTGCCTGGCTGTAAGGCTTTGAGACGACGACGAGACAATAACGTGAAAGAAAAAGTGAGCGAGGATCTTCACTTCTGAACCAACTGCCCGTAGTGATGAACAGAACACTGGTTAAAGGCCGACACCGAAAATAGGCAAACGTTTCAACGATTCTTAACCGCGTGAAGAGTTCTCTCAGCAACAGAAACTGCGCTCAACAGGTCGTCAATCGTCGCCATGAACGTCTTTAACTTGGTTTCGCACACTACTTGAGTCAACACTCTTCTTCCCCGTCTCGTGGTTTTCACGAGCAAGCCCGTTGGAACCTTAACGTTGTCGGGCGACACTGCATTGGCAACAGCCTCCGCCTCCCTAACGTTTCTGTAAGAAAGCGTGACTTCAGCTTCCAATCCTTGAAACTCCTAGTTGCTCCTTAACGAGTTCGTCCACCAATCTGATGAAAGAATCTAGGTCTTTAATGGGCACCTGAGCCCCAGCAGCTATGTTGTGACCCCCGCCTTTGCCCGAATATTTTTCAGCCGCAACCCGCAGGATTTCCGCCAGATTGAGTCCCTTGCTTACAACGAGGTCTATGGCTCTCGCCGAAATCTTCGCCAGGTTTTCTTCCGGAACCACGGAGTAAGCGATAATTGGTTTTTCAGGCTTGGCCAGATTCGTTGAAAGAATAGACGATATGGTTCCTATGATTCTGTCGTCGATGACTCCTTCGCCGTGCACGACATATATGTTGTTTAATTCTTCTACGCGGTCGGTGTTGGGCTCCATAAGCCAGTTCAGATACTTTGTTATGGTTCGCCTGTACTCCTCCAACACGGCGGTCGCCTCTTCAAGGGCTGAGCCTCTGTCACCCATGCAGATGGCTATGCCCAAACTAGGTTTGTCCATGCGTCCAGTGGCATTGAGGAGAACTGAAAACTCTCTCGCATCTCGCAACGAAGTCCAAGATTCTTCGTGAGTCAATGTGTAGATGCTTCCCCGAAGGTTGAGCGCCACATTGCCAGGTAACCCCTTGGACACCAAAAAATCGGCAAGCGCGTTGAACAGCCTCTTTTTCTCGTCTTCTGAAAGATCTCGTAAAGCCCGCCACTTGTCGCCCTTTTTGGGCATGATTCCCAAACTTGCGAGAAAGGCTAGACTCTTGTCTTCTTCGCCACTTATCCCCGAGATAAACGGAGTTGTGGTGCAAGCCAAAGCCTTATGAATGGGTCTCGTCTCTCTTCCGAAGAAAAGAAGGTCGGTTTCAACGCTTAGGTAACCAGTATTCAACGCATCTTCCATGATCACTGCGTTTGGACCACCCAGTCTTCTCTGATCGTATTTGTCCTGCAAGTCGCCGAGAGCACCAACCACAGCGACAGCAGCCAGATCCAAATTAGCCTTGTCGAGTACCCTAGCCACCAAATAAGAGGCTCCAGCTCCACTGAGGTCGCGTGACCCATCAATTCCGTAAAAGTGTGGGTTAACCTGGACAAACGACGGGTCGGCGTCGCCCACAGGCTGATGATGATCAAGAATGATCAACTGCATTTTGGAGAGCCGCGAGTTCAATAGTTCCAAGTCGCCGCTTCCGAAATCGGTGAAAACTATCAAAGACGGTTTGTCTGCTAGAATGTCATCTATCACCTTTTCGTCTATCCACCTCTCGACGCGGATGCGAAAGGTTGCATCCAGCCTAGCCAAGGCTTTCCCCATAATCCCCGCCGCTGCCAAACCGTCAGCGTCCAAGTGAGAAACAACGTGAATTAATGCACTGTTTTCAGCGTGTTTCCGAAGCAGATCAGCTGCTTGGGCGGCTCTGTTCACCAAAGCGTCAAACTGCTCTTTCTTTTCCGTCATTAAAACCCCTAAGCTAGGCTGGCGGTCTTGGCTTCATACTTCCAATCGGGCGGTAAAACTCCCTCCCGTTTGTAGTATCTGGCGAGTTTGTGAATCTTAGCCTCGATGAGTTGAAGCGACCGTTTGTTGTAGGCGTCCTTATTGTTCTTTTCAAGGTGAACATTAATGCTCGTAGCTTTTTTTAACAGGGTTTCTAAATCTTCTGGAAGAGAAGGTGCCAAACCCACATCCTTCAAAATCTGGGTGATGCTCTTTCCAGCTATGGGTTTGGTCAACGGAACGCCGTGCTGGTCGCGAAGAATTGTTCCAATCCTGCTCGCGCTTTGTCCTTCTTTGGCCAACTTGACGACTATGGCTTCAACTTCCTCTGGTGTGTATCTGCACCATATTGGTGTTCTTTTACTCACTGGACGGGTTGGGTGTGACTTTCCCTTCTCGGTTTTGGGCATTTCTCACTCCTCTAAAGACTCTAGAACAGCGAATGGTTTGCCATATTTAAAAGCTTCGTTAGGGGGGTTAAGTTTGATGGGGCTATTGTTCTGTGTGTTGTGGAATTTTTTGTTTGGTGAGGGTTGGCTAGTTGTTTGTGTTTTGGTGTGTGTTTGTGTTTTGGTTTGTTTTTTGGTCTGGGTTTGAGTGTTGTTATGCGCACTTTCTATGTTGTTTAAAGTGACTTTCAATGTTGTTGAAACGGGCCTTTCGGTATTGTTTAGTGTGGTTTTTGAATGTTGGTTTGAAGGCGGCATTAATTCTTTTCTCATCGACCCGCAACCCAGCCTGTTTCAAAGCTGAAACAAGCTTAACCCGATGGCCTTCGCTGGAAACCTTAACCACAACGTCCATATCCATCGTGGTTCGAGGAACACCATAAAAACTCGCAGCTAAGGCTCCAGTAAACATGTAATCTAAACCAGCAGCATTGAAACCAGTAACAACCCGTTTAATCAATTCATAAAAAGCTTCCAACCCGTTAAACCTCACGTCGACGCCATCTTTTCATCCAGGCGAACCTTTCTCTCAGCCGTTCAATAAGCTCCTCTTCACTAATGTCTGGATGATGCGCCCTAATACCCTCTGCACAAACACGGACAACAGCATCTGTCATGTCAATCGCCATGTTCACCTTCTCCTCAGGCTTTAGTCTACGCCAATTCAACTAGCACTCGCTCCAAACAATAACATTAGCA
>Ga0315310_10002542_pt1 | contig 11405 bp, 12 predicted proteins | sample TDP5_MG_FD_203630 | JGI IMG/M metagenome (GOLD analysis project Ga0315310, IMG submission 203630) | Freshwater sediment microbial communities from Lake Towuti, South Sulawesi, Indonesia - TDP5 | ecosystem: Environmental > Aquatic > Freshwater > Lake > Sediment | place: Indonesia: South Sulawesi... | reverse complement strand
GGCTCTGTTCATATGTAGCGAGGAGCTGTCTGCCAAACCGTATCATCTCCGCCTTATTCATCGACTCGATTTTCTCTTCTAGGTTCTTTCTCTCCTTCAGCAGAAAGTCAACGTACTGGTAAAATGACACGCCGCTTGCCCACCTCGGGTCAATAGACCCAGAAACATCTACTTAAGGCTTAACGGCCCGTCAAGTCGCAGCTTCGGTCGTGGCCCTCAGTGTTGTACTCTCGTCGTCTGCTCTACTCGGCGCCCATCATGGCTCTCAGAATGCTCATGTTCACCTTGCCTGCCCTGTGTACTGTCCCGGTCTTCACGTTGTTGACGGTGACGGAGGCGGGAGCGAACAGGCCTGCATCTACCTTGTAGAAGTCGAAGTTGGCGGCTTTGAAGACGTCGTAGAAGGGTCGTCCATAATCTCTTGAGGCTGATGATGGAGCCTGTTCGACGACCTTCGCAAGGGTTTCATCATCATCGCAGCTGACCGTGTAGTACGCTTGGCCGCCAAAGAGGATAACATCGTTCGTTCTTCCCATCGCCCTCGCAGTTTTAGGATGCAGCGGCGCGACTGGCGCTTGCCCGCAGCCGTGCAGAATGGTTTTGGGGTCTAAACCCAACGTGTGAAATTTGTGAACGCCCGTCTCGACCACTCGCCCGGAGATCTGGACGGACCCGGCCAGGCTTGATGTCGGCGTTACAACCGCGTAGAGATGGTCGACGGCGACACCGCACTTGTCTGCAATATAGGTGGCGACCTCTTCTGCGGGGAGGCGGTCTGTCTCAAGGACTATCACGGCTACGTCTGAAGAGTCCCTGTATCCCACCTGCTCGTAGAGCCTTTGCGGCTCGAGCGCGAGCGCTCTCGCAGGGCCCGAGCCCATCGCGAAGAAGTCACCTACCTTGATTCTCCAGCCCGCAAACTGCGACGCGAGTGTGGCGATCGCTGGTTGGTCTGTCGAGACGAAGACAGCTGGGATGGAGAGCTCACCATACTGCCCGTTTGAGACGTAGGCGTGCCCGAAGCCGCCTAGACAGATCTCCGTCACGGCCTCGCCCGCGCGATATCCACCCCTAACGGACACGCCGGCGTCGACAACCGTGGCGCCGTTTTCCGTTCTTCTCACCATGACGCCGTACTTATCACTGTCGTCGATGAGCCTCTGGACAATCTCTAGGGCTCGCCGATTGACGCTGACGTTCGACATCGCTCAACAACCTGTGATGCTGTGTGCCAGGAGCTTGCGCCAAGTCTGATAAAAGAATATCCTATCAGTTCTCTCGCCCAGATAAGAGGCGAGGCATTTAAGAGCAACTAGGACACAACTCGATATAGAGTTCTAGTTAAGGCCGGCTGTTCCATATGAGCCGAGATGAATCTGCGCCGAGCGCTTCGTCCCCGCCCGTTGAGCAAACCGAGCCGCCCAGCTTAGAGCCGAAGGAAAGAGAGGATTCGAAGCCCGAGGTGAGGCTTGAGACTTGGAAGAGATGGACGCGTTTCGTCCTGGAGAGCCTCAGGCAGCCCGAGGAGCTAGGGGAGCTCTACGCTGCGGCGAGGCGTGAACGCGTCTCGCAGAAGAGGGTGGACAGCATTCTGGCCGTCTTGGAGGAGGCTGGGCTAGCCGTGGTGGCGGAGGGCCGGGCCCACCTTTCAGAGAGGCAAGGCGTTGTCTCTGCCGCTATGGACCTTGAAAAGCTGAGGAAAGAGTTGACGGATAAGGAGGCCGAGCTATCAAGCCTGAGAGGTAAGCTGGTGGGGCTCGAGGCAGAAGTGGGAAGCCTAAAGGCGGGCGTCCGCGGCGTCCAATGCCAAAGGCTGAAGCCACTGGATATCGAAGGATACGGTGGCCAGAGGCTTTTCTACTGCACCTTGAGGAGACTGTCTATGGGAGAGAGAGCAGAGGTCTGTCTTGCATGCGACGAAAGGGCGCCCGTTCAGAGTCAACCCGGAACCGAAGTCTGATCTGGCCCTCTGGCTGGGCTCTGGAGCTACCGGTTGGCTGTTTGACGCCGAGCTGATGCGTCGACCCGGGTCAATGTGGCGTTAGTCGAGCAAGCTCTCGTAGGCTGCGAGCTGAGGGTTTCCATCTTTCATTACGAACAGTCTCCCTGAGCCCCTCTCATTCATATCGCCTTGGAAGACCAAGAAGGGGCCCTTCAGCCTCTCCTCTCCTACACGAACCTGCGGCCTCACCTCGTCGATAGTGAAGCTTGGGAGGATAGCGTCAACGTGACCTAGTAGCACGATCCTGCCCGCTTTCATGCCTGGCCCGAGCCTCCCGGCGGAGCTGCCGCGGGTTAGGATTGTGCCACCGCTGATGCATGCGCCCGTGAACTGTCCTACATCACCGTCGACCTGAACGTAGCCCTCCTTCATGCATGCGCCGACCTCGTCTCCGCCGTTCCCATGAATGATGACCGCGCCGCCGCGCATCCCCCGCCTGCTGCCCCTGTAAGGCACGCCGACACAATCCCCGACGTTGCCGAAGACCTCAATATTACCATCCTTCATGGCTCCTCCAAGCCAGGACCCCGCATTCCCGCTTACGACGATCCGTCCTCCCCCCATCTGCTCCCCAAGATGGTTCCCGACACTGCCTTTGACGCTTATCGAGCCGCCCTTCATTCCTCTCCCGATATACCGAACCTTTGAGAAATCGCCGTTCAGCTCGACTTGGGCCTCTCCCTCTTCGCTGTCTATCATGTCGACCTCGAACAGGTCGTTGAGGGCGAGTTCTCTGTTCCCTTCCCAAACCGACAGGTGGCGGATCTCGGCCAATGTCTTGGCATTGAGGTTCTCGGGGGTGATGGCTTCAGCCTCTACTGGGACAGTGGAGCGACAGCGCGGCGTTAAGAGGATCCTTGTCATTCCTCGCCACCTCACACGGTCGCCTCGACGTCTAGGGGCGCCGAGACGGCGAGCTCATCTTCACGTATGGCGTAGTTGCCAAGCCTGACCGTGTAGTATTGCTCGAAGGAGGAGGCTACACGCTTCATCGTCGCGCGGCGAAGGTCGTCATCGACATCGACCCTTGTCCAGAAGGTACGTCCCGTGGGCTGCCTCAGTATCTCACCGTTCTTGGCAACCAGACTCCCATCTTTGACCGTGTAGGCGGCCCTCCGAAGTGCACATCTCAGCTTCCTGTAGTCTCGCGCCGAGTCGAGTTGCCTCGGGTTGAACTCGTAAACCGCGATATCTGCGTCGGCCCCGACTCCCAGATGCCCCTTGTTCCTGAGGCCTAAGGCCTTCGCAGTACCCGCCCTGGTGACGATCGCTACTTCGCTGAGCAAGTACTCTCGGTCGATGCTCGGTAGTTCGCATCGTTTCATAGCTCTGGGAACCACCTTCGCCATGGTCCTCTCTCTGGCCTTCCTGCTCGTCAGCCACGCTATGACGCGTGGGTATGCGGTGAACGGCCCTGCGTTAGGATGGTCTGTCGTCATATAGACGCGCCAAGGATCTTTCACGAGCAAGGCGAGCTCGAGGCCTATCGCCCATTGAACCGAATGGGCTACGTTGCCACGGCTGAACCTGAAAGGTACGATCCCGGAGCCCGTCTCGTTCTCGACATCCGCGTTGCACCACTTGTTCCCTGTCAAAAGGTGCAACCCGTGCTGGAAGGGCCCATCAGCCGTCATCGTTGTAACGTCTGTGAAGACAACCTGTCCTATGTCCAAAGACACATGCGGATGATGATTCACGTAGGACGCGATTCTCTCCGCCCCAGACTCGACACTTAGCCAGCTGCTGCCGCCAGCATACGCGCTGAACTGGCAGTGGGTGATGTGCAGTATCGGTTCATCTCCTCTCGCAAGGTCTCGTACAGCATGCATAGTCTTGAGAGTCATCTCGTAGTTGCCCGGTATCCCGACCCTATTCGTGTGTAGGTGAAGCCTGTGTGGCATGTTCAACATGCTGTTAGCTCGGCAGAGGCCGCGTATGATCTCTCTAGGGGTGACGTTGAAGCCGGGCACCTGGTCGTCAAGCGACTGGACATTCCGACCCCAGCCCCAGGCCTCGACGCCACCTGGGTTGACGACCTTCAAGGCGTAACCCTTCGTAGCTGAGACCAACCAGGCAAGGAAGGCTGCGCAGCCCTGTATGTCTCCTCGGCCTAGTAGGTCCATGGCTATCCAGTTGTTTCCAACGAGCGGGAAGCATGCTTTGTCTATGATCGGAATATCGTTCAGCTCGTGGTGAGTATGCCTCTGCTTGAGCGGTGGGGAAGCAGGCTCGATGACGGTCGTGTAGCCCATTCTCGCATAGCGGTAGCCGGTTGTGAACGTAGAGGGCACCGTGTGCCCTACGCCAGACCTTGTCCTGGCCGTGCGGGCTTCGTGGTCCCTCTCATGGTCTTCTGGTCTGAGAAGCCTTCCCATGTTCACCTTGGACCCGGCGATGTGGCTCTGTACGTCCCAGAGTTAAGCTCCGAGGACTATGTATGTCCACTCCGCCAGGCATCACCACCATGCCCGTGGCGTCGATCAGGTAGGCTTCGCTGCGCTTCACGTCTTCGACGACCTTTCCATCCTTCACGGCTATGTCCATGATGTCGCCGTGGATGTTGTTGGCTGGGTCGAAGACGAACCCGTTTCTCACCAATAGTTGCTCGCTCAACGCTTCACCTCCTCCACCTCATGGAGTATCATGCGTAGGACGTCGACGTCAGTCCTAACGCCGGGGGGCGCGTCGACGACCTTCTTCAGGGAGAGCGGAACCCCGTCCATCCTGTAGACTGTCCCTGCGGCTTCTATCCCCACGTGGGCAGCCGGTATCGCGACTTGGGCAAGAGCGGTTGTCGGCGTTAGGTGGGGGTCGATCGCTATCAACGAGGCTTGGGCCAAGCCCTGAGCTGCCTCACTTGGAAAGTGTGCTAGTGGGTCTGAGGCGACGACGAGCGCGGCGTCGCATTCCCTGCGCGACGCGATGTCGACAATAGAGGTTTCCCCAGGGCTGTACCTCGGGTAACCATGCGTCAGGTCGACGCAGAAGGGGTATCCGGTCTGCCAAGTGAAGACCGCGTTTGCACCAGTAACGTTGAAGTGACCTCTCATTGGGACGATCGAGAACTTGGTCCTCAGATTGAGGTCCCTCACCAGGGATAGCGCGGCTTCCACGTTCTGATGCTTGCCCGCCGACATCGTGAGGCCGACGCCAAAGAAGAGGACGCCGAACTCACAGTTGGCCATGCTGTCAGCGAGGGCTTCGAGCCGCGCCACTGGAACGCCCGCCACCATGTCTAGGTCTATCTCGTAGCCCTTGACTAGCATCCTCAGAGCTGTAAGCACCTCGTAGTCTGAGTTCGGTGCGACCTGCAGAAACGTGTCGGCAAGCTTGGCTGTGTGGGTCGCCCTCACGTCGACAACAACCAGCCTTCGTTCTGAACGAGACGCTCTGAATCTTCCCTTGGAGAACGGGCCGTACCTCGCCATGTGGCGTGGATGAGCATGCATCGGGTTCGAGGCCCAGTAGATTATCAGGTCAGCGCGGTTCTTCACCTCGCCCAAGGTGCACGTTGCCTCGCCTAGGTCCTGGACGCCCGCGATGCTCGGTCCATGGCAGACCGTCGTCACATTGTCTATCACCGCGCCGATGCGGTCTGCGAGTTCAAGCCCTACAGCTGTAGCTTCGCAGCTCGTGCAACCCCACCCGTGAAGGACGGGGTACTTTGCATTCGCGAGAATCTGGGCGGCCTTTGCGGTAGCCTCCTCCAATGATGCTGTTCTCGAAGACCCGTCCGCCCTGATTGTGGGCTCTGCGAGTCGCTCAAGGTTGTAGCTTATGAACTTCTCTCGGCCAAGCGCGCAGGCGTTCCTAACATCGACTACGTGGTTCGCGTCGACCGTGACCTCGATGTCGTCGCAGCAGGAGCCGCAGAAGGGACAGACCACATCCGCTATCTTCTCCAAGTCACTGCCTCCCCGCTATCGTTCTCTGCATGAGCGATCGGAGGTCAAGGACCGCCTCGTCCGTCGCGTCGATCGTTGCCTCAAGCCCCTTAGTCGTTGGCATCCCTGTACCTTGAGTCAAAGGGCTGGTCACGATGCTAGCCCATGGTCCGTAGGGTACGAACGCAATCCCTCTGTGTGGTCCCTGACTTGTCCATGCGGCCTTGACCACTACCGACCCGTGCCGGGTTGTCACCTTCACGTTCCCGCCCGCTTTGACCCCTGCCTCTTCCATATCTCCTGGGTCGAGTTCGCATATCGCGACGCTGTCCATGTACGCCTTCGAGAACTTCCCAGCTTCCTTTCCCTGTCCTTGGGCGCGGCTTCGCCCGGTGACAAGGATCACTTTCAGCCCAATCGCCTCTTGCCCTCCTTCGGGCTAACGGTCTGTCACCTGCATCTGCGCCAAGTTAAGCCTTTCCAACAAGCGACTCACCCGCCTGTATGCATCCGCGCCTTACCTTCCTTGTCGCTCAGCTTCGCCGCGAGCACGTAGGCGTCCTCGCCATCCAAGTAATAGGATGGTAAACGGTCAACCTGAGCAAACCCTAGTGATCGGTACAGCTCTAGCGCGTGTTCGTTGCTCACCCTGACCTCTAGGAAGCACTCGTTGGCGCCTTGCCTCTGGAGGTTCAACATCACTTCCTTCATCAGGGCACTCCCTATCCCTTGCCGCCTATACTCTGGGAGGACCGCGATTGAGACCACATGCCCTTTCTTTGCGAGACCGAACCTCTTGAAATGCGAACCTCCATACTCAAGCCTGCACATCACGTAACCGACAAGTTTGCCGTCGTTCTCCGCGACGAGGAAGCCTGTGGGCAGCTTCTCATGGATCTCTAGGAAGAAGTATGAGCTGTAGTTCTCAGGCAGGCAGGTCCTGTTTATCGTCATAACCTCCTCAAGGTCCTCTCTTCTGAAAGACCTTAAGATGAAGGGGTTGTGCGCCATTATCTCATGTCTCTCTGCCTGTGTCGGTCACCCGTTTAATGGCCCTGTTCTGGCCACAGGACCTTTATAAGGTTGAAGAACCCGCTTGTACGGGGCAGCAAGGTAAGATCCGAGGCTCCTAGACTTCGGCGGATCAGTTCCAAGCATTTTCGCCCGGCAGTCAGGTCAAGGCCTCGTATCCAGGGTTCCGGTCTAGACCTTGGCACTTCATTCGTTCTTGCGCAGCCCGACGCATCCCTGCTTGAGATCGTCCCAGTAGCCGTCACAGGCTTCTGGCTCATGGCCTCAGTCGTCCTTCTGCTCTCGCAGGATGCTAGAGGGAGAGGCCTCCTATCGAGATCTCCCCCTAAGCGCGAAGAGGAAGGCGACGATTGCGTTCTACCCGCTCGTTAAGCGCTCGCGCTGGCTTCCGTTTCCGCAGATGGTACCCGTCGTGGATGAATCACGGAAGCGTAGGGGATCGCGGCAAACCTCCCCCTGCGGCCGACGATCCTGAGGGCCAAGTCGACTGCCGAACTCGCGGTAGGAGCTGTCCGCAGCCCATAGGTTTCTACTGCGTACAGGTCAGGAAGTGCCGAAACCAGGATAACCCGCACCGATTGCAGACCACGCCTGAGAAGAAAGGCTTCCTCTGCGCCAAACTCCCACTCCCTTCGTATCGCTCTCTCAAGAGCTCGAAAGTCGCGGTATCTTTTCAACCACTCGTGAAAGCCTCTGCTCCCATAGCCTTCTTGGCACTCAGCGACCAAGACGACGACCCCGCCCGGCTTCACGATTGAGAGGGCATTCTCTAGAGCCCCAATGGCAGCTGAGAGGTTAGCATCATGGGGGTTGCCGCCAGGTGACGCCACAACGACATCAACCTGATCTGGGAGAGAGGGTGCCAGGAAGCTCTCGACCACCTTTATGCCCTCTTCGAGCACTTTCCCCATTTCGCCCGCTAAGACGGTGACGATGTTGCCGCTTACGTCTCGAATCACGTTCACGGTGAAGGCTGGTGGCGCCAGCCCCGCTATCTCCGACATATCCTCATGGACAGGATTCGTGCCCAGAACCCCTGAGTGGCTCTCTCCCGATGGAAGAAGGCCATGAAGTTGAGTCAGCGTTGACACACCAGACAGGTCGAGGGCGACGCTCTCTCTGCCCCCGCTGTAACCAGCGTACGCGTGGAATCCCACCTCGCCCGTTAGGATCTTGACATCACTCTCGAGATAGCCTCTGTTGAGGTAGACCGGGGTTCCGCGCCTCGTCTCCCCGAGAGACACTAGAGCTCCGTTGTCGCCAGGGTCATGTCGAATAACCGTGAACTTGCCGGCGACAGAGCGCCCTAGACGGCTCTTTGCGTCCTCCAAGCCTAGTGGCGGAGTAACCCCGGCTGTTGCGACGACCTTCACGTTCTCGTCTCGCGCACCTGCGGCTCGCAACTCTTCGATGATCGACGGCAGGAGTAGATCGTGTACTGGGCGTGGATTGGCCACGTTCACCTGTATGACCGCCGAAGTGTCAGGGCCAAGTAGCTTCCTCAGCGGTTGAGCCCCAAGTGGATCCGACAGCGCCTTCTGGACCGCTAGTCGAGCATCCGTCGGTTTCGCCACATCTCTGGCGTTGAGTATGCCAGCATAGTTCTCAGCGGGTATCCTAGCTGAGACTTCTGTCGCACCATAGGGAAGCCAGACCTCGACCATAACTCGACAGTTCTCCTAGGCTACTGCGAGCCCGCAGCGACGAGGATTTAAGCTTAAATTGCGTCCCGCTGAGAGCTGTTCCTGGGGCTAGAGTTCGGCGGGGGCTTAGGATGAGCTGGAAAGACGATGCTAGGCTCTACGTCTGCGAGGTCCTGACAAGGACGGGCGCGCTGCAGTTCGGCGCTTTCAAGCTAACCAGCGGAAGGTTCAGTCCATACTATGTGGACCTACGACTCCTTCCGAGCTTCCCCACGGCGTTCAGGAAGATCTGCGAGACCTACCGGAATCTGATCAGGGAGGGTGTGGGACTCGACGCCTTTGAACGCATAGCGGGCATCCCCACTGCTGGGCTCGCGTTCGCTTCGGTAATCGCGTACAACATGCGGAAGCCGTTCCTGTATACCAGGAAAGAGGCGAAGGCCCATGGCAGAGAGCGAATGGTTGAAGGGGTACTCTCGCCCGGCGACCGAGTCCTTATCGTGGATGACATCGTTACGACTGGCAAGAGCATCGTTCAGGCCGCCACTGTTCTCAGGAGTGAGGGAGCCACGGTGGAAGATGCTGTTGTCCTGATAGACCGCGAGGAAGGCGCTGGGCCTGCCCTCAAAGCTGAAGGCCTCCGGCTGCACTTCCTAATGGGCATCAGAGACGCTGCAGAGATCCTCCACAACCGAGGAGTCGTCCAAGACGAGCAGTACTCTGCCGTAGTCAAACAGGTCAAGAGACAGCAGGCTACAGGCTGAGGTCGAGGCCCGCGACTCAGCGGCTCAGGCCCCACGGCACCTGTGTATATGCCGTTCATCTACGCGGCCAAAGAAGTAGGCTGCTACTCTGAAGCGTGCAGCATGTGAGACTCAGGTTTATCTCTCCTTATGGCTTATGTGACGAGACAGGAGCCGGGAGAGCAGATGCTTAGCCTAGCCCAGAGAACCCACATCACGAATGCCTCGGGTGGCGCCGTGGTCGCAGGCTTCGTCCAAGAGGTCAGGGACCTAGGCAACATCAAGTTCCTCGTTATCAGAGACAGGACGGGCGCTATTCAGGTCACAGCGAGGAGAGGCATCGTCCCTGCCGCAGTGTTGAACAAGATAGGCGAGCTCACGCCCGAGAGCGTCGTCGCGTTCAGCGGTACGGTGGTGGCTAGCGCCGTCGCTCACGGAGGGCGCGAGCTCATTCCGAAAGAGATGGCTGTGTTAGCCGAGGCTGAATCGGGCATTCCCATCGAGTTCAAGCGTCCAGACCAGATCAAGACGTCGCTAGACAAGAGACTAGACCACCGTTTCCTTGACTTGAGAAGCCAAAGGTCCGCCGCCATCTTCAAGGTTCAGAGTGTGTTGGGCCATGCGATCCACCAATACTTCATCGAAGAGGGCTTCATTGAGACGCACACCTCTAAGCTCGTGGCTCAAGCCACGGAGTCTGGCACGACCGTCTTCCCGGTGGGCTACTTCAATCGCACAGCGTACCTTGCCCAGTCGCCGCAGTTCTATAAGCAGATGTTAATGGCCGCCGGGTTCGAGAAGGTCTACGAGATAGGCCCGGTTTTCAGGGCTGAGAAGCACCACACTCCTCGACACCTGTGCGAGTACACGAGCATCGACTTCGAGATGAGCTACATAGATGGCTTCGGCGAGGTAATGGACATTGTCGAAGCCATGGTCTTGCGCGCTCTGAAGGACGCAGTGGCCTCGTGTCAAGACGAGCTACGTGTCTTGGGCGTTGAGCCGCAGCTTCCAACGGGGCGGTTTCCTAGGATAACGGTGAGAGAGGCTTACAGAATGCTTGAGGCGACAGGCCTGAGGCCGGTCCACGGTGAGGACCTTGACTCAGAAGGCGAACGGGCGTTCTCGGCCGAGGTTGAGTCTAGCTACGGCTGTGAGTTCGCGTTTCTCACAGAGTTCCCGTGGAGGTCAGCTTCGAGGCCCTTCTACGTGATGAGGAAAGAGGATGAGCCAGATTGGGCTTACTCCTTCGACCTGATCTGGAAAGGCCTGGAGATCACAACGGGCGGTCAGAGGGAGCATCGATACGAACGCCTGAGAAAGCAGTGTGGCGAGAAGGGGTACAGACCTGACGAGTTTCAGTTCTACTTGGACTTCTTCAGGTATGGGGTTCCGCCGCACGGCGGCTCCGGTACGGGTCTGGAGAGACTGACGATGCAGCTCTTGGGGCTTGACAACATCAGGGAGTCAACACTGCTGCCGCGAGACCCTGAGAGGCTTACCCCTTAGGGGATGAGGCCTGTCAGATACTGAGGCGGGTCCCGGAGAAGTGGTGGCCACGTTCGTAGGCTGCCGGGCCTAGGCGACGCCTGCTCGCTCGATGATGTGAGGTACGATCGATTCGAAGCCTATCGCCATAATGTGGATTCCCGCGGCGCTAGTGGTCTTCTTGACCTCATGTATGAACTCGCCGAAGATCTCAACGTTCTCCTTGAAGAGGCCTTCCTTGCCGCCCTTCTCCCTGGCTCTTCTCAGCCTCTCCTGAACCTCGTCGGAGACGACGATACCAGGCACGAACTTGACCATCCACTCCATCATGCCGAGCGACTTGAACGGTGCGATGCCGATCAGAATTGGCGCTCTAACATGAGAGGCCTCGTTCATGAACCGCTTGGCAACCTCGACATCGTAGACCGCCTGTGTCTGGACGAAGTCGGCGCCAAGCCTGTCCTTCCGCTCAACCTTAAGGATCTCAGGCTCCAAGGGATTCGCGTTGGGGTTTGCAGCGATGCCGACGCAGAACTTCGGCGGATTCTCAATCTTGTTGCCGTTCAGGTCTACGCCTTCATCTGCCATCTTTCTGACGAGGACGAGGAAAGCG
>Ga0315310_10002541_pt1 | contig 11406 bp, 10 predicted proteins | sample TDP5_MG_FD_203630 | JGI IMG/M metagenome (GOLD analysis project Ga0315310, IMG submission 203630) | Freshwater sediment microbial communities from Lake Towuti, South Sulawesi, Indonesia - TDP5 | ecosystem: Environmental > Aquatic > Freshwater > Lake > Sediment | place: Indonesia: South Sulawesi... | reverse complement strand
GTGGAGATGGTGTCCAACCCGTAAACGTTACACAGTTCGTTCGCCTTGGCAATGACGAAAGGATCTCCGAGTAGAAGAGTGGGACCCAATGCTGCTGCGGATTCAAACTGAGGACCACCATATTCTGGCGACACCGAGTAGGGGCCTTCGGCTTTCACGACCCTCCGGCATCCGATCGGACATCCTGGACAGGTCCTCTTCCCTGAATAGATGGTCTTGAGCATGGCATCGCCGTCGATCTGATCGATCTTTTCAAAGGTCGTCTTTTGAAAGTTCTTAGTAGGAAGAATTCCCTTAAGATTGCTTGGACCCGTCGTGTTCCAGGTTCCATACTTCGATAGGGTATCACACGTCCCATCATGCTGAATGTCATGAAACACCTCTTGCATCAGCTTCTTTGTCCCTTCAGGGTCTGAGATTGGCGTCTCCCTACCCCCTCTCATCACGATCGCTTTAAGATTTTTCGACCCCATCACCGCGCCCATCCCTAATCGGCCTGCAAAAAATTGAATATCTCCAGAGATGCACGCATATCTGACCAGGCGCTCTCCTGCTATTCCGATTGATAGAATGTTCGCTCCCTTTTCGATCTCTCGAGAAAGGATGGATTGAACTTGGCCAATGTTTTTGCCCCAAAGGTCGCCTGCATCTTTGATCTTCACGGAATCGTCGATCATCTCGATATAAACAGGTCTGTTGGCCTTCCCTTTGATGACGAGCACATCATAGCCACAAGATCTTAACGTCCGTCCAAATCCCCCCCGAAGATCTGAATCGCCGATGAGCCCTGTCAGCGGAGATTTGCCCACGACAGAAATACCTGTGCTTCCAAGAAAATTGATTGCTGAGAAAGGGCCAGAAGAACATATAAGAAGGTTTTCCGAGGAGATGGGATCAGCATAAGGAACCAACCGGTCATAAAGTAATCGAAGCCCAAATCCAACTCCTCCAATATACTTTCTTGCGAACGGCTCATCAAACTCTTCGACCTCGGTCTTACCCTTTGTAAGATCGATAATTAACATCTTTTCTTGATATCCATACATTGTCGAAACCTCATTCTAGTGATGTAATCCCTCAGTTACGGGTGCTCTCTGTGGGTAGAGGAGGCTTTAGCCTCCCTATTTAAGGCGACTGAAGTCGCCCCTACCCCTATAACTAAGGGATTACCTGGTGGCTGATTTTTTTCTTGACAAAGAGTACGGGAATTCTCAAAATAAGGGTCAGGTGGTCTGACCGACATCATGGTGAATCTTTTCGAAATTGTCAAGCAGTTTCTTATTATTGACACATAACGCTCTTTCCTATATATTTGATTCGTCTAGAAGTAAATTCCTATCATCAAAGGAGGTGGATCATGATGCAAAATGGCGGAAAGTATATCGGTATTGTATTCGTGGTATTCCTTGCAACATGGGGACTTGTGCTGAGCGGAGCCCCGCTTCCGGCCTCGGCGCAGCAGCCGATCACGATCTCGATCTTGGACAACGGCGGAGACTGGGCCTCGACCGGGGTGATCATCGAGAACTACAAGAAGGCCTTTCCAGACAAGGTGAAGGAAATCAAGCTCCAGCGAGGGCCTGCCCCGGAGACTCCCGCCAAGATCAAGGCGCAGCAAGACGCTGGGCGAGCGGACATCAACTTGGTCCTTACCGGGCAGGACGCCGGCTCTGTGCTCGCCGCGAACAAGCAGCTCATCCAGCTGTTCCCAACCTATGACAAGATGTTCCCCAAGGATGAGCTGAAGGAAGAGGCGAAGATTCTGCAGGACGCTGGCGGAGGCTATCTCATGACGACCGTGGTGAACGCCGGCGGGCCGGTGTTCATCTACAATCCGAAGAAGGTGCAGAAGCCTCCGAAGACCATCGACGAGCTGCTGGCGTGGGCAAAGGCGAATCCGCAAAAGTTCCTCTATGCCCGGCCAGCGAACAGCGGCCCCGGTCGGTCTATCATGTGTGGGTTGTCGTGGATCCTAGGTGACAAGGCCCCCATGGACCCGGAAAAGGGCTGGGACAAGGCCTGGGCCTTCATGAAGGAGTTTGGGAAATACATCGAGTACTATCCCACTGGTACCCTCTTCACCCTCAGGGAGTTTGCCCAAGAACAGCGGTGGATGATCTCCGGCATCATGGAGTGGGACATGAAACCCCGGGCAGAGGGCGTGATCCCACCGGAATCAAAGATCACCGTCCTGGACAACACCACCTTCATCATCGATGGCCACTACTGGGGCATCCCCAAGGGCGTACCCCAGAACGAGGTTGAGGTCCTCTTGGATCTTATGAAGTTCATGCGCCGGGTCGACCAGCAGGTCCTCACCTACAAGGCCTTCATCGGCCCGACCATCAAGGCGGCGACCCTCGACAAGGCGCCGGCGGACATCCGGGACTACGTGAAGGAGTTCTGGCGACCCGAGTATGACCAGATCGGCCCTGGAAAGAAGTACAAGATGGCATCGCAGCTCGACTTCAAGGAGCTGACGTACGCGATGGAACGCTGGGACCGGGAGATCGGCGCACAGCAAATCAAGAAGCAGTAAGGGCAAGCGTATCGCTCAACAAAGGGGAAGGTCCTAACCCAGGACCCTCCCCTTTGTTGCATAGCGGCCGAGAGCCTATGAAAGAGACCATTGATTCACTGCGATTCCGAATCACCAAGCGGTTTGGGACGAAGACTGTGCTGCGGGACTTTGCCCTGGAGGTCCGTGGCAAGCAGTTCATCACTTTCCTTGGGCCCAGCGGCTGCGGCAAGTCCACGGCCTTGAACATCATCGCCGGGTTGATCCCCGCCACCGACGGCGAGGTCTGGATCGATGGGGAGCGCATTGACCACCTGCCGCCCGAGAAGCGGGGGTTCGGCATGGTCTTCCAGAACTACGCGCTCTTCCCGCACATGACTGTCTTCGTAAACATCGCCTTCGGGCTGCAACTGCAACATCGGCCGGCTGCCGAGATCCGGGAGCGTGTGCGGCAGATGCTGGATCTTGTCCAGCTTCCCGGCTTCGAGGGGCGCTACCCGGGACAGCTCTCCGGTGGCCAACAGCAGCGGATCGCCATCGCGCGCGCCCTGGTTCTGCACCCGCGCCTCCTGCTCCTGGACGAGCCGCTCTCGAACCTCGACGCCAAGCTAAGGATCGAGATGCGCGCCGAGATCAAGGGCCTCCACACCAGCCTGGGCCTCACCTCCATTTACGTGACCCACGACCAGGTGGAGGCCCTCTCCCTCTCCGACTGGGTGGTGGTGATGCGGGACGGTCTCCTCATCCAGGCGGGCACGCCGCAGGAGATCCACGACCAACCCGTGAACGTCTTCGTGGCGGACTTTATGGGGTTCCGGAACTTCTTCCCGGCCCAGGTCGTGACCCTCGGGCCGGACCGGGACGTGGAGGCCGCGGGCAACGGCATGAAGATCCGGGGCAAGACCCGACACACCTTCACCCCCGGCGCATCTGTGGTGGCCGCCATCCGCCCAGATGATGTCGTGATCGGCGGGGACGCCAGAGGTCCGAACGCATTCCGGGCCAAGGTGGAAATCGTTGAATATTTGGGGCGCGAGGACGAGGCAATCCTGACGCTGGAGGTCGGCGGTCGTCTCTGGGTGCGGACGGCCGCCCGGATGACCCCGGGAGAGAACATCACCGTGGTTCTCCCGCCGGATAGGGTCATTTTCCTCCCGTCGGAGGGGTCCGGAGGGACGGCATGAGGCGCGGTGAGACCGGCGAGCCGAGCGAGCTGGACCTGATGGCGATTGCCTGCCTTCTCCCATCGCTCCTCTACGTCCTCGTGATGTTCGTCTACCCGTTCCTCTACGGAATCTACCTGAGCCTCCGCCCGCTCAAGGTGGACGGCTTCAGCCTGGCCAACTATTTCGCCTTCTTTACCGACCAGTACCAGTACAAGACCGTGGGCATCACCTTTCGCCTCGCCATTCCCAACACCGTGGTGGTCGTGGCCTTCAGCCTGCTCCTCGCCTACAACATGCGCCGGGGAATTTGGCTGGAGCGGACCATCACCACGATCCTGGTCCTCCCCATCTCGCTCGGCGTGATCCTGCTGGGCCAGGGGATCCTGGGCTTCTATGGGGGGAAGGGGTGGTTTAACCAGATGCTCCTGGGCCTGGGCCTCCTGGAGGAGGGGCTGGTTCTCACCCACAATTTCACCGGGGTGATGCTCTCCCTCTTCATGCAGCAGTTCCCCTTCTGCTTCCTCATGCTGCTGGGCTACATCTCGGGCATCGATCCCAGTATCGAGAATTCGGCGAGGACGCTGGGGGCGAATCCATGGACGGTGTTCTATCGGGTCATGCTGCCTTTGATCGCCCCCGGGCTGGCCATCGCCTTCGCCCTGGTCTTCGTCATGAGCTTCGCTACCTTCCCGTCGGCCATCCTGCTGGGCCAGCCGACGGGCGCCACCCGGACGATCGCCATCGCGGCCTATGCTCAGGCCTTCGAGATGTTCGACATGTCCTATGCCTCAGCCATTGCGGTGATCATGGGGATATTCCAGTTGGCCGGCCTCCTCGTCATCCTCCTGCTCCGGAAACGGATGGTGATGGCAGCCACCATGGGGGTAGGAAAGCGGTAGATGAGGTGACGCATGCGCCGTCGAATGTGGGTATTGGCGCTGTACATGTTAGTTCTGGGGTTCATCCTGAACCTGCTGGGAATCGTGAGCCACGTCGTGGTGAGTTCTTTCGCAAGGCGGTGGTTCGGCACCCCGTTTCCGCGCTCGCTCACCACCGCTTGGTACACCTATGCCTGGAAGGAGTTCGGTCTGGCCCATGTCCTTGGCGTGACCATTTTCGTAGCCTTGACCGTGGTCTTTCTCGCCTTGCTCATCGGGTTCCCGTCTGCGTACATCCTGGCCCGCCGCAACTTCCGGGGCAAGCCACTGCTGCTTCTGCTCTACTTCTTGCCACTCCTTATCCCCCAGATGACCTATGGCATTCCGCTCGCCACGACGCTGTTCCGGTACGGGATCGGCGGTACCGTGGCCGGAGTCATCCTGGCTGTGATGGTCCCGATGGTTCCCCTGGCGATCTTCATCCTCATGCCATTTTTCGAACAGATCAGCCTGAACCTGGAATGGGGGGCGGCGATGATGGGAGCCAACCGGTTTCAGATCTTCCGTCGAATCCTCCTCCCTCTTGCCCTTCCCGGGCTCCTCACGGCCGGGGTCCTCATTCTGGTGAACACGGTCTCAAACTTTGAGCTGACTTTCCTTGTGTCAGGAGCTGGTTCCCAGACGCTGGTCGTGGCCCTGTTCTACAACGTCTTTGCGGGTGGGGTCCGGCCCGTCTATTCCGTGGATGCCATGGCCGTGATGTATATGACCATGGTCATGATCCTCCTCGTGATCGCTCTGCGCTTCGTGCGCCCCACCCAGATGGTCTTCCGCCTGGATAAACGTTAAGGAATTTTCATGGAGCCTCTGGAGAGATTTCTATCAGCCGCTCACATGGAAGAGCCCGATGAGGTTCCTGTTTCACTTCTCGCCTCAGCGCGTTTCTTCTCCCGTTTCTATGGGATCAAAGTCTTCAAATTCTTCCACGATCCTAAGTTGATGTTAGAAGCTACCCTTCATACCATGAAGCGTTTCCCTGACATTGTTTTCTTTCCTGGTCTTTGGGCTGATTATGGTATTGTGGTTGAACCATCAGCCTTTGGCTCAAGGATCTACTGGCCTGAAAACTTCGCCCCTTATGTCAAAGGAGACTTATTCAAAAACCCTGAGAATATTAGGGGCCTTGACCCCCCTGATCCGAAGACCGATGGGCTCATGCCTTTTGTCTTGGAATCGATTCAATATATTCAAAAACATGCTCCGAATGAGGTGAGGTACCTCTATGCCATTGCCAGAGGTCCTTTCCAAGTGGCCTCTTATATGCGAGGCCCCACAGAATTCTTGATCGACCTGAGGGTAAGACCAGATATCGCTCAGAAATTGATCGATGTCTGCACAGAAACAACCATTGAATGGCTCAAGGTTCAACTGGAAGTGATCGATCACCCTATTGGCATCTTCGTTCCCGATGATGTGGCTTCCTTTCTCTCTCCAGAGTTGTTTGAGAAATTTGGTCTACCCGCCTACAAGAGGATCTTTTCTGGATTCGATGGTCTTCTCAAGGTCTATCATAATGATGCAGACTCGACTCACATCCTCCCTCTACTATCTCAGTGTGATTTTCAAGTATTCAATTTCAGCCCTGCCACAGATATAGAGATCGTGAAAAAAGGAATCGGGCAAAAGGTCTGTCTCATGGGCAATATGGACCCGGTCAATATATTACTCCGTGGAACACCTGAAACCGTTGAAGAAGAGTGCAAAAGATGTATCCAGATCGGAGCTCCTGGAGGAGGCTTCATCCTATCTTTGGGCGGCGGCCCGTCCATGGAGACGCCTGAGGAGAATATCGAAGCGATGGTGAACGCCGCGAAGAAATATGGGAGATATCCCATTTCAGGGTGACGAAGAGATGGATCAAAAGATTTTAGAAAAGATATCCCTTCAGATGGAATCCTTAGATATCAACGGAACCCTCGAAGAGGTGAAGAAGGCACTCGATGCAAAGATCCCGCCCTTTGAGATATTGAAGCATGGGCTTTCCCTTGGCATGGACAGGATCGGTGAAAGGTATGAAAGAAGGGAGTACTTCTTGAGCGAATTGGCCCTTGCCTCCCACATCATGAAAGAGGTCATGGGTCTTCTCACACCTCATTTTGAGGCCTCGAAGGAGGAACACCTGGGAAAATTTCTTATCGGCACTGTCAAGGGAGATCTACACGATATCGGAAAGAATATCGTCTCCATGATGTTGACAGGAGCTGGCTTTGAGGTCTTTGACCTTGGGATCGACGTGCCTGATGAGAGATTTCTTCAGAAGATATTAGAGATCAAACCAGACTTTCTTGGCATGTCCTCCCTTTTGACCACGACCATGCTAAGTATGAAGAGTGTCATCCAGTTGCTCGAAGATCAAAGAATACGCGATAAGTTAACGATTTTTGTAGGAGGCGCTGTGGTCACCCAATCCTTTGCCGATGAAATCGGTGCCGATTGCTACGCAAAGGATGCCATGGAGTGCACCCAGAAGGCTAAGAATTGGATCAGGACGATGGGGAAGGTCTCCAGTTAGTTCAACATTTTGAAAGGACATCTCGTTGAAAATATTGAACCAACCTAAGAATCAATTCCGCCCCATCCTGAAGAGGAAGATCACCGATGAAGTATATGACCAGCTCCTCTCACTCATCAGCAATGGGAAATTGAAACCGGGGCAAAGACTTATTCCCGAGCGGGTCTTGGCGAAAGATCTGGGAGTGAGCCGACAATCGATTCGGGAGGCTTTGAAGAAGGCGGAGAGCAAAGGCTTGATTAAAGTTCGCCAGGGAGAGGGAACCTTCATTCAATCTGCGGCTTCCGGTCTGATGGAGGCACCTCTCCTGACCATCATGACAGAGGAAATTGAGAAAATTTACGAATTCATTGAGATTCGAAAACTGATCGAAGTATGGTGCGCAAGAAAGGCGGCCGAATTTACTACCATAAAAGAATTAAAGAAGATGGAGAAGGCCCTTTCAGAAATGAGGAAATTGATCGACTCCAAAGAAATTTTAGGAAAACCGGATATCGATTTCCATATCGCCATTGCAGAAGCATCCCATAACACCCTGATGGTCCACATGATGACCACGATCAAGCAGATATTCTTTTCTATGTTCAAGATCAGTAATTTTATGAGACGGCCTGGAAAGAACAGAATTCTTATCAAACAGCATCAGGAGATCTATGAGGCGATCAAGAGTAGAAATCCCAAATTGGCCGGACAGATGATGGAAATCCATCTCCAATTCGTCGAAAGCGAATGGAGGGAAGAAATTGCTCGACACCGACTCAAGAGAAGGATGGGATGAGTTTCCAAAGAGCCTTGAAGACAACCTGATCCACCACTGACGAGGGGGATGATGACAATCTCATCCCCGTTTCCAACAGGGCAATCTAAGCTCTTACATAACTCCTGAACATCTCCTTTGATGTGAACCTCTCGACTCCCCGGCCTGAAGGCCGGGGCTTGCTCGAGGTTCACCCTGAGCCGCGCTTTCCCACCCCGCCTTCAAAGGCGGGGGCTCGCGCGGCCGAACGGGTGAATGATCTGATAGGCCGGAGGAAGAATAAACTATCTCTTCACAATGGGGAGGGTCAAAAGCCCGTCCGGTATCAGAACCACCCTCGCCCTCGGGTTTCTCTTCAATTCCCGATTGAGTCCTTCCTGCAAGGATGGAATCGATTCAAGGTACAATTCCCTCAGCGTCTCTGCTGGGAGGGTACAATCGGTCATCACAATCCTTGCCTGTTTGAGTATCTGGGCCAGGATCAATGCCTTCTGTTCCCCAGGGGCAAACCCCTCCTCACGAGAGATGGCAATCACGTCATCAATATCCTCTGATCTCTTCATAATGTCGCAATATCCTGGATGTCCGCATCCATCCTCACAAGGAGCAGGAATAAGAATGGTGCCCCCTTTCACCACCACAGGGCGAGGACCAAAGACAACCACGTTGGCGGCTCGGGTAGCCTGGTAAAGGTCGCGACTTTTTGGATAACTCACTCCGCTCACCACGATCTCTCCGGGTTGATCAATCTCCACTTCGTAGAGCTCCCTCGCCACTTTCACCCCTTCGTGAAATGCCCCCACAGGATCTCCGGCAACCACCTTCACCACTTCCTTCTTTCCGGTCTGGACCACGTTGACAATAAAATGGAGACCGATGGCCTGAGTCGCTTCTGTAAGAAAGCGCCGAAATTCATTCCCCTCGATAATTCCGATACGGGTCTGCTGGACCATCTGATAGTTATGGGTTGCACCGATCGTCTCCTCACCCGCCACTCCAACGGCAATGCTCTTTACCCCACCGCTGTATCCTGCGAAGAGATGGGTTTCAATCACTCCTGTGGAAATTCGGATGTCCGCTTGAGCCACCTTCCGGTTGAAGACAAGGGGGATCCCACCTCTGGACATGCCTAAATGGACAAGACTTTCTGAATTCCAAGCGTCGTGGTTGACAAAAGCGATCTCGTCGACTAGGTCCCCGAACTTTTCCCTCACTTCCTCGGATGTGTTGGGACGATGGGTTCCCGTGGCCACAACAGCAGTGATATCCTTCTTCTTTATCCCTCCTGCTTCCAATTCTTTGAGGAGGAGAGGGAGGATAACCTCCTCCGGGAGTTTCCGCGTAATGTCTGTAACCACCAAAGCGACGGTCTGACCGGGTTTCACCACGTCTCGGAGCCTAGGCGTCCCTATCGGGAGGTGGAGAGCTTCCTCAAGCGCCCTTCTCACATCCGGAACGGGAGCCATCTTCCGCGACTCCACCCGCTCAACAGGGATGTGATCGGGAATCTCTAATGTGATCGTCTTTTTCCCACAAGGAATCGAATACTCTTTCATCTAATTTGACGTGAACCTATTTTAGATGTGATAGAAAAATCAATATTTCAGTTTTTCTTTTTTCTAAGGAAGCCCAGTAGGTCGGATTCTTTAGAAGATTTACTATTCGACTTCTCCCTCTCGATCTCGACCTTCAATTCTTTTCCCTTCCATTCCTTTTCTCGCACCATATGCTTTTCAATCCAGTGGTCGAGCGCCTTCACATCGAAAAGAACCCGATCCCCGATTTTGAGGTAGGGAAGTCTTTTCAGAGAAGCCATCCGATAGATCGTGTCTGTAGAAAGGCTCATGTATTGGCTGGCTTCTTTGGCAGTGATCAACCTCCGAAGTTCAGGAATCTTTCTCATCCGGTCCTCCATGCGCTCGAAATACTTCTCTGCCAATAGATCTGCCAGCATATCGAGAAATTCTTTAACGGGGGGTCGGTACTCTTCTTGTGCCATCTCTCCCTCCCTAAACGGGACTTTCTCCCTTTGCCCAGTTGAAAAGTCTCAACCTTGAAAGTCGGGCTGGATGAGGATGAATCGTGTTTATTGTTCTTTCTCCGTTATCCCTTCTTGAATCTTCTTCATCAGGGCGATGTTCTCGGAGTGTCCGGTAAAGTGGGCCGTCACCTTTCCTCGTATCGGACGATTCAGAAGATAGAAATCCCCGATCAGATCTAGAATCTTATGACGGACAAATTCATCCGGAAATCGAAGGTCCGTGTTGACAATTTTGCCATCATCAACCAGGATGAAGTTGTGGAGTCGGCCTCCTCCTCCCAATCCCATCCGTTCGAGCATCTCAACGTCCTTAAGAAAACCAAACGTCCTTGCTGGAGCGATCTGAGCCCTGAAGACCGCCTCGCTCCCCAAAACGAATGTCATCGACTGCTGTCCAATAGGGGAAGGGTAATCCAAAAAGAACTGAATCGAAAAGGCTTCTGCCGGCTCGACCACCAGAGATTTGTTCTTATAAATGACCTCGAGCCGCCGGTTGATGATCAGCTCATCGATCCTCTCCTCTTGTTCTTCCACTCCCGCTTCCTCTATCATCCTGCAAAACTCCAAAGCCGACCCATCCATGATCGGGATTTCTTCGATCATCTTCACCATCAGGTTGGTGATGCGATAGGCATGTAACACTGCCATCAGGTGCTCGACCGTCTTGGCGATCGCTCTTCCCTTTTTGAGGGAGGTGGCAAATTCCGTAGCCTGGACATAGTCGAGATGGGCAGGAACCACTTCGTCTGATGAAATGTTTCCAAAAAGGATTCCGCTATTGGGAGGGAGAGGTTGAAGCAAGAGCCCTGTTTTCATTCCCGAGTGGAGCCCTGTTCCATAAAGAACCATACTCTTTTTAAGGGTCCGCTGAGAGAATAAAGAGGTTCCCTTTTCCTTCAAATGCTCCTTCGATAGGGGCGCAGTTTCCCGAAAGGTTGAAGGGGGTGGGAAAAATGTCTTTCCCTGTGAGGTGGATTCTTGGGTGGGAATCTCTTCGGATCGTTGAGCCCTTATCCATTCCCTCTGATGATCGAGGGCTCGACGGATCGTCATGAGGAGAACATCGAGTGAGAGGGGTTTCTCGATAAAATCGAAGGCTCCCAATTTCACAGAAGCCATTGCCGTTGAAATCGTCGCATGGCCAGATATCATAATCACCTGGCAATCGGGGGACATCCACTTAAGCCTTTTCAATACCTCAATGCCATCCATCCCTGGCATCCAAATGTCAAGAAGTGTAATATCGGGTTTTTCTTTTTGGAACACTCCGATCGCCTCTTCGCCGCTCTTTGCCGTGGCAACCCGGAACCCCTCGTCCTCTAAAACACCTGCAATCGATTGCACGACCCTTTCCTCATCATCGACGATGAGGACTTTTTTCTCCATGAGAACCCCCTATTAAGAAATATCCGCTTGAAATTCCATTACCACACCCCCATTAAATTATCAATAAAATAAAGGCTAAACTCGAAGC
>Ga0315310_10002540_pt1 | contig 11407 bp, 7 predicted proteins | sample TDP5_MG_FD_203630 | JGI IMG/M metagenome (GOLD analysis project Ga0315310, IMG submission 203630) | Freshwater sediment microbial communities from Lake Towuti, South Sulawesi, Indonesia - TDP5 | ecosystem: Environmental > Aquatic > Freshwater > Lake > Sediment | place: Indonesia: South Sulawesi... | reverse complement strand
CTAGCGATATGTTGATCATCCTTGCCAGCTTGCTGAGGACGTGGTATGCCGCCTTGGAGTTCTTCTCCCTCACGTATACGGGTGTGTGGCCCCAGATGCTTATCACCTCGATGCCTGCTCTTGAGCAATCCTGAACGATGAGGCTGTGGACGCTGCTGGGTCCGCTGTACTCGGTGAGGTCTATGCCTTGTTTGGTGACCTCGTCTGCCAGACCTGGGTTGCTGACCACGGCCGTGACAGGGGTTTCGATTGTGTGGGGTATTCTGTCCGCCACGCCGCCGATGGCGTAGATTCTCCGGACGTTGAGGTCGTTGGAAATCCGCAGGATCGCCTCCACGTACATAGGCCAGTTGAGGTCCGGTTCCACGCCCAGGAGAATGACTAGGTCATGAGGGCCCTCGTCGCTCTTCCAGTAGAAGAGCTCGTTGCTCGGTAGCTCGTAGCTTCTCGTAACGCCTCCCTCGATGCTCACGACTGGCCGCCGGAAGGCGTAATAGTAGAAGCCGCTCGGCTCTATCTCTCCAAACTTCTCGCATCTCAGTTTGTCCCTGAGGTAGCTTGCGCTGTAGGTCGAGACGTTTCCTGCGTCAGGCCATCCCCCTAGCCCTATCAATAGGTAGGGGCTTCTCAGCTCTATCCTCTGGTGAGGGAGGAGAGGGGGCTTCATCGGCACCGGGCTAGACAGCGCTGGGTTGCTCTATAAGTTTCCTTCTGTGTCGGCTGATGCTCGCTCCTGGGAGCCTTTCTTCGGTGTGAGCTGCTTTTAAGCGGGAAGGCTATTCGATGGAGACGATGAGCGGTTGGGCAATTCCGCCTCCCTGTAGACACGTCAAGCCGGAAGGCGAGCTGAGGAGGGAGAGAGTGGCAGCCGTGGCGCGGTTGGTCGCGCAGGGCTTCTTGAGATCCAAGCGGCTAGCGGATGCGATGCGCAAGGTTCCCAGGGAGAAGTTCATGCCCAGTGGGTACATGGACTACGCGTATGAGGAGCTGCCGTTCCCGCTTCCTGGAAACGGAGTCAACCAAACGATCTCCTGCCCCCACAGCTACCCCCTCTTCTACGAGGCGCTGGAGCTCGAGGAGGGCGACAAGTTTCTGGAGGTTGGCACAGGCTCCGGCTACGGAGCCGCGCTTGCAAGAGAGGTTGTTGGCGAAAACGGATTGGTCGTCACGATCGAGCTGAACCCAATGACATACGAGTTCGCCAGAGAGAACCTGTTGAGAATGGGTTACGGAGACGTGGTGGCGATTAGCGCTGATGGTGCGGAGGGCTACCCGGATGCAGCTCCCTACGACAAGATCTGCGTTACAGCCGCCTGCCCTACCGTTCCGGGTCCCTTGATAACACAGCTGGCGGACCCGGGGAGACTGGCGGCGCCGATAGGACCCCCAAACAGCGCCCAGAAGCTTGTGCTGCTGAGAAAGAAGCGAGGCAGGGTCACATCATGCGTGATAGACGAGGTGCTCTACGTCTCCCTCCTTGGAAAGCACGGCTGGAAACTGCCTCAAAGAGATCCTGTAGGGACAATGCCCTAGCAGATCGATCGGTGGCGTCTTCTGCGGCGGCGCTCTCCTGTCCCAAGCCGCAACTACGTCGAATTCTGAGCATCCCGATGCTTTCCGCCGACAGATATCTGGGGCGCGTATTGAGGCTGGAAACGGAAAAAAGGCTCATACGCGGCTCAACACGGGCGGAAAACCCATGCGCAACGCCACGGAATCACGTGAAATGATCCGACTCGGACTGTTAGACCTCAACAAAGCGAGCTTTCTTGCAGGTATTCCGGGTACGATGAGCGTTTTCAGCTCGAAAAAGCGCTGAAGCGCTGAGCAACACCGCCGGCAGACACCACCTGAAGACCAAAACTAGGGGAGAACGAATCAGCTCAGGCGCAAATGGATGAGGTCACCACAGTGCAAGAGCCGTTTGGAGGGGTATTCTGGTGGAGAGATGATGTCTGGAGGCGCTTGATTTCGGGGTGAAAGCGCAGCGCGCAGAGCGATGGGGGAGGCCCTGGTGTTTTCGGTGAATTGGACTCTACGAATGGGCCTCTGGACCCCCATTTAGGAGAAGGACATTGGCTTGGGGAATCCCTCTCTGCCCGCAAGGAGCGAGTCTAGATCGTTTGGCCTGTCTTGGATGCGCTGCAAGGGGGGAGACGGCGATTCATCCAATGTACGCCGGACCTCAGCCCTCTCGCCGAGGACCAGCACGCATGCTGTTGCTTCGACAGCACCGACTTATCCGGCAGGAAGAGCGACGGGCTCAAAGCCTCTGCGAAGGATAGTCCGTGTCTTTTCGGATGTGGCGGATGTCAAGTTTACTTGACGCTCCCGCAAGCTCCCAGTCAGCCGACCTAGTTCTGGATCACCGCAGCCTGTTCGTCGGCCGCGAAAACCTCTAGGATAGTGCCTCGCCATTGCTCTAAATGAAGAGCGATCGATCGGTTCCGACATGCAGAGCAGGGAAAAAGTCCACGGACGAAGGATCAGGAGACGGCATCATTCTCCGATGCTGCTGGTCTAGAGATGAAAGAGCCGAAGCAATTGAGGCCACGCACAAGAGCGTCCAGTCCTCTGGAAGGAAGAAGTCCGCTCATCTTCCGTAACGTGGAAGGTATGGAGGGCCGGAAACCCAAAAAAGCCTCCGGTCGATTGATCGATTGATCGGCTTCATCACTATTTGCTGTCGGTTGACTGTTTTCCGAGGGATCGTTCTCTTGCCGCTCGAGTTGAGCTCGGGCATAGTGGACCCTCGTCCGGCTTCTCGGCCATGAACCGAAGACGACGCCATGAGGCATGAAGAAACCGCAGGTGAGCGCTGTCTCACCAGGCGGCGCAGGGGCCCCCCAAGAAAGACCGGCAGCGGTCTCCTGGACACCTGGAACCGCGCCTCAGCCATGGTGACGGCGCATTCAACGATGGCTTAAGGGCCAGTGGAAAACTCCACATGATCTAGCCGCCACCCGGTTAAGAGTTGAATGCCACGGCCCTTGTGTCCAGAAGCCGTCCCGCTTGGGTGAAAGATGGCAAAGAAAAGAGAGAAGTCCTTGTAGGGGTGAGATTCTTTTTCTCGACAGCCCTCTTAAACGCGGATCTCCAATTAATCGTGATCTCCACGTGGCTTGGCTCGATCTTCGACGAAAAAAGGAGGTGTCCGAACCGCTTTTTGCACTCAAGATCGCGACAAATGCCCCGCTCTTGCGCCTAGGAGCCACTACCAGATGGGTGTTTCATCTGGATGGGCTGGAAAAAACAATTCTCTACTGCCTGAGTGACGGCCGGGCATCGCGGTGAACCGCACCGCAAGCGCGTGGGCAAAAGAGCAAGAGCTGCCCGCTAGGAATGAGAATGCATCCCCGATGGTGCCAACGCTTCTCCAAAAGAACTGAAGAGGCTGCCACGACGTTCGGCAAAAAGCTGACTGAGGGAGACGCGTCGGGCATCAAATCTCTACCCGAGACGCACGGTGGCGGCCGCTAAATAGACACATGAGTCCATGTTTTTGACCGCTCTCCTGGATGGAAGGTAATACAGCTCTTCTGGCCCGACCTCAACCATGGAGAAACGCCTTCTTCAGTTTCGTCGGGCGACTCAGCTGGTGCAAACCGACGGTACCGGGTCCACACCTGACATCCAGGAAGACCGGTCAGAAAGGCTCGGACGCTCCGGAGGGCTGGCGGTGGAAACGCTTAATTCTGCTCCGTGGAGGGGCTGCACGCTGTGAGGGCTGCTAGGCTGCATGGGCCGAGGGATCTTCGCGTCGAAGAGGTCGCTGATCCGGAGATATCGCCTGACGAGGTTCTTCTACGCGTAAAGTCCGTGGCGATTTGCGCCACAGACGTTCGGATATTCGCTTTCGGCGACAAACGCGTTCGGTACCCGATAATTCTGGGGCACGAGCTCGCCGGGGATGTGGAGACGGTGGGTTCAGAGCTGCGCGGTCTGGTGAAGGAGGGAGCCAGGGTGGTGGTGAACCCGACTGTATCCTGCGGCCGGTGTAGGTTCTGCTCGAGCGGAAGGCAGGAGCTCTGTCAGGAGATACGGACAGTCGGTATTCACCTCGATGGTGGTCTGGCGCAGCTCGCAAGGGTTCCCGGCATTGTCCTTGGGCAGCGAGGGTTGTACGCGATTCCTGAGGATGTCACGTATGACGAGGCGGCGTTGACGGAGCCTCTCTCCTGTTGCATACATGGGCAGGCCTTGGCCAGAGTCGCAGCCGGTGAGACCGTTGTGGTCATTGGGGCGGGCGCAATCGGTTTGATGCACGCGATGCTCGCCAAGCATGCTGGTTCGCGGAGAGTGATCGCTGTGGAGACGGATCCTCAGCGGCTGAGGCAGGCAGGAGAGTTTGGTTGTGACGTGTTGCTCAACCCCTCTGAACAGAGCTTTTCGCATAGGCTCAGCGAAGCCACGGACGGAGAGGGGGCAGACGTTGTGATCGTGGCTGCAGGGTCAGCCGAAGCCCAGCGGGAGGCGTTCCTCTCGGCTGGAGTTGGAGGTAGAATAGTGTTCTTCGCGGGGCTACCCCCAGGCCAGGGTGAAGTCGGCCTGAACACCAACCTCATCCACTATCGGGAGCTCTCGGTGCTCGGCTCCTATGCCTCGACGCCGCATGAGATGGAGAGGGCTCTGGAGTTAGTTCAATCTCACTCGCTACAATTGGAGAAGCTGATAACACATCGCTTTCCTCTCGAGAAATCTGCTGAGGCCTTCCAGGTTGCCTCTTCGAGGGCAGGGCTCAAGGTGGCTGTACATCCATAGCTTGAGCCCTCTGACACTAGAGATGTCTGAGTAGCCGGTCGAAACAAGATATAGCGGAAGTACGGGTTTCAACATGGGGAAGCGCGATGTTTGAGGTTGCTCGGAGGCTTCGTCAGCTTCAGGTAGAAGGAGGGGAGATAGTCGTCGGACTTGTGGGGGCTGGCAAGATGGGCACCCTGATAGCGAGCCAAACGGCCCTGATGAAGGGAATCAGAACTGCTTTGATCGCAGACACGGTCTTGGAGAGGGCTGTGCGGGCCCATAGAACCGCAGGAGTGTCGGAAGATAAGATAGCCGTGGCGAGCAACGCTGAGGCGGCGGAGATGGCAATCTCCGAAGGAGGTTTTGCGGTCACCGAGGACGCTGCGATAGCGGTCGCTGTGCCCTCGGTACAGGTTGTGATAGACGCGACTGGAGTTCCCAATGTTGGAGCGGAGATATCGCCCTCTGCGATAAGGAACAAGAAGCATGTTGTCATGGTGAATGCCGAGGCAGATGCGACTGTCGGACCAATCCTCAAGAAGATGGCTGATGAAGCGGGAGTGGTTTACACAGGGACGGCGGGCGACGAGCCCGGCGCGATCATGGAGCTCTACGCGTTTGCCGAGGCATTGGGGATGAGGATTGTTGTAGCCGGCAAGGGAAAGAATAACCCACTCCTGCGGAAAGCGACTCCCTCCAGCTGTGCCTCAGAGGCCAGACGCAAGGGGCTCAGTCCAAGGGTGCTCTGCTCTTTCCTAGACGGAACCAAGACCATGATGGAGATGACGCAGGTCGCAAACGCAACGGGCCTCGTCCCAGACGTTCGTGGTATGCACGGACCAAGGGCGACTGTAAGCCAGCTGGCCAGCACCTTCAGACTCTCGGAGGGTGGTGGTGTTCTGCACAGGACCGGGGTGGTTGACTTCGCCATAGGCGTTGCCCCCGGGGTCTTCGTCGTCGCATCCACCGAATCCGGCGAGATTCAGTCTTCGCTTGACTACCTAGGCCTAGGTCCCGGCCCCAACTACACGTTCTACAGGCCCTTTCACCTGCCCGGCATCGAGACACCGTTCTCCGTTGCCTACGCCGCGCTTTTTCGAGAGGCGACGATCTGTCCCAGAGGCAAGCAGGAAGCTGACGTCCTGGCTGTCGCCAAGAAGGACATAGCTCCCGGTCAGGTTATCGACGGGGTCGGCGGATACACGGTTTATGGTTTGATCGACGAGGCGGGGAAAGTGAGGGAGGAGGGCGCGGCTCCGATTGGAATCCTTGAGGGAGCGAGAGCCGTCAAGACGATAAGGAAGGGCAGCACCGTGACCTACGACCAGGTTGAAGTTCAGAGAGACTCTCCCATCGTTCGGCTGAGAAGATCCCAGGACAAGCTCCTAGCCTAGTGGTCCTCGACGATCGATCAGCTAAGGCTTTAATGGGCTACAGGAATCCAGCATGCAGAATCCGCAATGAAGAAGCTGGTGAAAGTGGCTGGGCTCCAGACCCGCGTTCCGCATTCAGCGAACAAGAAGGATGTGTGCATGAAGAGCGCGGACAAGCTGCTACGGCTTGCGGGGAAGTTGGAGGCGGATATCGCGGTTCTGCCAGAGCTCTTCCTTGGTTCGCAGGCTCCCCCGGAACCGATTCCGGGACGAACCACGAGGGAGGTGGGAGCCTACGCCGCCGAGCATGGGATGCACATCATCGCGAACACCTTCGTAGAGCCCGAGCCCGGCAGGAGGTACAACGCCAACATTCTGTTCGATAGGAAAGGCGATGTGTTGGGATACCAGCCGAAGATGCACCTATGGCCTTGGGAGGGGAGCAGGAGCGTCACGCAGCCGCCACGCCAGGGGCCGGGCGTCGTTCCTGGATCCGAGTTCAGGATCTTCGACCTCGATTTCGGCAGGATCGGCTCCTATGTTTGCCACGACCACTGCTTCCCAGAGTCAGCAAGGGTGCTGGCACTCATGGGCGCAGACGTAATCTTCTGCACAACTAGGATGCCAGATCCCTTCCAGATGGTTTGGAGGGAGCTCTCCGTTGTGAGGGCGATAGAAAACCAGGTCTACGTCGTCTCCGTCGGTGCGCACTACAACTACTGCTCGACACACATAGTCGCACCGCTCTTCAGGGGAGGGGTCATGGCTGAAGCCGGCTTCGGAGAGAGAGCGATCACGGCAACACTGAGACTCGAATGGCTTAGAAAGAAGAGAAAGGACTCCCCACTGTACTACGTCAAGACGCGGAAGGACGGCCGGAAGGCTCTACGAGCCACTGACTCCTTCTGCTTCCTCAAAGACAGGCGGCCCGAGGTCTACGGCGAAGTTTCGAGACCACCATAGCGAGGCGTCAGCGTCAACGTGTCTTTTCATTGATCTAAGTTAGTGGCGTGAGGCTCTCGTTTAAGACTCTCATTTAATAATCAACCTGGGCAGGGTGTTCGAGGCTGAGGAACATGGTTGGAAGGGAAAAGACAATCGTTGTTCTAGGCACCATGGATACCAAGGGGAGAGAGATGAAATTTCTCAAGGACGAGATCGAGAAACGCGGGCACTCCGCGCTCGTGATGGATACAGGGGTGATCGGGGAACCCTGCTTCAAGCCGGACGTTGCGAGGGAGAAGGTAACAGCCGCGGGGGGAATGGACTACAAAGAACTGATGAAGAAACCCACGAGAGAGGTAGCCAGCCCCCTGATGAGTCGAGGCGCAACCAAGATCATCAAGAAGCTTCTTGAGGAGGAGAAGATACACGGCATAATATCCATGGGGGGCACCCAGGGAACCACCCTCGCCACGGCCGTAATGAGAGAGCTTCCCATCGGTTTCCCAAAGTTGATGGTCTCAACGATGGCATCAGGCAACACAGCCCCCTTCGTCGATATCAGCGACATCACAATGATGTTCCCAGTCGCGGATATCATGGGGCTCAACCCTGTAACGCGAAAGATTCTATCAAATGCCGCAGGGGCCGTTTGCGGGATGGCGGAGTCCGAGGTCATACTCCGATCCGCTGAAAAACCCTTGGTCGCGTTGACCACTGTGGGCATCACCACACAAGGAGCTCTGACTGCCCAGAGGCAGCTGGAAGCCTCCGGATGCGAAACAATAGTCTTTCATGCGGTTGGCACAGGTGGTCGAGCCATGGAGTCCCTGATGAAGCAGGGAGTCATCAGGGCTGTCTTGGATCTGGCGACAATAGAGGTTACCAACGAGATGTACGGAGGCATGTTGGCCGGGGGAAAGGAGAGGTTGACTGTGGCAGGCAAGCTCGGCTTGCCCCAGGTTCTGGCTCCAGGAGCCATCGCCATCCTGGTCTTCGGGAAGCCCGAGACCATTCCAGAGAAATTCAAGAATCGCAAGATCATACCACACAGCCCGTTGATCACAGATGTCCGCATCACCAAAGACGAGCAGATGGAGGTCGCCAAGGAACTTGCGAGGCGTCTTCGGTACACGAGAGAGCGAGCGGTCTTTATGATCCCGAATAGGGGGTACGACTCCTACTCAGTGGCTGGAATGGGTTTCTGGGAACCCGAGTCCGACGCCGCTTTTGTTGAAACCCTGAGAGACAGTCTCCCCTCGAACATCCAGTTGAAGGAGCTCGACATGGACATCAACGACCCGGCGTTCGCCAAGGCCATGGTGGATGATCTGGTCCAACTGATGAAGCAGCAAGGCGCCTTGTAGCCCAGGGGAACGCTCTTCGCTGTCAATAGTCTTAAAAGTTGTCTTCCCACTCCAGTAGGAACAGGTGAGCAGAATGGCTAGGTTCTACAGTCGAGGTGAGGTCTTGGAGAGGCTTCAGGAGCAGATCTCTATCAGGAAACCGATTGTGATGGCGGGCGCGGGGGTAGGTATCGCGGCAAAGTTTCTTGAAGTGGGAGGGGCAGACATAATCGGTGTCTACAACTCCGGGTATTTTCGAATGCACGGCTACGGCTCCCTCGCGGGCATGCTTCCCATAGGAGACGCCAACGGCCTGGTCTACGAGATGGGTGCGAGGGAGATCCTGCCGCGCGTCGATGAGACACCGGTCATCGCCGGCCTTTGCGGCGTTGACATCACCAGGGACATGAGGCTCTTCCTCAAGCAGATCAAGGAGATCGGTTTTTCGGGTGTTCACAACTTCCCGACGGTTTCGTGGTTTCAGGGTGATTTCCGCCGGACGCTCGAGGCTACAGGATTTACGTACCAGATGGAGATCGACATGCTTAAGCGAGCAAAGGAACTGGACATGCTCACAATCGGCTACGCTTTTACCGCGAAAGAAACCCAAAGGCTGGTGAGGGACGGCGACGTGGACATATTCATCTTCCACGCCGGCATCACGAGGGGAGGCTCAACAGGGGTCTCCAAGGCACGGTCTCTGAAAGAGATGGCTGAGAGGTCCCAAGAATACTACGACATAGCAAAGAAGATAAAGCCAGACACGATCTTCCTCGCCCACGGCGCTTCCCTCGTTTCACCCGACGACGCAGAATATGTGCTAAACCACACGGACGCGGTGGGGGTGCAGCTTGGATCGGCTATAGAGCGGCTTGCAGTCGAAGAACCTCTCAGAGCGCGAACTGAGGCCTTCAAGAAAGTGAAGATGCGAAAAGGGTAGCGGCAAACAAATGTCGATCGGTTTTGGATGAAGAACTCCAAGGCCGGGATCGTCTCCGAGCCGAGACCACGCCGGAAACGCAGCCAAGAAAGCCTTATCATGCCAGCCGAGTAGCAGGGCGAGGAGAGCGATTTGGCGGCTGGACGGCACACCCTGAAAGAGATACGGGAGCAACCTAGTTCTCTTCGAAGGCTTGCAGAATCTTCTGCCGAGATCGGCGAACTGAGCCGATGCATGGCAGACCGATTCAAAGAGGTCTCCCTCGTTGGATGCGGCACCTCCTACTACGCCGGAATGGTGGGTGAATTCCTCTTCAAAAGATTCACAGGCATCAGCGCCAGTGCTCTCCCGGCCTCCGAGTTCATCGCATACCAGAGGCCCACAATCCGGAGACGTCTAGCCATAGCGCTCTCGAGATCCGGAGAGACAACAGAGACGGTGGAGGCGGCTCAACTCGCTAGCAGAATGGGTTTCGAGGTGTTGGCATTGACGAATAACGAAAAAAGCACGCTGGCCCAGGAGGCCGCGCATCACCTGTCTATACGCGCCGGCCCTGAAAGGAGCGTGGTCATGACCAAGACGTTCTCGTGCCTGGTCTACGGTCTGCAGCTCTTAGCAGCGGGAGTCGGGGTTGCGCAGAAAACGAAAGGCGCAGATGCTTTCCTACGAGCCTTGGAGAATGTCCCGGAGCTGTCGATGAAGACCATCGCTGGTCAGACGGAGCGAGTACAGAGACTTGTCAGGAAGCACTTGAAATTGAGAACCATATTCCTAGGCTCTGGCGCAAACTATCCAGTGGCGCTTGAGGCCGCGCTGAAGCTCAGGGAGACATCGCGTGTGTCAGCCGAGACTTTCCACTTCCTCGAGTTCAGGCACGGGCCAATGGCTGAAGTCAGTGATGATGTCGTGGTGATCGCATTGGAACCGAGAGGAGACAGCTCACCAAAGCACCTTGAGTTGCTCAGAGAGATAGCCGAGAAAAAAGGCAGAGTGGTGGCTGTGACGAACATCCATGAAGCCGTAGAGAAGTCTGATGATGTGATCGAACTTCCGTCGTCCGTCGATGAATGGATCTCGCCTCCAGTAGCCATAGCTCCTCTACAGCTCTTTGCCTGTTTCTACTCGTTGGCTCTCGGCCTCAACCCAGATAAGCCGAGACACCTGACGAATGTGGTGAAGCTCAGAGAGACGCGCAAGTCCCGAGGTTGAAGGCCTGTCTAGGTGAAAATCCTGTGAGAGATAGGGTTGTAACCGTTGGAGAGGTGGCGGTGGATTTTATCGCCACCGGGATGCCCCGCATCCCCAGGCGGTGGAGTGAGGTCGAGATCATAGAGAACTTTGGTGTGTACCCGGCTGGGTCGGCAGGCTACTTCGCGCAGTGTCTAGCCCGCCTAGGAATGGAGTGCTCCATCGTCGGCAAGATCGGCGCCGACCAGTTCGGAGAGTTCATGTTGAGTGAGTTCGGGAAAGAGAAAGTCGACACACGTTTTCTGAAGGTTTCGAGGACGGATGAAACCGCGATCACGCTCCTGCTCGTCCTCAGGAACCGGAAGAAGATCTCCCTTGTGACTCAGCCTCCTCGAATCAAGTCGTCGGACATCGACCTGAGATGTCTGAGGGGCGCCAGCCACCTCCACTTCTCAGGATACTTGATGGTTCCGAGCATGTGGGGAAGACCAACCGTCACTCTCATGAAGATAGCCCGGGAAGAAGGGTTACAGACATCCCTTGACACCCAGATGAGCATCACCGGCAACTGGAAGAAGCCACTGAGTGGAGTGCTCGAACACGTTGACCTCCTATTTCTGGATGAGGATGAGGCGCGGCGGGTTTGCGGTGTCTCTTCGCTCAAGAGAGCCTGCGGGATCCTCCTGAAGCGCGGGCCTCGGACCCTGGTGGTGAAGCTTGGCAGGAGGGGCTGCCGCATCTTCACCGACAATGAGGACATCATCGTCCCAGGGTACGGAGTGAAGGTATTGTCGACCGTAGGTGCCGGAGACGCATTCGACGCGGGCTACCTGTACTCCACCACGATGAACTGGCCATTGACACGAAGAGGAGCT
>Ga0315310_10002539_pt1 | contig 11407 bp, 10 predicted proteins | sample TDP5_MG_FD_203630 | JGI IMG/M metagenome (GOLD analysis project Ga0315310, IMG submission 203630) | Freshwater sediment microbial communities from Lake Towuti, South Sulawesi, Indonesia - TDP5 | ecosystem: Environmental > Aquatic > Freshwater > Lake > Sediment | place: Indonesia: South Sulawesi... | reverse complement strand
CGAATCTGGAGAGCAGCTTCGGCAATGCGAAGGACGGGCGTAGCGCCGATGGGATTGCTAGCTATCACACCACCGGAGCAGTTTACCGGAAAGTCTCCCTCTATATTGGTTACCCCCTTCTCTATCAGCTTCCAGCCCTCGTTCTTTTCACAGAAGTAAAAATGCTCATAGAGACTCATTTCTTCCCAGGTAGATGGCTCGTAGATCTCCGCCAGATCGACTTGCTTTCTAACGTTAGTTATGCCATTCCTCTTGTAAAGCCTCTCGCAAGCCACGTGCTGAGAGTACGTCTCTGTGCCGGTGGGGTCGCCAAAGCTACCGGCACGGAACGGTTCTTGGTGCACTACCTCGAAATCGGCTACCCAGACCGGTTTCTTGTGAATCTTCTTCGCTTTCTTCTCGGAGGCCAGGACAAGGACACATGCACCGCAGGATTGAGGACAGAAGTCATAAAGCCTGATAGGCCACACCAGATAGGGCGACTGCAGTACCTCGTCTATGCTCTTCAGCCCGAGCTTCAGGTGAGAGTAGGGGTTTCGGCACGCGCCCCGGTCTGCTTTAAGCCGGACCATAGCAGCGTGCTCCTCCCGGGCACCGGACTCCTTCATGTAGCTCAATGCCTGCTTGGCGAACTCACTGACGGCGCCGGTTACCATCCCTTTGGCAAATGTTGGGACGGCAGCGGCGGAAATGCCAGCGGTAGCATCACCACAATCGTGCTTCTGCCAGCTTATGACCATGGTTATGTCATATAGGCCCGCGGAGATCATATGACAGCCCTCGCCAACGGCTTCGGAGCCGGTCGTGCCGCCTCCAGTGACTTTTAGACCGGGCTTCCCTGTTGCACCGACTTCAGTAATCATCCCATGCTCAGGCAGAAGGATTCCCTCAAAGGCCTCCATGTTGCTGAAGATAAAGGCCTCAATATCCTTTATGCTCAACTGGGCATCAGCCAGGGCTGCCCTCACTGCCTCACCGACCATCTCTGGCAAGTTAACATCGTCCCGTCTAGTAGTGTGGTGGGTCTGTCCGACCCCTACAATTGCTACTCTACCAGCCATATCTACCTCCGACTATATGTTAGCTAGAATCATCACTGCTTGAAGCTGCCCACAGATCCCGGTATAGCCATGTGCAAGGGCTACCTTAGCTCCCTTCACCTGTCTAGCGCCCGCTTCCCCGCGGAGCTGCAGCACTGCCTCGGCGACGCGTGCCATACCCGCTACAGTATTCGGGTTGCCGGGAAGCACCCCTCCCGAGGGGTTCACCGGAAGCTGGCCGCCCATTTCAATCGTTCTGGAATCAACTAGCTTGCCTCCCTCGCCGCGGCCGCAGAAACCAAGCCCCTCCATCCATAGGGGCTCTTGATAGGAATACTCCGTGGATATCTCAGCGACGTCTATCTGACTCAAAGGATCATTGATGCCTGCCATGCTGTAGGCTTTCTTGGCAGCCTTCACCAGAGCGCCACAATCAGCTAGTTCCCGGTCCCCCAGGTAGTGCGTCTCATAGCAGTTCGACACTCCCATTATCCATACCGGCTTCCTGGCAAGCTTCTCGGCCTTCTCCTCTGTAGTCATAACCATGGCACATGCACCATCCGATATCGGTTTGGTATCGAGCAGCCTGATGGGGGATACCAGCATCCTCGATCGGAGGACATCGTCCACCGCAATATCCATGGGCCCCTGGGCGAAAGGATTATTCTTGGCATTGCTGTGGTTCCTGACCACTGCTTTGGCGCACTGCTCAGGTGTAATGCCGTATTTGTCCATGTAGCGCCTGGCCTGCAGGGCAGCAGCTGAGGTAAAGTCCAAACCCAGCTGCCTCATGAGAATGGCATCGAAGGCAGCATTTTCAATCAGGCTCTTGTCACCTTGAGATTCCTTCATATGAGACTCAACCAGGACGATCTCATGGTGGCCGGAGAGGACCTGTGACATGGCGACATATGCGGCGTTGATTCCATCTTCAGCTACGGTGAACTCATGCCCGAAATGCGCTCCCACAACGTGCTGGAGATTCAAGCTCGCTATCGTCCTGCCATCCCAGGCGTCCTGACAGCAAGTTACGGCTGAGTCGATGTCGGACAGGGTGAGTCCCGTCTCCTCCAGCACTTGCTTTATCGCTTCGTATGCTAACTCCCCCTCATTCACATCAGCCCTATTCGGGTGGTATTTGGTCTGGGCCACTGCCACAATCGCTACTCTTTTGGCCATATGCATCTCCTTTTCACCCTATTCAGCTGAGCCCCAATCTGGCCCATTCCCTGCCATTACGTTGTCGGTTCAGCTAGCGTCCTCGGGTAGGCAGAGCAATGATTGCTCTTCCGCCGCAGTTGCGTCCCTGCGGAATATTGAATTCATATTCTACGTCCACCAGGTGTTGATCTCCATCAGTGTATTTCTTGACCACCTTGCCGGTCATTTTCATGGTATCGCCGGGGAAACAGGGGGTCCCAATGCGAAATGATATCTCTTTTAGCTCTCCCTCAGGCCCTGTCCAGTCAGTCAAGTACTTGCCCGACAATCCACAGATGGTCGCGTTGTTCATGAAGATGTCCTTCTGGCCCACTTTCTGGGCAAAGTCACGGTCATGATGCAGGGGATTAAAGTCTCTGCTAGCTATAGCCCCAGCGATTATCGTGGTACTTGTGACGTCCAGAGTTGCCGTGGGAAGCTCTTGTCCTTCCTCAACATCTTCCCAGTGAAGTGATTTCCAAGCCATCTCTACCTCCGTATTGGCTCCGGCGCCTTAGGGTCCGAAGCGATACTTCAAGACGGTAAAACTCTGTGTGCCCACCGTCTTCCCCTTTTGATTAGTGAAGGTGAAACCAGTGGTCACGAAGTGACCCATTCCCAAGCTCGTCTTCTTCTCTGGTGAAACATCGGTAACCTTATAGGTGAACGTTATGCGGTCCCCAGGAAACACTGGCCAATAGTACTTCTGGGCCACATTGGTGACGATTATCCCGTAGAAGCCGGCTTTGTCGAGCTTCTCCAAGAACTGCTCAAAGGGATGAGGTGGCTGCTGCCGTGGAGGCCATAGTGGGGGCATAGTCCAAGTGAGCAGCATCGTGGGCGGGGCGATAATACTGCCGTACTTGCTTTTCCTGGCATACCCTTCGTCGGTATACAAGGGGTTGCCATCTTGCATCGCTTCGCACCAGTGCCTGATCATCGGCTTGCACACCTCATCAACAGCCACTCCCGGCGCTCCCTCCCGCCCAACCAAGGCCTTCAGCTCTTCATAAAATTCCATATTCATATTTAGCCCTCCTTAGCCTAGCAATTCAGGTTGGGGCGAAGAGGGACAATCTGCGGCAGGCTAGACGAGGCGGCGCAACTTTCTAGTCTTGTCAGCAGCGAAAACGGCCGCTCCGATGGCTCCGATAATCTGAGGGTCTACCGGGAATTGAACAAATGTCGTCTCGAGCAGTCGTTCAAGACTTTTGACGATGCCAGCGTGCTTGGCAACGCCGCCCGTCATACCAATGTCCTTTTCGATCCCCACAGTGCGCACCAAAAAAACAATGCTGCGCGCAGTAAGATCGCTGATTCCGGCTGCAATGTCAGCGTTACTCTTTCCTTCAAAGACCAGATGCCTGATTTCGATCTCGGTCATGACGCAGCAAGGCTTGCTCAAAGCGACAGGATTAGATGCCTCAAGCGACAGAGGGCCGAGTTGGGAGATATCAACACCGAGACTCCTGGCCATGATTTCCAAGCTTCTCCCGGTGCCAGCGGCGCATTTGTCATTCATACTAAAGTCTTCCACAGAGCCTTTGTCATTCACTCTTATCGCCTTGAAGTCCTGTCCCCCGACGTCGATTATCGTCCTTATGGTGGGGACAAGCCAATGGGCGCCTCTCCCGTGGCATGATATTTCGCTGACATTGGCATCGGCAAAGGGTACGATGTAACGCCCATACCCGGTGCCTACGCAGTAGTCTATATCGCTATGGGTGAGTTCAAGCCTTTTGAGCAGCTTGTCCATTACATCAACAGCCGACTGCCCGGCACTTGCTCTTGATTGTATTACCTCGGATCCCAGGATCGCATCGTCCTTTAGAACCACGGCTTTGGCGGTCAGAGCGCCAACATCGCATCCGGCAACAATCATTCCCCTCTCCTCCTCAACCAAGACTATGAAGACCTCAGGCTACAAGGCTCTGAAGGTCTCATTGTGAAGCGGACTCTGTTTCATCTTTGGCTATGAGTGCGGCGCCCAAGGCTCCAATAACCTGAGGGTCGACTCCCAGATTGGCAAGCCTCAGTCCCCATTTCTCCTCAAGATCTCTCACCACGATGCTATTCTTGGCCACCCCACCTATCATCGCCACCTCTTCGATTAGATCTATTCGCGCGAGATGGCCTACTATCTTCGCAGCTACGGCGGAGGCAACACCAGCGAAGATATCCAATCGATCACGACCAGCGTTGACGCTAGAGATGACCTCGCTCTCGGCAAATATTACGCATGTGTTGCTTATGGGGATAGGATTGTCTGAGCTAAGCGCGGCTCGACTCAACTCCTCAACTGGCGCTTCCAGCGCGTTTGCTATGATATCGAGGAACATCCCTGTTCCAACTGCGCATGTGTCCGTAACCGCGAGCTCCGCTACCTTGCCGCTGTCGTCGATATTGAAGGCCCTGAAACTATGGCCTCCAACGTCCATAACCGTTCTTATGTTGGGATTGAGTTTCCTAATGGCTCTGTGAACGCAAACCAAGGGCGGAACAGTTCCATCGGCATAGGAGACGGCGTCCTTGCCAAACCCTGTGGACAGGCAACGGTTTATCTGCTCTCGCGATAGGCCCACCTTAGCTAGGGCCTTATCCATTACATCTACTGCTGCTTGCTTGGGATGGCTCTGGTAGCGAAGTACTTCAAATGCAAGGATATCACTATTTTGAAGGATGGCTACCTTTGCCGAGATCATCCCCAAATCACATCCAGCGTATATCAACTTCGGTGACTCCTCTATCCCATCCTATGAACCCTCGCCTACCCTTTTGAAGCGCCTTGATGCACTGTCGACAAAGAGTCAGGCTACTATAGATGGGATTCCCCATTTCAACTCGCAATGAGGTATCCTGGTCCCTCATCGCTCTTGTCACGAATTATATGCCCATGACATCTGATCGTCAATCTCCATTGGTAGACGTTCCTTACCTCCTGGCGCTTCTGTCGGCCGGCAAAGTCCGGCCTGTGCCTCCCTTAGCATTATCAAGCGCCCTCTTCTGCTCCATCTCAACCAGCTCTAGCCCAGCCCCATGATAGTGAAGAACTCGGTGAACCGGTCCTTTATCTCGTCCACCGTTGTATACCTCGGATCAAACAGGTCCATCCCGATACTCATAAACGGGACCCCGAGCTCGCGGCACTTCTCCCTCATGAGGCCAACGATTGCAGACCCATCCTTGTGGCCCATGTGCATAGGCCAGACCACGCAATTTATTTTGTAGTCTTTCACCACTCGCTCTATATCGCTGAGGAAGTGATCTGCCATACCTCGCGCCTGCCTGACCATCGGTTGCTGATACAAAGCTCTCCTAGCCAGTCCCCTGAACATGGTTTCCTCGCTTGAGGTGTCAATCAGCTCGTACGGGCAATGGCCGAACATGTCCATAACGACGACCGCTCCCCACTCCTTCTCCAACCAAACAAAGAGGTCATAGACCAAGTGTGCAGGCGTAAGGTCAAACCAAAATATCCTTATCCTCTCATTCTCCACTTTACCCTTTTTCGCTCGCACCAGCCCCTCGGCGTTGGCAACGAGGTCTCTGAACCATTGAACGCCATCGGGGTGACCGACCCACACATACTGAGCTGCACCGAAGGCCTGCACTGTAATGCCGTAGCCATGGGGACAGGGTACCGCTCGCCTCAGCTCGCTGTACTCCTGCCAAAGCTTGATTATCTTGTTGCTCTCCTCTATCACCTCCCGTAGTCTGTCCATATCCAGCTTGCGCCCGGCATGCTCCTCGAGGAAGGACACCATCCGCTTGATTTCGCTAACATAGTAATGTAAACTTCGCTCATCATCTTCCCAGTAAGGGGGGTCACAGGCGAATATTGGAACGTTGGGCCACTTTTCCTTCAGCATTTGGTGGAACCCTATCGTACCATCGCAGGGGTGAATCAACGCGACCACCGCAGTTGGAATAGGAAGCTGGTCTTTTAGTACACGAAGAGCTCCTACCCTAAGGGCGGTGCAGTAGTCCTTTCCAAACCATGTATCGCTTTCATCCACCTCGGCCGTATGGCCAGGCAGAACCGCACCGAGGTACGCAGACGCCAAAGAGGTGAACCATGGGAGATCCATGGCAACAAATATCTCCGGTGCACAAGCATAGTAGCTGATAAGGAATGGGTCGCCCTCCCTAGAACACCTTATTATCTCGTTCAGCAGCTCCTGAAAACGCTTAGCCAGAGGTGCATAAAGCTTAACGTCAAAATCCGCTCCGGTAGTTATCGTCAATGCCTGTTGCACCAATCTCCAGTTTTCGCGCTCCTCTATGAATTTTGACAATTGCCCTTCTGTAGGCTGTGGGCATAGTCTTTTTCTAGCCATCGTTCACCTCTCTATCGTTTCTAGGAATGCCTGCACCCTTGTTCTCAGCTGGCCGATGGTGCCGGCCCACAGGTATTCCCTATCCAACGACAGATAGGGAGTTTCAGCCTTGAGCTTGGTGCGCAGCAGATAATGCTCAACTGTCCAGAAGTCACAAAAGACCAGCCGCTCGCCGATAATCCCGTCCACCTTGAACTCCTTGACCATGTCCCTAACGAACTTGGACCTGTTAGCTGTCTGGTCGAAGATCCGCGGGCAGGCGGGCTTATCTTGGAGGTACCATCGAGCCAGGGCGGTAAGCGGGTCACCCCCCTCATCTACATCTGTCCAGAAGACCCTGGTGCCGACGCACTGCGAATCAGTGACCACCAGTCCGCCCTCATTCTCAATAACCTTGATGAAGTCCGGATCATCAAGTATGCTGCCCACTATCATCACTCTCGCCCGGTAATCCTTGATGCCCTCTGCCCCCTTCAGGTCCTCCAGAAGCTCCTTCAGCATCTGATTGAATCGCTCCTTGGGCATGGCCGTGCTGGCTACCATGACGGCCAGCACGTCGGCACCGGTGATGGGCGGAGCATCCTTCTTCCTGAGCTCGTAAAGCTGCCTCAGCAGGCGCCTCGTCTCGTTATGGGTCTTTATCGCCTCCCGCAGCCTATCATCGGTGATGGTTATGCCGAGGTGCTTCTCTAGGGCTTCCTTGAGATTTGCCAGTTCGTCCCGCCACCATTCCACCTGCGGTTCGGTGGTCTTCTTAGGAAGGCTCATCATAAGCGCGAGAGGGGTACCCACCTTGCGCTTCCAGTTATCGCAGATGCGGCGGCTGTGGTCACAAGTGCTGGCCCAAACCGCCCCTTCAATAAACTCATAGTCGCCCCGCAGTGCCATGTTGAAGACGTGACGGCAGAAGCTGCAGTTGATGTTGCTCAAATAGGTGTCTGACAGCTCCGTCCCGCGGCTGCGTGAGGCTCTCATTCGGAAGGGTACAAGTCCGGCAGCCGTGATGATCTCCTCCGGCACATAGGTACAAGAGTACGCGACAACCTTGCCCCCTTGCTCCCTCCAGCTCCGTATCGCAGGATTGGCAAGGGTCTCGACGGCTTCAGTGAATTCCTTTAGTGCCTGGGACTTTACCTTTGTTTCCACTTCATTTTCCCCCTTCAAGGCGATCCTTTCGGGACTGTATAGGGGAATATTCCCCCTTGTCAATCCTTACCCATCTCTGGGTTGCGCTCAAAAGTTGGTTACACTTTTTAAGCTCATCTAGTAGTACAGGTCTACAAGGTCACAAGAGGTTATGATGATGGAACAATAGAAATCATAACAGGGAGTCTGCCACACAGCACTGGACATGAAGAGGGATTAATCCCTAGACGGATAGCGGGTTTCCACGCCAACCAGTCAGCCAACCAGGTGACGACCGGTGTGTCCCGGGGTCTACACCAGTTTGGTGAGCCCATGGGCTGCCTTGAACATATCGTCTGGGTGAATAGGTCCAAGCGTATCCTTGCTAACAAATTCTCTCAATTCATAGCCAAGGATTCGGGCGCAGGTGCCTCCTCCCCATGCTGGAGGGAACGCAACATCTCTATCATTTGAGTATCTACATCCTTTAGCAAGTCAGACGGCATCTTCTTAGCCAGGCCAAATAGCTCATCCGTGTCCGCATTGTTGGCCCCAAGTACCTTGGCCAAAGCCAAGATGATCTTTTGCCTCGGTGGGGGCATGACGCCATTTTCAAGCTTACTCACGTATGCGAAGCTAATTCCTGTCCTTTGTGACAGTTCTCTTTGGGTCATGCTTTTGGCTTTTCTCAGTTCCCTCAGTCGTTGCCCAAAGGTCATCACAGTGCCCCCCAATGCTGTACATTAATCCTACCTTTGTTGAGCTGATTATCAACTGCTACCAGGCTCTATACTGATTTGTGTGGGAAAGGGTAGGGTGGTAAGAACTCCAGAGCAAAAGAAGGATAAAGAAAGGAGTCTTACCACCAGTGGCCAAGGGCCTGAGCGGGATTGACGACACAGATGCGAGTGCCATATTATCAGTACAAAGACTGAAGAGGGACGAGGATCAGGTCAGTGCGAGTTGAAATAGGAAATCCCTGGTTATACTATTGACTAGGGGCCCCGAGGATTTCGCTTAAGGAGGCGTTATGGTTGGGATAGTGTCATATGGTGCTTACATACCCTGGTACCGGCTGAGCCGGGAGGAGTTCCTCAGGGCCTGGGGCGGTTTTGCCATGCCGGGGGAGAGGAGTGTGGCCAACTACGATGAAGACAGCCTGACCATGGCGGTCGAAGCGTCCATCGACTGCCTGGCAGACACCGATGCCCGAACGGTAGACGGACTCATCTTCGCCACCACTACGGCGCCTTACAATGAGAAGCAGGGCTCGGCAATAATGGCCCTGGCCCTGGACCTGCGCCGAGATGCGCGCACCGCGGACATGACCGACTCGCTGCGGGCGGGGGCAGCTGGGATGGCCTGGGCCAGGGATGCCATCGAGGCTGGCTCACTCTCCAAGGTGCTGGTGGCGGCCTCAGACTGCCGTCTGGCGGCGCCCTCCAGCATGCTGGAGCAGGTACTGGGCGATGGGGCGGCGGCCGTGCTTCTGGGCAAGGACAAGCTTATCGCCACCATTGAGGGCAGCTACTCCATCTCCGACGAGTTTGCCGGACTGTGGCGGGCCAGCACCGATACCTTCCTGCGTACATGGGAAGACCGCATGGTGCTGGACGAGGGCTACTCCAGGATCCTTCCCGAGGCCATCGCTGGAGTGATGAAGAAGTATGGTCTGACGCCCAAAGACTTTGCTAAGCTGGTTCTGGACCTGCCAACTGATTTGAGACGTCACGGGCGAGTGGCAACCCAGACCGGATTCCAGACAGCGCAGCTTCAGGACGGCACTTCCCTCTTTCTGGGTGTAGGCGCCACCGGTGCTGCCTCTGGCATGATGGGGCTGGTAGCCGCCCTTGAGGAGGCAAAGCCCGGGGACAGGATCCTCCTTGCCTCCTATGGCAACGGTGCGGATGCCATCGTTCTGCGGGTGACCGAGGGCATATCCAGCCTGGGGCCGCGGCGGGGGATGAAGAACCATCTCGCCTCGAAGAAGATGCTGGCCAACTACGAGAAGTACCTCAAGTGGCGCAGTATGGTGGCCGAGGCGCCGCCCCAGGGGCCTGGCCGTGGCCTTATCTCTCTCTCGGCGATGCACCGAGACAGCAGGATTCTCATCGGCGGCTACGGCAAGAAATGCCTGCGGTGCGGCACGCCTCAGTTTTTCCAAGGGGGCGTCGGCTATCCACCCATCCGGGTCTGCATCGCCTGCCAGGCCAAGGACCAGTTTGAGGACTACCGCTTTGCCGGGAGAAAGGGCGTGCTCTTCAGCTTCACCCAGGATAATCTGATACCGGCTATGGATCCCCCGGCGGCGGTGGGAGTGGTGGACTTCGACGGCGGAGGACGGGCCTTTCTGGACCTGACTGACCGTGATGTGGACAAGATGGAGGTGGGGATGAAGGTGGAGCTCACCTTGCGCAAGCTATTCTTCGAACAGGGCATACACAACTATTTCTGGAAGATCAGACCAATCAGGTGCTGAGAGTAGGAGGCGCCACATGAGGGAGAGCATAAAGGACAAGGTCGCCATCATCGGGATGGGCTGCACCCGATTCGGGGAGCGCTGGGATGCCAGCGCCGGTGACATGATCGTGGAGGCAGCCAGCGAGGCTTTTGAGGATGCCGGAGTGGAACCCAAAGATATCCAGGCGGCTTGGGGAGGGACCCTGTGGACCGGATTGACTGGGATGACAGTGGGCCATGCCTTGAAGCTCCAGTTCATACCGATAACCCGGGTGGAGAACGCCTGCTGCAGCGGGACCGAGGCGTTGCGCAATGCCGCTTACGCCGTGGCCAGCGGAGTCTATGACCTAGTGCTGGCCGTAGGCTACGAGAAGATTAAAGACCTTGGGTCTCCGGGGGTTCCTATGGCGCAGGGGTCGGGCACCCCCACCCAGGTGTTCCCGCAGGCGTCAGCACCAGGGCTGTTCGCCATGCTGGCCACGCGCTATTTTGCCCGCTATGGCCTCGGCCGTGAGGAGGGGAAGACCATGCTGGCCAAGATATCGGTCAAAAGCCATGATAACGGTTTCCTCAACCCCAAGGCTCACCTGCGGCGGAAGATCACGGTGGAGCAGGTGCTGGCGGCACCCATCATCGCCTGGCCGCTGGGCCTCTTCGATTGCTGCGGAACCAGCGATGGTGCCGCAGCTGCCATTCTTACCAGGGCCGATATGGCCAGGAGCTTCAAGGACGACCCTGTATACATAAAGGCGCTCCAGGTCGCCGTTGGTTTTGGCGCCGGTGATATGAGGACCGACTACGACTACACCCATGTCGAGGAGGCCTATCGTGCTGGCCAGGCCGCCTATGCCGAGGCAGGCGTAACCAATCCCCGCCAGCAGATCAGCATGGCTGAGGTGCATGACTGCTTCTCCATCACCGAAGCCATCGTTATGGAGGACCTGGAATTCAGCCCCAGGGGCAGAGTGAATGAGGATATCGATGCGGGAATTTTCCTCCTCACCGGAGAGCTGCCGGTGCAGCCCGATGGCGGTCTCAAGTGCTTCGGTCACCCCGTCGGCGCCAGTGGGGTGAGGATGATCTATGAGTGCTACCTCCAGCTTCGAGGCAAGGCCGGCGAGCGCCAGATAAAAGCCCCCAAGCTGGGACTCACCCATAACCAGGGGGGCCAGCCGCCCAGCGCTGCGGTAGCAGTCAGCATAGTGGGGCGGGATATCGGGTAGCAAGATGTTTGCAAACGGCTCA
>Ga0315310_10002538_pt1 | contig 11410 bp, 11 predicted proteins | sample TDP5_MG_FD_203630 | JGI IMG/M metagenome (GOLD analysis project Ga0315310, IMG submission 203630) | Freshwater sediment microbial communities from Lake Towuti, South Sulawesi, Indonesia - TDP5 | ecosystem: Environmental > Aquatic > Freshwater > Lake > Sediment | place: Indonesia: South Sulawesi... | reverse complement strand
GGGGGGCAAACTTCCGCGTGGATAAAATAGATGAAGAAATTTGCAAGTGGTTGGTAAAAGCCAACTGCGCCGAAGCATGGTTCGGAATCGAATCTGGCTCCCCGGAGATCCTCAAGCACATTAAAAAGGGAATTTCGGTTAAAATGATTAAGAAAGCTTTTGCTATCACTAAGAAGTATGGTATCCTAAGACGAGCATACTGTATTTTAGGCACACCACCTGAGAGCTTAGAAACTATTAAGCAAACAGAAGCGTTAATAGATGAAATTGATCCCGATATTGTAAGTTTCTCTATCTTAGCGCCCTATCCAGGTACTTCGTATTGGAAGCCAGAGTTTGAGAATATTGACTGGAGTAAAGTTGACGAATACTCAAACAGTATATGGTCAAGCGACTACCTCACAAACGAATCGTTAAAAGCAGAGCAAGCCCGTCTGATGGATAAATACAAAAATAAACTAGCGCAAATAGTGCGTAAGAAGAAGGTTTTAGGTGTTATTGGGGCTCCTCAATTCGAATATATCTTCCCTCCTATTAAGCACGCGTATCAACAGAAGACTCCAGAAGTAGCACACACAGAGATGCACTTATTAGGCACGAAGTTAGAAGAAAAATACTGGGCTACGAGGCATCTGCGGCACAAAAATTGGCAAAGGTAGGGGCTGTTATTGAGGTTTTCATATGACGGAGGAGGTGCGATGCAGGTCTCAGTAATTATTCCAACATATAACAGAGCAAAAGATTTAGAGCGATGTTTAGATTCCATCATTATTCAAACAAAACTGCCAAAAGAAGTACTGGTTATTGATAATGGCAGGGATACAAAAACAAGGGTTTTAATTGAAAGAAGAAAGAGGGAATTTAAAGAGAAGGGAATAATCTTGAAATACATAGAAAATGATATAGGAAATAGTTTAACTGTAGCAAAGAATATAGGAGTAAAATACTCCATAGGGGATATAGTATCTTTTCTAGATGATGATTTAATTCTAGACAGAAATTACTACGAAGAAATACTAAAAATCTATAGGGAAAAACCAAATGCGCTTGGAGTTGAGGGCTATAATTACTCTGGAAAATACGACAAAGGAATTATAGCAAATCTCATACGCACATTTGTTAAGTTATTTCAAATTTCCTCTTTCCATGAGGAAGGTAGATGCAGAGTATTACCTTCAGTTTGTGTTACATATCCATATCCTAATCTAAATAAAATTGTTTTATGTGAGTGGCTTTCTGGTGCTTCAACATATAAGAGGAGCATTCTGGAGGAAATTAAGTCTGATGAGAATCTTAAAAAATATTCATGGAATGAGGATCAAGACCTGTCATATAGAATCTTCAAAAAGAATCAAAATTCGTTATTTTTAACACCCCATGCGAAATATTGGCATGAAGCGTCGCTAGAGGGTAGAAATCCTCAGAAAGAATTGATTTACATGATACAGGTTTACGATCTTTATTTTTTTTACAAAAACATAGACCAAAATTTAAAAAATAAACTGATTTATTTATGGAGCAGAATGGGACGAATGGCTTTAGGAATAGCCTTGACCTTAAAACGATCTGAGTCAAAACTTACACAAATTAGGTATTTAATTCATGCACCCTTCTATTGTATAGAACATAGAAGAGATATTAAGGATGGGAATTTAGAGTTTTTTGATAGAGAACTATGCAAGTGAAGAACGAAGCTTGACGCAAATTCCAGCGAGCAATCATTTATGCTATTAAGAGGTAAAATAACATGGTGCCAATCCGTATAAGAAAAGCATTGAGGAGACGTTGTTAGAAATTTAAGAAGTGAAAAATTTGGCTTGGAATAGTTACATAAGGAAACTGTCAGATTTTCCAGAATTAACTTCTCAATGGGAAATAGATATGGTTAATGAAATTAAAGGTAAAATGCCGAAAGGCGGAACAAAAAATGTGTTAGAGGTAGGTTGCTCAAATGGTCGCTGGCTGAGGTGGTTTTGTAAAGAATATAGTTGTGAAGGTTACGGAGTCGATAATAACGCTGCTGGGTTTAGAAAGAGGGACATGAATTTCCTGGTGGGAGATGCATTCAAGTTACCATATCAAGATAATATCTTTGATGTAGTGTTCTCCTTAGGGTTGATTGAACATTTTAAAAAGCACGAACGCTTTTTGCTGTTAAAAGAGCAAACGAGAGTGTTAAGAAACAATGGTTTTCTCATTTGCGAGATACCAAATCTAGCCATTTCGTTAGAGTATGTTTGGGTAAAATATTTCTACGATTACAGGCAGGGATTTAAGCATTTCATAATAACTGAAAAGGAACTTATACGTCATTGTAAAGAATTAAACTTAGAGATTATTTCCAGTAAATTCTTAGGATGGTTCTTTGAGAGATTCAATATCCCAAAACTACTTAATAGCCGATTCACCTCAAATAATTATATTATCATAGGCGGTAAGAAATGAAAATTTCTGTGGTGATTCCTACAAAAAATAGAGCTCAAGAGCTTGTAGAATGCATTAAATCTGTTATTGCCCAATCACTTCCTCCTGACGAGCTAATAATAGTTGATGCTAGCGATACGGAAAAAGCGCATTTGAAAATCAAGGAACAGTTTCCTCAAGATACAAGATTCAAGTACATTCATACCAAACCTGCACTCACCTATCAAAGAAATGTAGGAGTTAGAAATAGTTCCGGTGACATCATTTTCTTTTTAGATGACGATATGGTGCTGGATAAGGATTTCATTAAGCAGATAGTCAAAGTCTTTGAAAAGGATTCTGAGAAAAAATTGGTGGAGTTATGGGAAACATAGTAAATATTCGAAGAGTAAAAACATCAGGACGAATCTGCATTTATTAATAGCGCGTATTTTTCTGTTACTGACCTCTGGTAATGGCAGATTCCGGTCCTCTGGCTGTCCAACGTTCATTCACGGTGCTAAAGAAATTAGAAATGTGGAATTTCTCTCTGGTGGCTTGACTGCTTACAGAAAAGAAGTATTCAGAGACTTAAAATTTGATGAAGATTTTCTCGACGCTCATTTTTATACAGATGACGAAGATTTTTCCTACAGGTTCTCTCGGAAGTACCAGAATGTGTACACGCCCTATGCCAAGTTAGTCCATAATCCATCACCGATAGGAAGAGTTAGCCGCTACACTAGAGCAAAAATGACAGTAGAAGCTCGTTATTACTTGCTTAAGAAAAATTTTCCACGAACACTCAAACATACGCTTGTTTTTTGGTGGTCAGTGGTCGGATTGTTTATACAGGCAATAACAACTATGGATAAAGAAAGCTTTAAAGGCTTGATTAGCGGTGTAACCGATATAAAAAGGGACGACTTCACAAAATTCTTTGTGGGTCTTGAAATAATAGCTAACTCTAAAGCTGAATTTTAGAAAGCATTTTGAAACCTATATCTCTCCTCGTTGTCTCTCAAACGTCATAGCCGCAAAATGATCTACATTTCGTACTTCCGATAAAGGAAAATACTACATAGATGCTGTAGCTATTTCAAGATCTTCATTAAGTAATCTTTTTAACCCCTTTTCTAATGTGACTTTTGATTTGTATCCAAGCATTTTTTGCGCCTTGCTGATATCCGCATAACTATGTTTAATATCTTCCTTCCTCGGTGCTGCATATATAGGGGCTATATGAGCTTTTTTAATGAGCTTTATCAGAAGATTAGCGAGTTCGTTGATCGTAGTCTTTATCCCTGTGCCGATATTAATTACTTCCCCAACACAATTTTCGGAAGATAACGAAAGCATACAAGCTTCCACAGCATCCGCGACATACAAAAAGTCTCGTGTTTGTTCTCCATTACCATATATTATGGTTCTCTATAAACAGCACACGTAGACACATAAATAAATCGCGCAATATTTTTCTTCAAACTTGCTTGCAAAAGGTTCAACGTTCCTCTCATGTTTAAGTTGTTTGCAAGCATCGGATTTTCTATTGACAATGGCACATTCACAAAGGCTGCAAGGTGGAAAACGATATCTGCATCTTTAATTGCTTTATTAACGTCCCTTGAATTTTGAACATCGCCCTTAACGAGATTAAATTGTTGGTTATTCAGATGGTATTGAACATTCTCAATCTTGCCAAGGGAAAGATTAGCTAAAACAATAACTTCGTGGCCTTCCACCATTAATCGGTCAACTAAGTGGCTACCGATAAAACCTGCACCACCAGTCACCAAGATCAACTATGTCCCTCCAAGCCTTCTATTAAGATATTTCGCTTTTAAAATGACTAATACCCCATGTCCTCTTATAAAGATGAAAAATTATTCTAATGTAAGTTCTAGTTCAGCCGATAAGTTTTTTAATAAAGTTTATCATTTACATCTTGCTATTTTTAATTGCGCGCAGCATGAAAAAGTCTCCATACTACTTGACCTAAACATCGTATCCTTTAGCGCGCGCATTCATGTGCATTCAATGTATATATAAGTTGCGAAGCGTGAAAAAAGTAGAAGAAATATTTCAAGGCCAATGCGATAACTTCGAAAGGATAGGGGAATACGATATCCTATGCCTTTGATATGAACCACATGTAGTATTGATTCTCGACATTAATTTGAGAATTTCTTTGATTGCATACTCTTTTTTATGATCTGAACTCATAAGGGGTTTTCTTTTCACATACGCATGCCAATACATCATTTTCTACGTGCTCAATCACTTCAAAGGCGGAAACTGTTTCACAATAACCATCTTTAAAGGGCAGGTGACAAACAGTAGCCACCACGTCAGGCCTTTTACACTTATCAACATCCACTGTTACAGCATTCACTGCCTTTAAAATCACCTTGGATCCGCAACCAACATCCAAAAAAGGAGGAGAACACTGCTTCAAATAGTCAATCGTACGCCGCACACGAATCCTCTCACCTTTTTTATCGTAAACATAAATGATAGGAAGAGGCATGGGAAGTCAATAAAGTATCTTCTAACCTACTTATATACGTGTAACCTTTATTGTTTACATGGAAACTATACAAGATTGCACAATGAAAAACATGAGAATCGCGTTGATTCTAGGGACAAGACCACAAATCATCAAGTCTGCTCCCTTAATCCACAGATGGTCCGTTGTCTGCTAAGGTGGTTTTGTTTCCAACAATGGTGATCCAGTAGCCATAGTTCCACCAAGAACAAACAATTGCGTTGGCCCGCCATCCCGCACGAGCCTCTCCCTTCAGAAGAATTTTGGAGATTTTATTTCTAGTTTTCCCGAGTAAAACCTTTCTTTTAGGTCCTTAACAATACTCTGCGACGCTCTTCCATTTCCAAACGGGTTCGGCGAAGACTCCAACTTCCTCTTAATGCCCTCGTTTTCTAAGATCCTCCTGGTTTCTATAAGTATTCGCTTAGTTTCAGCTCCGACCAGCCTGTTTGCCCCTAACTGGATGGTTTCCACCCACTCCGTGTTATATCGCAAAGTAACGCATGGAACATGAAGCAGAAAAGCTTCCTTTTGCATTCCACCAGAATCGGTCAGAATCGCAGCCGAGTGACTCATCAGTTTAAGCATGTCAAAATATCCTACAGGTTCGGTCAACATCACATGAGGAACTCGCTTCAAGGCACCCTCAAGATTCGCCTCCCTAAGCCTCCGCCTAGTCCTTGGATGAACCGAGAAAATTATCGTTACCTCTTTTAGCTTCATGACGGCCGAAATGATCCTTGTCAACCTCTCCCTATCATCAACATTCTCAGCCCTATGCAGCGTGAGAACAGCGTAGACCTTTTCAGTTAAGTTCATGTCTTCAATGATAGTCGATTTTTCTATGTCCTCTTCATGTTGCAAGATGGCATCGTACATGGTGTCACCCGACAGAAGAATGCTGTCTTCTCTAATCCCCTCTGCTTTCAGATTTTTATCGGCCTCCTCTGTTGGGGCGCAGAGCATCTGTGAGCAGTGATCCGTTAGAACACGATTAACCTCCTCGGCCATGCTCATGTCATAGGACCTTAAGCCAGCCTCAACGTGACACACCGGAACATGCATCTTAACCGCCGCCAGAGCCCCAGCCAAAGTAGTGTTAGCGTCTCCAAAAACCACAGCTACATCGGGCCTTAGCTTAGTGACCACTTTCTCAATTCGCGTCATCAACCTAGCAGTTTGTGTAGCGTGTGAACCGCTCCCAATGTTTAGATTGTAAAGCGGCTCTGGCAAACTGAGTTCGTTGAAAAATATTTTGGACATCTCAAAATCGTAATGCTGCCCGCTATGAACCAAGTACAATTTGACCTCTTTATCCCGGTTCAATAAGCGAAGAACCGATGCCGACTTTATAATCTGCGGCCTGACGCCCACTATGGGCATCACTCTAATTTCTCTACCTATCAACTTGTGGAAATTCTCCTTGGTCAACTTATCGAGACAAATGCACTTAAACTAAATTAGTTATTTATTAGTTTTCTTTCCAAAGAAGTTGGCGCCACCCTCGTAAGACTAGCCTACGTCTCTATCTTAAGCCAAGCACGGTTCAATAAGGTTTATCAAGAATTCTCCCTAAAATGAATTGAGGGATTTGCAATAGTCACGAAAATATTGTTTGTGGTGGACAGTAAATTAACGTTCTCTGAGGCTCCTCCCTCTAGATTTTTGTACATTGCAAAGTCTCTCCAAGAAAAGAATTTTGAAGTTGAAGTTATAGGGAGAAGAGGCGAAAAAATAGAAGATTTAAAAACCACTCAAATAAGCGGAACAAAGAATATTTCGAGATTAAAAATCCTTCTTCGTACTTATGCCAAAGCTTTCAGTTATCCCTATAGCTCCATTCTCGTGAGAGGAGGTTTTCTCACCTTTTTTCTTTTGCCATTAAAAATCTTCAACAGAAAAGTCATTCTAGATTTTCACGAATGGCTCTTTAGAGAAATCAAGGTTTTCTACGAAAAAACGTTGTATAACAAACTCAAAGTCGCATTTTACTATTTTGTAGAGAGAATGGCTACAAACTACTGTAGTGTTATAGTTTGTGTTAGTGAAGGGGTTAGAATGTTACTCGGGCGAGAAGAGAGAGCTAAGAGCATAGTTTTAGAAAATGGACTCGATACCATCGAAAGCAAAAGAGCTGGCTACGAAGCAGAAAAGGAGAAAGAAGAAATTTATTCAAAATATCTGATCCCAAAGAACAAACCCCTTATAGGTTTCTTAGGGAACTGGGAGAGACAACTAGACATGGAAACGATGTTCAATGGAGCAAAAATGGCAGAAGTAAACATGGTTGTGATCGGGGAAGGCCCAAAGCTCGACGAGTTTAAGAAAAAATGGAGCAATGTTAAATTTACGGGCAGATTACCAAGGTTCGAGGCTCTAAAGATTATTTATCTATGTGATGCGACTATGGTACCTTATAAAGGGGGTTATACGTTCACCTACTATTATTCTCAAAGAAAAGTGAAGGACTATCTAAGTTTGGGCAAGCCAATAATCATGACTGACGTAAGAGAAAGGGAAGGATACCTTGTTCCAAACAAAAACGTACTTCTATACGAACCCGGAAACCCCGAGGACCTCGCAGAAAAAATCAGAAAACTTCTCACGGACAAGAAGCTGCGAGAAAGAATGAAAACCAACAACGTCAGATTGTCAAGTCGTTTTGACTGGAAAACACTGGTAGAGGAAAGCGGCATCATCGAACTGATAAAATGACGAAACGATACAAAATTTTATGCCTTACGCACGACTATAAGATCTTCCGCGATTAAGGAAAACCATATATTTTCACAGGATTAGCAAGTTAAACATCGGTGAGAGACGAGTGAGGCATAGATGAGAAACATGATGAATGAACAAGGCTTTCTTGGACAAATCGAAACCATCTTCAAAAAGCCGAAGGGAGATGTTGAGCGGGAATTTTCGCCATACTTTTATATATATTACGAACGCTTATTTGAATATCCTCAGATGTTTAAGGCTTACCCAAAAACGTGTAAACATATTTTTGATGTTACAAACGCAAGGGGGAAAAACATCTTGGACATCGGCTGCGGATTTGGATTAATAGCAGTCCATCTAGCCATTTACGGTGCTAAAGTTGTCAGTGTAGATTCAAGCGAGGAAAAAATAAAGGTTTTTGAAAAAATCCTCAGAAGTCTGGTTCCACCATTAGATGATGTTGAGGTAAGGCTTGGAGACGCATTAGAACTAGACTACAAAGATGAATACTTCGATGTCATAATATGCAACGAAGTTGTATCCCATATTAGGGATTTAGACCTACTTTTGTTGAGGAGGCTCAAACCGTAAGATTGTTCCATCCTCTGTCTTTACTTGTCTACTAAATTCGAGATTCTAGCAAAAAAGCTATAAGCTCTCCTTTGAGTGTGGAATGATCAATAATTATTCCTCTCTTATTAACCATTATTCATTAGATGGCTGTAAGCTACTGCAAGCCAGCTCGTAATAGATTTTGGCAAGCTTTTCGGCCAGAAGAGACGCTGAATGAGTTGCATTAATATATCGCAGTTGCATCTGAATTCTTTTTTCCATTTCTTTTTCGTCTGTTAGCAACCTAGTAATGTCTTCGCTCACTTCCTCTACAGATGTGAACTCTTCTAAAGGGCACAATGGATAGAATCGCTTGCGAATATGATGCACCACCGCTCTCCCACAAGCCATCGCTTCAATCGCTACAGTATCTAGCTGTTCCACTCCGAAGCTTCCCAACACTATGTCACTTCCCCAATACAGCTGGTTCATGCCATCATGCGGCACCTTATCAATAAATTTCACGTCTAACCCCAAATCCCCCGCCAACTTCTCAATTCTTTTAGCATCTCTTCCATATCGGATAGCCACCACCTTGAATGGAATCTTAACCAACGACAACGCACGTAACAGTTTATCCGACCCCTTAACCCTAAAATCTTGAGGAGAAGCCATGAACACGCGTTTAACCTCCCGCCCCGTTACGAACGGAGCATAATAGAAAAGCTTTGGATCATAGGGAATCGGAAAATACTCCGCCGTGTCATTAAACTCTCTTGCTACATCTAAAATGGTAGGCTGAGCAACCAAAACTTTATCACAACTTTCCAAGTTACGCTTAACCATCCACCCCCACTTCTTGCTCCGAACAACCTCCCGTAAATCACTCCCATGCGCATGCCCCACAATGGGACGCTTACCAAACCTTAACGCCAACCAACAATCCTGAAGCAAATAATGCACATGAAAAACGTCAGCATCCGCTTTTAAAATCTTCCAAGCAATCCCAAAAGTTTTATCCCAAAACTCCCGCGAACGCTTCAAATGCAAAACCTCAATCTCGGAAGAAAAATATTTAACCAAAGTTTCCCCAACATGCGCACAATCATTAATCATGACAACTTTCAATGGCGCATTCACCTCAACTGCACTTGAACCCCTTGCCCATCTACCTATACCTAGAAAAGCAGTTATATCAATCTTTATCGTCTAAAACTTCTGAGCAACAAAGCCCAGAAATAGGAGAGCGCACAAGCGTTGATAAAATTCAGAATCGACATGGACTATTCACACCCCCTCAAGAATCAAAAGTTTCATTTACACAGCCTTCGGCATAAAAACAAGCAAAAATGCTCGAAAAACCCGAAAACAATCGCGAAAATGATAACGATTCTCAGAAAAATGTGAAGGCCTACTGGTTTTTCACCCCCCAAAATGATTCCAGACAAAACTGTTGGACAATGATAAGCATGAGATAGCACCTCATATCGTTAACAACCCATATCGTAAATGGAAAAGGGTTAGAAAAAGCCGCAGGTAAAGAAGTAAGCTATCATGCGGAAACGATGGAAAGTAAAGCGCCAGTCCCTTTGTGTTGAAAATCATGTATAAAATAACTAACGCTATGAGGGTGAGTGTTACCAGTATTCGAGTGACTCTCTTAATAGCTGACTTTATAGACGCAAACAAGCGGGATAATTCCTCCGTAGTTTTTTCCTTGACTAAAATAAGCTTTTTCGAAGTGTTCTAGATGAATTGTTGATATGCCCATTAGTTTTGTTTCTATTCCATAGGTCATAAGCTTGTATATCACGGTTTCTTTTCCTAGCTCTGTCCAATCCCCATCTTTGAAGTAGTCTGTTTCATTGAGCCCAGCTATTTTTGCCATCCATCTCCACTTGCCCTCCTCACCGTATCCAACGAGTGTACCGTCGCTGGTGAAGGTGGTGAAAACAACCACGTGAGTGGTGTCATAGCTTCCGAGTATTTGGATGGCTTCTGTTTCGTTAGACAAGAACATCTTAGCAATGTTCTGTATCTGCGTCATGTTGATGGTTCCGTTGTCTGCTAAGGTGGTTTTGTTTCCAACAATGGTGATCCAGTAGCCATAGTCCCACCAAGAGCAAACAATCGCGTTGTCAGGCAGATTTTCTTTCATCCAGATCAATGTTTCGTACCAGTCTAAAATGGGCTCATCTGCCTTAACTGGAACGCTTGACGACATGATAGTTACTGGACTGTATGCTGTACGGTAGAACCTCGGATATGGAAACAGTTGAGTTGGTAGAACAAATGTGAAACTTAAAAGCAGTATCATCAACAATATAATTGCTCCACTGAACTCTTTCCCAACGCGTGGCAACCGGTATTTCTTCGTCACTTGTGGCTTCTCACTTAGAATTATTATGAATGGCTTCAGAATTGAAACTAGGGCTATCGCCCAAAGAATTGCAAAGGCTGGAGCCAAAAGAATGGAGAGACGAACCATTGAACTTGCAAAATACAGAGCTGTCAGACCGTAGATGACTAAGTACAGGTTTCTGTTGGTTGTCGTTCTCAATGCAAAGAATAAGCCTAATGGAAGGAAGAAGGCTCCAATGCCGAAGTCATAGTAGAGGGAACCCCATGCCGTCACACGATGTTCTTGAACAGACTGTACCAAAGGCACCTCAAGTCTTTCGAAGGGATTCAACACCGCCAAAAACTTTGTTCCGATAGGCGTAATGTATCCGAGATAAGTTAAAGCGAAATATAAGATTCCAGCAGATGTGAAGAACAGCACGATTGCCAAAGTTTTCCACTTGCTTGTTTCGATGTGATTTAATGTCTCATATAGACATAGAATGCCGAATACACCTAGCACAGGTAAAATAGCGGAGGAAAACAAGAATCTGTATCCCAGTTTCGGAAGGTTCATTCCAATGAAGAGTGCTAAACCGAAGGTTGTAGAGTATGATAAGAGCAATCGGGTGCTGTATCTCTTCATGACAACGAGAACCAAGACAAAGATGGCTGTGATGGCTATGGGATACAGATGTGCACCCCAAGACCAGCAAACATAGCCTAAAGCTAAACCAGAAAGTATTGAGTGTTTCACGCTGGAACCCAGAGTTCGCTCTTTGTCTATGCTTCTTAGGAATAACAACATGAAAAGCAATATGCCGAAGATTCCTACGGTTTCGTCATCGA
>Ga0315310_10002537_pt1 | contig 11411 bp, 7 predicted proteins | sample TDP5_MG_FD_203630 | JGI IMG/M metagenome (GOLD analysis project Ga0315310, IMG submission 203630) | Freshwater sediment microbial communities from Lake Towuti, South Sulawesi, Indonesia - TDP5 | ecosystem: Environmental > Aquatic > Freshwater > Lake > Sediment | place: Indonesia: South Sulawesi... | reverse complement strand
GAAAGAGAAATCGGCAAGGTGGTGGACTGGTGGAAATCCCAGTCACAGCCGCAATACAACGAGGAATTCCTGAAGCCGTTCCGGGAGAAAGACCGTAACGGTGAGCCGTTGGAGGAAGAGGAAAATATCGACGAGCTCGACGAGGTTTACGACGAGGCAGTCCGGATCGTGGTCGAGTCCGGCAAGGCGTCCACCTCGCTGCTGCAGCGCCGGCTGAGGCTGGGCTATGGCCGCGCCGCGCGCCTGATCGACCTGATGGAGAAAGATGGCATTGTGAGCGCGCCGGACGGTTCCAAGCCGCGTGAAGTCCTGAAACGCCCCGACTGGCTCCGCGAGGTCGATTCCTCGCTGCGCTAAAAGTTTTGGGCCGTCTTCCTCTGCCTCATGAGCAGGCTATCGTTTTCCCGGAGGATTGCACCCGATGCCTACCAACGAAGCACCCAAGCGTCGCCGCACGGGCCGCGTTCCGCACCAAGCGCGCATTGTTCTGAGCGGCGTGGACGCAAACGGCTTCAACTTCGCCGAAGAGACCGAAACTGTCACGATCAGTAAACACGGATTGTCAGTCCGCACCTCCTATCACCTGAATCTCGGACAAGAGCTTTCTGTGCGCACCAAGGATAAGAACCGTGTAGCGCAGTTCCAGGTGGTCTGGGTCGGCCAACCGCGCACGCCGAACGAGGGCCGCGTCGGCCTGGAATGGGTGGAACCCCATCGCTTCTGGGGCATCGAGTTCCCACCCGAAGATTGGGAGAGCGATTGACTGTGTCTGAGTCATGCGCCATCGCGGGTTCCGGATGAGCTCCGGGGCGAGCCACAGCCGTGCGCGAAGAGGCTTGTTTCGAGAGACTGCGTTGACCGCTCCCAAGAGCTCCTGACATGATTTCCCGTCGCACGTTCCTGAGTTCGGTGTGCGCCGGCGCGGTGGTGAGACCGGCCCCGGGGTCCCCCTCCCAGAACCTTAATCTGCGCACCCACGAATGGTTCGGCGACCGGATAGAAAAGTTCGGATTCCCCGCGCACTGGCACATCTCGGTCCAACATATGAAGGGGCATTTGGCACCCGTTCTGACGGCGAATGAACTAGAACAGCGCATTCGCAATCCTCTGCGCACGAAGCCATTGCGGGAAATAGCCGCGGGCAAAAGCACGGTCACCATTGCCTTCGACGACTTGACCCGCCCCACGCCCACCTACGAGATTGTCCCGCACGTCCTCGCCGAGCTGCGGCTGGCCGGGATTCGTGATGAGAACATCCTGTTCGTCACCGCTTACGGCGCCCATTACCAGATGAATGGGATGGAAGTAGCGAAGAAGCTGGGCGAGGAGACAGTCCGCCGTCATCCCTGGATCAACCACAACATTTGGGAGAACCTGGTGGATCTGGGCCAGACGCGGGCGGGCAACACGCTGCTGATTAACACCTACTATCACAAGGCGGACGTCAAGATCACGCTCAGCGGGCTCAAGGCGCACGGAACACCCGGTTACGGCGGCGGCCCCAAACTGATCCTGCCCGGGGTGGCCGGGATGAAAAGTATCCGCTACATGCACGAGGAGATCCGGCGGGCCCCGCGCCCGCTAAGGGGGCCGGACGGGATTCCGATCATCCGCATGTGGGAAAACGAGCAACGTCAGGACATGATCGAGGCCGCTCGGCGCGTGAGCGTGGACTTCAGCGTTCAGATTGTCTACAACCAGGACCGGCAGCCCGTGTACGTGGTGGCTGGCGACGTCGTCGAGGCGCACCATCGCGCAGCTCGCTACGCAGTGAATCACCTAGCTACCGAGTTTGCGCGCAACGCCGACATTGTGGTGGTCAACGCCTATCCGAAAGGGTCGCAATTGCACGAGCACTTCGGCTGGGGAATTCGCGGACTCAAGGACGGCGGCAGCATTGTCGTCATCAACCAGAATCCGGTGGGCGAGTTCGCCTGGCACTACCTGGATGAGGCGCGCTTCAACCAGGGCAAGTCGTACTTCGTCCAGCGCGCGTCCCGCAAACGTAGATTCCCCCAGGTCCGCCAGGTACTGCTTTACTCGCAATATCTCCAGGCGAGGGAGCTGGACAATCCCTATTTCCCCCCGGAGGCCGTGGGGCTCAGGTCCTGGAGCGAAGTCCTGGCGAGGCTCGAACGCGAACATCGCGGCGACGTTGAGGTGGCAGTTTACCCCTACGTAGGCATTCAACACGGCATCGCGCGGCTCGACCTGCCCGACGAGGAGCCGCGCGCCTAAGAATTACCCTTTCGTGTTCTTGACAGGAGCGAGATTCGGGCCGAGAATGAAACTCCGTGGCGCGGTAGCTGAGGTAGTAGAGCGTCCCGACAGGTCGGGAGCGTCGGCGGTTGCGCTTGCAGGCCCCGCCTGACACAAGCTCCTCCCCGCTACCGCCATACAACTTTGTGCCGCGGTAGCTCAGGTGGTAGAGCGCAGCCCTGAAAAGGCTGGCGTCGGCGGTTCAACTCCGTCCCGCGGCACCATCTGTTCCCTAGCCCTCAGCTTCTGCCAGACCGGAGAAAACGCATGACCGAGCACTTCTGGCTAGGCATGGCAATCATCATTGTGAGCGGCGCCTTGAACGGCAGCTTTGCCGTGCCCATGAAGTACGCTCGCCAGTGGCGGTGGGAGAATACCTGGTTGGTGTTCTCGCTGACGGCGCTGCTCGTGCTGCCTTGCGCGCTGGCCGCGGGCTTCGTGCCGCAACTCACCAAGCTCTATCGCAGCGTCCCAGGCCACGTGCTGATTTATCCTCTCGTCTTCGGTTTTCTCTGGGGTATCGCCCAGGCCACCTTCGGGCTCAGTATCAAAGCGGTGGGCATGGCGTTCGCGTTCGCAGTCGTGTCCGGACTGGGCTGCCTCCTCGGGTCACTCATCCCGATTCTAACTTCCAATCCTGCCGACCTGTTTCGCCCCCGTGGCCTCCTCTTGATGGCCAGTCTGCCCATTCTTTTTCCGGGCCTCGTTTTGTACAGCCTAGCCGGGCACCGGCGAGAAAAAGAGCAGGCCGTTGGCACCAGTACCGCTGACACGGCCACGATGAGTTTTGCGGCGGGCTTGGCGATTACGATCTTCACCGGCGTCTTCGGTGCGAACCTCAACCTGGGATTCCACTTTGGCGGCGACCTGGTCCGCAAGAGCATAGGGCTGGGCACCAATCCCGCCGCATCCACTTACCCGGTCTGGGCGCTGGTTCTGACGGCAGGTTTCATTCCCAATCTTCTCTATTGCGTTTACCTTCTGCTTCGAAACGGCACGTGGCCCTTATACCGCGCCGCCTGGGCAAGAGAGAGCGCGCTCGCCATCGCTATGGGACTGCTTTGGCTGGGAGGGATCGTCTCCTACGGAATCGGAGCCACGCTGGTGGGCCGATACGGGACTTCGGTAGGCTTCGCCCTGTTCAGCGCCTCGATCATCCTCGCAGCGAATGTGGGCGGAATCCTGGCTGGAGAATGGAAATCCACCACTGCGAGAACAAGACTGTTGCTCGCCGTGGGAATGGCTGCAATTCTGGCAGCGATTGTGGTCCTCAATCTGGGCGGACTATTTTGAGCGCCCTATCTGATCCTTAGTCAATCCGCTTCAGAAGCACCGCCTGCTTGCCCTCCGCGAAGACGAACTGGTTGGCGGTCAGGTTCCGTTCCCGCGGGGAGAAGAGCCGGTAAAGCTTCCCCTGCTGTACTGTCTGCCGGATGCTCTTGTAGTAGTCAATTATCAGCAGTCAGGATCCCGGACATCCCTGGCGACACCGACCATTCCCCACCGCCAACTTGTGGCGACGCTGCCGCAAGATTCCGACAATGCACCATGACGGGAGCGAACGACACAGGGGGACCCGTTGCCGCAATGCGTTGGTGATTAAGGCATTAGGAGTGGTAGCCAATTAGCCCCTATTGGGCGGCTGAATGCCTGCCTCCTCGACAAGGAGGCGGGTATGGCACTCAAGTTCCTGTACCGGACGGCCCGAAACCTGATTGTTCGCAACCGGCCATACTTCGCCCACTTGGCTTTCACCCATAGGTGCAACCTGCGATGCAGGTTCTGCCACATCGCGGAGGAGCGCGTAGAACAACAAGATACAGAAGGGATGAAGAGGATAATCGACCGGCTCGACCAGATGGGGATTGCCATCTTGAGCATTTCGGGCGGTGGTGAGCCGTTGCTCCGTCCGGATTTCGCTGTGTTGGTCAACTACGCAGCCGACCGAGGGCTCTATACCAAGATTACCTCCAACGGGACGATGCCGCGGTCCAAATACCAGGAGCTGCTCGCCACACGCATCTCGGAAATCGCCATCTCCCTCGACGGCGTGCAAGGCAACGACTTGCCCTACAGTCACACCGGTCCGAAAATCCTCGAGACGATTCGCTTCTTGAACGACAACCTGCCTCGCGGGAAAGTCCTGACGATCAACGTCACGATTTCCTCATCCAATCGTGCCCAAGTGGACCAGATTGTTACTCACTGCACGCAGGAGTTCCCCAGGGCGCGCATCTGGCTCAATCCCGTGGTGGTCGGTCAGGGGAAGCTTCGGGTCGCCACGCAGGACAAGGTCAATCCCGACTACATGCGCCGGCTGGACTCTGCCACGCTGCTTACACCGGGTTTTTTCAAGCGAGCGTGCGAGAAGTACTATCAGAACGAAAAGTATGACTGGGAATGTTTGGCGGGCCAGTTCTTCTTCGACATCAAGCCCAACGGCGACCTCTGGATTTGCCAGGACCACCCACCCAAGGATCCCTTGAACATCCTCGACCCCGATTTTGAACGGAGGTATCGCCAGGCAGACTTCAGTCACCGTCGGAATTGTGCCGGGTGCACCTACTCCTGCTACTACGTGACGCAGAAATCCTTCGAACCCCGCACCTGGCCCGGGATGGCCGGGATCTGGTGGAAGACTGCAACCCAGCCGGGCGAGGGCTGCCGCAGGACGGCGGAGAGACACGGCTGGCTGGCCGGCCTCCTGCACTTTTCGGCAGCTCGTCTTCTCCTAGCTGCAAAGGCCGCAGCGGGGACCACATTGGGGGTCGGGCTGCTGGTCGCCGTACTCCTGCCAGGCAGCCTGGCGAGGGGACAGACGGTTACTGAAACTCCCGATTCGCAGGAGATTGTGATCCGCATGGAACAGTGCAACGCCCGGCGGGCGGAGGCTTTGCGATCATACACAAGCCAACGCCGCTACTATGCGGCCAACACGCTTCTGCATCGCGAGGGATATTCTGTGGTGGAGGTGAAATTCCAGGCCCCCGAAGGGAAAGAGTTCCGCGTCATCGAACGTGGCGGTTCGAGCTCCATTCAAAAGCGGGTCTTTGTACCCATCATTCAAACCGAAGAGGCGAACTCCCGCTCGCCAGCGTGCGAGGCCACCGAAATCAGCACCCGGAACTACGCTTTCACCTTTCAGGGTTATGACGCCGCAGCGGATGCTTATGTCTTCCAGGCAGAGCCCCGCACCAAGAAGAAGTACCTCTTTCGCGGAACGATCTGGGTCAACGCCGGGGAATTTGCTATTCAGCGCATCGAAGGAGAGCCCGCGCAGAAGCATTCCTTCTGGATTCGCAAGACGAAGTTCGTCCACGAGTATGGTAACTTCGGAGGATTCTGGTTTCCGGTCAGCAACCGCACCGTCGTGGAATTGCGCCTGTTCGGGCGCTCCACCATGAACATCGATTACTTCGCTTATGCCTGGGAGCCACGTATGGCCGCTGGTTGTGTCGCACCCTCATCCCGGATTCAGCCGTTGCCCCTCCCGACCGTCTCCCGCGCGGGGTTCGCTCCCTGATTCGCCGCATTCGTTGACGCCGAGCGCATACGATGTCCGCTCGTTTCTCCCACTCCGGATTATTGGGCCGCCGGGCCAAGCACACGCACAGTGTGCGAACCCTCATGGCGGATGCGTAGCACGCGCTGGCGCTCGTCAAACGTCCATCCGGGCGCGGTCAAGCCGTTCCGCTTCGGAATTTCCTTCCCGTCCGCGGTCACCCGGCGGGGAGTAAAGTTCAGGCGCAGCACCTCTGCCGAGTCCTCGTCGAATGTCTGGTAATTGATCTCCTCGGGCAAAGAGGAGACGCTGCGGACGATAGAAATCGAGCGAAGCAGATGGTTCTCCCCCGGTGGCGCCCACTCGGGGACCGACCCGAGGCCCGCCAGGAAGTGCCGGATGTAGTCGCCGTAACCATCCGAGAACCAGACACTCTGCTCATTCGGCCCGACGTTGACCACGCCGTTCTCGTGGCACATGTATGTGGCCCAGTTGAACGAGCGAAACGCTTTCTCCCGGGCGGCAGCGTCGCCCGTTTTCTCGTACCACAGGGCGTTGACCGAGGCGTAGCGCGACGTGTGGCTGCCCATCTTCGGCATGTAGTGGATCTGTTCGGAGACGGCATTCGCCCCGAACTGCACCGCAGGTTCCTTGGGCACATCGACAACAAAGGTTTTCTCCACCCACTGGATGATCTTGGGGACGTGCGTGCGCCAACCGCTATCGTACTCGGGATGCTGCATGATATACCGAGCAATCTCGAGAGGGCTGTACTGGTTGAAGTTCTCCGGCTTATCGAAGATCGGGACATCCTCAAAATAAGTAGCCCAGAGATTGTTTTCCATCGGGTAAGCCATCATCCACGACCAGGCCATTTGCCGGGCCCGGCGATAGGCGGGCACATCCCCCAGGCTGAGACGCACGAGTTCGTCAAAGAGGTGCAGAGGGCCGATGACGTTGCTGGAGTATTCCTCGCGGCGAACGTTCGTTTCCGCATAAACTCGGAAGGGCCAAGGCGAGTGCGTTGCATCACCGGGACGGACATGCCGGGCCAGCGCGTCAGCGCAGGCGATAGCCGCCGCGCGGTAACGAGCCTCGCCGGTGAGCTCGTAGAATTTCAAGTAGCCATAGCCCAACTCACCCAACTTGTCCGGCTCGATCACTCCGTAGCCGTCGCCGCGTCCGGGCATTTTCTGGTCATATAGAAAGTCGTGCGCGCCACGGTATTCGGTGGCGCCATGGTCGGAACTCGCGTACGGGACGCCGCCCCAATTCCAGTGCGCCGGCGTGGTGCCGTGGGCGAGCTGATAATCCAGCAACGATTGAACCAGCTCCACCACGGTCCGGTCTCCGGAATAGGCGTAGTAGGCCAGCGCCGAGTCCACCAGCATTGCATAGACCCCGGCAGGATTGTGCGGCCACGCAGTGCCACGCAGCGTTTTCTGGTCGATGCAGCAGTAAGCGAAGTAGGATTTCAGGCCATTCCCTTCCACCAGCGCCGAACGGAGCAGGAAGTCCCAAGCCAGCCTCATCACCCGGTCGTAGGCTTTTTCCTGGGGAGTCACCCAGGAAAGCAACTTGCCCTGAGCATCCAGCACCACGCGATGACCGTTCAACGTCTCTTCGGCGCGGAGCGGAACTATCAATGCCAGCCCAAAGAATAGGGCCGCCGTCTTTCGAGCAATTTGTTTGTTCATCGCCGTCGCAGCTTTCTGCGGAGGCCGCAGGCCTTCGCAATTGTTGGCGATCATTCTAGCAGCTCCGCCGAATATCCTTAACGCGGTGTCAGCCGCGGCCAGGCGATTTCAATGCCCTGCCTCTGGATCAGACTTTGGAAGTCCTCCAGCAGTTTGCGGTTATTGCGCACTTGGCGGGGCTTGACCTTCTTCCCCAGGCAGAAGGCCACCAGCACGCCGGCTGATTCTCCGATATTCCATTCCACGGGGTGCAGCCGGAAGCAGCCATTGGTGATGTGGGTCGTTCCGATATTCTTCGCCGCCGGCAGGAGGTTCTCCACCCGCTGGGGAATCAGGGCGCCCAGGGGAATCTGGAAAGGCAGCGAGCTCACGTCAATGTAATTGTCCCCGCCGGTCGAAGGGTGCAGGTCGATGCGATAGCTTCCGACTCCTACGGAGTCAAAGAAGCTTTCGGCCTGCAGTTCTTCTGGCTTCCTGCCCGTGAGTTGAGCGCGTGCCTCCGTGCCAACGTGCTGCTCCCGAACGGTAAACTCCGCCCGGAGGCGGCGCGCTTCGCGGATATACGGGTACTTGGCAAGTCCGTCCTCGGTCCCCACGATATCCTTGCGCAGTCGCAGGCCGCGCCAGCCGGCGCCACCGTCGGGGCGCGGCGCCTCGGTCTGCATCCAGTAAAGCAGGGACAAGCTCAACTGCTTGGCCTGCTGCAAATGCTTTTCCCCGTCCGGAGCAGGAACGTCAATCAGGCTTCCCAACCAGTAGTCGTTCTGCGGCCAGTTGACCAGCGAGATGTCACTCGGATAAGTGCCCGCCACAAAGTTGCTTCGGTCAGCAATCCGCCGGTAAAGCCAGAGGCTGGACTCTTCCTCGCCCGCTGTCTGGTTGAGAGGATCGAAACGTCCTCGCGCCACGCCTCGCGTTTGGGTCTCCGTCCACTGCCGATCCAGCAGCCGCCCCGGCCAGGGCGGGCTCAATTGCGGTCGATAGTTCTTCCAGAATTCGTAGGAGGCGGGCTTTTCAGTAGTGTAATCGTCACCTTCCAGGTAGTCCATGGCGAAGCAATATGTGAATGCTTGCTGGTTGGCAGGTTGCGCCGAGGAAGCTGCATGGAGTTCGCCCGTCTCCCCTTGAGATTCGGCCCCGGTCACATATTCCGTCTTCGTGAGGGGCAAGAGGTCTCCCAACTCCGTAGCTTCGATCACGTAGGGGGCGCGAAGAACAACTTCCCCGCCGGTGCGCAGATTCCTCACGGTGACTGCGGCAACAGCATCCCGTTCCATATCCGCCGCCACAGGTTTATGCCCCCAGAGAATCGTCAGCCGCGCGCCACTGAGGTAAGGAGCCAGCATTTCGTTCAGCACGGCCAGCGCCACGCGCGGCTCATGACAGAGGCGCGAGACGTTTCCATTGCCGGGATTCAAGTGAGCCTGCGCCCGCGCCTCTGCCGTGAGCGGATAATTCCGGCGGTAGTACTCGCGGACACGCGCGCGGAACTCCCGATAGGCGCGCGTAGCCCCGAACGCTTCGATCCAGGGATGTTCGTCCGGCGGCACAGCCTGCGCAGTCAACTGACCGCCAATCCAGTCCGTCTCCTCTGTCAGGATGACGCGCCAGCCATTGCGCGCTGCCGCGAGCGCCGCTGCACAGCCGCCGGTGCCGCCGCCGGTCACCAACACGTCGGCTTTCATTTCCCGAGGAGCGGCCGACGACGCAGCCCCGCCGGTTGCTCCACGGGCCCTTCCTTTCCAGGCAGGCAAGGCCAGCCCCCCCGCACCGATTCGCCAAAAGAATGTTCGCCGCCTCATCGCCCCCTCGTCGCTGCCCTGGCGAGATTCGCGCAAGCACCGGGACAGTTGGGCACCTCTGCGTCCGCCTGCCCACGCTGACCATGCGAAAATGCGCGGCCCGATAGTAACTCCCTTTCCTCCGGGATGCTATGCGAGTACAATGCGCCTCGCTTGCAAAGAGTCGGCTTGGCCTAGAAGGCGAGAGTCATGCGCTGCGATTCCCGATGCTGAAAGCACTTCGTATACTTGCAGGAGTTGTCGTTGTCGGGCTCATTCTTTACATCGCAAGCCGCGCCGTGCGCGACTGCCCGGCCGGGTCATACGTCTACGACAACTGTCTCTGGCTCTGGCTGCGCGAGAGATTGCACCTGCCCCAGAGCAAGTTACTGCGAGGGGTCGTCCTGGAAGTCGTAGGGCTGGCGTTGCTGGCTGGTCTGTATATGACAGTACGCTTGATCCTCTGGCCTGCCAGGATTGCGCAGACAATGGGGAGTGACGGCGCGGCGAGCGGTTCGCCGGATTCTAGTTGCCGAGCGCGCAGCGATTCGTGAATTGTCGCCGCAACTCGTCCAGCACTGACTTTGATACAATGACGGCCGCCTCAGCCCCCAAGGGGTTCAGGCAGGACAGCCGCCGGCAAGAACCCTTCATTTCCACCCGGAGGGAGGGACGATGAGAATCGCGCAGAGTACCTTGAAAGCCGTCGTGGCGACGCTCGTGTGCAGCAGCGCGGTCGCCCTGGCGCAGAATTACAGGTCGCAGATCGAGAATCCCATCGTGCGCTACAAGATGTCGGCCCGGCTCGAGCCGGCCACGAAGACGGTCAAAGGCCACTACACCCTCACCTGGTGGAACCACACCGACGAGTCCGTACCTGATCTCTATTTCCATCTCTATCTCAACGCCTTCAAGAATGTTGACAGCACCTTCCTGCGCGAAGGCATCATCAGCCGGCGGCGCGAGGCGCTGCGCGAGTGGAAGACCACTCCCGAGGAAGCGAAGTGGGGCTGGGTGGACGTGGACAAGATCCAGATCGTGGGCGGCCCGGACCTGACCTCCGCCAAGTCTTTCGTCCATCCCGATGACGACAACGCGTTGGACCAAACCGTGCTGCGCGTGGCGTTGCCTCAACCGATCCCCCCGCGCGGGACCATCGAGCTGGCGGTGGAGTTCACCTCCAAGCTCCCGCGTGGCCTGGCTCGCACCGGTTATGTGGATGATTACTTCTTTGTGGTGCAGTGGTTCCCGAAGATCGGCGTTTACGAGAGCGCCGCCGAACGCGCACACCACTACGGTCTGGCAACCCCTCCGCCGCAGGGTGGCTGGAATTGCCACCAATTTCATACCAACACCGAGTTCTTCGCGGATTATGGCGTGTACGACGTCGAACTCACCGTGCCCGCCAACTACGTGGTGGGCGCGACAGGGTTCCTGCGCCACGAGCGCCGCAACGCGGGCGGAACGAGCACCTACAATTACTTACAGGAGGACGTGCACGACTTTGCCTGGACGGCCAGCCCCCATTTCATCAAGCTCACGAGGAAATTCGAGTGGGGTCACGAGGTACAGGCCGATGAGCTCCTCGCCTGGGCCAAGTTCCTGGACCTGTCCTCTGACGAGCTGGCGTTGCGCGATGTCAGCGTGACGTTACTGCTCCAACCGGACCACCAAAATCTCGCCGAGCGCTACTTCCGCGCCACGTTCCAGGCCCTGAAGTACTTCGGGCTGTGGTACGGACAATATCCCTACGACACCCTGACCGTGGTGGATCCGGCGCGCCACTCCAACTCCGGCGGGATGGAATATCCCACCCTTTTCACAGGCGGCACCTACTTTTGGCCCGGCGCGCGCTCCTTCAACCCGGAGGGCGTAACGGTCCACGAATTCGGTCACCAGTTCTGGTATGCCCTCGTGGGTAACAACGAGTTTGAAGATGCCTGGCTGGATGAAGGCCTCAACACCTACTCCACCGGCAAGGTGCTGGAGACAGCCTACGGGGCCAGTTGCAGCTACGAGTACGTGCTCGGAATGCCCATTCCTGCTGTCTCCTGGCTCACTGTCGCAGTCCCGTCGTTCCCCTTTGCAGGCGTCAACAACATTCCCCTCGGCCCGTTCTTTTCCTGCGCAGAGTTTCCGGAACGCGCCGACCGGCGCTACGGTTACCTCCAG
>Ga0315310_10002536_pt1 | contig 11412 bp, 9 predicted proteins | sample TDP5_MG_FD_203630 | JGI IMG/M metagenome (GOLD analysis project Ga0315310, IMG submission 203630) | Freshwater sediment microbial communities from Lake Towuti, South Sulawesi, Indonesia - TDP5 | ecosystem: Environmental > Aquatic > Freshwater > Lake > Sediment | place: Indonesia: South Sulawesi... | reverse complement strand
ATGTCACAGCCTGTTGCCACTGTTGTGCGCTCTCGGCCCAGTTCCTTCGCCGATCAGCTAGGAAGGCATCGTTCATAGACATAGCTACATCGCTCCCATCACCAATCTGGATCTTTACGGTCCCCGCGGCCGCTTATTTTGGCCACGATAGAGCCATCTGAAACGTTCACCATGACGATGCTAGCCTTGCCACCTTCGGAAGCGGAAGGCCAGGCGTTGTCCATCGGGGGACCAGACGGGGGCGTCCACGTTTTCGAAGCCAGCAGCCCCTTCGACTTCTGAAACATCCTATCCCTAATAATTCCTCGGACCCAACGATCTTATTATATCCCAAAGTCTTATTATTTTCAACCTCGCACGAATCTTGTTACAAGCTAGGAAGTTGGAAAGAAATAATTTCCCAAACGCTCCCGCTGGATTTGGCAATCCAAGCCGAGCGAAGTGGGACATTGTATTTCTTCCGCGCCTCCTATTGACATTTGGAACGTTTGTTCGTATAATATAGATAGTACTGACGAGAGAGGTGATGGCCTTGGATACCTTTGAGAAGGTAGAAATCCTGGGCCGTTCGGCCCAGTACGACCTCTGCGGGGAGGCTTGTGGCACCGACGCTGCCCGTAAGAAAGACGACCTGGGGCGCTGGATCTACCCGGCTGTGTTGCCCGATGGGCAAAGGGTGGCCATGCTCAAGGTACTGCTCTCCAACGCCTGTCAGAAAGATTGCTACTACTGTGCCAATCGTGCCAGCCGAGACTTCCAACGGGTCAGCTTTGCACCCGAGGAACTGGCCAGAGCCTTCGACCAGATGCATCGCAAAGGTCTGGTGGAGGGCCTCTTCCTCAGTTCCGGCGTCTGTGGCGAGGCTGGTCGCGCTATGGACCAGATGATCACTACGGTGGAACTGGTGCGCAAGAGGTATGCCTTCCCCGGCTACATCCATCTCAAGATTCTGCCCGGCGCTTCCCTCACTCACGTCGAGCGGGCTGTGCAATTGGCTACCCGCGTCTCCGTCAACCTGGAAGCTCCCAACGCCGAGCGGTTGGCCCGCATCGCCCCGCGCAAAGATTTCGTTAACCTGTTGCAACCAATGCACTGGGCCAAGGGCCTGATAGAGGCCAGCGGCGGCCGACTGGTTCCAGCCGGACAGACCACCCAGTTCGTGGTGGGGGCAGCCAATGAGTCAGATCGCGAGATTTTGACGACGACCGCGCGGCTCTACCAAGAAATAGGATTGGCCCGCGCCTACTTCAGCGCTTTCCAGCCCGTAGCCGATACCCCCCTGGAGGACCATCCCCCCACCCCCCCTCTGCGTGAGCATCGCCTTTATCAGAGCGACTGGCTCCTCCGCCAGTACGATTTCACTTTCGAGGAACTGATTTTTGACGAGGCTGGCAACCTGCCCTGCGAAGCCGACCCCAAAATGATGTGGGCCAAAGTCCACCCAGAGCGTTTCCCCATCGAGGTCAACCGGGCCAGCCGTGAGGAACTGCTGCGCGTCCCGGGCCTGGGCCCCCGTTCGGTCGCCCGCATCCTGCGCCTGCGCCGCCAGGGGACTTTCCACACACTGACCGACCTGAAAAAGGTCGGCGCTGTGGCCAGCCGGGCCGCACCCTTTATCCTGCTGGACGGCAAGAGGCCGCCCCATCAGATGAGTTTATGGTAGCGTAAGCGTTCAGGAGGTGGATCAGAAACCAGGTTTTTGAGGAAAAAAACCTGGTTTTTTTTGTCCCAGTGCCGCTGGGTTCTGAACGCTCACGTCAGAGGTACTTGCCGATAAGCAGATCCAGGTCTTTCTTCGCCTTCTCTGAGATCAGGTCGCGCCGGGTGATGATGGCGTTGGCCATAGCTGTGGCACATTCGCAGGTGCGCTCCTGGGGAATGGTAGGCACCAGGTGCTGGATGGCCTTCTTGGTCAGGGCGGCGTTGGCCATCAGATTCGCGATGAGCATGGCCACGGTAACGGGCTCCTCGGTCTCGTGCCAGACGTCATAGTCGGTGACGTGGGCCATGGCCGCGTAGCAGATTTCGGCCTCTCGGGCCAGGGTGGCCTCTGGGGCGGCGGTCATGCCAATGATGTCTATCCCCCATTGGCGATAGATGCGCGACTCGCCTTTGGTGGAAAAGCGAGGCCCTTCAATTGCCATGAAGGTGCCGCCGAGATGCACCGTGGCCCTCGTTTTCTTGGCCGCCTCGTAGACCAGTTTGGAGAGCTCTGGACAGAAGGGTTCGGCCAGACCGATGTGGACCACCACGCCGTTGCCGAAGAAGGTATAATTGCAGCGTTCCTTGGTATGGTCAAAGATCTGGTCGGGGATGACGATGTGGCGGGGAGCGTATTCCTCTTTCATACTGCCGCAGGCGGTGACCGAGATGATGCGCTCCACTCCCAGGCTCTTCAGGGCGTAGATGTTGGCCCGCGAGTTGACCTCGGTAGGCATAATGCGATGGCCCACCCCGTGGCGAGGCAAAAAGGCTATCCGCTGGCCGGACAGGGTGCCGACGGTAATAGCGTCAGAGGGGTCGCCAAAAGGTGTGGAGACACGTACCTCCTCGATGTCTGTAAGGGCCTCCATCTGGTAGACCCCGCTGCCGCCGATGATGCCGATGCGTACTTTATCCATGCTTGTTCCTCCTTGTTGGGTTAATTGTATCTACGATCTTTGGCCACTCTCGCAGCCCGTATCGCCGCAACAATGCGTTCAACTGTTCCTCGCCTTAATACAATATCCTCTGCTTTTAATCCTCAATCACCTCTCGTGCTTTGAGCAACACCGCCTGCTGATCGTAAGGCTTCTGCAAGAAACCTCTGGCCCCGGCCGCCAGGATGTCCTGGGCCTGCCCATTCTCGCTGTAGCTGCTGGAGAGCAGCACTTTGACTTCAGGGTTGATCTTCCGCAGCCAGCGCTGGGCTTCCTCGTACAGTCGCGCGCTCTCTTCACTCATTGCCCACCTTGCAAGGTTCTCTCCTGTCCGCTCTCAATTATACCACATTCTTCCCTCTTTCGCACAGTGGCCACCTTTACGGACGCAAACCCTCATTTCAGCCTACCCGTCTGTCTCCAATGCGGAACGCTCAAGGCTCTGAAAACTGGCCCATCCTGCATCTGAACCCGCCGCGCATTGTCCCCCTAACTCGTACAACACCCTGACCCGTTGCGGAAGCCTGGAGTTTACTTTTGGCGCCGATTGATGTAAAATAAAAGAGGGGAGAGTAAGCGATCGTTATGAGTGAGGCAGTCAGGGCGCTGACACCGCAGCAAATCGAAGAAGATAAGCATTGGTGGTTCGCCGGCCGCACCTGGGCTCTGCTGGGGATGCTGGATCGGGTGGTGCCAAACCACGACGGTTCGGCGGGGCTCACCGCAGGCCTGCGGGTGCTGGACGTGGGCTGCGGGGCAGGGAACATGATCCATCACCTGAGCCGCTACGGCCAGGTGAAAGGGGTGGAAATTGATCCACGTCCCATCGCTGTGGCCCGGCAACGGGGCTACGATGTCGAGCAAGGCGATGCCACTCAGCCTTTGCCCTTCGAGGCGGGCAGCTTCGACCTGGTGGCTGCCCTGGACCTCATCGAGCACAACGAAGATGACATGGCTATCCTAGGGGAGTGCTACCGGCTGCTCAACCCAGGTGGGCACGTCGTCATTACCGTACCAGCCTTTATGTGGCTGTGGAGCAACAATGACGTCATCAACGCCCATGTGCGCCGCTACACAACGGAGGGATTGCGGGATAAACTGCGGCAAGTCGGGTTCCGAATCCGGCGTATGACCTACAACAATTTCCTGGTTTTTCCCCTGGCCGCTGTCCTGATCCTGGCCCGGCGTGGCACGGAGCGGGAGCCCCGGCTGGCCTCCCATCACCTGGACGAAGACAAGTATCAGGTGGAGATGGAACCAGTCCCGCCTTTGCTGAACGCTATCCTGTCAGCGGTGGGCTGGGTGGAGGCCAAAATCTTGCGCTGGCTGAATCTGCCTATCGGCACGTCAATCATCTGCATTGCGGAGAAACCCAGCTAAGCGAGTGTACGGGGTTCCTGAGTTCTCTTGGATTCGCTCAAACAGTAGTCAAGCCTAGAAAGGTGGTGAGAGAGATGGTGAACGAGGAGGCAAAAGAGTTCGTCTTCGAGGACTGGCTGGCTGAGGGCATAAGGGCCTTCAAGGCAAGCTTCCGAAGGGGCAGGGGCAAGGAGTTCTTGCCCGAGGAGTTTCGGACCCACCTCAGAGCGACCCGCAAGGAGATGCTCCTGGCCGTGCGCAGCCTGATTGACGCCGCCATCGAACGAATCGAGGAAAAGCCGAAGAAGAAGACAACCAAGATCAATGTAGAGTAGTGTGTCAGGCCACGGAGACGTGCTCGCAACAGAACACCATGCGGAAAGGGCGGGGACAAAAGTCCTCGCCTTTCCTTAACCCCTCCTAGATCACCGTCTGACCACAGTACTCGCACTTGTCTGAGCCCAACTCGATGCTGCCACCGCAATTGGGGCATTTCATCATCTCGGGTTTGATGGAAGCGCCCAGCTTCATCATCTCGGCTTCGGCCAGGGCCACCTGCTCACGCAGCTCTTTGCTGCGGGCCAGGTAGGATTCGGCTGGGACCTGGCCAGCCTGGTGGGCCTGCTTCAGTTCGTGCAGGCTCTCCAGGTACATTTTGCGCTTGGCCCGCAGGCCCTCGATGGTCATGTCTTCGGCGCTGTATTGCAGCTTGGGAGCCGGGGCGATGTTGGTGATGGCCCAGGCTCCGGCGGCGATAGCCAGGCAGGCGATGAACCCAGCCACCAGGGTGTTGTACCAGAAGGGGGCCTTAGTCAATTCCCTTTTCAAGAGGGTGACCTCTATCCCGGCGGCCACCGCAATTTGGTCCTCATCGGTCAGCTTGCCGGTATCCAGGCGAGTTATTTCACCGGTAAATATCTTGCTTTGTACGCTGTTGCCCTGGTGATCGTAGATGGCCAGTTTACCACTATCATTGCCCACCAATACTTCCTGGCGGCCATCGTCGTCCAGGTCTATGGTGGCGATCTCGGTCACTTTACCACCGGGCGAGACGCTCATTAATTTTTGCCCCTGGTGATTATAGACCACCAGCGAACCCTCCTTGCCTCCCACTGCCACCTCTGTGGTAGCCGGGTCGCCATCCACCTCAACGTCTCGTATCTCCTGCACTCGTTGGCCGATGTACTGCGACCAGAGCTGTTGGCCATTGCTGCCATTATGGGCCCAGACCGAGCCGTACTCGCCGCCCAGCATCACCTCGCTGCTGCCATCTCCATTCAGATCATAGGTCCGTAGACGGCGCAAATGCTCTGGAAATGTCCCTCGCTGACTCCACAATAGCTGCCCCTGTCCATTTAGCAAGGCGACCTGACCAGCGTAGTTGGCGGCAGCTACAGCCGTGGTCTCCGCTAAAGAGACATCGTCCAAGCCACGGATGTAGGCGTCGGCCGGGTCAGAGGAAGGGTTGGGGAGGTCGTATTCCCACAGGATCTCGCCCTGACTGGAGAGACAGACCAGGTGACCGACCATGTCGCCAGCCACGATTTCCCGCACCTTGTCCCCCTGAAAATCAACGGAGGTGGCCCGCGAGGGCTCCCCAAAGTTGGGCAGGGCTCGCGTCCACAACGGCTGTCCCTGGCCGGTGTAGGCCGTGGCCGTCACCGACTCCCCTGAAGGCTGGTAGATGACGACAAAGTCGTCGGTGCCATCGCCATTGAAATCGCCCATCGTTGTGGCCGGTACCTGGTAGGTGCCAGACCAGATTTTCTGTCCCTGGGCGTCGAGAATGGCCACCTCGCTTGTACTCTGCACAAAGACGTCTTTGACCTTGTCGCCTGTCAGGTCAATGATCTTCATGCTCTCCGCCCCCGAAAAGGGGGCTGTCCAGACCTCCTGGAAATCCCATTTCTCGCGGGCAGCAGCCCCGGTGAAGAAGAGGATGACACTGATGGTCATCACGATGACCATCAGGACTACAGCCAGGACAATGGTAACGGTTTTGTTCATGGTGAAGCTCCTTTCAGGGGTTGATCCGCAACGAAGCATTGTGGTAGATCACGAGACGATTGTAGCATAGGTGGTGGGGGTAGTCAAGTGGGACGCGGAGGCAGAGATAAATAGGGAAACGCTCAAGGTAAGAAAAACATTTGCCTATCAAGACAATCTGTGATATAATAACTTTAAACAGGCATTGAGACCTGTTTCTTTATGGTGTCAACTACGTCAAAGAGGACATGCACCAGAGTACAACCGGAGCCGATAGCCTGAACCATAGACTGCAAAGCCTTTTTGCCTTCTGGCCCAGCGTGTACCGCAGCCCCATTGTTGTCCATACGACCGTAGATATGGCTCTTTTGGCGTCCTTGAGCAATTGGGGAGAGCAGTTGGTTCTCTCGGGGATCAGCCTGAGCGAAATCTGAATACGAGTTTTTGGGAAACCGCGCCTTTGCGCGGTTTTTTTTGGAGAGGCAGGGAACACATATTCAAATTAAGAAGGAGGAAGAAAGATGGCTCTTACTGACAAACCTGTGACCACATTTCTGGACGAACTGGCCAGCGATGCCCCGGCCCCAGGTGGAGGGAGCGTTGCTGCCCTGAGCGGAGCCCTGGGCGCAGCCCTGGTTAGCATGGTCTGTAACCTGACTGTGGGCAAGAAGAAGTACGCCGACGTGCAGGATGACATCAAAGCCCTGCTGGATCAATCCGAGGCCCTGCGCAAAGAGTTCGTGGAGTTATTGGAAGATGACGTGCGGTTGTTTACTGAGGTCTCCAAGGCCATGAAAATGCCCCGCGACACCGAGGAACAGAAGGCCGCCCGCGCCGAGGCTATGGACAAAGCTCTGAAGGCCGCTACCGGCGTGCCCATGCGCGTGGCCGAAAACTGTGTCAAAGTCATAGACCTCTGCCGCCCGGCTGCTGAAAAGGGCAACGTCAACGCTGTCAGCGACGCTGGTGTGGCCGTGCTCATGGCCGAAGCAGGGCTGCGCAGCGCTGCCCTCAACGTGCTGATCAACCTGGCCTGGATCAAAGACAAAGAGTTCGCAACCGAGCAACGGGCCAAGTTGGATTCCCTGTTGGAGGGTAAGCCAGCTCTCAAAGATGAGATCTATGACTTGGTGGTAGAAAAGCTGTGACAGGTCCTCACTGACAACAGCCTGACCGATAGGCCACCTGCCGAAGTAAGGATTTGGAAAGCAAAATACATAAGGAGAAGGAGTATGACCGCAACGATTTTGGACGGTAACGCTTTGGCCAAGACCATGCGCGCAGAGCTAGACGAAGAAGTTGCTGCATTCAAAGAGAAGTACGGCGTCACTCCTACCATCGCCGTGGTGAGAGCTGGCGAGGACCCAGGCTCGGTGTGGTACGCCAATGCCATCCAGAAAACGATGACAGGTCGGGGCATGGAAGCCCAACTCCATGTGCTGCCCGAGACGGCCACTCAGGAAGAGTTGGTGGACCTGATCGCCAAGCTGAGCGCAGACCCTAGCGTCCACGGCATCATAGTGCAGGAGCCGATGCCCAAAGGAATTGACGAAGGCGTGGTGAAAGCCGCTCTCTCGCCGGACAAGGACGTGGATGGCGTGCACGAGGTCAACGCCGGGCGGCTGGCTATGGTAGCTCCGGTCGGCCGGCCGGAAGGGGTTGGTCCCTTTTTCACGCCCGCCACGCCGGCCGGTGGCATGGAGATCCTACGCCGCCATGGGGTGGAATTGAGTGGCAAGCACGCGGTGGTGGTGGGCCGTTCCAACATCGTGGGCAAGCCCATGGCCCTGCTTCTGATGCGGGAGAACGCCACGGTGACCATGTGCCATTCGCGCACGGCGGATCTGCAGGCTGTTTGCCACCAGGGGGACATCCTGTGCGCGGCTGTGGGCCGGCCTGAGATGATCCGGGGTGACTGGATCAAGCCGGGGGCTGTGGTCATTGACTTTGGCGTCAACGAGGTAGAGGGCAAGATGGTAGGCGACGTGTCCTACGATGAAGCTCTCGAGGTGGCCGGGATGATCACCCCGGTGCCCGGCGGCACGGGGCCTATGACCAACATCATGCTCGCGAAAAACGTCCTCGAGGCCGCGCGGCGACAGGTTGCGAAGTAACTTGACAACACTCCCAACCTGTAGTATGATACCGGATGTGACAAAAATCACAAAGTGAGCTGGCAGGCGGCGCCATTCGACCTGCCTGTTGGATTTGGATGTCATCCGTGGAAGGATCGTATTGCTGCCGCTCGCAGAATATCATAATAACAAGGAGGTATAAATGATAGTTGACATCAAAACGCCGGTGCCCAGCGACATCGAGATCGCCCAAGCAGCCAGGATGAGGCCGGTTCTTGAGGTTGCGGAGGAGGTGGGCCTCACCAAGGATGACTTGGTGCCATACGGCTGGTTCAAGGCCAAGGTTCACTTGGACGTCCTGGAGCGCCTCAAGGACCTACCTAACGCCAAGTACATTGACGTCACGGCCATCACCCCCACCCCACTGGGCGAGGGAAAGACGGTGACCACCATCGGCCTCAGCCAGGGGCTGCACTACATCGGCAAGAAGGTCTTCACCTGCATCCGCCAACCTTCTCAGGGGCCGACCTTTGGCATCAAGGGCGGGGCGGCTGGCGGGGGCTACGCCCAGATCGTGCCGATGGAGGACTTTAACTTGCACCTGACGGGCGACACCCACGCCGTGGGTGCGGCCCACAATCTGTTGGCGGCGGCCATTGACGCCCGCATCATGCACGAGGATACGATGAGTGATGAGCGTCTGGCCAGGGCGCTCTGCCCCAAAGACGAGTTCGCCCCCTGGATGCACGTCCGGCTGAAGAAGCTCGGCATTTCGGCGGAGAAGCCATTGGAACTGACGCCTGAGGAGCGGCGCCGCTTCTTCCGCCTGAACATTGACCCCTATACCATCACCTGGAACCGGGTGGTGGACGTCAACGACCGGGCGATACGCAACATCACCATCGGCCTAGGCACCAAAGACGATGGCCGGCCGCGCCAGTCAGGCTACGACATCACCGTCTCCAGCGAGGTGATGGCCATCCTGGCCTTGGCCACCAGCCTCGAGGACCTGCGAGAGCGGGTTGGGCGCATAGTGATCGGCACCGACAGGAGCAGGAACCCCGTCACGGCCGAAGACCTGGGCGTGGCGGGGGCTATGACCGTCTTGCTGAAGGATGCCCTCATGCCCAACCTGATGCAGACCCTGGCCGGCACCCCAGCTTTCGTCCACGCCGGGCCTTTTGCCAACATCGCTCACGGCAACTCGTCAATCGTGGCTGACCAAATTGGCCTCAAGCTGGTCTCGGGTGGGTATCTGGTCACCGAGTCGGGGTTCGGTGTCGACTGCGGCATGGAGAAGTTCTTCGACATCAAGTGTCGCTACTCGGGGCTCGTCCCCAACTGTGTGGTCATCGTGGCCAGTGTGCGGGCCCTCAAGATGCACGGCGGCGGCCCCAAGGTGGTGGCGGGCATACCGCTCGACCCGGCCTATAAGCAGGAAAACCTGACCATTCTAGAAAAGGGCCTGGCCAACCTGGAGACCAACATCAAGATCGCCCTCAGATTCGGCATCCCAGTGGTGGTGGCGGTCAACAAATTCAACACCGACACTGAGGCCGAAATCGAGATGGTGAAGAAGGCCGCTGTCGAGGCCGGGGCCGAGGGAGCCTTCGTCAGCGAGGTGTGGGCTAAGGGCGAGGAGGGGGGTGCCGAACTGGCTGAGGCGGTGGTGGCGGCCTGCGAGAAGCCCAGCAAGTTCAAGTACCTCTACCCGCTGGACATGCCCATCAAGGACAAGATCGAGACCATCGCCACCCAGATCTACGGGGCCGATGGGGTGACCTTCGAGCCAGCAGCCCAGGCCAAGCTCAAGCTGTACACCGACCTGGGCTATGACAACCTGCCCATTAACATGGCCAAGACCCATCTCTCGCTTTCCCACGACCCGGCCTGGAAGGGCGTGCCCAGGAACTACATGTTGCCGGTGCGGGATATCCGCGCCTCAGTGGGGGCCGGCTTCCTGTATCCGCTGTGCGGTACCATGCGCACTATGCCCGGCCTGCCCTCTCGCCCGGTCTTCATGGACATAGACGTTGACCTGGAGACCGGCAAAGTGGTGGGCCTGTCCTGAGCTTGTCGAAGGGTCTGTCCTAGCGTTTTGGCTTGTACCGCCTGTACCACAATCACCACTGTTGCGGTGCAGGAGTGGTGCAACAGTGGTAGTTGACCGCGTGTTTGCCTCACAGATGGGGAGGGCTTTGTTGCCTTCCCCATCTGTGGCCTACTGAATCCACGGACAGTTCCCAAAAAGTCCATTTATTGATTTTGCAGACGGCTTCATTTGTGCTATAATAAACAAAGTATTGTCGGTTAGCTGAATCAGCTTCAACCATCTTCTGAGTAAAGAGATCAAGAAGACCCCTCATGAAGGAGGAAAGCAGTAAATGTCGAAGTATATCGCTAGCTCCGCCATTCAAGGAGCTCACGAGTTAATCCATCGTGTGGACAAGCAACTCCAGGAGGCCATTGCTCAACACGGGCCTGAGGCCAAGGTAGAGTTCACCAACACGGCTTACTACCTGCCCATCATTTTAGGCATGACCGGTATGGAAGTAAAGACCTTGGGCGACATGGTGCCAGCTTTGGAGTACTGCCGGGACCTGCTTCAACCGGTGCCCAGCGGTGGCTTGTGGACACCTTACCTGGGCACCACCCTGGATGCTGGTATCGCCACCCTGATGGCCGAAGAAATTCTGATGGGGATTGGCTTTGTGGAAGGTACCCAGCCTGAACCTTTTGGCTGGGAAAGCGACTATGTCTCACCGGCTGGAAAAGGGGACAAACGCCTCAACGGCCCCATTGATGACATCCAACTGCGGGCCTGGGGCATCCAGTTGGTGGATGGCCGTATGCCCGGCTTTGCCGCCGTCCTCGGCTGCGCCAAATCCAACGAGGTGGCCGTGCAGATTGTGCGCGAATTGCAGCGGCGCAACATCCTGGTCTTCCTATCCGGCAACGTCAATGGCCGCAGCGTCGTCCAGCAGTTGATGGAGGAAGGCGTCGAACTGGGCTACGATACCTACACCGTGCCCTTTGGCACCAATACCGAGTCTACCTCGTATGCTTTGGGCTTTGCCACCCGTTCGGCTTTGACCTTCGGCGGCCTCAAGGGCGGCCAGGCCAAGGAGGTCCTGGAATACAACGAGCACCGGACCTTTGCTTTTGCCCTGGGCCTGGGGCCTATTGACGACCTGAAATACGCTACCGCCGCCGGGGCCATCAACTATGGCTTCCCGGCCATTGCCGACACGCGCATCCCCAACATCTTCCCCTCAGGCCTCACTCTCTACGAGGCCGTGGTCTCTATACCCTTCGACGAGATCGAGGGCCGGGATGACATCGAACGGGCCGAG
>Ga0315310_10002533_pt1 | contig 11417 bp, 12 predicted proteins | sample TDP5_MG_FD_203630 | JGI IMG/M metagenome (GOLD analysis project Ga0315310, IMG submission 203630) | Freshwater sediment microbial communities from Lake Towuti, South Sulawesi, Indonesia - TDP5 | ecosystem: Environmental > Aquatic > Freshwater > Lake > Sediment | place: Indonesia: South Sulawesi... | reverse complement strand
TCTACCGCAGCGAATGTTTCAGGGAAGAATCGATCGAAGGACCACGAGAAAATCAATCTTGAGCAAACAACGAAGAAGGCTGGGATGTCGTTCATCAGCCATATTGCTGCTGTTACTGCAACGAACATTTGGAGCGCTACGTTACCGGGAGCTAGCGCTGCGGTGAAGGTCGGTAAATATCGTGGTGGTGGGAATGGGATGATTGTTTGTAGATCGGTTATGAAGTTCTTGTGAACAAAGCAGTAAATAGGTATGAAGTCACCGTACGCCTTATACACAAGTGCTGAGCATCCAACGTAGTACCCTATGATACAAATGGTTCCAAGTATCATTGCAGCGACCATGCTTCTACTTGGGCTCTTGACTTCACCGCCGATATATGCGGCGGCTGTGAACCCAATGTATGCCCAGATCGCTGCTACTCCAGCCGACATGGTAGCATCCATACTAAATGGAACTAGTGGAAATGCTGGGTTAGCTTGGTTAGCATAAGCCAGTGCAACTATCTTGTCCCATGATCCAGCTCCCCAAGTGGCGTCCCAAAGAGGTTTAGCCGCCACCGGGCTTCCTGCTATACTAAGTAAGCCAATTGTAGCGAAACTTCCAATGGCAGGGATAACCAGCAATGTATTTACTATCCAGCCATACGATCTCATTCCAAAATATGCTAAGCCTGCAAAGATAATTAAGAGTAGAAATCCACCGACAAGCATCGTAATAACGTCGGAAGCCATTTGTGACCCAATTGTCAGCCATGACATATTCTTAGTTGCAGAGCCAGCTATAATGAGGCAGAGGCCCCAGACTGAAATGTCGTAGAAACAGATAATGCCAAGCGATATCACCTCGGTAAACCAGAATCCCCAACTTGATAGGAAGCCGATAGCTGGATTTAGAGCTCTTGAAATATAAATGTAGTCTCCGCCCGTGCGAGGCATGCTAATTGCCAACAAAGTGTAACATATCGCCGTCAAGATTACAGGAATAGCTGTGATGAGAAATGCCAGTGGTACGTTAGCTCCGGGATTATTGTACGAAGCTTCAATCATTAGTCTGTTGATGCCGCCACCGATTGTGTGGCATAGGCCGAGTGACATTGCGGTGAATGGACCTACTTCTCTGACTAGCCCTGAAGCCCTTCTGACAAATATGGTTGGTGCTACTTCTGTCATTTTTTTCCTTCCTCTCTCCCTTTTAAATGAGTTATATTTAACAAATAACCAAAGTATTTAGTTTTTTGGTGTCCTATGTATATACGGGAGGATATGGACTATGGGTCGATTATCGCTAGCGATACGGAAGAAAAAGCCAGAGCTAATTGATCTTGTTCATTTTATTGGTGTGCTTGATGGCTTTCGGGTCGGTCGAAGCGTGAAACTAAGAGACCTCGACCGGTATACGAAGAAATTACATTTAACGGATATGGGAAGAGCTTGGAAGTCTCTTAGGCGCGATTTGGATGCCATTGGAAACCTACCTTCTTCTTCTCCTCGTATGTTATCTTATGTTAACCTTTTAGTTTTACTTCGTTTTCTAATGGGCATCAGTTTTACATCATTAATCGCTTTTTCTTTACTGGTTTTTGGTGGAAGATTAGAACTTGAGCAGCCACCGTTTACTTTCCCAAATATTTTCGTTGGTTTGCTCGCCTTTGCAAACATTGTTCTAGTCGTTCGGTTTTTTGTTAGAGAAAAGGTTAGGGGCTTTTACGAGAGTTCGGTAAGCAGATATCGGGGTAAAATAGCTCATTTAAGGGAAGTCAATCAGGTTTTAATTAACCAACTCATCGAAAAAATTCGTAAGGCTAATGAAAACCCCAAGAAGTACAAGTTAACCCTTTACAATGTTGACTATGAGGGGATTAAAGTTTTGAAGAAGCCGGGTTGGTGGCGGGAACATTATGTTGCAATTCCGATAGTAGGTAAAGCTGATTGACTCCGAGTTGAATTAGGCAGGTTTTAATAAGTTGCTTGTAGGCGCTAGTTTTTGGGGGTTATTTAACTTTCCTACTTACTATTGCAAACAACAATGCGGATATCAATATCGCGACAAAAGTAAACTCATCTATGATTAAGTTATAGAAGGAATGGGCCAAAACAGCCCCTATGAAGCTTGCAACAATAAATAAACTTGAGCGACCCTCAGCAACCTTCTTGCCAACTCCATATCCAACTAAACCTGTGGAACCTGCGTGAAAGAAAGTTGCAGAAAAAGCCCTCCAAAGACTAGTCAGCAACCATTGTGTAAACCCTCCGGAAAATAGAGCTGATGCTTCAAAAAGGAGGTTCTCTGCGGCGGAAAATCCCAGACCTGAGGCAGACCCGTAAACTATGCCATCCTCAGCTCTACTAATAACACCGTGTCCACGGAGCCTCAGAACACCCATCGGTTTTAAGCCTTCCTCAACTAGAGGCGCCACGATTAAGGTTGAAATTTCGGTTGGTTTCAGATCTAAAAAACTGAAGCCTACCCATCGAATAATCATAGAACTAGCCACTTCAATGATTAAGGCTAGTACAGAGCAGACCACCGCGCCATAGACAAACGTTGAAAAGACTGTTCTAAATCGTGCACGCCCAAAGTGCTCGCGGCGCCAAACATAAAATAGTAAACAGAGCGAAGGTGCGAAAGCAGCTACGAGAAAGGCGATAATAAATTCCTGTGGAGTCATGCGCTTTTCAGCACTTATTTAGTTTGAGAGGCATAAATTAGCTTATGAGGCGTTTGACAAGGTTTTCGGGGTTTTTCTTTATAACTTCTAGGGCTTCTGACTCATTTAACCCCGACCCCAGGGCGATTTGAAATGCCTGCTCTTGGGAAATGAATTCCGTCGGTTCGTGGAGGTCAGTATTTAGGACCATTTTTGCCTTCGTCTTTTTTGCGATTTTCACTATGTGTCCGTTAGTGAGGCAGTGTCCCTCTCTGGCAGATAATTCGATGTAGATGTTATTTTTTGCGGCTAGGGTTGCGTCAACTTCACTTAACAAGCCAGGATGGGCAAGGATGTCAACTTCTTCGCAAATTACTGCCGCGTGGTTCGTTCCATGTTGTACTGGCTCAACTAGGGTTTCTCCGTGGACCACGATGAGTTCTACTCCGAGTTGCTTTGCACGGCGGGCTAATCCGTTAATGCTCCGCAGCGGGACGTGGGTTAATTCCACGCCAGGTATAAGCTGCACTGACGAATGTTTTTTCAATTCATTAGCAGCGGTAATTAATCTTGGAACAATGAATTCTAAATTTGAGGCGTCAGCATGATCGGTAATCGCCACCGCACTATAACCCAAGGCTTCTGCTCTTCGGACAATCTCACTAGGTAAGAGAACGCCATCACTGAATAGGGAATGAATATGCAATTCAATTCTATTTCCAAGCTTCATCAAATCAAGTCCTCAGGATGGTTTTCAATGCTTTGATGAAACGTTCATTTTCTTCTTTTAAGCCTATACTTACGCGAATATAGTCTCCTTCGAGGCCCCTCGCATCAGCGCAATCTTTTACTATTACGCCTCGTTCGAGAAGTGCATCGGCAATTTCTGTGGAATTGCGGTTAGATGCTGATAAGTCAATTAAGATGAAATTAGCTTCGGAAGGAAAGGCTCGTATTTTTCCGATTTTCGCTAACTCTGAATATACGTATTTTTTTCCCTTCTTTATCAATGCTCTAGTTTTTATAGCATGCTGGCTGTCATCTAACGCAGCGATAGCCGCTCTTTCTGCTAGGAGGCTTACATTGAAAGGTAATCTGACGCTATCAAGGTAATTTATTACTTCTGAACATGCGAGGGCATAGCCAACTCTTAATCCGGCCAATCCGAAAAACTTTGAAAACGTCTTCAATATGATGACATTTTCGTATTTCTGAACTAGTGGAATGAGTGTTCTCGCTGAAAACTCGGCATACGCTTCATCAATGACTAGTAGCTTACCTGTTTGGGCGAGTTCTTCTGCATCGTCTTCTGTTATAGCACTTCCAGTTGGGTTGTTAGGGCTGCAAATAAAAATTAACTTTGTACGTTGTGAGATTGCATGTTTGATACCTTTAATATCCCAGTAGAATTTTTTTTGCATTGGGACGAAAGTAGGTCTCCCCTCTGCTAGTTTCAAAAGTTTTTCATAAACCTCGAAAGTTGGAACAGAGATTATCGCTTCATCGCCTGGATTCACGAAAGTCTTAATCAGCAGGTCTATAGCTTCGTCGGAACCGCCTCCGACGACTACGTTCTCAGGTTTAAGTGAAACATACTTGGCGATCTTCTGACGTAACTCTACGTAACTAGGATTAGGATACCTGTTTACCATAGCCGCGGTATCGCTAATTGCTTGAACAGTTTTGGGAGATGGTCCTAAGGGATTTTCATTGGCATGCATTCTGATTACGTCTTTCCTCATGGGCATTGGCGGCTTGCATACGCGAAAATAGGGTTTGGCTTCTTTTGCAGAATGCCTAACGTAACTCTTAATCTCGGTCAACGGCAATCCTCCAAGATATAGTAGCTAGTGTTTGTAATTAGTAGCCTATAGATTGCGGAGTTTTAAAAGTGAAGTGCTTAAAAGGGTCTCTTTAGATTTACGAGGAGTTTAACATCCTCTTAAATATAGTTCAACTAACTTTGCTAATGCTTTCTCGTAGATTTTGACGCTCTCTGCAACTTCTGAGATTGCGACATGCTCGTTAGGGGCGTGGTCGAGGTGTGAATCTCCAGGGCCATAGGTGACTACTGGTATTTTTAACTGGTTTCCCAATATGTTCATGTCCCCTGTTCCAGTCTTTCGTAGTAGCCGGGCTGGCTTTCCTGTAGTCTCTCTAATCGCCCAAGTTAAGGCATGAACTAGTTTCGATTTTCCATCTGTTTCAAACGGTTCATTTTGGTCTAAAATTTTTAGAGTTACGTTGACTTCGGGGTTTGCTGAATGGAACTGTTGTAGAACATGCTGAGCTTCATTTATTATGTCCTTACACTTTAACGGAGGGGGCACTCTGATGTCGATGTGGATTTCGCATGTGCCAGGGATTATATTAAAGCTGGTCCCTCCTTTGATTTTTGTTGGGCTAGCTGTAACGGAGTAAAATGGACTTTTCCCAATCATTTTGTCGGATAGAGAGGCTTTGAGGGTTTTCCAAGCTTCAAATGCTTTTTCAATTGCGTTTGTATACATCCATGGGGCACTAGAGTGTCCTGACTGTGTTTGGCATGTAATTTTGAAGTGCAGGCTTCCCTTATATCCGATGGTAACGTTTTCGACTCCGCTGGGTTCTCCAAATATTGCGTAATGAATAGAAGATTTCTTTTTCACGAAGTGTTTAATCCCTCTGCTATTTCTCTCCTCGTCGACAACTCCTGTAACGAGCACTTCACCTTGGGAGTTGTGGGTTGCAAAATTAGCTCCCGCCACTATCATGGCTGCAAGGGAAGCTTTCGCGTCAACCGCTCCTCGGCCGTAAAGAAAGCCATTTTCAATCTTGACCGGTATAACACCTGGGACGGTGTCTAGGTGACTGCAGAGCAGAATGGTTGGGTTTCCTCTGCCAATAGAGCCAATTAAATTTCCAATCGCATCTATTTTGGCATCATATCCTAGTTCCTTTAGTTTCGAAAGCAGGAACTCGGTTAGTTTGGTTTCCCTGCCTGAGGGACTGTATATCTCCAGCATTTTGGTGAGGAGGTCAATAGCATAATTTTGCATCGATTTCCTTCCGTTGGTGATCGGGTTTTACGCTATCAAATAAGATAAATGTTTATTCATGGTTAGCGTTAGCATTTTGCAAGATTTACTGCATAATCGATTATTAAACCTTGTATGTCAACACCAGTTGTTGGAACAGTATTCTTGAACTCTACAGTATTATTAATCTCATGGACAAGGAGCCCTTCTGGGCTTTCCATACAGTCTATTCCGAGGACTCCTCCACCTACTGCCTTTGCAGCTCTTAAACTAGCCTCCTCTAGCTCACTAGTTATAGGGCAAGCCACGGCTTTTCCACCTAAGGCAGTATTGGTTTTCCACTGCCCAGGCGCTGAATATCTATAGATAGCCGCTACGACTTTATCCCCTATGACCACGCTTCTGATGTCTCTGGGGGGGCGATTAACTTTTGCTTGAATATAGAAGATTTGGTACAATGGAAACATGTATGATCTGTCTTCCATGATGGCTTCTGCAGATTCTTTATCGTTTAGAAGGGCGACTAACCTTCCCCAACTTCCGGTAACTGGTTTAAGTACTGCTGGATAGCCGACCGTATCCAGTGCGTGTAATGCTGATTCTGGTGAGAAAGCCACAACAGTCTTAGGTGTTGGCACCCTGGCGTTTGTGAGGGCTAAAGTTGTCAGTAGCTTATTACCACAAGTTAACGCGACATCCAAAGGATTAATTACAAATTTTCCTTTACCCTGAAGAATTGCCGTAAGATGCAGTGCTCTATAATAGCTAACGCACCTTTGTAGAATTGCATCTCCAAATTCTGGGTTCCCATCGGTTTTAACGCTGAGAAAAATGTTATCCGTATCGATTGGCGTTATATGGATTCCTTTATCCTTTGCAGCCTTGATAAGCGCCTTTTCTTCCCAGCGGATCACATCATAGAGTAGCCCAATCGAAGCTGTCACTCAGGCTACTCTCCCCAGTCTTCACCTTCGACATGTGCTACCTTTATCTCCACATATTCTCCCTGAATACTGCAAACTTCGAATTCCAAACCGCAATCTGGGCAGCTAATCAGTTCCCCAGTCATTACATCTTCAGGTAGGTTAAATTGGGCTTCGCATTCTGGACATTTGGCTTGCATCCCTATTTATCCCTCCAGTTGATATCTTTCCCGCATTGCATTCTTTCTGCCACTCTTCTTTCCAGCTCGGGAATGGTTGTGGTCGTTTTGCATGCAGAAGAATAAGATTATCGTACTCGATATAAGTTTTTTCGTAAAAAAAGTACATTTTCAGTACCAAGTTTTCAAAACTATCAATGTATTCGTATCCTTAATCCCGTTTATGTGACGAATCCCATCAATACACTTGTTGATAGCAGCAATGTCTGCACCAGTGATTACTGCTGCAACATCGTATTGTCCAGTAACTTCGTATACTATTTCGACTCCATTTATCGCTCGGATTTGTTCTGCTACTTGTGGTGTTGGTATAGAAGGTGTTGTGGAGACAAGTGTTAACGCCTTTATGCCTTCTTTAGCGGCTACTTCAATCGAAAAACGTTTTATAACTTCGTTTTTCACGAGATTCTGTATTCGCTTTCTGACCGCGCCTTCGGATAATCTAACGGCTTTTGCAATTTCTATGTAAGAGGCTCTAGAATCCCTCTTGAGTATGCTTATTATTTTTTCATCAATTTCATCCAAGCTTTTTCACCCCAAATGCATGTGTTAACGGTATAGATTCTAACTCATCGCGAATTGAAACTCGAATCTTATACTTTACGTTAACTAGTTATGCTGAAGCCTTATTTTCTCTTCCTCAGGTAGAATGTTTTCGAGCACTTTAATAACTGTGTCAATTTGACTTTCTTCGATAACGAGGGGTGGCAGAAATCTAAGCACAGTTTTCCCCGCATAAAGTAGGATAACTCCTTGGCTAACAGCCTTTAATAATATATCTTGAACATCAAAACGTAGTTCCATGCCAAGCATTAATCCAAGACCACGTACTTCCCTAACAATTTTGAATTGTTCCTGAAGTTGAGAAAGTTGTTTCTTAAAGTATCCTCCAATTATTGCAGCCCGATTAACCAGTTTTTCCTCTAAAATAACATCAATTGTAGCGCAGGCGGCGGCACATGCGAGGGGATTGCCTCCAAAAGTGCTTGTTTGGTCACCTATTTTAAGTGAGGACATGATGTCTGTGGTTGCAATGGTTGCTCCCATTGGAACTCCTCCAGCAATCCCCTTTGCCACGCACATTACGTCCGGGATAACGCCCCAATGTTCGGAAGCCCACATTTTTCCGGTTCTTCCTAAACCTGTTTGTACTTCATCAAAGATCAGTAAAATTTCTCTTTCACTGCACAATTTCCTCAAAGCTTCTAGGAAACCGTCGGGGGAGACGTGAATGCCACTCTCGCCTTGGATTGGTTCGACGAGAATTGCGGCTGTCTTTTCAGTTAATGCTTGCTCTACTTTGTCAACTTTCCCAAAAGGGACAAATTTGAAGCAAGGTACCAGCGGTTCAAAAGGTTCCCTATACTTCGGGTTCCAAGTTGCTGAGAGGGCGCCCAATGTTTTTCCATGGTAGCTGCCTGTAAATGCAATTATCTCACTTTTTCCAGTATACTTTCTGGCGAGTTTGATTGCGCACTCTACTGCCTCGGCACCGCTGTTGCAGAGGTAAATATTATCTAATCCTCTGGGGCTGATCTTTACTAACCTCTCAAGGAGGTCCGCGCGTGTTTCGTTGTACAAAGAGCCATGGCACGTAATTAACTTCTTAACTTGTTTCTGGATAGCTTCTACAACTTTTGGATGACAATGTCCAACTATTGAAACGCCATAACCGCCCATGCAATCAACGTATTTCTTTCCATTGATGTCCCAAAGGGTAGCTCCAGATCCTTTTTCAATAACTAGTTTGAATTTCTGGTATACTTGCGCCATGTGAGAATTCTCAACTTCGGTGATATTTTTTTCATTCAAGGTAGATCACTGTGCCTGTAGAATGCGTTAGAGCCGAGGAAATTGGATTTTTCTCTAATCCTGAGGTGATTATGGCTTCTTTAACTCCCATATTAAGCGCTTCGATTGCGGCGTAAACTTTCTTTTTCATTCCATGTCCTATCTTTGGAAGATCCCTTTTTGCTTCTTGGACGTTTATTTTAGGAACTACCTTGTTGTCAATGTAAATTCCAGGGACATCTGTGAGGAAGATTAAGTTATTGACTTTTAGAGAGCCAGCAATATAAGCGGCGGCCCGGTCGCTATCGACGTTTAGTGATTCAAACTCTTCGCTTATGGCAACTGGTGCGATAACTGGAAGATACCCGTTTTGGAGCATAAATTCAAGTACTTTCGGATCAACTAGGTTGATCTTGCCTGTGTATCCTCCGTCGATGATTTTTTTGCGTCCTTGCTCAGTTACAACGACTAGTCTTTTCTTCCTCTCAGCTTTGAGGAGCGCCCCATCGACGCCTGAAATGCCGATTGTGGGGATTCCATGGCCTAATAGTGTTGCGACAATTTCTTTGTTGATTTTACCTGCCATTACCATTGTGAAGATTTCTGCGGTTTCTTTGTCCGTGTATCGGCTTCTCATTCCATCCGGGGAGACTATGAACTGTTGGGCTTTCCCCATTTTCTCTGCGATTCTGGTAACTTCAATTGCTCCGCCATGGACCAGAACTACCTTATGATGTTTGTGGGCAATTTTTAGGTCGTCTAGGAAATCTGGGGAAACTCCGGTTTTGATTGTGCTTCCTCCTATCTTAACAACGATTGTCATCGTCGATCACACCGGGTGGTATCCAGGGTGTTCTAAACCTGTTTTTTCTTCGATTCCAAGCATTAGGTTAAGGTCTTGAATAGCTGTCCCGGCTGTTCCCTTCATGAGGTTGTCGATTGCTGAGAAAAGAACCAATCGATTTGAATGTTCGTCTATCTCAAATCCTATATCGCAAAAGTTTGAGCCGACAACAACTTTTGGATCGGGAAGCTTGTAGATTCCTTTACGATCTTTTACTAAGCGAATAAATGGCTCTTCTTGGTAGAAGCCTCTATAAATCTTCCAAATATCTGTGACGGAAAGCTGTTTTGTCAGGAATACGTGGGCTGTTGATAAAATTCCCCTGACAATATTGACTCCATGTGGAGATAATGAAACAGTTACCTTACCACTTATGAGTCTATTTAGTTCCTGCTCGATTTCCGCGGTGTGTCTGTGTCCAACTGGCTTATAGGGACGAATAACTCCAAATCGCTCAGCATGATGAGTTGCCGTACTCGGCTTTCCGCCAGCTCCCGAGGAACCGATTTTCACATCGACTATTATTTTATCTTTCTCAATTGCGTCTGCTTTCACGATTGGAGCTAACTCTAAAATGGCACTAGCTGCCATACATCCCGGACAGGCAACTAGTTTGGTATTTCGTATTTCCTCGCGATGGAGCTCCGGCAACCCGTATACCGCATCTTTCAATAATTCCGGATTGGGATGCTCCCAACCATACCAACGCGGATAATCAGCAGGGTCCTTAAGCCTAAAATCAGCACTTAAATCAATTACTTTTAAACCCGCTCCCAAAAGTTGGGGAATAAGTTTCGCTGAGGTTCCATGGGGAGTAGCGGTGAAAGCAAGATCGCAATTTTCAATAATTGTCTGAGTATTCAATGGGACAAATTTCAGGTCTGTTATTCCCCTCAGATTCGGATGGACTCGGAAAACGAAGTCTCCCGCGTGCTCTCGGGAGATAGCACAAGTTACTTCCACTTTGGGGTGAAAAATTAGTAAACGTAATAATTCTCCACCGCTGTATCCAGATGCGCCGACAATTCCAACTCTCATCAACGTTCCACCTACGATAAGGCGTAATTAAGAATTTTGTCTGCAATATCTATACCTGTTGCTGATTCTGCTCCTCTGAACTCTGGAGTATGATTAATTTCATGTACGAGTAGGCCGTCTGGGCTTTCCATTAAGTCGATGCCGAGCACTCCTTTTCCTACAACATTAGTCACCTTAGAGCAGATCTCCTCAAGTTCTTTGGTAATTTGGCATATCTCGGCTCGACCTCCCCTCGCCACGTTTGTTCGCCAATCATCGGATGGAGCGTAGCGATAGATCGCGGCTGCGATTTCGTCTCCAATTAGAATAACTCGTATGTCCCGCGGCGGTCTCTTGACCATTTCTTGGATATAATAAACTTGGTATAATGGGAACATGTACTCCCTTTCTTCAAGAATTGCCCGGGCAGTTTCAGCATCCTTCAGCGGAGCGACCATTCTCCCCCAGCTGCCAATGACCGGCTTTAAAATTGCGGGATAGCCAATTTCATTTAGAGTTTGTAAGGCTGTTTCAGGAGTGAATGCAACCATAGTCTTTGGGGTCGGGATCCCAGCTTTAGATAGGAGTATAGTCGTTAAGAGTTTGTTTCCGCAAGTCTTCGTGATCTCGAATGAGTTGATTACCTTAATTCCCTTACTTTCTAGCACAGCTGTAAGATGTAGGTTTCTAAAATAGCTAATGCATCGTTGGAGGACTACCTCATCGAATCCATGTTTGTCGCTTGGATCTGTTAAGTTGATGTTGATCTCTTTTGCGTCTACCGTATGGAATTGAAGTTCTCTCTCTTTAGCTGCATCTATCAGCCTCTTCTCTTCGTATCTGATTTGATCATATAACATCCCCAGCGTCATGGTTAACGACTACTCCCCCCAATCTTCGCCTTCAACTTCGGCTTCTTTGAGTTCAACTTTCTCA
>Ga0315310_10002532_pt1 | contig 11418 bp, 12 predicted proteins | sample TDP5_MG_FD_203630 | JGI IMG/M metagenome (GOLD analysis project Ga0315310, IMG submission 203630) | Freshwater sediment microbial communities from Lake Towuti, South Sulawesi, Indonesia - TDP5 | ecosystem: Environmental > Aquatic > Freshwater > Lake > Sediment | place: Indonesia: South Sulawesi... | reverse complement strand
GTTGGGTTACGGGTTTTTGGAGCCTGAGCCTGCTTCTGAGGATGATTTGCTTAGGGTGCATGACACGGATTATGTCTGGAATGTTAAGAAGAGCTTGGTTGAGGACCCTGATACGCCAGCGTATGATAATATCTACGAGTTTGCGAGGCTTTCGGCTGGTGGCGCCATTCTTGCTGCGAAGGTTGGTGGGTTTTCGATTATGAGGCCGCCGGGTCATCATAGTGGAAGATATGGGGCAGCACTAGGCGCATATACAAGAGGATTTTGTTACTTAAACAATGTAGCAATTGCAGTCAGATATCTAGGTAAGCCGGCCTTGATTCTGGATATTGATGGCCATCATGGAAACGGAACGCAAGAAATCTTTCATGGAGACAAAAAGGTAATGTATGTCTCGTTGCATCGGCATCCACACTATCCTGGCACGGGTTTCAAATCTGAAGGAAATTGTCTAAACTTTCCATTGCAGGCTGACTGTGGAGACGAAGTGTATTTGAAAACTCTTGATAAGGCATTGGGCATCGTGGATATTGGCAGGTTTGAGGTGGTAGCGATTTCGGCTGGGTTCGACGCTCATGCTGCAGATTTGGCCTCGCTTGGTTTAACAAAGAAGGGTTACAGGGAGATTGGAAAACGAATCGTAGCGCTAAAGAAGCCTACCTTCTTTGTATTGGAAGGGGGTTATTCGGGTGAAAACATAGGAAAAGGCATAGATCAACTGTTGAAGGCCTTTGAGGCTTAAGCTTAAGGCTGCGTTGAGGTTAGTTTCATGATTTGATCTTCTTTACTTAGTTGAACGTTCCATGCGCATGTCTCTTTTTACGATCACTTTGTTTGTCATTCCATGGCTTTTTCTGACTATCAAGCCTTTTTTCTCCAAATAGTCCAGAATTCTGGTGATTTTTGCTTTCGAAAAGCCCGTTCGTGCAGGTAGGTCACTTTGCGTAATTTCTCCTCCTGCCTCAATTACTTCGCTGAAAACCTTTCTTTTGTCGCCGTCTAAGATGCGAAGGGCGAATTTTGCATCAAGCTTTAAGGAATCGACGCTTTCAACAGTTTGTAAGACCTTGGGAGCTTCGATGAAGTCGGAAAACAAGAGGTAAAAACCGCTGATTCCGAGGATGAGGGCGGAGATGCTGATCATAATAACATCCACCTGCGTGTAACTGAGGACTTGTCCGACAACTGTCGGTGTCTCCCCTTGGATGATTATCTGAATCTGAGTGGGCCCCAATAGTTTGCCGATTAATGCAAAGACCGAAACCGCGAACAATACGGCCATAACCACGGTCTTTCTACTTGCTCTCATGTTAATCACTTCTATTTAGTATATTCGTATAAAAGTAAAAGGTGGTGTTGTATCGATGTGTATGTCTGGTTTAGCTCGTAACTTTCTCAACCTTCTCTGCGTATATTGTGTCGCCGTGGAACTTCCCGGTAACTACTACGCTGTCACCATTCTGGATCTTATCCTTAATCTGGGTGGGGTAGATGTTTGTCTCATCCCAAAGATAGCAGACGAGCAACTTCCCGTCCAACCTGAAATAGGGGCCTCTGAGCAGTCCAAGGTCGCCCACCACTCCAGACACCGTCACAACTTGATCCTGATATTTGGAGGGGTTGCTGAGAAGCTCATCCGTGGAGATGATACCTTCATGCACTTTTGGCTTGAGCACCTCTGGGTTTTCCTCTATTTCCTTTACCTCTCCCTTCAACAAGTCAATGGTCACCTTGACGGCTTTGACCCCAAATTCTTCGCCATAGTCTTTGTAAATTCGAAATTCCAACAATGCAAGTCCTTCCTTTGGAATAAGAGCTATTCCCATCTCGGTCTTCTGCACATCAAAGACATCGGAAACGCTGGTGCGATAATAGTCTACGCCCTCCAGCATCCCTTCAATCCGTGAGTCTCCGAGCGCTATCTCAATCGCTTTCGCCCTTTGGTCTGAAGTTAGCTTGGTAAATATCAGCACTTCGTCGATCCTGACCTCGTCCTTATGAGCTAGGAACCCTAAAGCACCCGAAGCACTGGCTACAACTGCCGCGCCAAGCGTCACTAGCGTTAGAAGGCTCAACAATGCTAGTTTCTTTCGCATTTTTTTCTTCACCTCCCTAATCTTCCGCGTATATATATGAGTGAAACAGCATTAGAAATTTCCGTGAAATACATTTCATTCTGGCATAGCGGCGTGAGCCTTATCTCTTGATGTGGATTCTGGTGGTCACAATCGCGTAATCATATAGATAACGGGCGCATTTTCATTTCTATAAAATGTCTAGATGTCACTTTGTTCCGATAACAACAATATTTTCACTGCTATCATTGCGAAATTTGGTAAATTCAAAATCTCCATAAATCTTTAGCTCTTTGAATCCTACCTCCCTCATTAATGCTTCAAGTTTCTCTGCCGAAACAATTCTGTAGTCTACCGAATTCACTTCAAATTTAGGCTTCTCGTTAAACTCAAGGAATGAAATGACATTAAAACATGTAACCCTGTTCCACATGAACAGTCCAGCACGGATTTAACTTCATATTTCCTGAAAATATTGTTGAAAAACGGCATCTCTCTTTTGTATATGTTATCGGAAATCATTAAATCATATTTGTCTGCAAACTTGTCATAAAACTCTGTGGATCGATTTTTCATAAAATGGGAATGCCGCTCATTCCTAAAAAATATTTCCGACGCAACTGAACATGCACCGAATAGCGCGCACTATTTTCCGCCTCGCCGAGACAAAAAAGCAAGCACAAAAAACCTCTACGATCCACAAATATCAAAATATCCGAGACGTCTAGTGCCCGCATGTTGTCCATCCCGTCAGCAAAAAAAAGCTATAAACTATATGACTTCAATCTTGAAATCGGTGACAATGTTCTTCATTGTTCTTGCCAAAATGAAAGGAGAATCAACAGCAGAATTTAAGAAACAACTCAGAAAGCCTTTAAAAATTCCACCTCCAGGAATGAAGATCCAAAATGTGTTCTGGACATTTGGACAATACGACTTTGTGATCCTATATGAAGCACCTGACGAAAAGGGAGCCCTCAAAATGGGCACAGCCTAGGGGAAGTTCTGTGAAACTCAAACAATGGTTGCAATCCCAATCGAAGAAGCACAAAAAATTCTCCGATAGCTCTCCCCTTTTTCCAATCCTTTCATCTCTGCTCTTTAAGTTCTCTCACTCAAGTAACTCGCCAAATTATCATCCGATAATTTAAAAAACGCCCAGTAACCATTTAGATCGAGGCTTGACATCTTGCCAGTATTCGCTGTAAACATGAAACACACACCTGAATCATGCCCAATGTTCAACGAGACAGTCAAGAAAAAATTCAAGGAACATGTTAGCCAAAGAATGGAAATAGCAAAGAAACATGAAATCAAAGTTTTAAGCGCTTACACTTCAATCCTAGACCACCTAATCTTCTATGTCATTGAAGCGCCAACCCAACAAGCAGTCGAGAATTATTTTACGGAGATCGGCTTTGCCTTCTGGAACAACATAGAAATCCGACAAGCTCGACCAGTAGAAGATGTGGTGAAAAAAGTAGTAGGAGAATAATCTAACAGACCCTCCTTTTTTTCTTTTCTGAATCTAGCTACACCTAGTCTCCCACTTTTCAAACATGAACAGAACATGGGGACAGATTATCTCCAACGAATCCCTTAGGATCTTTAAGGTTTGCATTTCAACCAAAACTCTCCCTTTTTCAGGTACACATTCCTGCTGAAAACTATGGCTCTAATAGAATTCAGTAAAAACATCAGACTTGAACAAGAAATGAGGAAGCTCAGTCTTATTGCTTCTTTCTATGTTTAGCCTTCAGTTTTTCCGAAGTTAATTGCTATCAAGACTATGTCTTTTACGTCTACTATGTTGTCTTTGTTCATGTCAGCTATAGGATTCCATCTCGGATGCCCAGGATAAGAACCAAACGCGGAGGCTGCTACAGCAACATCCTGTATGTCAACTTTTCCATCGTTGTTTAAGTCGCCATATAACCCAATGGCTACAGTAACGTAGCCATCATCTGCTTCGAAAAAAACTGGTTCCAATTCGCTGTTTACAATGCCAGTCCACTCGGGATCTCTACATAAGGTAGAATTTCCAGGAGCCTTAGCGCGGAATGCAATTGTTGCAAGTACGCCGCTTCCATTTACTCCCTTTATGTCACCTAGAAGCGTGCAGCCTATATAGACATAACCGTGTGTAACATTGTAGTCATTTGCGATTTTTGAAGGAATCCACATTGTAGGGCCACCCGTCTTCAATAACAGCCCCTCATTGGCGTCTATAGCTTCTAGGATGTCATTTCGGTAATATGTCTTGGCATCCCATCCGTACAGATCAGTAACGTTGGAAATCATAAGGTTAATGGTAAAGGTGGTTCCAGCTGTTATTTCATTCCCGGACTGTTGGAAGTATATTTTTGCGGGCCCTATGACAACAGAATATACATTGACTTGTACGGACTTAACGTTGTTTATGATAGTATATTCTTCAAGCAGAGGGATAACATGGGCGGTTACGTTGTATACGCCTTCGATGGACGGTGTCCAAGTGTGGTCAAGAGCATACGTTGAACCGCTTATAAAATCAGAAATAGTTTCCGATTTGACTGTAACTCCGTCGATCATGAGCTCAAGGTGTACACCTGTCTCGTTGCTTAACCCAAGATTGCATAGGCTTACTTGAATGGTTGTAGGCGTTCCATTTATGATGGAGGTGGGAACCCACACTGTGATGGCGACGTCATGTTCATGCGCAAAAATCGGTTTCATCAATGGATATCGATCGCTATTGTCTTCAACAATAATATAGGGTTTGTCCCCTATTCCGTCACTGCCCGTTTGGTCCTGGTTTGGACCCTCATATTTATCATCTTCTTTGTAGTCGCTCCAATAGTTACCGCCTTTAGGATAGCCCTCATCCCAAGTGTTGTACGACTCAATCGAATTTGTTTGCTGTTTGTTTTTGACAAAGTTGTTATGATAAATAATGTTGTTGCTGCACTTGTCTAGCAGAAGGCCGCATCCATTAACTGAAATGATGTTATTTGCAATTAGGTTATCATACCCTAAGAGCCTAATTCCTTCTCCATTATCTGTTAAAGTATTGCCAGTGAGAGTATTATTGTCACCGAAAACCGTAACACCGCAAAACCCATTATGGACGATGATATTGTCTCGAACTACCGTTCTCGCTCCCGTAAGCAGAAGTCCCTCGTTATTGCATGTTATGGTGTTGCCGCCAATCAAGTTGTCATGAGAGTCATCTAAGCCGATACCATTCCCGTTGTCGATTACAATATTTTCTGTTATGTTGACATGAGATGAGTGGCTCACCGAAATCCCAACATAAGTTTTGCCGCTGTTTTGTATTTTGAATCGAGTTATGGTAACATTACTAGTGACCACATCGATAACGGTTCCGGCTCGACCGCCATCAATCACTGTCGTTTCTTTGTTTTCGCCAACAAGTGTCACACTCTTGTTCACAACGACATTCTCATAGTATGTCCACGCTTTTATATAGATGATATCTCCTTCATTAGCAGCGTTTATGGCTCCCTGTATTGTTGAGTAATTATCAGGAACCGTAATGATTGCGGACTTAGCCTCAACTGATTGAATGTAAAACGTCAGTGGTATCATGCTTACAAACAAAAGTATCAGCATTATTCCAGAAACTATCCTCTTCAAGAATCTCCTTTCCCCTTTACCTAAATTGTTCAACAAGAAAATAACATTTGTGGATAAATCTTCTATCCATATGTTCTGGGTTTGGGACAAAAATTATATCTACATCTTCTTCAATAAATAGCGCGCTACCAGCACCTGTGGCCACCAGCACGCGTGTTAATCACCAGGCTGGGGTATGGGCTGACGTATTCTTCCCACTTTCGATATCGAGGTTGTGTTCCATCAACACTCGCCTGAGGCGTTCTTTGGGTGCGTTGACGAAAAAATCTGAGCAGGGCGAGAATACCCAGCAGTGCCATCGCTGACGACAATGCATTTGAATGGTCCTACCTGAAAGGGAAAGCTTTCATCACCCATGATTATCCTCCTTCGTTCTTAGGAGTGATTAGGCAGCGTTTTCTCCTATTTGGCCTTCAATCTCAGTATCTTAGGTTCTTTCCATTCTTCCCTTAGCATGCCAAGCAAGCACCAATCAACGTATTCTCCTCTTACGAATCCGCCTTTTCGAATCACGCCTTCCTTCATAAATCCTGCTCTCACTGCCACTTTAATTGCGGCTGTGTTTCTAGAATCTACGTAAATCGTGATTCTCGGAATGTCTTTGTAGAGGAACAAATAGTCGACTAGTATTTTTATAGCCTCTGTTGCGTATCCTTTTCCACGTTCAAAGGGTACAACTGCGTAACCTATCTCTGTCCAACCGTGAAGAATGTCCCTCCCGTAGCCTATGTGTCCTATTTTTGTTCCGTCCTTTTTCTCAATTATGAATTCAACGTTTTCCATAGCAATCTGCACAGGTGAGGGATTTTCAAATTCTCGGAGGGCTTGGCTTTTCGACTTTTGCAAAACGGGAAAATATTCGGTCTGAAATTCTAAGCTGTTATACCACTCCACAAGTAAAGACCCATCTTCGGTCTCCATGGTGCGAAGGTTCACACGTTTACCCTCTAACATTTTTGCGCTACCTGTAGCAAGTTTCCATTTATTGCCAAATTTAAGTTTTGTCAGAGCATCATTATCTTAATCATCAAACATGTTTTTTCCTCGCGATTGATCCATTTCGCCTCTCCCAAGAGATGTAGGGGCTGAAAATTACATGGCTTTGGCGGGGGAGATCAGAAACATAAGACACACAGCTTAGGCAAAAAGCAGGCTTACTAATGATGACCCAGACTTTCCTTTTTTCCGCGCGCGCTAGTAGTAGCCTTGAATTGTAGCCCATTTGAAAATTCCATCATGCAAAGACTTCTTTGACGTTTCTAAATCTGATTCAGCTCCTTCAATCTCTTTAAGGACAAGCTGCCTATATGGCTTGATTCTAACGAGTCTTCTTTCCTCGAGCAACTGCCTGAATTTGAAGCTCATTCGCGCTCCCATAGAGTTATGCCTCTCGAAATTCTTTCGTACAGCGGTTTGTCTTTGGTTTTCATCTTTGCAAGCTCATTTGGATTAACTGCGATTAGAGAGAGTTTCCTATCTATTTTTTGTTCGCAGCGCCTAACCTCATGGTTAACAGTTTCAGTGTCAGGAGTTAATATGAACAAGTCAATGTCGCTATCTTTGACATCTGTTCCTTCAGCGCAACTCCCGAACAAAACAATCCTGTCTGAAGTATGCTTGACCTTGTCGACCAAGTCATTAAGAGCAAATATATTAAACAAGACTTTAAACTGTCTCGCAACCGGATTCCTTAGATTTGCTCTGTAGAGGTTAGTTTTTCCTCGTCTATCCTTTTCGACTAACCCTACTCGCTGAAACCTTCGCAAAATCTGATTCACGGCACCCACACTGACGTCAGTTCGTCTTACAATCTCCCTCTCATGAAACTGTTCCATGGGATCAGACAAAAGAAAGTAAAGAATGTTTAAGCTTGTAGGAGTTATAAAATTCATTTTTTGAACATATGTTCATTTTTATGAACGAAAATCCTTAAATACCTTTTGATACCAAGCACTTGAACGTTTCCATGAGTCGCTGAACCAAGGTTTAAAGCGCAAACCGCAAACGTAGCCATTAAACCATAATCGGGATAGCGTTCAAACTCTCGGGTTAGCTTCTAAGAACTTTTCTATATTTGAGACCCAGTCCCTTGAGGCCAGCACCGTTAAAGGTTCAGAACCTGCAGGCGCACTAGGCTCGCTTTCCTTTGTCCCAATAGTAGAGACAGATCGATTCACGTCAGGCACCTTTGATGAGCGGGCGGCTTGAACAACAAAGAGATGGAGTGCTTCCCCCTTCGATCGTAATCACAAACAAGTTGCGGAGAAAGTCGGTGAGCATGAATGAGTTTTAGCATTCCCCATTTTCTGATTCCTGACGCGCACAAAATCTTATAAGAATTGTGCCACAGAATCAATGCATATTCGGAGACGATTATTCATGGTGAAAGTCTTTGTTGTCTATGACACAAAGTATGGTAACACAAAGCTCGTAGCAGAGAAGATCGTGGAGGGAATGAGAAAAGTCGAGGGAATAGAAACTGCCATCGCTGACGTCAAGGAAGTCAATTTTGAAGAAGTAGCTAGTTCGGACGTAGTGCTGATAGGGTCGCCAAACCATGTGGGTAGGCCTGCCCGCGGCATTAACGCGTTCATCGATAAACTCGGCAAACTTGATTTGAAGACGAAGTGGGTGGCTGTTTTCGACACCCATATGGTGAGCGACACGCGCGCGCACGCTGGGATGGAGAAGATGATAGGCGAAGAGGTTCCAGGTTTGAAGCTGATAACTCCTGGCTTATCGATAAAGGTTAACGGAATGAAGGGCCCAATCGCAGAGGGCGAGCTTCCCAAATGCGTAGATTTCGGAAAGAAAATAGCGACTCAACTCAAAATGTGATAACTGTCCTAAACGTAGTCATAATCCCTAAGCCTCTTAGCACATCCCACAATCGAAGCGACTAAGTGCCGGCTTTTGACTATTTTAGGAACGCGCATACGCACTGCTTCTAGTGGCTAGAGTCTGAATAAGTAATCAAAGACATAACATGAACATAACACGACGGCAAAAAAAGTCGAACTCTCAGGTGAGCTGTCAAAACGAGAAAATCGTAGCGGTTTCAATTGCATTCAGCTAGTTATTACCTGCAAATAGATAGTATATAGGAAGAGTTTGAACGAGATTTTGAAGCTATGCGTACTAATACCTAAGGCGGTTCAGGTTTATAGGGACTGACTCCAGATAGTGGCGGGCCCGGAGGGATTTGAACCCTCGATCTCCGGCTAACCACACCAGAGCCACTATGGGACTACGGCTCCGCAGGCCAGCGTCCTAATCCAGCCTAGACTACGGGCCCTTTTGGATGGACTGGGGGGCTTACTTGCGTTTTCTGAATAGTCTGTGCCCATCTATATCTGTTACGTAATCAAAGCCGGACTCTACGAGTTGTTTGGCTTGTTCGACGTTGTCGGCGACTTCGCATATGTATTCGTCGTCTGCGAAGGCTATCAGTTGCGTGTACCTTAGCGTGGTTCTTATGCTTCTGTGGCCTGGAAAGTGCATTACGTGCAGTATGCCGCGTTTTCGGTGGTATTCCATTGTGGCTCTCCAGTGGCGTAGTGTGTAGAAGTGAATCTGAAGGATCCTGAGGTGGCCGAGTTTGAGTGCGATTCTTTTTCGTTGTCTGCTGAAGCCTTTTTCGATCGATAAAGAAGATAACACGATTTGGAACCAAGAAGCCTGAACATATCTGAAGAAGAATTACAGGCTTAAGGACCGCCATGTAGTGGACATTTACGCCTTCAAATTTGGGTAAGACCCTAGGCATAGGAAAGATGGGCTTTGAGATATACGCTATTTTAAGCATTGCTAATTCTCTATCTGGGGCATTCAGCACAAATAAGGACGATTCATGGCTATTTTACGACAAACATTGCCAGGGCAGTTGTGGTGGTGTATCTGAAAATCCAACACGTAACCACAACCGCAGTTGTCGTTGTTTCAAAATTCCCGCGAACAACGACAACCGCACTCGCCCAAAAAGTCACAGACTCATAGGCTGTTAATTCCATGAAGATGAGTGATTGACGGATAGAGGTACAGATCAACTTTCAAAGTGGTAAGCACATATCCTCACCTTCAGTGAGAATTGAGGGCATTTAGCTTTTGGCTTAGGGCAAGGCACCCACCTTCGAAAATCTGATTGACGTGGGCTATATGTCGCCCCTCACCTGTAAATAATTGTCACTGGACTCGCGTAAGAGGGTGCATCGTAAGGTATAAATGAGCCAAGGTTTCCGACAAGAAAGGGGGGATTTGCGGGAGATTTCGCCACTTAGTTGCTAGTCCATACTAGACTACGGGGCCCACAAAACAAATCTAGGCATTCTTCATAAAAGGGTTTTTAGTGCTGCACTGCTTGTTTGATGAATGATTCAATTTCCTTCCATGATGCCATCCTCTTTATTGTGGGCGAACCGTTAATGTATACACCTCGGGACAAGCCGTACTCTTCAATTACTTTCCTGTCGTTTGTGTTGATTGCGTTGACGACTGCGTTGTACTTCTTCATGTTCCGCTTGATTTTGTCAACCATCCACCCAGACCATGGACATTGACTGTTAAAAAGGACATCAACCACCATTTTATCCCCTTTCTCGATTGTTTTAGCTTTTGGACAAATCAGTGTAGGCTGTTCATCAGCACCCAAGTTCAAGTGAAGCAACACACGACTTCCGTCCCGATCAACCTCTCTGAACCCGAATCTTTTAAAGAAGCTCACAGGCATGTAGGGAAAGAACCCAAACCACTTATCACCTTCATAAGCCAACACGCTTGCGCCTCCGTATCGTCTTGCCTTTTCAATAAACCTCTCCAAGAAAGCCTTTCCAATGCCCTTATGCCAATATGGTGGCACAACCCAAACACAATCAATGAAAAGTGATTTCTCACCTTTAACAGGTTCTGGTGCAAACTCAATAGGCATGTACTCTATCAAACCTTTCGGAAAGTTACCACGCTCGGTTTCCCTTAAGGCAATTGACATCTGAAGACCCTTAAGCATCATAGCTTTCAACCATTGTTTTCTGGCATCCATAGCTGACTTCATTGCTTCTCGCCATTTCGGCGGTACGCTTGGGTCTAGGCAAGTCGCTGCAACATAGTCAAGTTCTTCAGGCGGCACATCACGAATTTCCATAGATTTGCTCTTCCAGTCTAGCTACGATTCTTCAATGCTCGATTTAAGGCATCAATAACGTTTTTCTTTCCCATGGCAAGGACGTATGGACCGAGTCTTGGACCTTGCGGAACGCCTAAAAAGATTGTGTATAGGGCTTGGAAGAATTTCGGCGGCGGTACGTTATGTTTTTTAGCTGTGTTGAATATTGCGTTTTGTATTTTTTCAGGCTCATCTTCAACTTTAAGCAATTGAATTAATTCTTCCATGGCCGCCTTTTCTTCTGCAGTCAGGCTTACTGCCGTCTCCTTTATTTTCTCAAAGTCTTTTACCCAATTGAACGCATATTCGATTCTCTTTTTCAGGTTTTCATCAAGCTTCTGACCCTTAGGCAAATAACTGTAGCCTTGAAGCCTTTCAGTTACAAACGCTTCTTCTCTGTCTTTTGGCGCCATTTTAGCTAAGAAAGTGAGTAGATTATACGGTACATGGGTACTTGATTTTTCTGGGGGTTTAAGCGCCCAACAGTACATGTACAATCCCCTTAGCTTTGCTAGCTCCTTATCGTCTTTCACAGGCTTCTTTCCAAAG
>Ga0315310_10002530_pt1 | contig 11419 bp, 10 predicted proteins | sample TDP5_MG_FD_203630 | JGI IMG/M metagenome (GOLD analysis project Ga0315310, IMG submission 203630) | Freshwater sediment microbial communities from Lake Towuti, South Sulawesi, Indonesia - TDP5 | ecosystem: Environmental > Aquatic > Freshwater > Lake > Sediment | place: Indonesia: South Sulawesi... | reverse complement strand
CGGAAAAGTTTAGAGAGGTTTCGCAACGCCTTAGATAACATTGAATTTCTGTTGAAAGGACTAAAAGCTGGCGAGAAAACAAGCCTTCCCGGAAAAGAGGATACTAATCTATCAGAGGCAAAAAAGAAGTTCGTTACCGCCATGGACGATGATTTCAATACTGCTCGTGCCCTGGGTTATATGTTTGATTTGGTAGGTAAGGCAAACAAGGCAATTTCTGGAAGGAGTCCCGACCTTACTTTTCTCCTCGGTGCAGAAAGAGCCTTGAAAAGCATGGGTTCTCTTCTGGGATTCTTGAAGGAGAAGGCCGGAGAGAAGGCAGGTATAGACGAATTCCAAATTGAAAAACGTATTGAAGAGAGGAATGCTGCCCGAGGAGAAAAGGATTGGGGGAAAGCCGACAAAATCCGCAGGGACCTGGAAAAGGTAGGCGTCATTCTGGAAGACACGCCTTTTGGTACCCGCTGGAAGTATAGAGCCACAGAAAGGTCACTGAGAAAGTAAGCCTTATTGTCCTTGCGAGGAGCCCCGCACAATAAATGTAAAAGTCTTGTAAGCCTTCCGAAGATATCCCACCCGAAAAGGAATCCTGCGACGAGGAACAGTCCAACGGCTAGCCTGAAATCCGGGAAGTGTTTGCCATGTCGCACCGCCTTCCCAATGATTTCATGTTCCAATTCACAAAGCAAGGGATGAAATGCTTGGTATCACAAAATGTGATACCATCAAAACGTAGCTTAGGCGGGTATTTACCTTATACTTTTACCAAGCGCGGTGTATGGAAGGGTTAGCACTAAGGACCAAGACCCGGAAAGTCAGCTTTTGGATTTAAGGAAGTATGTGAAGCTTAGAAATTGGACGATTCATCAAGAGTACGTGGACCGGGGCGTAAGCGGAGCAAAAGAAAGCAGACCAGCGTTGGACAAGTTAATGAAAGATGCAAGAAAGAGGAAATTTGATATTCTCCTGGTCTGGAAGCTTGACAGGTTTGCTCGGTCTACAAAACATCTGGTTACCGCGTTGGAAGAATTAGAAGGTTTGGGTATTGATTTCTGTTCTTATGAGGACAGCATAGACACTTCTACAAACCATGGGAAGTTGGTCTTTACTATTATGGGAGCAATAGCCGAGTTTGAAAGGTCTTTAATCAGAGAAAGGGTATTATCCGGCCTTCGGAGGGCGAAAGAAAATGGAATAAGCCTTGGAAGACCTCCTTTGGAGCTGGATATTGAGAGAATGAAGGACTTGGCCTCGCAAGGGAGTTCTGTTAGAGCAATAGCGAAAGAAACAGGAATTTCGAAAAGTCTTGTGCATAAGGTCCTAAATTCATAAGTGAGGGGTAAGTAAAAGTGGCCGGTTTCGTATAAAGTTTCCAGCATAAAATAAACTTTTGCGGGAGCAAAAATTTAGGTGAGTGCCCTTGGGCACGAACCTTTTATGCTGTGTTATGCCACCGTTTTGTTTGGTAAGATTCTCTACCATCATGTGGCTTTCTTTGTAATAGCCTTTCTTTGTGCCATCCATTGGGTCACTTCCTTAACGATTCCACCCTTTGAGACCTTCGTTGTATCTATGGGTAAGTTATTAGCCCTACAAAAAGCCTTCAGATATGTTTTTGTTTTGCTTTTGATAAATTCCTCTATCGTATTGGGATTTCCTCTAATAATTTCCTCATACAACTTTTCATATTCCTGTTGAAGTTCTTCTCCCGACGGCAGCTTTTCAATCTTCTTAACAGGCTTTTTTAATTCAGATGCTTTTTCTTTACTTAAAACCTCAAAATCTGCTCTTATCTTAGACAGGAGTTTTTCTATCTGCTCTATGTTCTTTCTAATATGGTCAAACGTGTTCATTTTCTCACCTCGAGATTCTCTCAATATTTTTCCATAAATCTGCAAAATAGTCCTCGAACTCCGAAGGAAAGTATCGTCCGGGGATAGCTCTTTTAATATTCACTCTATCGGGGATACAAGAATCCCATGCCTCAATACGGATTCCTTCCTGTCGTTTCACATCACAAACTGCTTTTGTCTCTTCCCAATAACGTTGGGTTTCCCTGGTTAAACTATCTCCACGCAATTTGGCTTTGTTCATGAAAACTGCGACTTTGGGGTCAGGCCAAGGTTGTATCCTGTATTTAAGTCCGTCTATCATCAGTCCTACGCCTCGTGATGCAAATACGTCTGGATTAACTGGGATCAATAAAAGACTCGAACAACTCAATACAGAGTAAGACAAAGCAGTAAAATTGGGTGGACAATCAAAGAAAACATAATCGTAGTCAAAAGTTCTAGAGTGTTCAATCTTACCAAGTAGAGCTCGTATAAAGTGCTTTACCTTTTCTCTATCAAAAACCTCAAGTTCAAGCCAGTAAAGATCGACAACTGAGGGAACAAAATGTAGGTTGGCAGTCATTTGGTAAATGAAGGAAGAATCTATCGAAAAATCAAAATGCCCGCCCCTCATTGTATCGTAAGCTTCCAATGCGTTAAGGATAGTCTTACTCCTTTCCCGATGTTTAGTGTCATACCAAGTCTCAAATTCGCTATATAAGATACCGCTTTCCTGAAGTTGGACCGCTAATGTCAAGCTCATCTGAGCGTCTGTATCAACCACCAAAACTTTTCTGTCCTTACGTTCCGCACCATACTTTGCCAGCAACCAAGTTATGGTCGTCTTTCCAACACCACCCTTGAAGTTCACAGTTGCTACCCCTTTCATTGTTTGCCTCCTTCCCCGATTAAGTGTTTTGACTCGTCGACCAAAATGTCGCCTAATGTTTTGCGCGCAAAAGAAGCTGCTGAAAGCAATTTGGAGAAATCTTTGATTTCCCTTTTATCCCCTGTTAGGCGATGTATAGCCGTACTTAATACAGAAGTTATTCAACGTACCTTATTTCTAAACTCTGCGATAAATATTGATAAGCTTTTTCGTTTCTCATGACAAAATTACGGAGTAGAAAAGTTGATGAACAGTACAAAAGCCTTATACACCACAGTGAGAAAATAAAAACTGTTGCGAATCCGCTAATCTTAGAAATATCAAAAACTTTCAAAAAATAAATACAAGCTGATATAAGTAGTAATGTGCTAATTCCTGCCATTTTTGAATCGCCCCTTACAGAAGACGAAGAATACGCAAAATAAACCGACGGACAAAATACAACACAAATTATGCCCCACCAATTAAAAAACCAAAATCCAATAATAATACTTGCCAAAAGTGATATTGGTCCAAATAAAAAGGCAAGCCAAACGATTATTTTTTCAAAATACGGAGCTTCACCAGTTTCTTCTTTTATCTTTTTTATAGGAATATCGGTATAAAATTGTCGAGCCATTGCCCTATCTATTCCTATTAGAATTTTGCCTTCTTTTTCAAGCTCTACTAAATTTTTATGGTTCATAGTATTTGTTTTCTAAAATCATATATTTATACGGCTACATTTCGCCTAACTTAACATAAACGAAATAATTGGTCTATCTTCCGAAATTGGCATATTTTGCGAAGTACTTCGTTTATGCAGTCTGTAGCAAAGCTCTTCTTTCTGAAGATAGATTAAAAACCAAAGTAAACAGAGATTTCTTGACAACCTCGGGCTACCCTTGGTTTCACTCGCAACAAAATTATATAAATAAAAGCTGACTAATGCAAGAAAAATCAACGGTTAGCTGTCCTTTAATGCCTGCATTTAAGGACTCTCAAATTCAAAAAACCTCCCCTTTATAGAATCAAGGTGATATTTACTATTTTTTGAGGGATTAAAGGACAGGTACCTTTAATTTTTCACTTGCGTTGGATAGCTTTGTTTTTATATAATTCGTTTAAGGTAAAACCGAGGGCTGACCTTGAATAGTTAGGCGGACGGAGTGTTTGAACAGCTTGCTGTGGTGTTACAGGCGGTTTGTGTAGGGCGCTTTCACCACATATGCCATCGGCGGACGTCGTAAACCCCCGGGGCGTTAAGCGAATTTATGCATGAGGAAGGGATAAGGTGAATTACGAGGCTATCTTATCTGAGATCAAAAAGCTGTATCTCGCAAACACCATTCCTTGGGTTATCGGTTTTTCAGGGGGTAAAGACAGTACCACCGTATTGCAAATGGTGTTTTATGCGCTTTGCGACTTACCCAAAAGAAAACTATCGAAAGAAATTCACGTGATTTCTAATGATACGCTTGTAGAAAATCCTGCAATCGTGCGGCATGTCAATGAACAGTTGGAAAAGGTCAAAACTGCGGGAAAAACGAAACTATTCAAACACAATCCCGAGTTGTTTAATGTGGCACGAGTTACGCCAAAGCTTGAAGACACCTTTTGGATAAGCCTCATAGGGAAAGGTTACCCCCCGCCCAATCGTTGGTTTCGCTGGTGCACGGAGCGACTGAAAATCAAGCCCACAAATAGTTACATTTTAAACGCTGTGAACAAACACGGGCATGCAATTATCCTTCTTGGAACGCGGAAATCGGAGTCGGCACATCGGGCCGCTACCATGAATAATTATGATAAAGGCAGACGCCTTCGCAAACACAGTTTATCCAGAGCTTTTGTCTATGCACCAATTGCCGATTTGTCCAATCACGAAGTGTGGAGTTATCTTTTGCAATGTCGAAATCCATGGGGTGGCAGTAATAGAAAATTACTTGGGCTTTACCAGAATGCTTGTTCTGGTGGTGAATGTCCTTTTATCATTGAAACGGGGACACAAAGTTGTGGAAAATCACGCTTTGGATGTTGGGTTTGCACGGTTGTCGATAGAGACAAATCAATGGAAAATTTGGTCGAGAACGGCGAAAAATGGATGGAAGAACTAATGCACTTTCGGAATTGGCTTTACAATATTGGGCGACAGACAAATCAGCTCCTGCCTGAACATCTTGATTCAAGTGTTAAGTTCGGTCCGTTACTGTTTAGAACACGATGGCAAATTTTGAACAAACTGTTAAATATACAAGAGCGTTTGCGTATCGACTTGATAACCCCTAACGAAGTGCATTATATATATGAGCTTCTTCAAAAGGAATCAAAAGGAGAAATAAAAGAAGGCTTGAGAAAGTTTCTATTTGAGCTATCAAATGGAAAACGCGTCGCCACAGTATCCGATTTTAACATACTTCTTACATCGCGAAGACGACTCGGCCCGATGCATTTGAAACGAGCAAAACTCGTCGGAACCCGAAAAGTATCTCATCACTATTGTCAGTTAACACGCTTGATGTATTATCTGCAATAAGAAACTGCAAGAAACGCGATAACGCGCAAATTGTAGTATATGATGACTTGAATTTGAGTAAAATAAATATTATGTGGAGGAAAGGGGGTAACCAATGGGCATATCGGAAAGGATATATTCGATACCTTTGAAGCATATCAGGATAAGCGAGTGTAATGCTAGGTTGACTGACAAAAAAATAGGGATCGAGGAACTGGCGCAAAGCATCAAAAGGCACGGACTATTGCAACCGGTCACTCTAAGGGGGTCATATGGAAATCCTCCTTACGAGCTTATTGTTGGACAGAGAAGATACCATGCACATCGGCTGATTCCTAAAAGCACTATTGAAGCCGTCTTTTGTGGAGATATAAACGATTGGGAGGCTAAAATTCTTTCATTGACTGAGAATATGCATAGAGTTGAATTGAATCATGCTGATAAGGCAGAGGCTATCACGGCCCTGTATTTGCATTACAATAGAAATGACCGACGAGTGTCAAGGGAACTGGATATACCTCTGCGAACAGTAAGAGATTACATCAAAATTGAAGAGCAGGCGACCGCAAAGGCAAAGCGTTTATTACGAGAAGGCAGAATCAGAAAAGCAGATGTGAAAAGAGTGATAGATGCTGCACAGGGAGATACTAATAAGGCCGATAGGCTACTCGACAAGATGCCTTATCTTTCCAAATATGAAAAATCCCGTGCTGTCAGATATAGCCAGAGTCATCCGAAAGCTTCTTTTGAAGAAATCATTGAAGTAAGTCAAAAGCAAGTGATAGAAACTACTATCATCCTGAGTCTCCCCAAGGAGATAGTTATTGCATTGAATAAAGCAGCATACAAACTTTCAATGGACAGAGAATCGGTAGCAAGAAAAGCACTGTCGGATTGGTTGGAAAACAAAGGATTTTTAAAGGGGCAAATTTAAGGAATACAGAGAAGCAATGAATAGAAAAGAAGACCAAGAGAATATAATTGCCCGGTTGATCGCAAATACACGTAGAAAAAAAAGGCCCGATAACCTGATTGAAATTGCTCGTGATATAAGACGGCTGGAGAATAATTTAGGTAGTCTAAAAACTGTTTCAGAGACCATTGGTATAGTTCCAGATATGTTAAGGCAATTCCTGAGCGTAGAAAGGTTGTGTCCTGAGGTGGAGAGGTTAGTGAAGGAACGTAAGATCGACCTTGTCAACATAGTTCATTATATGCGCAATTTCGAACCACAGGCACAACGACTGATAGCCAGAGAAGTAATTGCAGGTCGATTATCTGCCAACGATATTAGAGTATTAGCACCCCTCCAGAAAAGCCTTCCTCATTTGTCTATCGATAAACTTATATCACGTGTTCAGAAATCAAGAGATATCAAGGTATATGTCGCGTATTTTCTGGTTCCCTTGAGGTCAAAGAATACAGGCGCATTAAAGAGGCGATTTGAAAAAATAGTTGGAAAGGCCGAAATCGTATCTTTTACAGTAAAAGGCCAGCTTGGAACTTTAAAGCTAACCCCGGTTGGTCAAAAGAAGCTTAGAGAGGTGGCTAAGAAACATAACTTATCGCTACGAAAGTTTGTAGATATGATAGTGTTGAAATAGAAAAATTGAGGTAAATTGTTATATGAGTTCCAGTCAATCCCCGCGAGGTGTTGTGCAGCTCTTGCAGGAAGAAACACTTATGAAGATGTTTGGGGAATTTTCAAACTGGAGAATCGACACCTTCATAAGAGAAATCACGAAGAAAAGGCAAAAAGGAAGGATATTACCCTTTGTGCGAGGTTTACGTCTTTCTGCTCACTTGATCTATGCTATTAGGGAGGTCTTGGTAGGAACAAACTTAACGGCTAACTGGGGTCATTTGGTCGATGAAAAGGGCATTTTTTGCTCGTGTGAGTGCGATATAATTATTCATCATCAAGGACATGAAGCAAGATGGAACGGACGGGAAAACCAAATTATGGACTTTAGATTTATTAAGCAACAAAAAGCACTAGTCGTTATCAGTTGTAAATCTTATTTGAGGTCTGGTTACATGGACAGTGAATATTGCAAGTTGATGAAGCCATTTGTTAAAAGAATTTGGCTATTCGCTGAATGCTGCGGTCCGAGAAGTGTGAACAGTATCAGAAAAAAAGCTTTACGACTGGGTTACGAAAAATTTTGGCACCTATATACTTGGAGTAAACAAAAGACTCCAGAACCAAATAAAGATGGATGGCGCGAATTCATTGAGGAGGTAAATAAACTCAAGCAATATAGCCCGTAGAAAAAATAATTGAATATCGTGAAAAAACTCAAAATGAATGTAGAGAAAGAGCGTTAATGTTCTTTAATTCTGTGACTATAATGACTTGGAATTCAGGAACTAAACCATTGCAATTGTCTCTTTGAGAGATTAACAAGAGGCAAAAAACGAGCTTAATTTGCTTAAATTTCTAGCGTAGGAACAAGAGTGGATTTTACATAATTAAGCAGAGATTGTCCGTACGCCCCCGGTTTCTTAATTTTCTGTTTTAGGGTCCCCGAGAAGGGCTTTGCTCTAGGTTGTATAAGGGAAGAATTCGCAAAAATATGCTTATTTGGAAGCATAAATGAAGTAATTTGCTCATCTTAGGTTAGCTAACATTTTGGTTGACGGCTTTACAATAGAGGATTTGAAAGTTTTAAGGCATTTTAGTGAATTGAATCTAGAGGTTGATAATGATGGAAACAAAGGATGTGAAGATTCTTGAGAAACATGAAGACTATGAAAATTGGGAGAAGTTAATTCAACATTGCCAAACACTTGAGGGGCTGACAGACCTTGAAAAAGAGAGAGCCAAGCGGGCTTTCCAATGGTTAAGAGAAGAATTGGGAGAGAAATTTTTGGCTAATGCTTTCGAGAGTCACCATCCAATCTGTCGATACATCGTAAATTTGGTGCCATGGACCCGCAAATGGATGACTTGGTTCGCTGAAGCATTGAAAGAATTGAAAGGCCAAGAGAACTATTTAAGTCTATTGGATCGAATAAAAGATAAAAATAAATTTAGTGAGGGAGCTTCGGTTTTAGAAATTGCTTATAAGTTTTCCAAGGCAGGATTTAATATCTCTATAGATCCATCGGTGGATATTTCAGGACGGGCGAGAACTCCAGATTTAAAGTTAATCGATAGAGATACCAAAGAAGAATTGTTTGCAGAAGTCAGTGTTTTAGGCAAAAGTAAAATAGAAAAAGATGCCTATCAAACAATGGAAAAAGTTACCGAAGCTTTATGGCATTCTGTTCCCTTTATGCATTATTGGGGGCGTATTAGTAAGACTCTTTCTAAAAGGCATTTAGACCATACTGTTAAGAAAATCGAAGAAACTGTTGAAAAAGTCAAAAAAGAAGGAATTTTTCAGGAACTGGTTATTGATGATGTGATTGAAATAGGAATGGCACCTGAAAATGATAAACAATTTTTACAGAAATGGTCGTCAGAAAGAGGGTTAAAAGTAGGAGAGTTTTCCGGTCCACCCTTTGACGTGGACCACATATTAAGGACGAAACTAAAAGTTGAGAACGAACAAAAGCAGTTACCTCATGACCACCCAACTATATTGATCATAAGGAATAGTGATTTGTTCTTTCATGTTCGTGATATTAGAAAGGCGATAAGCGAATTAGAAGAGGTAGTCTATGAATATCCTCATCTGTTAGCCGTAGTAGTTGCTGGAGGCTATATCGGACGTGGGGAAGATGTAATTACTATGAAAGACCAACATGTGTTTATCAAAAGGCCTAGACTTAATTTATTCGTAGAACAATATATTATCTTATTAAATCGGTTCTCTGAACAAAAGATATCTCCGGCTACGATTACAAAAATCTATAATAGTTTCAGGAGCTATTAAAAAAGCTAAGCAACCTTGTTCGTCTAAAAATAAACTTGATGGGAGGGAAGAAAATGTCTACTAAAGACTGCCCATATTGTGGGGAACAGGTACACATCCCGTCCATTGGGCGCCAGGTCAGATGCAGGAATTGTGGGAGAACGTATAGTAAGGTGAAAATGCTTTCTGACCACCCTAACAAAAATTGTGCGCGCTGCGGTGTGCCGTACTGGATTCCATTTGCGCATCCGCATATGCCTTCCCTTCCTGGTCAATCACCAAACCGAGACGATTATTGTGATGAATGTTACCACATTGTTTGGAAAGAATGGGCGGAAGAAGAAGCAAGACAATATAGGGAAGTAAAGAAAAAATGTGTCTCGTGTAATGGAAAAGGCAAGATAAAAGGTTATACATGCGTCAGTTGTCGTGGCAAGGGTTATTATTGGACAAGAGAACGTATTTGAATAAAGACGATGAGTAGTTCACTTGGCATGGTGACATGCTAAGACATAAGGGGTCGCTAAAGTCTCCTTACCTATGGTGAACTGGACGCGTTTAATAATCATTAGTGTGTTTTTCTGATTCGCTTCGCTTATTCAAATTACTATCGAGACCCACAAAGCTTGGAAATCTCTAACATGGGAACTCGCCCTTTGAGTTTCACAAACAGGGGAAGCGTCATAGGCGATGCCGTACCTAAAAAGGAATAAGATGGATACTATCTTTTGATTATGAGTATAGAAGTCCATATTTCAAATCAGTAGGCGGGAGTGCTGTTTGCGATATTTAGCAAATTTGCCTTAAGGATTGGACAAGTCCATTTCGCTTCAAAACCACTTGAATTTTCTTGCGAATTATGGTAAACTAAATTTCTATAGAATAAGTTCTTTAACAATTCAATAGATGTAGGGCCTTTCCGCAAAGAGGTTAAGCCTCTAACGTGGTACTGCGGAGTAGGCTGTCACTCTGCCCGAAAGGGCAAGGGGTGGCAGTCACTTCCAGGTTTCGTACCACGTTACTGGGGGTTGATATGCGCCCCTTTTTTATTTGCGGAAGAGGCTGGGCATTTGAAGTGTTGACTTCAGTATCAGAAAGGAGAGTGGAATGAAAAGAGAAGAGATTTCACATAAAAGGGCACATCCCAGGGTCAAGGCTTCTTTTCCAGTAAAGCTTAGACTTAAAAACATTGCTTCTACTGTTCCTTCAGCTTTATGGGGGAAGACTATTGATTTAAGTGAAGGAGGACTGGCTGTTATTTTGGGAAATCCTGTACAGGTTTCTTCGCTGGTAGCGCTGCGTATTGACTATTCTTTAGACCCGGTAGAGGCGCTGGCGCAGGTAGCCTGGATTGAACCTGTAGTCAATAACAGCAAGTTTCGATGTGGGATTCGCTTTTTAAGATTAGGAGAGCGCGATTTCTGCAACTTGAGAAAAATTATGGGAGAGGCAACGAGCATTGTAACGGCAAGCTGTCTTCCAGAAAAGGTGATAACAAATCAGGATATTATTGATGCCGGCCTGAAGGCAACACCGATAGCCATAGAGCGGGGCCTTGGGGTGAGGGAAAGGCGGGCTGCAGCTCTGAATGAAACTGCAGCAGATATGATAGTAAAAGTTGCTAAGAAAATTTTGGAGAAAGCTGAGTGTTTGCCTCAGGAACTTGACTGTATTATTTGCAGCGTAGACGTCGGAGATTCGGTCGAGCCTGATACTGCAACTGCAGTTCAGGCTAAGATTGGCGCTTCTTGCCCTGCTTTCGGAGTGGCAATGTCCTGTACAGGATGGCTTGCTGCGGTTGATATAGCACTGCATTACCTTGATGCTGGCAAGAAAAGGATTTTGGTGCTGGCAAGTTCCTTGGTGGGTTCACGAATTTTCTATCACAATCTTATGCACCGTGCAATCTTTGGCGATGGGGCAGGCGGTGTCCTCCTTGAATCGCATCATCGGAACCGATTTTTGGGAATGCGGCTCTGGGCCGATGGCAGGCATTATTCAAAAATCTACATTCCGCATCCCTGGTCCATAATTCCGGAAGACATTCCTGAGGAATATAAGGGCTCATTCTATATGTCGCCTGACCAGAAGAAATTCTTCGCCATCATGGACTCTTACCTCGTTCCTTTTACCCGGCATCTTTTAAACGAGGCTAGAGTCAAATTGGAAGATATTGACCTATTCTTCCTTCACTATCCTAGCAAGCCTCTCTTTGAGCATTCTCTGAAGCTCTTGGCGGTTCCTCGTGAGAAAACATTTAGTCGGTTTGAATGTTATGGTAATCTTGCTGCTGCTGAAGTGCCCGTCTTTCTTGACGAAGCCATCAGTACTGGCCGGCTGAAAA
>Ga0315310_10002529_pt1 | contig 11419 bp, 6 predicted proteins | sample TDP5_MG_FD_203630 | JGI IMG/M metagenome (GOLD analysis project Ga0315310, IMG submission 203630) | Freshwater sediment microbial communities from Lake Towuti, South Sulawesi, Indonesia - TDP5 | ecosystem: Environmental > Aquatic > Freshwater > Lake > Sediment | place: Indonesia: South Sulawesi... | reverse complement strand
CTGCGGCTCATCTTCTGGGAGGTGACCAAAGGCTGCAACCTGCGTTGCATCCATTGTCGGGCCACCGCGACGGAACTTTCCTCGCCGTTAGACCTGCCTACGGCCAAAGCCCTGAAGCTGATAGAGCAGGTCTCTCAGTACGTCAAGCCCATCCTGGTTCTGAGCGGCGGCGAGCCTCTCTTCCGCGCCGACATCTTCGACTTGGCGCGCTTGGCGACCGAGCGCGGCCTGCGCGTGGCCTTGGCCACCAACGGCACGCTGGTTACAAAGGAAGTCGCGCGCAAAATCGTTGACGCCGGTGTGCGCCGCGTTTCCATCAGCTTGGATGGCGCCAATGCCGCCACCCACGACGCCTTCCGCGGCATCCCGGGCGCCTTTGATGCGGCTCTCAAGGGCTTTCGGAATCTGCAGGAGCTGGGCATGTCGCTCCAGATCAACATGACGATTGCCCGGCACAACGTCCAGCAGCTTCCCGCGGTTCTGGAATTGGCCAAGTTGATGGGGGCTGACGCCCTGCACACTTTCCTGCTGGTGCCGGTCGGTTGCGGGGTGGACATCGCCGCCGAGCAGATGGTGCCCGCCGAGGAGTACGAACGAATTCTCAACTGGTTCTATGACCGCTCCCAGGAAGGCGAAATCGAGCTGAAAGCCACCTGTGCCCCGCATTACTTCCGCGTGATGCGCCAGCGACGCGCGGCGGAGCGGCGCGCCTCCTACGCGCCCTCACCTCCGCCCGAAGCCAGGGCCATCGGCCCCATAGAAGCCACCCTGCCCGGCTCCACAGGGATTGCGCTGCATCCTCACGCTCCGCAGGCCGCGGCCGAGGGCCATCCTGACGGGCTGCACGCCGTGACCAAAGGTTGCTTGGCAGGCACGGGAGTGTGCTTCATCTCCCATCAGGCCGAAGTCTATCCCTGCGGCTACCTGCCCGTCCTAGCGGGCGACCTGCGGCACCAGTCGTTTGCCGAGATCTGGGAGAACTCCGCGGTCTTCCAGCAACTGCGCGACACCGAGAATCTGAAAGGCAAGTGCGGACGGTGCGAGTTTCGGAACATTTGCATGGGTTGTCGCGCCCGCGCCTTTGCCGCTACCGGCGATTTCCTCGACGAGGAACCCTTCTGCATCTACGAACCCCGGATAGCCGACCCCCACACCTCTGCGCGGGAGGCAGGGCCTGTCCCGACCCGCTGAGGCGGTGAAATGGTTCGGGGGCGTGAGAATCAACTGTCATGTCCAGCGTTGCGTCTGAACTTCAGGCTTTTCAACAAGCCCGCTTCCGTTCTCTGGTTTGGCCGCGCGAGCACGGCGCCTGGGGAATCCTCTGCGTGCCCCTGGTTACCGGCGGGCGGATTGGGCTTTTCCGGGGGAACGGTATTGCGGGGTTGGCACTCTTCGCCGTGGCCTCGCTGGCGCTTTTCTGCCTGCGCACCCCGTTAGAGGCCTGGCTTCAAACTTCACCGCTGCGCCCCCGGACGCCGTCCGAACGACGGGCCGTCCTATATTCGATCCTCGCTTACGCTTCTCTCGCCGCAGCGACCCTGACCGTTCTGCTGTGGCGAGAGCACGCCTACGGCCTGCTGATCCTGGGGGCGGCGGTGGGCGCAATGTTCCTCGCGCAAGCAATTCTGAAGAAGCTGGGGCGCGAGACCCGCATGACTGCCCAGTTGATCGGTTCTCTCGGCCTAACGTCAACTGCCGCCGGCGGCTACTACGTGGTCACGGGGCGACTCGATTCCAGGGCGTTAGTCCTTTGGGCCGCCAACTGGTTGTTCGCCGCGAACCAGATTCACTTCGTGCAGGTCCGCCTCCACGCCGCGCGCGCCTCCACCCGAATGGCGAAGCTCGTGCACGGGAAAGCCTTCCTGGTGGGCGAGTTCCCCACGGGGCTTCTACTGCTCCTGGCGTGGCGCTCCGGCAGCCTGCCGGGCCTGGCTGTCCTGGCCTTTTTCCCCGTTCTTACGCGGGGTCTCCTCTGGTTCCTCCGCCGTCCCGGGCCGCTGGCTATCCACCGCCTAGGCTACAGCGAACTGGCTTACGCCCTGGCCTTCGGGGCGTTGTTCATATTGGGCTTCTACCTCTGATACGGCCGGCCCAGTCCCGGCCAGGACCTCGCTGGCGGCCGGGCTGCGGGGTCGGCAGTTCAGAAGGCGGGTAGGCTCGCCGCATAGACCACGCTGGGACGTGTCGCCGCGTCGCGGCCCGGCGGAATCGGGCGGTTAAGGGCAGGTTCGAGAGGCGGAATTCCTGATGCCTGGAGAGAGCGCGGCTCGAGCGCCATCCCCACCCTGGCCAGAACTACAGGCACGTACCGGCGAGTCTCATCGGGAAGCGCCGCCTGGCGGCTGAGCGTCCAGAAGTCGCGCGCGCCCAGGCGGTCCATCGCCCGCTCTACGCGCTGCTCCCCGGCGTTGTAAGCGGCGAGCGCCAACGGCCAGTCCTGAAATTGCCCAAGTAATTCCTTCAAATACCTGGCCGCGGCACGGGTCGATTTCATCGGATCCAGCCGTTCGTCGCTTTCGGCGTTCACCACCAGCCCGTAGCGCGTGGCGGTTTCCGGCATCAGTTGCCACAGTCCGCGCGCGCCCTCGGGCGACAGCGCTGCCGGATCAAGCCCGCTCTCCACGGCGGCCACACCCACCAGCTCCGGAGGCAGGCTGTGCTCCCGCAGGATGGCCGCAACTGCGGGCAACCAAGGCAGGCGCCTTCCCTGGCCCGCGAGAGGCGACCAGACAGGTTGAGCGACCGGCCTTTGGCCGTTGCGCCAGGCGTTCACGACGGGCGTGGGCGGCTGCCGCGGAGTAGGCACACTCAACTCGGCTACATCCCGATCGAGACGCTCCATCAGCTTCGCTCTCCAGGCATCCAGCGCGGCGGGCGTGAACTCGCCGGTCTGGGCGTCGAGAGCCTGTGGCGCTAGCGTAAGGAGCGCCGACACGCCAGCGCCAGCATTACGAGCGTTGCTTTTCCTTTCATAACTTGCCCCTCCGGGTTGCTCCATGCCTGCGAGCAACCTTCAGCCTCCGGCCGACTCCAGGCTCGGTTTCACTTCGAAATTCCACTTCCAGATGGCGTAGATGGCCGGGTAAACCACCAATTCCATGATGAACGAGGTGAAGATGCCACCAATCATGGGCGCGGCGATGCGTTTCATGACGTCGGCGCCGGACCCCACTGACCACATGATGGGCAAGAGCCCCATGAACATGGTCGCCACCGTCATGACCTTGGGGCGGACACGTCTGACTGCCCCGTGCAGAATTGCTTCTCTTAAGTCATTCCAGCTCTTCAGGCGGCCTTCCTTCTGCCATTCCTGGTAGGCCAAGTCGAGGTAGAGCAGCATGAAGACGCCCGTCTCCGCGTCCACACCCATGAGCGCAATCAGGCCCACCCACACCGCGATGCTCATGTTGTAGCCTAGCCAGTGGAGCAGCCAGATGGCACCCACGGCAGAAAACGGCACGGCGAGAAACACGATCAGCGTCTTCACCACCGACTTGGTATTGAGGTAGAGCAGAACGAAGATGATGAAAATGGTGAGCGGCAGGACAGACATCAGCCTCTGGCGCACGCGCTGGAGATATTCGTACTGCCCGCTCCAGGCGAGGCTGTAGCCCGTGGGCAGGTGGGATTCGACCTTTTCGCGCACCACACGGCGCGCCTCGTCCACGTAGCTGCCCAGGTCGCGGCCCGCGACGTCCACATACACGTAGCCGCTGAGCAGTCCGTTTTCGTCTCGGATCATTCCCGGGCCGTCCACCAAGTGGATGTCGGCGAGTTGTGCCATAGGGATCTGCGCTCCCGAGGGCGTGGCCACCAGCACGCGGTTCAGGGCGCTCAAATCGCTGCGATAGTCACGGAAATAGCGCACGTTGACGGGATAACGCTCGCGGCCCTCGACGGTCGTGGTCACATTCTCGCCGCCCACAGCGGACATGATATAGCCTTGGACATCCTCGATGGTCAGCCCGTAGCGCGCCAGGGCATCACGCTTCAGGTCAAAGTCAAGGAAGTAGCCGCCGGTGGTGCGCTCTGCATAGACGCTGCGTGTGCCTGGCACCTGCGCCAGGACAGGCTCGATCTCCCGCCCGATTCTCTCGATTTCGCGCAAGTCCGAGCCGTAGATCTTGATGCCCACAGGCGTGCGCACCCCGGTGGTGAGCATGTCGACGCGGTTGCGGATGGGCATGGTCCAGGCATTGGCGGTCCCGGGAATCTTGAGCGCCCGGTCCATCTCATCTACAAGCTCATCCTGGCTGATGCGGTCGGGCCAGGCGTGGCGGAGAATCGCTTGCAGCCATTCCGGGGCCCAGCGGGAATACCACTGGGGCTTCTTCCGCCACTGGTCGTGGGGCTTCAAGACCACCGTCGTCTCCATCATCGAGAAGGGCGCCGGATCGGTGGAGGTCTCCGCCCGGCCCGCCTTGCCAAAGATCCGTTCGACTTCGGGGAAGGTGCGCAGCACTCGATCCTGGATTTGCAGCAGGCGCGCCGACTCGGTTACGGAAATCCCCGGCAGCGTGGTGGGCATGTAGAGGATGACGCCTTCGTCGAGCGGGGGCATGAACTCCGAGCCCAGGCGTCGGAACACCGGCACCGTGAGCGCGACGACGGCCACTGCCGCAAGCACCACCGCCCACTTGAAGCGCAGCGCCAACTCCGCGACGGGATGGTAGAGACGCATGAGAACGCGGCTGATGGGATGCTTCTCTTCCCTGTGGATCTTGCCGACCAGCACGGCGTTGGCCAGCCAGCTCAGAAATCGCGGGCGAAACCTGTAAGGCTTCAAATGGGTAAAGAGCAGCCGCATGGCCGGGTCGAGCGTAATCGCCAGCAGCGCCGCAATTGCCATAGCGAAGTTCTTGGTGAAGGCCAAGGGCTTGAAGAGGCGACCTTCCTGTGCTTCCAAGGTGAATATGGGCATAAACGAAACGGCGATGACGAGCAACGAGAAGAAACTGGCGGGCCCCACCTCCTTGACCGCTTCTACCACCACCTCGTGATAGTCGCGTGGGCGTCCCTCGGCCTCCCAGAGCTCCAACTTCTTGTGCGTCTGCTCCACCACCACGATGGCCGCATCCACCATGGCGCCGATGGCAATCGCAATCCCGCCTAACGACATGATGTTGGACGTCACCCCGACCATCTTCATGGGGATAAACGAGATCAGCACGGTGATGGGAATGGTGAGAATGGGAATCAGGGCGCTGGGGATGTGCCAGAGAAACATCAGGATGACCAAGCTCACGATGCTTACTTCTTCGATTAGTGTCTGCTTGAGTGTGTGGATAGAACGAAGGATCAGCTCGGAACGATCATACGTGGTGACGAGTTTGACCCCGGGCGGCAGCGAGGGCGCGATCTCGTCCAGCTTGGCCTTGACGCGCTCGATGACTTTCAGCGCGTTTTCGCCCGAGCGCATGATCACCACGCCACCTACCACGTCGCCTTTGCCGTCGAGGTCCGCGACGCCGCGGCGGATATCCGGGCCCAACGTCACTTGTCCGACGTCTTTCACCTGGATGGGTGTGCCGGTGCGCGGATCCACGCCGATCGCGATCTTTTCCAGGTCGCCGAGGGAGCGAGCGTAGCCCCGGCCGCGCACCATGTATTCCCGCCCGCTGAACTCCACCAGCCGCCCGCCGATGTCGTTATTGCCGCGCCGCACGGCCTGGACGACTTTTTCCAGCGGAATCTTGTACGCCGCCAGCGCATTCGGATCGACGGCAATCTGGTACTGGCGCACCAAGCCGCCAATGGGCGCTACTTCCGCCACGCCGGGCACGCTCTGGAGGTAATAGCGCAGGTACCAGTCCTGATAGGACCGCAGCGCATCGAGGCTCTGACGGCCTGTGGCATCCACCAGCGCGTATTGAAAGACCCAGCCGATAGAGGTAGCGTCCGGTCCGAGTTCCACTTGCACACCGGCAGGCAGGCGCGGCGTAATCTTGGAGAGATATTCCAGCGTGCGCGAGCGGGCCCAGTAGATGTCCGTGCCCTCGTCAAAGATCACATACACGTAGGAGTATCCGAAGTCGGAGAAGCCACGGATGTCCTTGACGTGCGGCGCCCCCAGCAGCGCGGTGATGATGGGATAGGTCACCTGGTCTTCCATGATGTCCGGGCTACGGTCCCAGCGTGAGTAGATGATGACCTGCGTGTCCGAGAGGTCGGGAATGGCGTCGAGCGGCAAGTTGTGGAGCGACCACCAGCCGCCCACCGTGGCCGCCGCCACGAATAGAAAGACGACAAACTTGTTTTTCGCGCTGAATTCGATAATGCGATGAATCATGGTTGCCTTCTTTCGCGCTCGGCTCTCTGTAGCCTTGGGCGCCAAGCAAGCCCCACGCCCGCGCCGGTCAGTGCTGATGCTCGTGGCCGCTGTGTTCTGTCGGCTGCGGACTCTGCGGTCTATTCGCCGGGGCGGACTCCGGGGCCCTTTCGTGACCCTGACGATCCATTCCCGGCATTTCCGGGGCGGTGCTGCCGGCGCCCGGGAGAGCTTTTGGCTTCGTCTTCGCCGTTGGCGCCGCTTGCTGCATCCCCGGCATTCCCGCCATACCGGCGATTGCTTGCCGCAGATTGCTCTCGGAATCGAGGAGGAAGTTCGCGCGCGTCACTACCTTTTCGCCGGCACGCAGGCCACTGAGCACCGCGACCAGGCTTTCCGTGCGTTCCCCCAACTTGACCTCGCGCGGCTCAAAGCTGCCGCCCCCGCGGTCCACAAAAACCACCTGGCGCTGCCCCGAATCGAGCACGGCATCAAGCGGCACCGTCAACTGCCGCCCCAGCGGGCGACGCAATTCCACGTTCACGAACATGCCCGGCTTGAGCCGCAAATCAGGGTTGGGGAATTCCATCCGCACCGTCAGCGTGCGCGTGTCGGGCTTGACCTGGGGATAGATGTAGACCAAGCGCCCCCTGACCGTCTGGCCGGGCAGGGATTCCATCGTGAGGGCGGCTTCCTGTCCCAAGCTGACGCTGGGCATCTCGAACTCATAGATGTCAGCCTGAACCCAGACCGTGCTGAGGTCAGCCAACCTGTAAACCTCGGTGTCGGGTGTGATGTACTGGTTGGGATACGCCTTCCGTTCCAGGACGTAGCCGGAAATGGGAGAGTAGAAAGTGACCTCGCGTTGTGGCTGCCCGGTCTCCTCCAGTTGGCGGATCTGTTCCTCAGTCAGGTCCCACAGGGAGAGTCGCCGCCGCGCCGCCTCCCGAAGCGATTTCCCCCCCGCCGCTACGTCGCGAAATGAACTCCCACCCAATTCTCGCTCCGCCTTGAGGGCCAGCAGATACTCCTCCTCGCTGGCCAACAATTCGGGGCTGTAGAGGGTGAAGACGGGATCGCCTTTTTTTACTTGTTGCCAGGTGAACTCCACAAAGACCTTCTGGATCCAGCCATTGACCTTCACATGGACGTTGGCGAGGCGGGTTTCGTCGAGGGTCACGTTGCCTACGGTTCGGATCGTCTTGTCCAACGACCGATACTGCGCGCGCGCCGTCGTTATTCCCATAAGCTGCTGGCGGGCAGGGCTGATCTCGACGGCGCCCGGTGCGGACGCCGCGGCAGGCGCGGTCTCCGGAGCGTAGACGGGCACCAGCTTCATGCCGCAGTCGGGAGCAATCCCCGGCTTGTCGGACCTGTACCACGGGTGCATTGGGTCTTCGTAGTAGAGGACCTTGCGTTCGGTGGCCGGCGCCGCGCGCTCGGCGGCATCCACGCGTGGCGGACGATGGAAGAGCTTCGCGACGCGTTCTTTGGCCGGCGGCCAGAATGCCAGGATGGCCCCACCGAGGATCAGGGCCATGCCGGCCAGCGCTGGTCCGAAGCGTTGGGAACGATTGTCGTTACTCATTGCGCACCTCCTGCTATGGAGTCAAATTGAGGCCGGTCAGTTCTTCCAACCGCGCCAGGGTTTTCTCATGGGTCGCCAGTTGCTGGTCGTAACCCAACTCGTAGTCCAAGACCGTGGTGAAATTGCTGAGCACCGTCAGGAAATCAGTGGCGCCGGTCTCGTAGCTGGAGAGCGAAGACTCCAGCGCTAGCGTGGATTGCGGCACAATCCCCTGCGCGTAGAGCTTCAGCAGTTGCTCGGCGGCCTGCGCTTGCAGATACTCCTGCTTCACGCGATAGCGGAGCACGGCCCGCTCGTTGGCCTCCATGCGCCGCTCGGATTCCAGGTTGGCCACGGCTTCGGCAACGGCCTGGTCCTGCTTCGAGTGGCGGAAGATCGGCAGGCTAGTCGAGAACGTGATGCCGTACATGTCGGGCAGGCCCGCGCGCTGCATGTACGTGTAACCCAGGCTGAAGTTCGGACGGACCTCTTTCCGCGCCAGCTCCACGGCCAGACGCTCCCCCTCCACCAGCGTGCGCTCCCGCTTGAGCCGGGGATAACTGGCCTCAGCCGCCGCTTGTAGGTCATCGAGCGATTGAACAAGCGGGGTTGGACGTAATTCCGCCGGGGACCCGATGGGCGCGTCCACGGGCCGGTCCCGCAGGCTGTTGAGTTGCGCCTCCAGAGTCCGGTGTGTTTGCTCGAGCACGGTCTGCCGCTCCAAAAGCCGGGAGAGTTCCACCTGCGCCCGCAATACGTCTTGCTGTGCAGCCTTGCCCACGGAATAGCGAATCTCCGCAACCTTGGCGAACTTTTCCAGGAGCTCGCGATCCTTGCGGAGCACCGAAAGCGACCGGTCAGTGAGGTAAAGGTCGAAATAGGCCTGTTTCACTTCGGCCACGATGCGTCGCCGAGTGGCCTCGTAGGCGAGCGTTTCGGCGTCGGCGTCGCGGGCCGCAATCTCGCCGCGCAGACGCGTCTTGCCGGGATACGGAATCTCCTGCTCAGCCATGAACTGGCGGGCGCTCGACGCGTCGCCGTTCATCAGCGTGAAGGGCGGCAGCAAGTTGCCCCCGTAACTCACCGAGACCGTCGGATCGGGCCAGGCGCGAGCCTGGGGAATGCGCGCGCGTTTGGCCTCGACGGTTCGCCGTGCTGCCTGGATTTCCGGGTTGCGCTCCAGCGCTTCCTGGACGAGTGCCTGGAGCTCGAGGCCGTCCGCCGGAGGCTGTTGCGGCAGAGCCGGGGCTACATCACCCCCTAACCCCCGCTGCGCAGTCGCACAGAACAGAACCACCGAGAATAGAAGAGTTATTCGCCAAGCCATCTGATCCTCCATCGCCCTCGCCCCAAAGCCAAACCTTCGTCAGGCGAGCGGTGCAGAACGATTCTCTGGGCCGGGCGTGCGCGAAGGGCGCAGAACCGCGGCTACCAGACAAAGGTCAAATCAACGGATGGAGACCTAGATGAGAAGCAGGCAGGTCTGCCGCAGAGGACTAAGCGGCGGGGAAACAGGCCGAAAGAGAGCAGCGCGGGTCGTTGGCGTCACGGCGGGCGTTAGGACCAACCCGGGAACTACGTGTCCACCATTTTCCAACGCCGTCCTGGCGAGTTCATTTGCAGCAGCGGGCTGGGCTACCAAGGTTGGGTCACTGGCTGGAGAGGCCCGGCAACAATCCGGCAGTGGCGGCGGGTTGTGCGCCGGGCGTTCCTGCGCGGGTGGGCAACAATCGCACGCCCTGGCGCAGGTAGGGGTGCACCAAGCTCCGACACCCAACCACTGAACCAATAGCCCCATTGCCAGAATGAAAGCTACTCGCTTCATGAGCCAATCCAATCGCCTCTAGTCTAGGACTTTCTTGCCGTTTCCGCAAGAAATGGCCGAAGCTCAATAGTATTAGACGCAATTAGGGGCGGTGAGGTTCTCCTAGATGCGTGACATGCGTCAGGAAAACTGCTGGTCGATGGTAGGAACTTATGGGTTTAGAGCTTCCGATATCACAAAACAGTTGCTTCTTCGAGATTGATTTGTGGGAATTGGCGCACCTGTTGATTAATTCCACTACGTTTCGTCAGAAAAGCGGGCAGCACGTCGCTAGCCCTATGTTAGATAATGGGTTACGCGTCGAATATTTTAACAAAACAAGGGAATCGTGGCGACATTGTTGCTATGCGGGGTTGGCGAACGAATTGGATAGAAAAGAGGACAAATGGTCCCATGGGACTGAGACCAGAAGATGGGCGAGGATTGGCCGTGCACTCCCTTTCCTCGCATTCTGCGCCGCCTTGTTCTTAGGGACTGGGCAAGTGCAGGCCGAGGGGACGACCGAACACCCGTTCATCGAGCCAAGCGCCATTAAGTCCGAGACTTGCCTCACCTGCCACCCGGACAAGAAAGAAGGGAAGTTCGTCCATTCTGCTGTCGCCATGGGATGCGAGAACTGCCACCAAGCCAGTTCGGAAAAGGGCAAGACGGCCATCACTCTGGTGGCGACGGGCGGCGAGCTCTGTGCCATGTGCCACGAAGCCAAGAAGGACCCCGTTCTTCACGTGCCCTACCGGGAAGGCCAGTGCCTCATCTGCCACGAGCCCCACACGAGCAACTTCCCGCGCCAAGCGCGTGCCGAGACCAACCTGCTTTGCCTGAGTTGCCATGGCGTGAATCAGCCCGACGTGAAGATCAACCAGGAGATCAAGACGGTGTCACTTCTGGGCGGCCGAACCCTGACTCTCGACGACTATCGCCAAGCCGTGAAGATCGGCCTCGACCGCTCGGGGACGAAGGGCCACCCCATCGTGGGTCATCCGATTTCGGGTCGGGACCCGCGGAACAAGGACGCCGCGCTCAACTGTCTGAGCTGCCACGCCGCGCACAGCTCGACTTGGCCAGGACTCTTTCCGCCGGATGTCAAGCCCGATGTGGCACTCTGCGTGGAGTGCCATCGTAGTGAGAGAAAGGACATCAACCACCTGCGGTAAACAGCTTTCAGCTTAGGAGTAGGTTCCATGTCCAACTTTCGATGTAAACACCGTGCATCGCCATTCTTACTAGCTGTGATTCTCGGTCTCGGGACAAGTTGGGCCCTTGCCCAGAAGCAGCCGTCGGCGCACGAACCGTCCTCTGTTGCCTGGAAGGCGCCGGCCCAGGGGACGGCTGCCGACTACGCTGGTGCGGAAACCTGTGCGGGGTGCCACCCCGATCAAGCCCGGCAGTTCGCGAAGACCGTGCACGCGCGAGCAGGCGTTGAAGGAGCGCAGTACGGTACGGGCTGCGAGTCCTGCCACGGGCCCGGCAAGGCGCACGCCGATGCCCAGATGGAAGCAGGCGGTGAAGCCGCCAAAATCGAGGCAGCCAAGAAGCTCATCTATGGATTCCACGGCAAGCCCGCGGAGAACGCCGCGCGTTGTCTGGCCTGCCACAGCACCAGCAAGGACCAGGACCTCTACAACCGTTCCGAGCACAAGCTGAACGGCGTAGCCTGCGGCGAGTGTCACGCCGCGCACTTGCTGGAAGGAACCGCGAAGCGCGAGCGCGTGGAACCGTCGATCGCCCAGGCCCAGTTCTTCTCGGCGCCGAAGATGAC
>Ga0315310_10002528_pt1 | contig 11422 bp, 12 predicted proteins | sample TDP5_MG_FD_203630 | JGI IMG/M metagenome (GOLD analysis project Ga0315310, IMG submission 203630) | Freshwater sediment microbial communities from Lake Towuti, South Sulawesi, Indonesia - TDP5 | ecosystem: Environmental > Aquatic > Freshwater > Lake > Sediment | place: Indonesia: South Sulawesi... | reverse complement strand
AGAGTTTCAAGGTGGCGTATGTCATGATGTCAACTGGGTTTGTGGCAATCAGCAATATGCCATTCCTATTGTACCTCGTGATCGCGGGCACGATTTCCCTGAAAACTTCAAAATTCCTCTGAACAAGCCCCAATCGTTTTTCGTCCGGTTTCTGAGCTGCTCCAGCGCTTATGACTACAATGTCTGCGTCCTTGCAGTCGCTGTAATCACCAGCCCATATCTTCACTGGTTGAACGAAAGACAAGCCGTGGTTTAAGTCCATGGCTTCGCCTTCGGCTCTTTTCTTGTCTTTGTCTATGAGGACTATTTCTGAGGCTATGCCTCTTGTCATCAGCGTGTAAGCGAATGTTGACCCGACGAATCCTGTTCCTACTATAGCTATTCTAGGCGGGTGGAAATGTAGTTTAGCTGTCACGTTTTGTCACCTGCTTTTATAGCCTGAGATAGAACGCTTATACGTTCTTCGGGCACTATGAGAAGATTTGTCACGGTTTCTTAAGTTTGTGCGTAGTGGTTGTTTCTTTTTCAACGTGTTTCAGTCGAAATTGGTCACCACAGATTGGACATTTCCAAGTTTGACCCGTGTCTATTTCTCTTTTCTTCTCCTTTGGCTTCTGCTTCTCCTGCTCCTGCAGTGCCTTGAGTCTCTCTTCAGGTGAAACTGTTGAAAGAGTCCACGCTCGTTCTAGCAGAAACAGGGTTATCATTGCCTTCGCGTCTTCTGCCTTACACAACGTAACGACGTTTTTTCCCGGCGCTTTTTTTCCCGTTGCCTCTTCGTATGACTTGACCTCGTAGTTTTCCCTGATGATGCCTGGAACGTCTTCTGCGCTGGCGACTATCTTGCGACTAAGCTTGTCGTTTTCGTCTGCGGTCGTGAGTGAGACCACGTCGTAGAGCATGTCTTCAGTCATACTCTGCTGAAAAACCATGGTGTTTCCCTCAAGCTGGGCAAAACGTGCACCTGCCGGACACTTCACGGCCTTTACCAAGACCTTGCCTAGTTCCGGGTCAATGCATGTTTTGAACAACCAGTCACCCGTGAGGAAGTCGTGAACTCGATAGAAGTTCACCTCTCCGCTCCGTAGCTGGCGTAGGCCCAGATCGTACCAAGCATCTTTTGGACGTGTTTCAACTCGAGTGATCTTTACCTGCTTGAGAAACTGCATAGGAAATAGCCCCAGTGCTATAATAGAATGTCTGATGAGTTTTAAGTGTTGGCTGCTTCTTAGATCAGTTTCCACGGGTTGGCTTGGAACAGTCTTGCCGTGGAGTACTGTTGTTTTCGTCGTTGTCCCAGGGCGAGGTCGACGAATTCAGGCAAGACCGTGTTAGCGAATTCAGGGTTTGGATTACCCCAGCGCAGTCCAGCGCAGGACGGGTCAACGTACACGTACAGTTTCATGCTGCTGTAATTGTACGCAGCCTCGTTGGGTCTTCCCCACTTTGGCTTGTCAGACATCTTGAAAGGCCAGAGCTTGCATGCTACCGGCTTCATGTGCTGAAGTGAACACAGCCAATTGCCATAGTAGTTTTGTAGAAAAACGCACGAGCCGTCAGTTTTACGCCTTAGATAAAGCCGACTTATCCCTGGCTGTGTGTAGTCCACGCCATAGGTCTTCACTATGTTCAGCCACTCAGGAAGGTCCAAAACCACATCGTAGCCTTTGCAACACAGGCCGCAGGCAAAGCAGCCCCACGATTCGACGTAGCGCCAAGGAACAGGCAGCATAGACCAGATCGAATAGAAAATCAAACAGCAGGCTCTTATAAGCCTAGCTTAATCAGACCTGCATGGCTGTAGCGTTTGCTTGAACGAAGACTCCTCTTTGATCAACGACGTGAGCTGACACTTGCACTGTTTCAGATGGGATATCCACGGTGAATGATGTAACGTAAGTTCCGTTTCCATAGTCTGTAATCTGATAGTCGTTGGGAATGAGCCAACTGTCCGAAAACTTGTAGTGCACTGCAATCTGCTTCGCAAGTGCGGAGTCTTGTTCATTTAGCACCTTGATAGTCGCGTTGACCTGTTTCGTGTCTCCGCTGACAATTCGGTAGGAACATTCAATCAAGACAATAGTTGTAACATTTATGAAGTAAGAATAGTCAACATCAACTTCTTGATCCGAAAGCTTGTACGTGAAGTCGACGTAGGCTGAGGATATCCCTGTGCCGTTGATGTCCCAGTTTATCCAGACGCCATATGAGTACGGCGATGACTCTCTTAAGGTGTAGTTTAACACATTCTTTCCGAACCTGTATTGTCTGTCGATTAATGAAGACCACCTTGCAAGATTTGACGCCAGAGTGCTGCTTGATCCCCCATTGGATATGTTTGCAAGAGAACCTGTGACAACATGTCTAGAACCAACGTTTGCGGCTAAGATAAGATCGCTTACAGAATGTGACGCTGTCTCAGCAGTTATTTTTCCGACTTCTAGAATGTAGAGTCGTGCGGACAGGAGAAGAGAAGCCATAATGAAGGCCGCGATCAGGAGGATTTGACCGGAGTTTTGTTTTGAGCGTTTCATGTCTTCTTTTTCTCCTTTCATTTTGTCCAGGCCAGCTGAAGGCGCAGGACGAAAAACTCCGTATTGGTCGTTTGAGTTGCGCAAACATATTCAACCGAAACGGCTTCGTGGCCCTGCAAGTTAGAGTTTTGAATAGCCTGAGAATTAATCGGAAGCATGTTCACATCGTAAACTGTTAGGTTGAATGAAACCCCGAGGGGCAACAAGACGTCGAGAGAAGTCTTGATCACTGTCCAGTTTTCTTGAACTATCAGGTTTCCAAGAGTGCCATTTGCATCAAGTTTCATCAGGGCCTGCGTTCCGAGGTTTGCCAGTTCTCTTTGTCCGGTGAGGTCTGGTTGAGAAGGAAGAGTCGCAGAAATCAGCAGTACTGAGAATACCACGGCGATGGAGAAGAAGGCTTCGATTATTCTGGTTTGCCCTTTGCGGTCAAACACTGCGTAATCCTCCCCATCTTGTCACGACTTCGTAGAGTGCAGAATTTATGGTCACAATGTGGGTCATCGAAACAATCTTTGAACCAGTAGTGCTTTCTGCAAAGTCGGCTCCAATAGTCAAGGGCAACTGCGGGTTTGACACCCATTCGGCAAAGGACGTTGAGCCGTTGCGGCCAGTGAGCACCAGTATGATAGGGCTTGGATCCAGAAGACGTGGAATAAAGTATTCAGCGGATTGATCTGTTTGAGCCTTCGCGACGAGGCTGAAGTTATAGTTGAACGTGAAGACTTGAGCCATCAGAACTTCCACAGCAGAGTAAGATAATGACACATTTAGGATGTGATTCAGGGGGCTTCCTCGAGTGAAGGTTCCATTGCATAGAGGCGATGACGCGTTGTGGCCAAAAGCGTACGTGCTGTAGGAAGCGATTTGAGGATTGGCTTGTGTGCTTGCGAAAACCAAGAGGAGCGCTGCTCCATTAATCGAGTTCGGAATGTTAAATGCAATACTGCTAACTCCGTTTGAAGATGTGGAAGAGGCTTGCCTATCCACAAAGTTTTCAATGATCACGTATCCGCTGAGGTATGTCTCAATGGGCATACCGGATTTTTGTGTAGTAACTTCAAACTCGTAGACTGTCTGGTTCCCTGCGGTAGAGCTTGAAATCAAATTAATTGAGACTTCGAACAAGGGTTTGATCTCTACCTGAAAAGACACGTCTTTCACGCCGAGGGCTTCCCAGAGTTCAGGATAGGTCAAGGAGTAGATGTTGTCACTGTTTAGGCGCGACACCTTGTCTATGTCGAGTTCGTAAGGTTCAGTAGAGTCAGCTCGGGCGAAACCTAGGTTGCTTGGTTTAGTGTCTCCTAGTTGTCCCCAGTTGGCAGGTGTTCCTGTGCTCAGAAGAAGGCTTAGGGCTAGTTGCTGGAAACGTTCGGCATCGTCTCGGTTTGCTAAATCGCCTATGTAGGGAACCATCAGCTTTGAAGTACCGATCATAGCTGATAGTGCGAGTATTATCATAATTGAGCTTGCGAGGAACGTGTCGATGGTCGATGATGGCAAAGGAAAGTCCCCCTAGACGGGTGCGGCTGGAGCCAACGAGTACAGACCGGCTAACAAGCTCTTGGACATGACAAGTGACACATAGGCGGTGGCGGCTAGCATTGCAGAGTACTTGAAGCCCGCGGCGAACGTGCCCTCGTTTATCTTGCCTATGAAGAAGCCTGACATCCATGTTTGCAGGATTATGCCGACTGAGAATAGGGTTATCTGCAGCTGCATTGCATCAAAAGACGCTCTAGCCATCCCTGGAATTGAAATCTGCGCCAGAACGTAGATTGTTAGGGCAACGATGGTTGTGGTTAAAGCTATCAAGACGCTCCAGACAAAGGCTAGAATGATGTAGGGCTTGAGCATTGACCGCTTGTTTGATTCGATTTCCTTGTTCTTCTCAGAGTATTCAGCGAGTATTTCTAGGGCGTTGGCTGAGCCGCCTCCGATCTCGATTGTCTCAATCAGAATGAAGAAGTGGACTAGAACCGGCCAGCTTTGAATTTTCCTTCTTATGTTCGAAAATATTTTTTTAAGGGCGACACCCCACTCTATCTGACTTCTAACGAGTTCAAGAAGTCCTGTGAATCTTCCGTATCCGCTTCTTTTTGAGGCGTGAATGATACTCTTTTCCGGAGACAACCCGATTTTTCTGGCTTCTGTGACGTCTCGCAGAAAACTTGGTATAGATTCTTCTGCAGCGAGGTTTACAACTGCGACTCGGTAGTAGGCGATGGCTGGGGGCGCGGAGGCAACTATCAGGCATATTGTCACGATGGCTGGTAGTCCTACAGCGCCAGTGACGAACTGCAATTGGGGAACAACCGTGACAAGTAGGAAGAAGCCTACTGCTCCTACTGCCGGCAGTATCATTTTGCGGTAGACTGGCCAGAGAGATATGAGTGTGCTTCTGCGTGCTTTCTGGGCGATTAGCATGAACATGAGCGAAATTGAGGGCATTATCAAGAAGATTAGGAAGTATACAAAGGGTGAAACGCTGGTTGATCGTATGGCGCCTGAGTGCATGACTTCGAAGATTGAACTTGAGGACATGACTACGTATAGGATGTAGGTGCAGAGAGTTACTATCAGCATAACGGCGTAAGCCTCGACCAGTGTTCCAAGTTTTTCGATTGACCGGTTAGCGGCTGCGCTTTGAACCTCTAAGATTGAGCGTAGCTTGCTTTTCAGAAAGCTGACGATGTCGCCGCCGCTTCTAACCGATGAGACAAATCCCGCTAGGAAGTCTCGGTACAACTTTGAAGGAGTCTTTTCGGCTTTTTTGTGCATCACTGTGAGGGGGTCGTAGCCTAGGACCTCGACTTTGAGGACCATGTCTTCTGCGTCTTTTTGAATTGCTGGGAGGAGGTGGGCGTTTCGCATTTTTTTCCAGCTTTCGTACAGCGTTACGCCGCTTGCAGCCAGCGTTGTAAACATCATGACCGCGAACGGTAGTTCACTGTCGATTTCATCTGATTTGTTTCCAGAAAGTATACTCAGCATCCAACCGAAGGCTCTGCCAAAACTCTGGGTTTTGAGCAAGATGCATCCCTATTTGAAGTCTCTGAACGAGTCAGCTTGGAGCACAGCTGGGTTGTAATAGTACTTGCTCAGGACCTTGTTGACGCTTCTGTGATCTCGTATATTGTGCTCCACCATGTTTTGCAGAACCTCCTTGCGGCTTTCAAACTCGGAGATTAGACGATCGAGAGGTATGTCCAGCTTTCTCGCTATTCGCTTGAACAGAACGCTCTCCTCGATTTTCTCTTGAAATATGTCGGATGATGCGTTCCAGTCGAACGAATTGAGAATCGTGTTGGCATCTCTAATTTCTGAGACTTGGACAAACTTTCTGGTCGACACTTTCTTGCCTGATTCTAAGAAGGCCGGTGTTTGAACGTGTCTCACGACGATTACACAGTTCATCAGCGTGATGATTGACGTAGGAATGTTCATTGGAGGCTGGGTGAGTCTCTTAATCGCGGTTTCAACGTCTTCAGCGTGCATGGTGCAAAGACCACCGTGTCCTGTGGCCAACGCTTGAAACAGAACGTACGCTTCTTCGCCTCGAATCTCACCCACGATTATTAGGTCTGGACGATGTCTAACAGCCGACTTTATCAGGTCGTAGAGAGTTATCTCACCCTCTCTTTCGGCTCCGAAGCCTGAGCGTGCAATAGTCGAAGTCCAGTTCTCGTGGGGAAGGTTTATCTCGGCTACTTCCTCGACCGTGATTATCTTGTGGCTGGGCCGAATCAGGCAGGCAATGGCGTTTAGGGCAGTGGTTTTTCCAGCTCCTGTGGCACCCACAATCATTATGGGCATCTTGTTTTCCACGAGAAGCCAGAGGTAGGCGGCTATAGACTCGTTTATGGTTTCGTTTTCAATCAAGTCAACAATTGTGAACGGGTCTTCACGGAACTTCCTGATGGTGAAGCTCGTTCCGGAAGGAGTTGTTTCTCTCCCATACGAAACGGCCAAGCGGTGCTTGCCAGGCAGGGTTACGTCTACAATTGGGAAGGCGATGCTAACATGCTTTCCAGCCTTGTGCACTACCTTCATGACGAAGTCGTTCAGCTCTTCTTCGTCGGTGAAGAAGACGTTTGTTTTGATGTTTTCGTAGACTCTATGCCATAGGAACATTGGTTTGTTTATGCCGCCGCATCTTACGTCTTCCACGTACTGGTCGTGCATGAACGGGTCGATTTTCCCGTAGCCTATGATGCCCCGCTCCAAATAGTATTCGATTTTTCTGATGCCAATCGGCGAGACTCCTGAAAGAGTCTTAGGATGCTTCTCCCGTATGACTGGCAGTTGACGGTGAAAAGACTCACTTAGGCTCTCCTCGTCCGCCGGCGCCCTCAGCTCGTATTCGAGCACGTTTCTCATGCGGTCGTAGGCTTCTTTCTCCTGTTTCTCAAGTGGCAGCTCGTCAACTATGTACAAGAGTTCAGACGTGGCTTCATTTTGAACTATTGATGCGTAGGAGAACGGTGGTTTTAGCGGGTACGTTTCTACTTCAGTGTATCCCTCTGGTGCGCCTCTGTGTTTGAGACCTAGGTATCCGACTATGGTCTCGACTGGGGGCTCTTCGGCTCCGTTTTCCTCTTGCTTCTTGTCTTTCTTGTCAAGATTTGGCTTAAGCTTCATTTTCTTCTATCCTCCAAACGAACCAAGTCTCAACTGTGGAGTTGAACCGTTCAAGTAAGAATCCAAAACTGCAGCACCATATCCTCCGACAAAATCGCCTGAGGCAGAAGTTCCCAGAGGCAGGAAAATCCGATACGACGCACTGTTCTCTCTTATCTGCCCCAATGATCCTTCTATCCATGCGCTTGAAGAATCATTGCTTGCCCGAATCCAATACTGTTGATAACCTATCGCGGTTGGCAACTGAAGGAAAGCGCGTGTGGTGGAATTAGTAACTTTCGCCACGGTCAAGAGCTCGTTTCCTTTTGCCGCAACGTGACTGAGAATATTCTTCAATTGCTCGATTTCTGACGTGGTTTTGAGTGTTGTTGTGTATGAGTTGAGCGTTGCCACTAAAAGAGCAGCTATGGCGGATAGGGCAACCATGGTGTAGATGTGGCTTGCGATGGTTGATGGCAAACCTATCCCCACCCTATATCTTCCAATTTAACACTGCAGGTTATTGTCTCCAAGTTGACTATCGCTCCCTGCTCATTGCTTGACACAGGCAGCGAAACTTGGCCTGAGACGTCGTCCAGACTGGCTTTTATCAGCAGAGATGTTATGGAGTCTGAGAAGTCGTAGGCTTGCCAGTTGGAAGTAACATTTACGCAAGTTGTCTTGAGGCGGAAAGCTCCCAGACGCGTTATGTTTTCCGACGAACTTAGAGTAACTATGTATACGCGCAAGCTGTTCACGGGTTTTCCGTCGCTTGAACCTGTCACGGTTGCTCCGGCCAGGGGTCTATAGGACAGTGTAATTTCATAATGTCCCATGCCTTGGGAAGCATACAGCTGCGTCATAGTGGCTGAGTTTTGGTTGACGATGACTCTGTTGTCGCCTTTTAAGAAGACACTTTCCTGTATGTCAGATGAGGGCAACTCATAGAGAACTTCTCCGACTGAACTGTTGAAGAAGACTTCTTGAAAGGTTGCTCCATCAGTTATGTTTAGAACAAGCCTTTCGGCGCTTGGCAAAACTCTGAACTTTCCTCCAAAGTCGCCAAGGTCGTATATCTCATAGGAGCCAGGCGACCATGAAACGAATTTGATGACTTTTTCAAGTGAAATCATCTCTTGTTCTGCGCCGGAAACCTTCAGCTCAAGGTTTTTGGCGCTGATTCGGCTTATCGAGAAGTAGTATGTGACCGTGACGAGAAGAACCAGAGAAACAAACAGCATTAGGAATGTAACTGGAAGAGCTATCGCTCTTCGAGAACGCAAAAGTCTTTGCATATTTCTCCTAGGCTTATGCTTTCCCATACTGCACACTACGCCACCGTTGAGATGATTAACTGGAACGAGGTACTTCTGATGATGATTGGATATGATGATTTGTGTGTAAACCAATACTACACATCAGAATACAGCATACATACTCTGACGACAGTGGTCGTTGAAGGATAAAAAACGGGGAAAAGAAAAAAAGGGTTGGGCTGCTTTCTTAACTTGAAGCCTGCACGTTTGCTTCCTTGTAGTACTGAGCGTTCGCTGTGAAGATTGTTACGCCTACAGTTACACCGATGTCGCTGACTGATAGACTGTCGGGGTTCGTTACGTAGACGATCATGCTCCAAGCAGATCTGAGGATCATGTCTTCTCCGGCAACACCTGCAGTCAAGGGGTAAGTGACTGAACTCAATGTCACACTTTTGCCCGTCAGTGTACCATTCGAGTTTGGCAGAATGAATGTCAGATCAGGCGAAATTGCATTCTGAGTCTTGTTGTAATAGATGGTGTTCCATTCGCTTTCTTGTCCTCGAACACATATTTTGTCGAGCACTAAGTCACGTCCGCCAGTGTTAACGATGAGGAAGGCTGCTTCTGAGAAGGTTGTGCCGTTGTGCCAGAAGTGGAGCTTTTTCACTTGAATGCTTTCTTCTTGAACCCTAGTCGTTGTAACGTTGACGGCGTAGAAAGTAACGACGGTTGCCAATAGCACTGAGACTACCAAGATTATCAATGTTGTCACTACGGTGCTTAGCCCTTTCTTATTCTTCGATAATGTTTTCATTTTCTTATTCTCCGTACGTGGCGCCAAGGTTTGCATCTTACGAAATAAGATGATTTGTGCGTAGAACTGTACTACACATCGACAAATGGCGATTTTGAAAAAGCGAGAATATGAAAAAAGGAAGGTTGTTTACGCAGAGGCTCCGACATTGCATTCCTTGTGCCATTGAGCGTTTGCGGTGAAGACAGTGAAGCCAACCGTGACCCCTATATCATTGACCGATATGCTATCAGGATTCGTTAGGTAGACTATCATGCTCCAACCAGATCTCAGGATCAAATCATCGCTGGCTTGAACAAGAGTGTAATTCGCTAGACTCAAAATGACACTTTTTCCTAGGAGCGTGCCATTTGGGTTTGGATCAATATAGTACAGGTCGGGTGAGATAGCATTCGTAGTTTTATTGTAGTAAACCGTCGTCCATGGGTTTTCTTGGCCTCGAACACAAATCTTGTCTATGACGAAGTCACGTCCGCCAGTGTTAATTACTAGGAACGCTGCTTCAGCAAAAGTCGTGCCATTATGCCAAATGTGTTGCTTATAGATTGCTAGGCTTTCCTCTTGGACTCTCGTAGTCACCACATTGATAGCATAAAACGTGACAACAGTAGCTAGCAAGACGGCAACCACTAGAATAATCAGCGTGGTAACAACTGTACTCAACGCCTTCCTACTTTTGATGAGCTTTGTCATTCAGCCTTTCGCCTCAGACAGAGGTTTCTACAGAATCATAAGGCGAGGTGAAGTAATAGGATTCGTCTGTAGCAACCTGTCACGCAAGCTAAGAATTCTAATCTAAAATTTAGACGACTAATTCAATCTGCTGGGACTACTTAACTGACATTTGACTTGAAGCAGCTGGAGACTCGGATTTCCACAGCTCGAGAAACAGAGTACTCAAAGCCTTAATGAAGGCCTCATAGTTTGTCCAGAGAGACGCAAGTTTCTCTCTTCTCTCATCCTCACTAGCGTCTTGCCCGTTGTTTCTATTAATCAGAAACAGAAGTTGTTCTTGATCGACGATGATAAAGCTCGGGAGATCAGTAGGGCACATTGGTAGGTTTCTCACTTCATTTAGCTTCAATTTCTTGACGAAGAAGGAACTCTTCGGCGAATCGTTGGTCAAGAGTCGAACAGGCGAGCCCCTCTTGGCGAGCCTCTCTAACGTGTCCAAAAGGCCAGAGTGGTAGAAACGGGAAATGTCAAGATCCGAAACAAAAACCCAAACTTCTGTATTGGTTTTTGCCAGAATCTCCTCAGCCTTCAAGTTGATCTGATCTTCGCCTTCCAGTACTTGGAAAACCTCTCTTCTAACATACTCAACCTCAGGCTGCGGAAGAGAAAACCACAGGTCAACCAAGTCTTTCTTCTTCCTCTCAAGAAGCTCAAGCCGGAGTTTCTTACCCTTTATCAGCAGATCCAGCGCCTTCTCGAATGGTGTGGCCACAAATTTGAGCGGTTTTTCAAAAACCGACGAAACCAAACCCATCTTTTCAAGGTCGCGCAGAATTCTGTACGTTTCGGTTCTATGCAATGAGATGACTTCAGAGACCTCGCTGGCCTTGAGCATCCCTGATCTTGCAAGGTATATGTAAACCCTGATCTCGTTCTTTGAAAGTCCCAGCTTCTGAAGCGCGCCCTCAATTGCCTCCAGAGATTTCAGAGGACCCTTATCCTTCATCACAAATTTGTATAACCCTGCTTTCTCGTCGTACAGCTTAACGACGGTTTCGGAGGGCTTTGCCAGGGTTTCCATAAACCTCAACATTCCAGCTTTGAATCTCGTTGCTGATTTGCGTTGAAAGCGAATTTCACTATCTGTATATTTTATACTTCTGAATTCAGAATTCAGATCGTCGGTCAAGCTTAAAACAAGAATATCCAGTATGTAGCATAAGACTATATACAAACCCACTTATGTTCTCGCAGGCTTCTGTAAGCAACGACCGAGGACAGAGGCACATATCTAAGAGGCTATGCTGTTGGAAAAAACTGAAGTGCAAAAAAGCAGTGAGGGTTCCCAGACAACCAGTCCTGGAGAAGCCGCCACCCTTCCTTCTCCATCCTTGGACAGCCAGATGCAAGAATCCCTTAAAGTTCTGAGCGAAGAAACTCTACAGTTGAGTGAGTTCCTCTGGCAGGAAGAGAAACTCGTCAAGGAAATGTGCGCACTCCTTAAACTAGTTCTGAAACGG
>Ga0315310_10002527_pt1 | contig 11425 bp, 15 predicted proteins | sample TDP5_MG_FD_203630 | JGI IMG/M metagenome (GOLD analysis project Ga0315310, IMG submission 203630) | Freshwater sediment microbial communities from Lake Towuti, South Sulawesi, Indonesia - TDP5 | ecosystem: Environmental > Aquatic > Freshwater > Lake > Sediment | place: Indonesia: South Sulawesi... | reverse complement strand
GTATGCCAGCAAGATGAGCGCCAAGGTTGACAACACTGCCATCCAAGCCGGTTATCCCTTATATCATCATGCGTTCTTCATAGCCGAAGACGGGGAGTGGGCCGTAATACAGCAAGGCATGAGCGTCAACGATAAAACTGCTAGGCGGTATCATTGGCTCTCCGAAAACGTCAGGGAATTCGTTGTTGAACCTCACAACGCAATTGTAGGCGACCGGAAGAGAGAGATCACGCTGGATATGACGTCTAGAACGAGTAAGGGAGCCCGAAGGACATCCGTTGACCTCGCTAAGGAGGAAACGAAGAAGGTAGCCAAGATGCTTATGTCTATTCGTCCGGTTTGTCAAAGGTCGCTTGGCGAATGGATACCTCAAGCTTCGGAAAAGGAGGCGAAAGACTACGTGGCAGATTTCCTATCGATGCCGGTTACGATAAATTGGAAAGCGTTGAGAAAAGCCTACGAGTTTCAGCCGAGAGACTACGAGGAACTCCTCAGGATCCGAGGGGTAGGACCATCCACTGTGAGGGGACTCGCATTGATCTCCGATCTAATATATGGCGAGAAACCAAGCTGGAAAGACCCAGTCAAATACAGCTTTTGCGTAGGAGGCAAGGACGGCGTTCCGTTCCCAGTTGACAGAGGAGCCTATGATGAAATAATTGAAATTCTAGGGAATGCCGTGAAGCAAGCCAAAGTGGGCGAGAAAGAACGAATTAATGCCATTAAGAGGCTACGTGAGTTCACAAGAGAATGAACTTAGACGTAAGATATGCCTAACGCATTTACAGTATCGATCGATCGCTTTCTTCGTGCTAAGCTTCTGAACTGTGGGTCGCACAATGAGTTCTGGCTTTCAACTCGTAAGGAGTAGAGCTTAACGTGATTGCGATTCGGTTTTTAGTTGTTTGATGGCTTTCTTATGGCTTGTTTGCCTTTGAGTCTACTGACGTCTAGGGGCATATTCTTGACCCACCGTTCTCTTAAAGCTAGGATTAGTAGATCGGTACTGTTTAGGGAAGAAGAAATGTTCGTTATGAGTGTGCAGAACATATGACGTAGAGAAAAGATGAAGTGGAGAAGGATCTTTTTTTACGAAGCCTATCTCAGAACTAGGACGCAGACAATCGATCAACACAATATGTGGGTCGTATATTTTTGCGTGAAAATTGCTGCAATGCCCAACTTGAGCAAAAGCTAGGGAAAGGTTTTTGTTGCGAACTTATCTATTGATAGTTTGACAAGAAGGTTTTTTTGTCATTTTTTAATTATTTGTCGGTGAGGAAATTGTCCGTCGAGATTGGGAAGTATGGTCGCATAGTTCTTCCTAAGGAGCTTCGGGATAAATACGGTGTGAAAGAGGGTTCGAAGCTGATTGTTAGAGACTATGGAGGGCAGATAGTTCTTCTCCCGGTCATGACTTATGAGAGGCCGACGGAAGCCTTGCATGGCAGTGTGAAGGTGGAGCATCCTATCGAAGAGCCGAAGGAAGTGGCTAGAGAGCATGTCAGGGGAAGACTGGTCGAGGAGTTGAAATGAAGCGGTTTGTGGACACAAATGTATTCATCTATAGCGCTACATGCCATCCTCGATTCGGTGAAGACGCTAGGCGCATTCTTGAGCGTATAGAGCAAGGTGAGAAATCCGTAACTTCGACGCTGGTTTTGTGTGAGGTTGCATGGGTGTTAGAAGCTATGGGTAGGCAGGGTGATATTAAGCCTACCCTTGAAAAGATTCTGTCCTTCAAAGCCCTCGAAGTGGTGGGGTTTTAACGAAGACGATCTTCTTGTTGGGGCGAATAACATGCGCCTTTACAGTATCGACTTTAACGACGGGATTAACGTCGCTGTTATGATTAAGATAGGTGTCTTTGAAGTGTATTCGAACGACTATAAGCACCTTGGAAAAGTAGACTTCCTAAGGTTGCTTTACGAATAGTATATGAGGTTCTGGTAACTCTTAGGGAGATAGGCTCTGCGGTTGGTCGCCTGTTAACTTTCGGGAGACGAGGGCTTTGCCTTGCGCTTAAATAGAGTCAATCCGATATCTATGCACGTATGTATGACTACGCCTGGTGAGTTAAAGATGGGATATATGGTCTTTGAAGATCTGCAGAGCAAGAAATTCATAACTGGTCCACGTGACCTTCCAGTCAAAATTCACAGAGACAGTTGCCGCTTCTACGTGGATAGGGACATCAATGCAACCACTGTCAGATGGTACGGTCCATTTGATACCCTTGACAACGCTGAAGCATATGCTCGACGACTTGGAAAACCGTGGAAACGAGCTCAATGTCGTCCTTAGCCAAGTACTAAACGTAGGAAAATCCCAGTCCAAAGCCATATCTTGCGAAAGTTAATAGCCAAGTCAAAGCCTAGCCTATCTCCCTAAGTGTTACCAGAGCTGTATATGAAATTATCTAAAGTATTCTTTTGAGGAGGCATAAGAGAAAAATACGCGTTAGCTGGGATTCCCTATGCCAAGAAGTTTGCGACGAAAACTCCGAAAAAAAGATGAGATAAAAAAGAAGATTCTTAACTACATTAGAACCGAAGCCCAGAAAGGATATTTTCCAACATGGCGAGATATATAAAACGAGTTTAGAATCAACATCTTACATTATTCTAGAGGAATACAAGAAATTTACGCAACATCTGAAATGAAATTGCCACAAAAGCCGGTCTCCATCAATCGGTAAGCGTCATTTAACGTTCTTACAACTTTGGTAATTCATTCTTCTTCTTCGTGTATAATCTTGGAGAGGGGATAAATTTCGATTTTTTCCTTCGGATAGTATTCTTTGTGATATTTTTCTGATCGTTCAACTAACTTTTGAAAATATTTCTGGTATCTGCCACCCCTTATCTTCTGTTGGTACTTGATATGTGGTTCAAGTTTCATCCAACATTTGATAAACATTTCATGATACATTTCCATCACTAGATTTTCAGGTATAATTCCATAGTCGATTAATAGTCCCACGTAGTCAAGTGAAGCCCACACACGTTCAGCTTTGGAAAAGTCCTCTTTCGATAAAGGACCAGCCTGAGAAGGGAGCTTATTGTATACATATTTACGGTCCTCTCTGGCTTGATCTGAACTTAATATTTTAAAAAGTTCTATGAATGCTCCTAGGTGTCTTTCTTTTGCCATTTCTCTTAACTGTGTTCGGAATAACCATATTTGCCACACCATAACGATAAGTGTGCCTGAAAATACTATCGTTTCCACTGTAAGTACTATGTCGGAATAAGAGATCTCGTTCATTATTTTTCCCTAATAAAAAATAGGGATTAGATAATTATTTCCTTTTTGCACGTTTACAATATATAGGAATTTAAGAAAACGGCCCGCGTAGTCTTTAAGCCAAAACAAAAAAGAGGAGATGGTACTCGCCTTCTAACTGAGCACCTTTAACAATTCCTCTGTTCCTTCTAATGCCCTGGGCAACAACCCTATATGAGAGTCCGGAGCAATACAGCACGGTGGACAGGACCTTAACCTTGAGGAGTGTTCGATTCCAATGGAAGACTCCGAACCTCTCAACCCTATCCACCAAAACAGAAAAGGGTTCAACACAAAACACCGAACAAAACAACGAGAAGAACCCACAGAAAAACTTGACAACATCTCTAATTCAAGAAGCTAGCTGACTATTTTATTAAGGTCTCAATTTCTTGCCATCTTTGCCGTTTTGACTTCCAATATCTTATCTTCCCCATGTTCCCATTTGTTCAATTGGTCTGTTTTCATCGAGTTCCCCACTTGGTTTTTCTTGATTGAAGGTAGGGGTCTCGTATCCGTCTCTTTCTCGTCTTTGTTCTTCTACGTTTACTTGTTGACTGCTAAGAAAGACACTAACAACTTGAGGATTGGCAACTAAACCAATAGGAGCAAACACAGCACCAAGAAACAGGGTCTGTGGCTTAAGGTCTGCTTCCATCCCAGTGGCCTTAACTATCCGACAGACAGAAAAGCCATGGACGGATCGATTCAATCTTACAGGAAGCCATAGGAAACGCTGAACTCGTAGACAAGGGAGAGACTGATCTCCCTGCAGAGACTCAGAGGATTCGTACCGCGTATTATGCGAACCTAAAAAGAGAACTTTTCCCAAGAATTCAGTTCTTTTTGCCGTGCTTTCATTTGCAGTCTAGTTCTTGAGGAGTGCAACGCCATACGGTCTCGAATATTCAACCTCGCCAGTGCTAGGATCAACCTTGATACCCAAACCCTCCAACGCGGTTACGCCAAGCAGGGGTTCAGGCACCTCTAAAATGGCAACTTGAAGAACCGCTTCTCTATCGAGAATCTTGATATAAGCTAGGGCTGTACCAACCTCAACTTTACGCTTATCTGCCAACAAAAGCGTAGTCTTGGCAACGGGTTTTATATCCAATTCTTTAGCCAAATCAGGCGGTACAGTTGTATAAAAAGCTCCAGTATCAGCTAGAAAATAGACCTCCCTGGTGATGCTTCCAGTTGGACCTCCGATGATACCCCTAACCCTAACGTATCCCATTTGAATCTAAAGGTAAAGTGCAGACCTGAGAATATAAGTCTTGTATCATTTTGTGTCTCAGTATGATGTGGAAGCTAACGGTCCTGCCGTTAGGAGAGTTGCCCATGCTTGACACCTATGTTTTGGCTGTACAGAGTCTTCCAGAACCTAGAATCTACGAGAAGTTGAAGAGTTCGCCGCCGACCATTGTACTTTCGACTTTCACTTTGTATCTGCCTTGTTCGCCTTCAACTCTCAGGACGGTCACGTCCGCAAGTTTCCCCGGCTCTATGCTTCCCGTCTTGTCGTTCACTGTCATCAGTAAGGACTGGTTGCCCGATGTGAACATAGATGCGTACTGCATCGCTGTATCGAGAGATAGAGCTTTCCGATCTAGCATAAAGCCTTCGAAATCGATCGTCAACAGGTTCAGTATGTTCTCGAAGGCTTTGTCCATGGTCAGCTTGCTTGAGCAAAGCGTATTCCGAGGTACTGGAAACATATTTCCCGACTCGTCGATGCGTCCCTTGACAACGAAGACGCCTCGATCCTCGCTATTGGCACATACTGTCGAGTACATCCTGAAACTGTCTTCGGGAGTCTCTTCAGAAACGGGGAAAATCCCATCTGTTACGGCGATTATCTCGTGGGCTCTTCCTTGCTGGACCCGTCTCCAGATTATGTCCGAGACGTATCTCAGATCCACATGGTAACCATCTATAATCAGCTCTACGAAAAGAGGAAGAGTAAGGGCTCCTTCGTAAGTTCCGCCTCCGTTGAAGGGCTTGAACGAACTCCCCATCGCACCATTCGTCAGGTGGACAATATACCTTAACCCGACCTTACAGGCCTCAGCAAGTTGATTGGATGTGGCTAGACAGTGGCCGCATCCCACTATTAAGCCTCCAGAAGCGGCTTTTTCTATTTGATCTGTCCCAAAATCCGGGATAATGTTGATGAGCTTGACGACGCCTGTCCGCAGCAAGCTCTCAAGGATTCTTCCCGCTTCAGGACTGTTCGGAGGCGTGATATACTCATAAGGCTGAGCTCCTGCACACTCTTTGCGGATGAATGTCCCTTCGACGTTTACACCCTCCACTCTTGCGCCTTCGAGGCCGTTTCTGCCGGATCCCATGTAGTCTCTCACAGTTTCCATGTATTCGATGAGTTCTCCGATCGGTGCAGCTGAGGTTGCGATCAAGAAGGCCGTTACGCCCTGAGATGCTAGAGACTTCGAAACCATTAACAGTCTCTCTGGGTTATCGGCGTATCCCATGAACCCATTGATATCGTGGATGTGCTGATCCCGAAACCCTGGCAATATGTAACAGCCATCACAATCTACTACTTTCCCCTGAGCGAGATTGGCATTTACACGGCTAACATGCTTGTCCTTTATTAGAAGATCAGACTTAGCGACGCCTTTACGCGTAACTACAAGACCGTCTTTCAGGACTATGTTTCGCATTTGAGTCCACTATAATTCTTCTGTCACGTTAGACTTAATATGGTTCTCGATTTTCTCTCGACTAGTACATCGTTGCTCAAGATTGACGTGAGATAGTCTTAAAAATCAACAAGATGAGCTGATTAGTATGAATCCGGAAGAAAGGTTACTAGCAGTCTTCTCAGGTAAGCAACCTGATGTCATGCCCTGGTTCGCCGACTTGACATACTGGTACAGAGCTCAAGTTTATCGAGATGAGTTGCCCGAAAAGTACCTTGGTGAAAGAGGACAGATACGCCTATACCGCAACTTGGGCTGCGGAAGCCACGAGGAACTATATAACTTACCGGGCGAGATAACCTACCACGATGTCAAATGCACCAATTCCGTAGAGAAGCACAGAGACGGCACAGTCCTCTATGAGGAAGGATACAAGACTCCTGTGGGCGAGATCGTCGCCATAAGAAAGTTCGTCCCAACATGGAGAAAACCGGCGTAGACTGCGCTCAGTCCGTGACCCCGGCGCCCGTTGGAGATGTTCCTGTAGAAGAGCTTCGCAAGATCGCTGGACCCAACATAGTCTTATGGGGAGGTCTTCCCGGAGTCTATTTCAGTTACCTATATCCTAAGAAATTACTCCAGCAGTTGCCGCCATCACTTTCGGGAAGCCCGATAGAGCACCCATTATGCATTCGCCTCTGCCTGGCGCTCTGATCAAGTATGGCGAGCAGCTGAACGACATATTTGCCAGGTATCCGCAGGATTTTGGTCCTTCAAGGTTCGAGATACCTGAACCTGAGAAACTTACAGCTGATTATAGGAAAGGCATCCACAAAGATGAGTGGGGAACCCTCTGGGCCTCATACATCGACGGAGTTCATGGGCAGGTTTATGGTTATCCCATAAAGACCTGGGACGACCTTGACGATTACATATTTCCGCCGTTACAGGAGACTACATCCAGCTATTGCATCCAGGATCTCAGAAACTTGAAGACTAGGGTTTCAGAGCTCAGAAACGAAGGCTATTTTGTGATTCTAGGATTCAATCCCGGCAACTTCTTCGAGAGGATGCAATGGCTCAGAGGTTTCAGAAACCTCTTGGTCGACTTTGTGAAGAAGCCTAAGAGGCTTTACGAGTTTGCTGATCGGCTTCTTGACTACTGTCTCAAATCAATAAGCTTCGTGTTGGACGCGAGGCCTGATGCTGTCAGCTTTACCGACGACTGGGGAACCCAAGACAGACTAATGGCAAAGCCGAGCTTCTGGAGAGAGTTCTTCAAACCCCGTTACAGTGAGACGTTCAAGTTCGTGCATGATCACGGAGCATACGTCTACTTCCACAGCGACGGATACATTATGGATGTGATACCAGACTTGGCTGAGATAGGCGTCGATGTTCTGAATCCTCAGTTCTCATGCTTCAGGCTCGAAGACCTTGCTGAAGCGGTCCGTGATAAGATGTGTGTCTCCAGTGACATAGACCGCCAGTACGTTCTGCCAAGAGGCGGTCCGACTGAAGTAGAGGCCTACGTCAAAAATGTCATAGAGTTGTTCAGCCACGATAGCCGTGGCGGCCTGATCTGCAGAGGCGAGATCAACATCGATGTTCCACTTGAGAACATCGAAGCTATGTATAGGGCTTTCAAGAAGTACGGCGAATACAGGTAACCCCGATGAGCACAGTCTACTAGTCGCTGTTGCTAGGTGAAGATGGTAACTGAGTCCCCAGCTTCTCAGAAGTTTGAGCATAGCCAAGAAAGTTCGGAATGCAGTTCTGCCTAGCTCGGGAAAATCTGGGCATCTCTGAAGATTACGATGCCCTTTTGCTCGGCTTCTCTAACGAAAGATGATCCCTTGCTCTTCAGCTTCTCGTACTCTTCCACAGTATAGAGGTGAAGCTGGAGACTACTGATGCCCAAGTCCTCGTAGATTCTACTGTAGGGTTCCTCCTTGTTCAGTCCGGAAACAACCACAAGTACATCAATGTCGCTTGCGGCCGTATATCTGCCAGTGGCGTAGGATCCGAAGAGCGTCATTAGTTTTATCGGAAGTTCCTTTGATAGATCCCTTGCTTTTTCCTTAAGGAGCGAGACAACCTTTTCCTTATCCAATTTTGGATAGTATACCTTTACAGAACTTGACGATCTGTTCAGCGTATGAGATCAACCTCTCGGCTTCTTCAACAGAGTACACCTCAAAGGGCGCACCCTCAGGAAGAGCATTCGGATATCTCGTAGGTATGTAAGCCTTATCCAACTCCATGGCTTTACTTCTCAATCTTTCATCTGCCCCGTAACCTTCAGGCAAGTTTGAGAGAAGCCCGAAGATGCTGTGACCGAAAGCCTCGCCTCCGAGCTTTTGATATACGGCCTTCAAAGCTTTTTCGGCTGCTTGCTGGCTTAGAAAGCATGCCCACTCGTAGAAGCCTCCTCGCATCTCATATTTCGCATTCTCAATATCTCTTTCGGCTTGCTTCATCCAATCTGCGCTTCGTTCCACCATGAGGCTTCAATTATTAAGTAGAGCCGAGAAGATAAAAGGGTTTGTCGGGTTGGGGGTACGTAAGCTTTATAGGTAATATTTTGATTACATGTAATATTGCGGTTTGTCATGTATGTCAGAATTGAAGGAAATAGCGAAGAAATTGAAAGCATTAGGGCATCCGTTGAGGCTGGAGATAGTGATTCTATTGGCAAGGGAAGGTGGAGAGATGTACTTGAGTGAGGTTGCGAATAGATTGGAGATAAATAGAGCTCTAGCGAAAATACATCTGAAGAAGCTTGAAAGCGGGGGGATAGTTAAGAGTCGAGTGGTCTTGGTTGAGGGCGAAGCAAGAGCTCTCCGATACTACAGGCTTCAAGGCTTCGACATTCACATCTCTTCTGAACTTTTCAAGAAAGGGATGATAGGAGGCAAGATCAATGGATATTAGAGCGGTAATCATCGCGAGCTCTTGGATCGCTGTAACCATTATATCTGTAGTCTACATCTGGATCGGGGGTGTAAATGTATGGAACAACCTATCCGTTGGGTTACTCGTTTTCACAGCCTTTATCATAACGTTCGGAGTTGCTTTTGGGTTAAGAGTAGAAAGGAAACCGGAGATGCAGCTTCTGAGCGAGCTCAAGAACATAAGGTCAAAACTAGACGAGCTTATGAAAGAAATAGAAGAGATCAAAAAAGCAATTGAAGAGTAATGCACATCTAGGTAGCATAGATAGTTGAACGCAATAACGTGTAGTGGTCTGGTTAAGGAATACAAAACTCAGAAGCTAGTGAGAGCCCTAGACAACGTTAGCTTTGGCGTTGCTGAGGGTGAAGTTTTCGGGTTTTTAGGACCGAACGGTGCTGGGAAAACCACCTTGGTGAAGATTCTTGCCACTCTCTTAAAGCCGACCAGAGGTCATGCGGAAGTCGGTGGGTACGATGTTGATAAGGAGGAAGATAGAGTGCGCCGTATAATCGGCTATGCTGGCCAAGATTCTGAACGGTCGGCTTATTTCAGGCTCACCGTGAGGGAGAACCTCGTATATTTTGCCCACGCATTAAGAGATATGGCCGTGAAGGCCGCAAGAGAAAGAGTCGAGTACATAGCGTCGGCGATCGCCTTCGGCGATAGACTGGACAAGCACTTCATAGCCCTCTCTGGTGGTGAAAAACAACTAGTTATCGTTATGAGGGCGATCATGCACGACCCTGAAGTATGCTTTCTGGATGAACCTTCCAAAAGCCTAGACCCCTTAACAAGTCAGCAAGTCAGAGACTTTCTGAAGGCGTATGCCAAAGAACACGGGATTACTATATGTCTAACAACCCACAATATGAAAGAAGCTGAAGAATTCTGCGACAGGATCGCATTCATCAACCACGGTCAGCTACGATTCATAGGAACCCCCAGCGAGTTCAAAAGATGTGTCACGGTTAAAGAGATCGTGGAGATCGGCGTCTCCGACTTGGGCAAGACCGTGGAATCAGCGCTGATGGAAATCCCAGGCGTCAGCACCTTAACTCGTGAGGGTAACATCAGGCTCTACTGCGACGACGCCTTTAGCGCTCTCAGCAAAGTCTTGGCGGTGCTGAACAATGCTAATATGAAAGCCCCTGTGAGAATGGTTGAGCCGTCGCTTGAGGATGCTTATGCCTTATTCGTTAAAGAGGACGAGGCGAATAAGAACGGCTAACCCCCTGAAGCTTTTCTACATGGCGGTTTGGCGTAACCTCCTCACGTTGACGCGTTATAAGGCAAACTTTCTATTTGAGATCCTGACGAGCGCCCTCTTCGGTTTCGGCATGCTTCTCTTCTCGTTTGCATTTAATGCTTCTCTGCTTGGTGAGACGGTTGGTTCCACCAACTATGTAGCATTCTTCGTCTTAGGTGTCAGCTTCCAAAGTTGGCAGGGCATATCTTTGTGGGGAGCTTCAGGCATGTTCCAAGGCGAACTCAGCACAGGGCAAATTGATTACACCTTTAGCTGCCCATTCTCACGTTACTGGTATATTGTAAGCAACATAGCAGCTTCAGCAGTTCAAGAAGCCTTGTTCTTTATCCCCATGTTCTGCATCGGCTTATGGCTTACCAGCGCGACATTAACCATAAAAGGTATCATCCTAGGGTTGATGGCAACAATGGTTTCAGTAGCTGCCTTAGCTCAACTGGGCGCCATCTTCGCCTCCTTAACGCTGCGGTATAGACAGGTAACAGCGATCTTCGGCTTCTTCAACTTTGCCTTCCAAATGTTAACAGGCATGTTCATTCCAGTCCAGCTTCTTCCCACGCCACTGCAAATAATTGGCCAATGTCTTCCCCAAACCTTCGGCATGGACCTTTTAAGATACTATGTAATGGGAACGAAGACAATTATAAGCATTGAATATGAATGGGTAACACTGCTCCTTCAACTTGCGGCCTTAGGTATCATCGCCAAACTGGCGATACGCCACCTAGAACGCACCGCCAAAGAGCAAGGACTTCACTACATCTAACCTTCTACCCAAACAGTAACATCCTTTAACACGGTTTCTTCCATGGGAGGTCGACCCCTAAAGGTTTATAAACTTTATAAATGAGATCGCGCCTCCTTCAGACTGTGGGCCACATAGAAGTCGACGTCGGGATCTGTAGCGTAGAGGAAAAGAAGATTGTCAAAGCGAGAGCGCTAGTGGACACTGGAGCTACATTTACCGTTATCCCGGAAACAGTTGCCAAGGAGCTTAACCTTGCACTCATCGGCGAGAAGGTTAAGGTTTCGACAGCCAAAGGCTACGATGAACTCGATCTGGCGCATGCGCTTCTAGAAATTGACGGCAAGAGGAGAATAATGCCGGTTCTAGTGAGTAAACATATTGATAGAGTTCTGTTGGGAGTCATAACCCTTGAAGCGATGCAATTGCGCGTCAATCCGCTTACTGAGAAACTTGAGGAATATACTGCGCTACTCTACTGAGAATCGTAGAATGGGTCTCATGCCTGAAGTA
>Ga0315310_10002526_pt1 | contig 11426 bp, 14 predicted proteins | sample TDP5_MG_FD_203630 | JGI IMG/M metagenome (GOLD analysis project Ga0315310, IMG submission 203630) | Freshwater sediment microbial communities from Lake Towuti, South Sulawesi, Indonesia - TDP5 | ecosystem: Environmental > Aquatic > Freshwater > Lake > Sediment | place: Indonesia: South Sulawesi... | reverse complement strand
GAGAAGGCAGGCGATGTAGTCTGATTTGAGAGTTCTTCTGGAGAAATTCCCAACAAGCCATCCTTCGATCCCTTTTATCACAAGAGTGTAGGGCACGAACAGAGGATAACCGATCATGTCAGATATTGCTGAGCCGACTCCCCCTGCCAATCCTCCGACGACTGGTCCGAATAGCAGTGCTGCGATGAAGATCATGGCATCTCCTATGTTGAAGTAACCTGTCGTTGCCGGAATAGGCAATCGAACCATCATGGTTGTAGCTGCGACCAGGCCTGCAAAAACTGCGGTCAAAGTCAGCTGCAGAATTCTCGTCTGTTTGTGAGGCTTCATTTGCCCATCCCTTTGCATTCTGGATGAGCGGTGGTATTTATGTGTCAGCCCATATATGGGTGCTGGCCATTTAGGCCAACCTTCGGTCTGCAAGCTCCTGACAAGCTTGCGTCTAGTTCGCTTCTTGCATCTCGCTGAGAAGCTTGAGAACTCTTCTTTCTACTTCGTCTCTTATCTCTCGGACCTTCTCTATCGGTTTCCCTTTTGGGTCTTCCAAGTTCCAGTCTATCACAATCTTGACCAATGGAGCTGGGCAGAACTTCTCGACGCTGCATCCCATAGTTACCACATTGTCGGCCTCCTTCACCATAGCCGTCGTCAGTAGCTTGGGTCTACCAGCAGAAATATCGATGTTCTTCTCTTTCATAACCTCAACCACGACGGGATTAACGTTTTCAGCCAGCCTCACCCCAGCACTAGATGCAACTATCTTTCCTTTTCCGTAGCGGTTCGCGAAGGCCTCAGCCATTTGGCTCCTTCCGGCGTTCTCGGTACAGACGAACAGTACTCGTTTCATATTTCTACCCCAGCAGCCTCCCGCCGTTGTAGTACCCACATAGCATTTTCTAATAAGGCCTCTAACCTTCGGCCAGACCTGAGGCTCCAATTACTGTTCGGCTCATTTCAGACGGGCAACGCTTGGGTTACTTCGATTCATCCTCGCACGGATGCCCTTCGGCATCTGGATGGCATTCCCGCATCTGATCTGGAGAGCATTCGCTTGGTTTCCCCTTCAGCTTCTCAGGATGAGCACATTTGCCTCTGCACATATCCAAACACCACCCTTAGCTACATGTTTTATGTGATTTAAACTATCAAGTTTATAGTGGGATAGTTACTATGGTGAAGGAAAGCCGTTGCAACTGCCTCTGCTTCGCCGAAGACGCGATCGGCGTGATAAGCAAGAGGTGGTCTCTTCTCGTGATCAACGCGTTGGGAACCATCAAGTTCTGAGGTATGGCGGGTTGATGAAGGAGCTTGACGGCATAAGCCCGAAGTCTCTGGCAGATACCCTCACAATACTCTGTGAGGAGAAGCTCGTGCGAAAGGAGTCGTTCGCAGAGATACCTCCGAGAGTCCAGTACTCTCTCACAGATGAGGGAAAACGGCTTCGGAGAGCCATGCAGCCTCTTCTACAGTGGGCCCTAGCGAAGCATGTGAATGCACCTGCAAAATGCGTTCCCAAATACAAGAAGGCAAGAGCGCACATATTGGGTGGAAGCAAGGTACCTTTCAGTCGGAGCGACGTTGATACGTGCGGTCAAAGCGACTAGTGCTGAAGAGCTCGTAGTTGGTCTGAGCCATACGGCGTCGCGTGACACTGCCACACAATGAGGGCAATCACTTTACGTGTCAGTCTTCAGCGTGCGTCTTGCTATCGTTGCGTTTTCTTATATGTGCTGTCTATCGATAAGGAACAGTTCTTCCTCAACCATAGAGGCTACTTCGTGTGCAAGTCTTTCCAAGTCTTTGGTTGGCAAGTCTTTCGCCAGCTTTCGCTTTAGTTCGTCGACGGCCTTTGATGGTATTGAGACGGTCACCTTTCTGTTTCCTGGGTCCTCAATCGTGATAGAGAAGGTTGGAGATTCTTCGAATCTTAGGCGTTTGTTTCCGATTGTGCATCCGGTTGACAGCTGAATTCCGTCTAGGATGCAGGAGTATGGAACTGAGTAGACTAGTGATGCAACGGCCTGCAAGCTCTTGTTCTCCTTGCTTGTTTGAAGCTCTCGGAGAGCTATGATGCCAGCTCTCACTCCCACTACGAGGAATGGACCCGAATGTCCATGAAAATCCACCGCCTTACGTAGGATCGGGGGCAGATCCTGATCAAGAGAATCATAGCCAGTCACGCTACTTATCTCCATCTTAGAAGGCGTTCAGGGCTGGACATGGATTGTGGGTTGAATCTTTCTCGCAGCTAGTGCTCTGACGACGGTGAATCCGATTGCTCCTCCAATCAAGCCTCCAATTGCGTGGAGGCCTGCAAACGTGAGGATCGCAGGTAGGGTCGTGAAATCCATGAAGAAGCTTCCAATTATGACGCCTGCGAGCCCGGCCGAAAGCGTAGAGAGGAGAATGATGCACACTGTACCTGTAGCCATTCTGTCTAGACAATTGCGGTAGCCAATACCTTTTGTCGCTACGTCAAACAGCAGGCTTGCTGCTATGAAGCCAATCATGTGAAAGGAACCCGGTCTCAGTATGAGCGTCATAACTGCGACCACCAGTCCTGTTAACGTGATTGCACCAAACTTCCTAGTCCACCAAGCAACCAGTGTCAATGATATGAATGCTAGTAGGTCGCAGAGGAAAGGCATACGTGTCAACTGCCAGAAGATTGGAGATATCAGCGCATTCAGGACTCCCCACAGTGCAGCGCAGACGGCCACGGCGGCCAAATCCCGGGTCGTGAAATATGGCACTGCTGTATTCAACTCCAACCGAAGTACACGTCACATAACAAGTTTGCAATATGTCCTTGTATCCCGCAGTGACCGATTCCGACCCGATTGCTTCTTAAGGTCAACTTTCCACTACCGTGCTAGCTCTGCGGCTTCTTCTTCGCCTTTCTCCAACTCTCTCTTCTGTTGCTCATCCTCTCTTAGTAGGAGGGCTTGGAATTCTCCCACATGTGTCTTTTCTTCCCTAGCGACTTCCAAGAGCACCTTCCTTATGCTTTGATCTTTGGTCGTAGCGGCCATCTGCTCGTAGAGGTTGATGGCGTCCAACTCCGCTATTATCCCCGCTCTCAGTATTGCCTTATTCAAGTCTTCATCTTTCACTTTCTCAAGGCTAATTGGGATTTTCGAAAGCATCTCTCTTCTCTCCAACTCTTGTAGTCTTCAAACATATGTTAGTACCGCCTAATATTCGCTAGTTTGCCTCAGAATCATCGGTCAGGGCGATGTGGATCGTCTTGTCAGACACATCTTGTTTTGACGGTTAGAGCACAGGAAGAAACTTCAATGCCCTAAACATCAATCCTCCAACCAATATCGCGAAACCTATTTCGAAGAATGTTATTGCCAAGGCTCGCTTGTGCCCGAACTGCTTGATGAGGATCGCGATTGTGGCAACGCAGGGTACATACAACATTATGACCGCTGCAAAAACGATCATTTGCGTCCCGGTCAGGACTGTGGCGAAGTTTGAGGTGCCGACCAGTGCTGCCAACATGACGAGGGTCAGCTCCTTTCGAAAAACTCCGAAGATCAACGGAGTCACGGTGACGGCAGGCAGCCCGAGCCAAGAGACGGTGATTATGCTGAACGCCTGTTCAAGTATTGGCAGAACGTTCAAGAATCGTAGTGTCTTGAGAACGAGGTTTCCAACCACCATAAGTGGAAAGGCCACCCATACGAACTCCTCTAGCCTAAACCAAGTCTGCTTCGCCGTCACTTCGAGAGAAGGCAGCTTGTACGAGGGCATCTCCATTATCAGACCGACTGGTTCACCGGGGAGTACCTTGAAGGCAAGCCGCCCAAGAATGAGTATTAGCAAGAGGTCAAATGCGTACAGGAATAGAGCCCATTCTATTCCGACGTAGGCACCAACTAGGCCTAGGATCACGACTGTCCTCGCTGCGCAGGGCACAAGCGTCGTGAGAAATGAAGCCAAGAAGCGCTCCTTTTCAGTTTCCATGATTCTGCATGCCATGCATCCTGGAACGCAACACCCGTAGCCCAACATCAGCGGAATGAAAGCCTTGCCGTGCAGGCCGATTTTGTGCATGGCGGAGTCCATCAGAAAGGCGACTCGGGGAAGATAGCCGCTATTCTCAAGAATCGATAGAGCAATGTAGAAGGGGACTATGTAGGGGAGAGCTATCGTCGCGCCTGCTATTGCTCCCTCTATCAGTCCGTCCCAAGCGAATTCGGCGACGAGGCCAGTCCCGAAGGCGCCGAAGAATAGCGTCCTAGCCTGCCCAAACATGTTCGACAGGAGGCTCGAAGCGTAATCGCCGAAGCTGAAGATTCCGTAGAAGATGGAGGCCATCACTAAGGCCATGATAGGGTATCCCCAGATTCTATGAACGGTTAGTGATGCCAACCTCTCATCCCAACTGGGCTTCTTGGGGGAAACTACGGTTAGGCTCTGTCGCGCGATCTGGTTGGCCACATTGTAGCGCTCGGATGCAATGACCGCGTATGAAGGTTCTGAGTGTATCCTCTCTATCTCTCTCGCTAAGGCATTGACTTTCTCAGCTATGGCTGGCTTTCGACTGTAGACGAGCTTCTCGACCTCTGGGTCGCGCTCAAGCAGCTTGACGGCGATCCAGCGTGCAGGGTAACCAGTATCAACCTGTTCGACAGTTTCCGCGAGTTCGCTGATCCTTTCTTCTATCTCTAGGCCAAACCTGGGATAATGAAGAGAAGGAGGATGTCGTCTCTCGTGAACTTCAATCGCTTTCCTGACAAGATCATCCAACCCTGATCCTCTTGTTGCAACACATGGAACAACTGGGACGCCGAGGAGTTTTCCTAGCCGTTCATGATCTATCTTGATGCCCTTCTTTGTCGCTACATCGATCTGGTTGAGTGCGACGACCAGAGGTGTTTCCAGCTCGAGCAGCTGGAGTGTGAAGAATAGGTTTCGTTCAAGAAGCGTCGCGTCAACGACATTGATGATGACATCTGGTTTCTCCAAAGCTATGTATTCTCTGGAGATCAGTTCCTCGAGTGAATATGTCGAGAGGGAGTAGATTCCTGGCAGATCGATTACGTCTATTGTGTAGTCTCCGAACCTGAGAGTTCCTTCCGCTCGCTCCACAGTTTTTCCTGGCCAGTTCCCTATGTGCTGGTGCAGGCCTGTGAGATGGTTGAATATGACGCTCTTTCCGACGTTGGCGTTGCCTGCAAGGGCGATTCTGATGGTCTTTTCTGCCATCTGGTCTAGCATTCCTCAACGAAGATCTTTGCTGCAAGGCCTCGCCCTATGGCCAGGCTGGAGCCTCGGACGGTGACTTCGACCGGCCCCCCTAGAGGTGCGCAACTCTTTAGTTGGATCTGGATTCCTGTGGTCACTCCTAGATCGTAGAGCCTTTTCACCGCCATCCTTCCGCCTCTAATGAAACGAACGATCGCTCTCTGTCCCGGACGAAGAGAGCACAGCGGCAAAAGTCGCTCCTGTCGTGATGGATTTTCTCCTGTGGGTTCACAGGTGTCACAATGCTCAACATCCTCATCACAGATCGGTATTGGCTTCCCATCTGGACATTTGTCTGGGAATCGGAGCATTCTACAGAGACCGTTCCCTGCCTCGTCCGATAGCACATGCTCCATCCCGCAAGCTTCTGTGTGGGCTCTGTCCTTCTGAATCTTCAGTATGTCGTGCAGGAAGACTTCGAGGATCCTGTGTTTCCTTGTGATCTTGCTTGCTATTCGTCGACCTTGATCTGTGAGCGTGGCACCCTTGTATGGTTCGTAGCGAACATAGCCCTGTCTGGCTAGACGTTTCAGCATCTCTGTTACGCTTGGTGCAGCAAACTCCAGACGCTTCGCTACCTCTGTGGTGGTAGCTGGCTTCCCTTCCTCCTCCAAAGTGTATAGTGTCTGAAGATATTCCTCGATGTTACTGGTGGACATCTCAACAAGACTTAGGCGAGCCTAAAATTAAGCTTTCCTAAGAACCTCAATCCGCATTCTGCGCCTTCGAGTACACCGTCTTCGGACAAGGTGCAATCATGATATCTTACTCGTTTCTTGGGCAGTCCGCAAGCCCTTTGACATTGTCTTGGACCCTGATGCAGGTTCTTGGGTTCAACCGCAAAGAGTTCATATGTAGAAAGGTAATCGATGCGAAGCTACCCCCGTTGATGTAGTCGAAATATCTCGTAGGGGGTTATTTGGCTTAACAAGACTTTTACGTTCTACAGGTCAAATATCTGATCACTTGTTAAGCTTGGATGGCCTTGCTGTCTGAGGCAAAGTTTCCTTTGCGATTAGCTGACAAGTTGCTACTCGTGACAGGGGCCTGTGTACTTGGAGTTGCGCTCACCTTCTTTGCGGTGTCGCCCACGTCTACAGAGCAAGTTGTCACCGAGACTCTGACGACAAGCCGGGTGATCACTGAGACTCGATCGGCTACTTGGTCTACAACCGAGACCAAGACCTCGACAGTTACATCCATAACAGTGTCGCTTACGACTCAAATGATGACCACGTACTCAACATTGACTCAAACGGTCACGTCCATATATGCGTGGGGCACCGTCTACAACACCTACTACGTTCCAATTGTGGTCACCTACGCTTCTGTCAGCGAAGTGAAGGTAACACACACCTCTCTAGTCAGGACAACCGAAACTCAATGGAAGACCACTTACTCGGTCATGACTTCCACGCAGAAAAGCGACATACAATCGACCTATACTCACCGAGTCTTCCAGCCCGCGCTTATCGCTCGCACGCTTTTCCAGACAGCTATTTGGATCGCCATAGGCATGGTTGTGCTTGGACTGACCTATCGCAGGATCAACGAGTACAGGACACGCCTCCACATCTACTACGAGATTCTCAAGTACGTGTCAGAGAGCCCCCGAATAGCCTCACACATTATGCGTAGATGCAACCTTGAAACAGGAAAGTTCAACAAGTACATCAATGAACTTCAAACGAAAGGTTTCGTAAACTTAGTGCAGCGAGATGATGCAAAGCAGTTCGTGGCAACGGAAAAATCGTTCGAATATCTGCGCGACGAGAAGCTCGCCAGATTCATAGATGAACTATCCTAAGACGCCGCGAACCGTGCATTATGTCAAAGCCATAGTGCACGGTTAGCAGTTGCAACATTGTTGCAAAAGCCCTTCATCTACGCAGGTCTCTACCTCTCACACCGAGCTGAAACAATCAATGAGGAAGCATATGGTCATCGTTCTAGTAGCGCTGGCCTTTCTTCAATATGGCAATCAGCTTTCCGCTGCCGCTGGCTACGAGATAAGCTTCACCGTACTGCCGTTAGGAACCTACTCGTATAGAGTGTACATCCGAAAGGATGAGCTTCTGACATATAGTTTCTCGGTCACTGGTGGAGATGGAAGCATAAAGTTCGCGATAAAGGACTCCGGAGGCAAAATCGTCTCCGATGCTGGAAAGGTGCACTACTATTATTCCAGCGAGTTCAGGGCACCTAAGAGTGACACATATTCTCTGTACTTTAGCAATCGGTTCGCGACAATCCACTCGAAACATGTTCGGCTGACATATGAAGTGCGACCTCCATCTCCGCCTCCTCCCCATCCTAATTCATATCTACGGATTGCTGGAATTGACCACGTTCCTCCCAATATATACTTCATTACTGTTGAGGCGGCGTACTTTACTCCGTGTTGGTGCTTGGTCCACAGAATCTCGCTCAGCGCCGCATATGTGCATCCTCCTCCTGGTATGCCAAGCCCTGTGGTGCCAATCGAAAGCTGGACCATCCCAAACGACGGTGAACTTCACAGGAGAACTGCACGTTGGGAATGCCCTCACGAAGGCTACTACGTTCTAATCGCAATCGGCGACCGCAATCTAAAACACGAGGTGTCGATATATGCAGTCCCGGAGTTCTCTAATGCAGGCTTGATGTTGATCATCGGTCTCGCCACATCACTTACTGTACTTAGAGCAATAAGGAAAAAGAGATGTCACAAACATCCTGATAGCAACCGATCGGAGGACCGCTGCAAATGAGACACTTCAAGACGATACTTTTACAACCGCGTCGAAGGATACGTCAGCATTTCAGTAGTGGCCTTTGAGACGGCTACTGAAATAGTAGATAGTTCACCCACGCCACCTAGCAAGCCAGTGATCTATACCGCGCATATCAAGACAGTGACCAGAACTCACGTTCGACATAGAGTCGTATCCTGGCACGTAGCTAGAGGAAGCATCCCGGAACTTACACCCTAACACTCTCCTATGTCGATGGAAGATCAGAAGTCTTTCATTGGGTCATCAGCTTCAGACTTGAACCTCCTTTTTTTGCGCTTTTGCACGGGAAATCAACGAAGGGGGGAAACGATAAAGAAACAGGAATCGAACCGTCGTTCGTCGTCGTTACAGTATTTTTGTGTGTGTGTACACCTAGAATGGTGCGGCCGCCGGGATTCGAACCCGGGTTGTTGGCTTGGAAGGCCATTGGACGTCGTGCTATGTCCTAGACCAGGCTAGACTACGGCCGCCCAGTATGGAGACAACTCGTTGACAATTAAAGGTTAACACGATGCGGCACACTGCCTTTCGATGAATCTTCTCACTACATAGTTCTTCTCTCTCTGGTCGGAGGGTAAGCTTTTCTAGTTCCAGCAACAATTCGACTCCAAGGAATAGGCATGTCCTCAGCATTGTCAGAAGATGAAGGAAGGCTAGAGAAGCTCGGATTCAAGAAGAACAGGGAAGACGAGTGGATCTACACCTACGCAGGCAGGGGAGGATTCAGACTAAAGCTGAAGCTCCTCGGAGACGGCTCCTTGAAAGGAGTTCTCAACCCCGCATGGTCCTTCATCTCCCCATCAAAAGTTGAGTACAAGGACGTTCAAGAGCTTGAAAAAATCCTTGGCGCATACATGAAGTTAGACGAAGAGAAGGCTCCATCCCTCGGCGAGAAACTGATCCAAAGATTGACCAAGGGCAAAAAGACGAGCATAGCGAACCCTTAGATCCACCCTTCTACTATCGCAGTTGCAGGGAAAATCCAGACGCGCAGAATCTCCTCTCCAAGGCTGTTTTTTGGCTCAGCCGTGAAACAAGCATGAGCTTTGACATTCAGGATCTAAGTTCGCTTAGAACGCGTTGAATCAGCAGGGTTTCTAGGTCCAAGGCGTTCGATACTGAATCTAGGTCATTTTTCGTGAAAGATTCTAGCGTCACTCTGATCTCTTGAGAAGGAATCAGGGCTCTAAGAGCTGTCTTCAAAGGCTCGAGTTGCAAATCAGAGTACCAAGATAGTGCATAGATATCGGCTATGTCTTTGACTCGCTTATGCTCCTTATCCCGCTGACATACACTTCTGAGCTTGATTGCTAGCAGAACATCTGCCAAAGGAAGAAGAACCCTCCTCCCGAACAACTCAATGATTCTGTGTTTCTGCGCCATGAACACATATTCTAGGAGAGGCTCGTCTATGGGAACAAAGCCGAAGACCTCGCGAGCCTCTGGATGTATGTAATCCACAACTGGGTCCACGAATAGGTCGAACATCTCATATGAAGGAGTCTTCCTAGCATCTTCGCCCCGTAATTCCTTTCTTGTGTCCGCGTGGAAGTGTTTGACGAATCTAAAACTCAGATACTCAAACTCCATCTCGCGCAATGTCTTGATGGCCAGAGCCAGGTCAGAACCTTCCAACCGGGTGCGATTCCACTCCTTGCCAATGTGAAAGCCTAGGTCGATATCTCTGGAGCCAAGGTAGTCTCTTCCATGCTCTCGTTTGAAGTTCTCGTTCACAATAGCATACACTGCCCAACCCCCGAGTATGCAGGTCGGCTCCATGAGCTTAGAGATTACGTTTCGCACGTATCGTTGAGCGATCTCAATCTCATGCGGCTGGTATAGCACGGCTCTTCACCTTCTCCATTAGAAGCTGTGCGGCCTCAACGCAGGGGCCGCCTTCGCTAAGCAGGTCAACTATGAGTTGAGGCACAGAGACAACTGTCAACTCTTGGCGTCTAATAGCGTTGTAGAATACATGTCTGTCTGTCACAAGAATTCTAAGGTTGCCTTTGCCGACAAGACCCTCTCCTGCAGCTATCAGCCTATGCCATTCTTCACGATCCTCTTCACAAATGTAGAAATCCGTGCGTGAAGGGAAGAGGTAGTGCTGGAGCAAATTCTCCCCCTGGTAAGTAGTCAAAGCATAGCTGAGTTCTATCTTCCGCAGGAATTCCAACGGTTCTCTGAGCATATAGTCCCAATGCTCAGGCTCCGATCGAACTCCACTCCAAAACCTTATGAGGCCACCGTAGTCGAGAACCCTAGTCTGCTTAACGAGACCCTGCGCCTCAAGCTTCCTTAGAAACTCTATTACCCACTCACGTGAGCATTCTGAGAGTTTCGCTATCCCGTACTTGGTGAGGCTGCCGCTAGGCTCATTGAGAAGCACCCTCAGCACACGTTCTCGCTTTCTACCCCGTACCCTCAATGAACCTCACCAAACTCGAGGCGATGCGTAGGTAACTCGCTTTCCTTATAAAGATTGCCTACATGTAGGTAATCTGTATCGAATATGAACAATACCTACGCGGATAATGCTCTCAACAGGCCCAACAGTCCTGAATGGGAGAGTAGTTGGTCTTGCAGGCAAGGTCCCAAGGCCAATACCCAAGCTTCTTAATGTTCCCCCCGGCGGAGTAAGATATAAATGTAGGACAAAGTAAGTCCAAGGCGGTGGAATCTATGGCCAAGATTCTTGAAACGCTCTTTAAGGTCAAGGTTAGCTCAAGAGGTCAAATAGTCATTCCCAAGCGCATCAGGGAAGCCCTAAGCGCAGATGAAGGTGACGAGCTTCTACTACTGCCGACAGAGGAGGGCATACTCATGAAGCGTCCAACCAAGGATGTCGGAGGGCTGAGAGGTCTCCTCAAGGGGCTTGATGTAGACTTAGCAGAATGTGAGACCATATTGGGCGAAGCAAAGAGAAGCCTAGCGAAGACCATCAAATAAGAAAACCATTGCAAGGGGCCGGAACCGTTGATCACCTATGTATCCGACGCCGTAGCCTTCTTCTACTACCTACTCGACAAGCTCCCACCGAACGCTAACAACGCGTTCAAGAAGGCTGAGAACGGAGACGCATCCCTACACCTTCCCACAATAGCTGCTGCCGAACTCCACTACCTCTTTGAAAGAAAGGGGTGGACGAAGCAATGGTCCAGATTGAAGGCAGAGATGAAACGGCATGCAGCCTTCAACTACTACCCATTCAACGAAGATGTCCTCAACCTCTTCAAACAAACCAAGGCCAGAGAAATACACGACAAGATAATAATATCAACAGCTAGGCTTCTCAAGGCCGAAGCCCTCATCACCAAGGATGAAGCACTGTGCGACCTGGCCGAAGTAAGGACCTTATGGTAGAGATACGTTGTACTTCCAATACTAGACTTCGCG